>Ga0302314_10007082_pt1 | contig 20208 bp, 15 predicted proteins | sample III_Palsa_N2_3_FD_200533 | JGI IMG/M metagenome (GOLD analysis project Ga0302314, IMG submission 200533) | Peat permafrost microbial communities from Stordalen Mire near Abisko, Sweden - III_Palsa_N2_3 | ecosystem: Environmental > Terrestrial > Soil > Palsa > Peat permafrost | place: Sweden... | reverse complement strand
ATGCGGACGATCGTGATCGTGGTGGTGGCGCTCCACATGGTGCTGCTCCTGAGCCCGCCCCTCCAGCTCACCGACCTGTTCAACTACCTCGGCTTCGCGCGGCTCGGGGCCCTGCACCACCTCAACCCCTACACGTACGTCATCGCCAACGAGCGGCACGACCCGGTCTACGAGCTCACCACTTGGTACAACCTGCGCAGCCCGTACGGCCCCGCCTTCACCCTGCTCACCTATCCCTTGGCCCTGATGCCGCTGCCGGTGGCTTACTGGGTGCTGAAGACGGTTACGGTGCTCGCCAGCCTCGGTTTCATCGCGATGGTGTGGCGTTGCGCGCGCCAGCTCGGCCACGATCCGCGCTTCGCCGTCCTCTTCGTGGCCGCCAACCCGATCTTCCTGATCTACGCCCTCGGTGGCTTCCACAACGACGTGTTCATGCTCTTACCGGCCATGGCCTCGATCTCGCTGCTCCTGGACGGGCGCGACCGGTGGTCGGGCGCGACGCTGACGCTCGCCGTCGCCGTCAAGTTCACCGCCGTGCTCCTGCTCCCGTTCCTGTTACTGGCGGCGCGCCCCGTGCGACGCCAGGTGCGGCTGGTGGGGGGGATGGTGCTCGCCGCGATCCCCCTCGCGGCCGCGAGCCTCGACGCGTTCGGTCACACGATCCCCAACCTGTCCGATCAGAGCTCGCTGCTGACGAGCTTCAGCATCCCCAACCTCCTCGGGTTGGTGCTCGGTCAGGGTGGGGGCACGCCTACCCTTGTGCGCCTGGGGAGCGTCGCCGTGGTGGTCGTGGTTGCCGTGCTCGTCTGGCGGCGCGGCGACTGGCTGACAGGAGCGGGATGGTCGACGCTCGCGCTGGTCTGTAGCCTTGCCTGGCTCGTACCGTGGTACATCGTCTGGGTGCTGCCGCTGGCCGCGCTCGGGTCGAGCATCCGCTTGCGTCGGGCAACCGTCGTGTTCACGGTGTTCCTGGTGCTCAGCTTCATCCCGGCCACCTCGTTGATCATGACCCAACTCAAGCTCAGCACCATGAACGGCCCCGCGAGCCAAGCCTCACTCGCGCGGCAGGCGAGGCTCGAGCACTAGTTCGTGCTCGCGCGGGCGCGGCGACCGCGAGTCGACCTCTTCGAGCTCGGGGCCCTCGCAGCGTTCGCCGCGGTCTCGGTCTGGGTGCTCGGGCTCGATCTCTGGCAGGTCCTCGTCCACGGCCGCCAGTGGACGGGGACCGACGGGCTGTTCCTCAGCGACCAGATGCAGTACCTGGCCTGGATACAGGACGCCTCCCGGCACGTGCTGGCGTCGAACCTGTTCGTGGTGCACCGGACGCCGGCCGATTACTTCCAGCCGCTGGTGGCGATCTCGGGCGGGCTTACCGCGCTCGGGGTAGCGCCGTCCCTGGCGCTCCTGGCGTGGAAGCCGGTCGCGGTGCTGAGCGCCTTCTTCGTCGTCCGGGCTTACGCGCGGCGGTCTATCTCGGGGCTCTGGGAGCGCCGAGCGGCCCTGATACTCGGCATCTTCTTCGGCTCGTGGGGCGTGCTCGGCGACGTGTGGCTCCCGTTCTGGTCATGGGGCTATCCCTTCGGGCTGATCGCGATCGCGGCGCTCGGGGGCGCGCTCTTGCTCTACGACCGCGCGCGCACCGCGAACCGGCTCGCGTGGGGACCCCCGCTGCTGGGGGCGCTCGCGAGCTCGCTCCATCCCTGGCAGGGCGAGGCGCTGATCCTGATCGTGATCGGAGCCGAGCTGGTGGAATTTGGCAGAGCCAAATTCCATTGGCACTTCGGCTGGCGCCGAAGTCCCGGGCGTGGGGAGGGTCGGGCTGGCGCGAACGGCGCCGGCGGCCCACTCCGCCGCCCGTCGGGGGAGGTCCCCCGGATGGCGCTCCCGGTCCTCACCGTGATCGCCACGGCCCTTCCCCTGGCTTACCTGGCGATCCTCGGACGCGTCGACCCCTCGTGGCGGCTGGCGCGCGACGCGAGCCACCACGCGTACCCGCTCGGGAGCATCGTGCTGGCGCTCGCTCCGCTCCTGCTCGCCGCCGCCTTCGCCTACCGCGGGCGTCCGTTGGGGTTCCTCGCCGTGGCCACCCGCCTGTGGCCGCTCGCCACACTCGTTGTCTACGCGGTCTCGGCGACGAGCGTCAGCGCCACGCCGCTGCACGCCTTCGCCGGCATCACCATCCCCCTGGCGGTCCTGGGTGTCGAGGGCGTTCAGCGCGCCGGCTGGCGCCGCGTTCCCGGCCGCCGTGTGCTCGGGGCGATGGCGGTCGCCGCTGCCACCATCCCCGCGGCCGTGTACGAGATGAGCATCGCCCCTGACTACGTGTCTCCGTCTCTCCGCAACGCCAACTTCATCGCGCGCGACATGCACCGCGCGCTCGAGTTCCTGAGCGCCGATCGTCAGCCCGGCGCGGTCCTGACACGGGCCTATCTCGGTGTGATCGTGCCGGGGGAGACGGGCCAAAACACGTACGTCGGCGGGTGCCAGTGGTCCCAGCCGCACTGCGATCGCCGCGTCGTCGCCGCCGAGGAGCTGTTCCAGGGGAAGATGACCCCGGCCGCCGCCCGAGCGTTCGTGCTCGGGACCGGCGCCCGCTACGTACTCTCCGGCTGTGACTGGGGCGAGGACCTCGTGCGCGTGCTCGCCCCGATCACGCGCTCCTTCCACCCCTTCGGGTGCGCACAGGTCTACGAGATCGCTGCTTCTACCCCCACCCAGCCGGCGTCGCGAGCGCGGCGATAGCGCGGCGATTAGAAACCCCGACCCTGTGTAGACGGTCGTGCCGTCCGGGTGCACCGCCTTCTGCAGGCCGGTCGCGAGCGAGAGAATCTGCCCGGCGGCGCTACCCGCGACGTCGTCGTGGGCGAGCTCGAGCCTGGGGGCGAGCTGGAACTTCGGGGCGAGCATCGATTGGACATGGGTCACGTGCTCACAGAACAGCAGGTCGAATCGCCGCTTCCGCTCGCTATCGCCTTCGCTCACATCCGCCTCCTGGCCGGTCTTGGGTACTCACCCTGTACATGTCTGGACATAGGATCATCGTTCGAGCATTCCCTAAATCAAATCGGCACCGCGTCGGCCGGCGCTGCGAAGCACGGCGCGCTCCGCGCCGCACGGGCAGATTTGCCTCTGGCACACTGCCCGGCCATGCGGCTCTACGCCCTGCGGGGCGCCAACGGCGTGGCGGCGAATGAGAAGGACGCGATCCTCGGCGCCACCGACGAGCTCGTGCGCGAGCTAATGGAGCGCAACACGCTCGCGGCAGAGGCGATGGTGAGCTGCATCTTCACCCTCACCGACGACCTCGACGCCGAGTTCCCGGCCGTCGCGGCACGACAGCTCGGGCTCGACCAGGTCCCGCTCCTGTGCGCGCGCGAGATTCCCGTACCTGGGTCCATGCCTCGCGTCATCCGCGTGCTCGTGCACTACTACGCGTCCGAGGAGCATCAGCCCCGCCACGTGTACCTCGGCGAGGCACGCGCGCTGCGGTTAGATCTCGAGTCGGCACAATAGGCCGGAGATGGCCATCGAGTTCGCCGCGCGGATCCGCCGCATTCCCGTCTATCCAGTCGCCGCCGGTTACGACCTCGGCGACGACATCGCCATGCTCGCCAGCAACGAGTCGCCCTTCGCACCGCTGCCGGCGGTCGTGGAGGCGGCCCAGCGGGCGGTGGCCGGTGTCAACCGCTACCCCGATCCTTCCTACTCGGGGCTGCGCAGGGCGCTCGCGGACCGGTACGGTGTCCCATCGGCGCGGATCGCCCTCGGCAACGGGTCCTGCGACATCCTGCTCGCCGCCGGCGAGGCGTTGCTCGAGCCGGGCGCCGAGGTCGTGTACGCGTGGCCCGCCTTCTCCGTCTACCCGCACCTCGCGGCTGCCTCGGGAGCGCGGGCCATCGAGGTCCCCCTCGACGCCCTGGAGCGCCACGACCTCGACGCGATGGCCACCGAGGTGACCGTCGCCACGCGATTGGTGCTGATCTGCAACCCGAACAACCCCACGAGCACCGCGATCGGACTCGAGGAGATCGAGGCACTGCTCGAGCGCGTCCCGCGCCACGTCTGCGTGATCCTCGACGAGGCGTACTGCGAGTTCGCGCTAACGCTCGGCGACCCCTTCGCGTCGCTCGAGCTGCTGGGGCGCTGGCCGAACCTCGTCCTCCTGCGGACGTTCTCCAAGGTATACGGGCTCGCCGGGCTGCGGGTCGGTTACGCGCTATGCGGCGACGAGCGCTTCCGCGAGGCCGTCGATCAGGTACGCCAGCCGTTCCATCTCGGCGCGGTCGCCCAGGCTGCCGCCGTGGAAGCGCTCAAGCATCAGGACGGCGTCGAAGAGCGGGTCACCCTCACCATCGCCAACCGCCTCGCGCTCGAAGAGGGCATCCGTGGCCTCGGCCTGTGGCTTGCCGACTCGGATGCCAACTTCGTCTGGGTGCGACTCCCGGATTCAGATGATCCAGCGGGAAATGAGGCCGCGATCACCCGTGGCCTCGCCGACCGCGGCGTGCTCGTGCGCGCCGGCGCTTCACTCGGACGTGCGGGGGCCCTGCGCGTCACCGTCGGGACCGAGGCGGAGAACGCTCGCTTCGTGGCCGCACTGGCGGGCCTGCTTTAGGGCCACAACTTCCTCGCGAGCCCTTAGCTTGGCAGCGGCGCTGTCCTCTGCTACAAACCAGTCCGCGCCCATGAGCGACCGCAGTCATCGCACCGCCTGCCGCATCCAGGCCGCCGCCGCCGGTCGTCTCTACGCGCCCTTCTACGCCTGGCGATTTAGCTAGGCGCTCGACCAACCGCCGGCCCGACGGGCCGCTGGTGCCTCCGGTCCCGCCCCCGGCGGGACGCCCTGGAGGTCGAGCGCCGAAGCTGACCCGTAAAGTTCCGAGCGTAGAAAGGACCGACTGATGATGATTGTGATGAAACCGACGGCGACCGAGAAAGAGGTCGAAGCCGTCATCGAACGCGTTGAGAGCGTCGGCGCGCGTGCCCACCCGAGCCGTGGCGAGGAGGTCATGGTGATCGGGGCGATCGGCGACAGCGAGCACGTCCAGCGGCTCGAGCTCGACGGGTTCCCCGGCGTCGACCGCGTGGTCCCCATCTCCAAGCCCTACAAGCTTGCCTCGATGCAGTTCAAGCACGGCGAGCGCAGCGTGCTCGACATCTCTGGCCGTAAGGTCGGGGGCCAGAATTTCGCCCTGATCGCCGGACCGTGCACGGTCGAGTCACGCGAGCAGCTGCTCGATACCGCGCGAGTCGTGCGTGACGCCGGCGCGACGCTGCTGCGCGGCGGGGCGTACAAGCCGCGCACCTCCCCGTACGCATTCCAGGGGCTGGGCCAGGAGGGCCTGAGGCTGCTCGCCGAGGCCAAGGCCGAGACCGGCATGCCCATAGTCACCGAGCTCATGGACGCTCGTGACCTCGAGCCCGTGCTCGAGGTCGCCGACGTGATCCAGATCGGCGCGCGCAACATGCAGAACTACTCGCTGCTCTCCGAGGTCGGGCGGTCCGGGTGCCCGGTGCTGCTCAAGCGTGGACTCTCTGCCACCATCGACGAGCTGCTGATGGCGGCCGAGTACGTCCTCAAGGAGGGCAACTCCTCGGTCATGCTGTGCGAGCGCGGGATCCGGACATTCGAGAACGCGTACCGCCGCGCCACCCTCGACCTGATGGCGATTCCGATCCTGAAGGAGCTCAGCCATCTTCCCGTGATCGTCGACCCGAGTCATGCTGCCGGGCGGCGCGACCTGGTCCTGCCGCTGTCGCTGGCCGCCGCCGCTGCCGGTGCCGACGGGATCATCGTCGAGGTCCATCCGCAGCCGGAGATGGCGATCTGCGACGGTCCGCAGCAGCTCGTGGCCGACGACTTCGCCGACTACGTCGAGCGCGTGCAGGCCGCGGCGGCGATTGCCGGCAACGTGCTCTCCACCGTGTGAGGGAAGCGGCTGAAGCCGCTTCCTCAGCGAGCTCTGCCGACGCAGACCTCGCGGGCAGCGCCGATTCCAGGTTGACGGTGGCGGTCATCGGCGTCGGCCTGATTGGCGGCTCGATCTCGCTCGCGGCGCGGGAGCGGCTGGGAGCCGAGGTCGTGGGGTACGACAGCTCGCCGCCGGCGCTCGCCGCCGCGCTCGAGCGCGGGGCCCTCACCCGCACGGCCGCGAGCATCGCGGAGGCGGTTCAGGGCTGTGAGGTGGTGTTCGTCGCCGTTCCCGTAGGACGGCTGACCGAGGCCGTCAGGGCTGCGCTGGCGGCGGCCCCGCGCGACTGCGTGGTCTCGGACGTCGGCTCGACCAAGCGCGCGGTGGTGGCCGCGCACGACGATCCGCGGTTCGTCGGCGGGCATCCCCTGGCCGGCGCCGAGACTTCGGGCGTCGAGCATGCCCGCGCTGACCTGTTCGATGGTGCTACCTGGTACCTGACGCCCGCGGCGACCACGTCAGGGATGGGATACGAGCGCCTGTACCGCTTGCTGCGTCAGCTCGGAGCACGCCCGACGGCGATCGACCCCGACACCCACGACACGATCCTGGCGACAGTCTCGCACCTGCCGCACGTGGTCGCCAACGTGCTCGTCTCCCAGGCGGCGCATGCGCTCTGCGCCCAGGACGAACGGCTGCCCGCGACCGGCCCGAGCTTCCGGGACGCAACCCGCGTCGCTGGGGCCTCGAGCGCGATCTGGACCGACATCTACCTCAGCAATCGCGTGGCTCTGGCGGCGCAGATCGCGGAGGCAATCGGTCGCCTGGCAACGGTCCGCGACGCCCTCCTCGCGGGCGACGAGACGGCCGTGACGGCATGGAACGACGCGGCCGCGGCCGATCGCCGCCGCCTGCTCGAGGCGCAGCTCGCGGGCGGTCCGTTGGTCGAGCTCCGTGCCTCGGTGCCCAACCGACCGGGCGTGATCGCCCAGCTCGCCCTCGAGCTCGGACGCTCCGGGGTCAACATCACCGACATGGCGCTGTATCCGGCGCCCGACATGAGCGAAGGCGTGGTGGCACTGTGGATCGCGGGCGAAGAGGAGGCGCTCAAGGCGCAGGAGCTCGTTCGCCGGCTCGGCTTCCCGGTGACGGGCGGATCGGCATGAACCTCCGCTTCGACCCATCCCCACCCCTGCGCGGCCAGGTTCGGCCGCCCGCCGACAAGTCGATCTCCCACCGCGCGGCGCTGATCGGCGCGATGGCCTCTGAGCCGGTCCTGATCCACAATTACCTCCTCGCGGAGGACACCAACTCCACGCTTGCGGCGGTGAGCGCCCTCGGCGCGATCGTGCAGGTCCGAGGCGACGAAGTGGTGATCCGCGGCGCCGGGCTCCGCAATGCGCAGGCGCCGCCGGACGCGATCGACGTCGGGAACGCGGGGACACTGATGCGGCTCCTTCCCGGCTGGCTCGCCTTCCAGGCCGGGCTGAGCTTTACGGTGGACGGAGACGCCTCGATCCGCCGCCGTCCGATCGACCGTATCGCCGAGCCGCTGCGCCTGATGGGCGCCGAGATCGACGCGCGCGAGGATCGCTTCCCTCCCTTCACCGTCCGCGGCGCGCACCTGCACGGGATCGAGTACGAGCTCCCGGTGGCGAGCGCCCAGGTCAAGTCCTGCGTCTTGATCGCAGGGCTCACGAGCTCGCGGACGCAGGTGCTCGAGACGACCCCCAGTCGCGACCACACCGAGCGGATGATGCTGCGAGCGGGCGCGCCGCTCGCGCGCGAGGCGCTCGAGCCGTCGGGTTACCGCACCTCGATCGGCAACGCGGACGAGCTCGAGCTCGACCTCGTCGAGGTCCCCGGCGACCTATCCTCGGCGGCGTTCCTGATCGCGGCCGGCGTGCTCGTCCGCGGCTCCCGGCTCCTGATCGAGGGGGTGGGCGTGAACTGGACGCGGACCGGCTTCCTACGCATCCTCGAGCGGATGGGCGCGATCGTCGTCGGCGACCTCGAGCCGCCCGGCGCGTTTGGGCCCGAGGAGCCCGTAGCCGATCTCGACGTCTGCTACGGCCCGCTCGAGGCCACGGTGGTCGAGGCGGAGGAAGTGCCGCTGGCCATCGACGAGCTGCCACTGGTGGCGCTGCTCGGAGTCTTCGCCGAGGGCGAGACGATGGTGCGCGGCGCGTCGGAGCTGAAGGTCAAGGAATCGGACCGGATCGCGTCGGTTGTCGAGGGCCTGACCGGGCTCGGCGCGGACATCGAGGCGACGGACGACGGCTTCGTGGTCCGTGGCACCGGCGGCCTCCGGGGCGGGACGCTGGACGCCCGCGGAGACCACCGGCTGGCCATGCTCGGAGCGGTTGCCGGCCTCGCATCGCGCGAAGGGGTCGAGGTGATCGGCATGGAGGCCGCGGCCGTGTCCTATCCCGGTTTCGCCGCCGACGTCGCGGGGCTGCAGTAGTGGGTCTCCCGGAAACCTGGGAGATTCAGTAGTGCTGATCGCGATCGACGGACCCGCCGGCGCAGGCAAGTCCACCGTCGCGCGGCGGGTGGCGGACGCCCTCGGCTTCACCTACCTGGACTCGGGCTCCATGTACCGCTCGGTGGCGCTCGCGGCGGCCCGCAGCGGTCGGGCGCCGGCGGAGATCGCCGCGTCACTACAGATCGGGCTCGGGGAGCGCGTCACCGTCGACGGTCGCGACGTCACCGAGGAGATTCGGACGCCCGAGGTCACAGAGGGCGCATCGCGGGCCGCCGCCGACCCGGCCGTCCGCGAGGCGATGGTCGCCGAGCAACGGCGGATCGCGTCGAGCGGGAACTGGGTCATCGAGGGGCGAGACATCGCGAGCGTGGTGGCGCCGGATGCCGCCGTGAAGGTGTTTCTGACCGCCAGCCCGGAGGAGCGCGCGCGCCGGCGCGCGGCCCAGACGGGCGCCGACCCCGCCACGGTGCTGGCCGAGCAATCCTCGCGCGACGAGCGCGACCGGACCCGCGCGCACTCCCCGCTCGCCCCCGCTCCCGGGGCCGTCGTGCTCGACACCACGGGTCTGGATCTCGACGAGGTCGTCGAGCGAATCCTCGCGCGGGTACGGCAGGCAGAAGGCAGCGCCCCGCCGGCCGGGCCCTCGCACGGCTAACCTCGGTGCGATGAAGATCGCCGTTGTCGGCTACCCCAACGTTGGGAAATCGTCGCTCGTGAACCGGCTGACGCAGTCACGCGAGGCGGTCGTGCACGAGCGCGCCGGTGTCACCAGGGACCGCAAGGAGCTCGACACCGAGTGGAATGGCCGACGGCTGACGCTGATCGACACCGGCGGCGTCGACCTCGAGGACCATGACGACCTGGCCGTGCTCGTGCAGGAGCAGGCCCGCGCCGCGCTCGCCGACGCCGATGTCGCGCTCCTCGTCGTCGACGCCCGCGGCGGCCTGCGGCCCGGGGACCTAGAGATCGCCGACATCCTGCGCCGCGGCACGCTGCCCGTCGTCGTGGCCGCCAACAAGATCGACAGCGTTCGTGACCTCGCGCTCACTGCCGAGTTCCACGTGCTGGGGTTCGGGGACCCGATCGCCGTGTCCGCCATGCAGGGACTGGGAACAGGCGATCTGCTCGACGAGCTGGCCGCGCTAGCCCCCGACGCCGATGCCGACGCGGGCGATCCCGACGCTGCCGACCCGATCCGCCTCGCCGTGATCGGCCGCCCCAATGTAGGCAAGTCCTCGCTCGTGAACCGCTTTCTCGGCGCCGACCGGGTGATCGTCTCGCCGCTCGCGGGCACGACCCGGGACGCGGTCGATCTGCCCTTCAGTTACCGCGACCGCGAGTTCGTCTTGATCGACACGGCCGGTCTGCGCCGGCAGGCGAAGGTCGGCGATTCGGTCGAGTACTACACGGCGCTGCGCTCTCAGCGCGCTGCCGAGCGCGCCGACGTCGCGCTCGTCGTCTGCGATGCCAGCGAGGGGATCACCAGTCAGGATCTTCGTATTGGCGAGCTGGCGATGAAGAGCGGGTGCGCCACCGCGCTGGTTCTCAACAAGTGGGATATCGCGAGCGACGTCGATCTCGTTCACGAGCGCGCCCGTGTCCACCAGAAGCTCCGTCTGCGCCCGCGCGTTCTCACCGTGAGCGCTCTCACCGGCCGTCACCTCGAGCGCCTGCTGGCCGAGTCCCTCGCGCTCGCCGATCGCTCCCGTGGGCGCATCCCCACCCCGCAGCTCAACAATTTCCTCTCCGAGCTCGTAGCCGCCCGCCAGCCTCCGGCGCGTCAGGGCCACCGCCTGAAGCTGATCTTCATGACGCAGACCGAGGAGAGCCCACCGCGCTTCTCGATCCAAGTCAACTCCCGTAGCCGGGTGACGCGCGACTACGCCTACTACCTCGAGAACCGGCTCCGCGAGCGCTACCGGCTCGAAGGCATCCCGCTGATAATCGACTTCGTCGAACGCAATCAGCGGCGGCCCGGGCCGGCGCGTGAGGCCCGGAGCCGCCGTGCCGCAACACGGGCCGCCGACCCACCCGGTGACGCTGACGCGGCGGTCGCATGATTGACTGACCGCCCGGTGCCGCGGTTAATCGACAGACTTCCCTTCAAAAGAGTGCAGCTGAGAGCGCTTGCCGAGCGCCGTCCGGCCGTCGCTGTGCCGCGCGACCGTCGCGCCGTGATCGTCGTGGCGGCGGTCGTTCTCGTCGTCCTCGTAGTGCTGATCGCGGGCTCGGGCGGGCAGGCCGAGACGCCGCCGGCCACGGGCGCGGCCTCGGTGGTGCCGAGCGACGCGCTGGCCTACATCCACGTCTCCACCGACGAGTCCCGCCCCGCGGTCACGAGCGCGCTCGCGCTCGCCGCGCGCTTCCCCGGCTATGCGGCCCTACGCAACAGCCTCCTGGACCGCCTCGGCATCACCGGTCCGGGGGTGGCGGTGAACTTCGACAGCGAAATCCGGCCCTGGCTCGGCGAGCAGGTGGCGCTCGCCGTCTTCGATACGCCGACGACGACCGCCGGATCGCTGATCGTGGCCGCCGTGGCGAATCGGCGAGCGGCTGATCGCTTCATCGCCGGACTGCCGGCCGACGGCTCGGCGAGCTACGAGGGAACGACGATCACCGGCCATCCGGGGGCCGGCGATACCGCGTTCGTCGGCCACTACCTGGTGGTCGGCCACAGCGCCAGCATCCGCGCCGCGATCGACGTCGCCGCCAAGCGCTCGCCGTCCCTGAGCGAGAACCCGAGCTACCAGCGGGCAGGCGCGTCCGAGCCCGCCGCTCGCGCCGTTGACGCCTACGTCTCGGCGGCGGGAGTGACGCGCCTGCTCATTCCCCGGCACGGCGTCATCGGCGTGCTCGGGGCGCTCCTCTACCAGCCGACGCTCGAAGGGGTGGCGGTCGCCTTGACACCGGCGACGGGTGGCCTGCAGGTACGGGTCAACAGCGTCCTCGACCCACAGCTCGCACACGTGAGCCCGGAATCCTTCACGCCTTCCCTGCCTTCGTCGGTACCGGTGGGGGCGGCCCTGTTCCTCGACGTCACCGGTCTCAACCGGGTCCTTCCCCACCTGCTCGCGACGATCGGGATCGGTGCACAAGTCCCGAAGCTGTTCAAGAAGCTCGGCGTCGCGCTCACCGCGGAGGGGGTCAACGTCGAGCAGGACGTCGTGAGCCTCTTCCACCGCGAGTCCGCAGTCGTCATCTCCACGCACGGGACCGCCCCTGTGGTGACGGTCCTGACGCGCACCCCCGACCCGAGCCAGACGCGCACGGTGTTCGCCGAGCTCGAGGAACCGCTCGAGCGGCTGTTCGTGCCGGCGGGGTCGGCGGCAGGCCAGGCACCGGTGTTCAACCAGGTGATGGCCGGAGGGGTGGCCGCCCACCAGCTCGTGCTGGCGCCCGGTCTCCAGTTCGATTACGCCGTGTTGGGCAACAAGGTCGTGCTCTCGACAAGCCTCTCCGGGATCGCCGGCGTGGCTCGCCATGCCAGCTCGATCCTCGACCAGCCGGCGTATCAACAGTCCCTCGGAGATCGCCCCGCCCGCGTTACCTCGCTACTCTTCCTCGACCTTAGCCAGCTCCTCCGCCTCGACGAGCAGACCGGCCTGATCACTGGCGCGCGGTTCCTGGCGCTGAAGCCGGATATCGAACGAATCCACGCCATCGGCCTGGACTCGACGAGCGGGGAGGCCGAATCGACCGCGGAGCTGTTCCTCCAAATCCCATGACACCAATAGCCGACAACGAGTACCTCTTTACCTCCGAGTCCGTCACCGAAGGACACCCGGACAAGATCGCCGATCAAATCTCCGACGGCGTTCTCGACGCCGTGATGCGCGACGACCCCACGGGCCGCGTCGCCTGCGAGACGCTCGTCAACACCGGCCTGGTGATCGTGTCGGGCGAGATCAGCACGAACACCTACGTGGACATTCCGCAGATCGCCCGCGACACGGTCAAGCGCATCGGCTACACCGACGCCCTTTACGGATTCGACTGTCACACCTGCGCGGTCATCAACGCCATCGATAAGCAGTCCCCCGACATCGCCCAGGGCGTCGACAAGGCCTACGAGGCCCGCACCGACCCGGGCGACGACGACGAGCTCGATATCGCCGGGGCGGGCGACCAGGGGATGATGTTCGGGTACGCGTCAAACGAGACCGACGAGCTCATGCCGCTGCCGATCTCGCTCGCGCACAAGCTCGCCAAGCGCCTGGCCGACGTCCGCAAGGCGGAGATCGTCCCCTATCTGCGCCCGGACGGGAAGACGCAGGTCACGGTCCGCTACGTCGACGGGCGCCCGGTCGAGATCGAGAAGCTCCTGATCTCCACCCAGCACAAGGAAGGCGCCGAGTCCCTGATCAAGGACGACCTGTGGGAGCACGTGGTGGAGCGAATCCTCCCCGAGGACCTGTACGACTCGCGCAAGCTCCAGAAGAGCTTCCTCGTCAACCCCACCGGTCGCTTCGTCATCGGTGGCCCGATGGGCGACTGTGGTCTCACTGGACGCAAGATCATCGTCGACACCTACGGCGGCATGGCCCGCCACGGTGGCGGGGCGTTCTCCGGCAAGGACCCGTCGAAGGTCGATCGCTCGGCTGCGTACGCGGCACGCTACGTGGCCAAGAACCTGGTTGCCGCCGGACTCGCCGACCGGGCTGAGGTCCAGGTCGCCTACGCCATCGGCGTCGCCCATCCGGTGTCGGTGATGGTCGAGACGTTCGGGACCGAGAAGGTCGGTCGTGCCCGCATCCTCGAGCTCGTCGGGGAGTACTTCGACCTGCGGCCCGGAGCCTTCCGCGAGTACCTGAGGCTGCACCGGCCGATCTACCAGAAGACCGCAGCCTACGGCCACTTCGGCCGCGAGGACCACGATTTCACCTGGGAGCGCACCGATAAGGCCGCGGAACTCCGCGCGGCCGCCGGGCTCGATCCCGCTACGGTCGCATAGACGCCCTAGAGCGGTCGAGCATCTGCCCCTGGCAAATGCGCAAGCGCCCGAAGGGCGCCATCGACGGTGCGTACCACCTGATCGGGGGCGGCGAGACCGCGGAAGGAAAAATTGTATTCGGCGCCGGCGGCAGTGTCGAAGTCGACGGTGCCGACGCCCAGGATCCGCTCGAGCATCGACTGACGGGAGTTGACGTTCTGGATCCGGTCCAGGCGCGTCTCCTGGACGGCGCGGGCGAGCAGCCCGGTGCGGATGGTGAGCCGCTGTGAGGTGATCGTGTAAAGCGTCCGCTTGCGCTTTACGAGCCCGGCGAGAAGGACCATGGCGAGCGCAGCGCCAACCACGAGCACGACCCATCCCAGCTCGACATGGCCGGCGGCGATCTCGGTGATCGCTGCCACCAGGACGGCCGCCGCGACGGTGCCCACCCAACCCTTCACGTACAGATCGAGAATCGATCGCCACGACGGATGACCGGTGAAGAGGATCTGCTCTTCCGGCGACTCACCCATCCGATGCGGAGCGTAACGGCTGTAGGCGGCCGGACCGCCGGTCGGTCAGATTCCGGCGGGAATGCCGGCGAGGCCGATCAAGATGACGATCATGGCGACGACGGCGATCGGCCCCGCGAGGGGCGCGAGGTCCGTCGCCAATAGGGACCCGTCTTTCTGGAACACGAAGGCGGCCACGGCGGGACTCCCGCCGACGGCGCACAACCAGCGCCAGCCCGATCCCCATTCCCGGCCCGAGCGAGCCGCGGCGGCCGTCCCTACCGCGCGTGCCGCCGCGTCGAGCGCGAGTCCGAGCCCGAGCACGACCGGGCCTCCTCCGAAAGTGAACAGGGCCACCCCGATGTAGAGCTCGATGGCCGCGATGCACGCCACCACGAACCCGAGCATGATGTCGTCGGGCTCGACGCGGGTCGGCTCGATCGGGGGCGGGCGCTGAGGATCGGGAACGGCCCGTCCCCGTGCGAGAGCTCGCTCGATCGCCTCGGCGCGGGCGGTGGATGGGGAAACCGCGTGACCATCGAGGTCCAGCACCGGGTCGGCAGCCGCCGTGTAGGTCATGGTGGCGGGCGCGCCCATGGCTCCGTTCCACCACTGCCCGGGCCGGCTGGGCGGTGTCGGCCGGGCCGGCGGCCCGGGGGCGACGCGGGGCCTCGGGCCCGCCGCGCGGGCGTCGACGAAGCGCGCCGCGCGGGCGGCGGCCTCCGCCTGCCTCTGGCCGACTCTCGGCCGCTTCAGATCGACCTCGGGCTCGGCGATCAGCGATTCGAGGACAGGGGCGAGCGGCGGCGGTGCCGTCAGGGCGAACGGGAGCGGTGTCGCAATGAAGGCTTGCGGCACCGCGGCAGCGCGAGGCTCGGGGCTCGCCGGCATGGCGGAACGGGGTGGCGCCGGCAGTGGGAGCGCAGAGACGAAGGGCGCAAGCGCGGGGGTGGACTCGAATGCCGGCAAGGGCTCGGGCGTGACCACGGCGGGCTCGGGTGGCACCACGAACGGCTCGGGTGCCGCCGTGAACCGGTGGACAGCGGCGCGGAGAGGCTCAAACGCTGCGGCCATGCTCTGCCGTGGTGGGGCGGCGGGCGGCGGCGAGGGCAAGATCTCCGTCGGAGCGGCGAAGGGGTCGGTCGCAGTGGGGAGGCCCGGATCGGGGATCCGGACCGAGATGAAGGCCGGGGCCTCGCGCGGGAGCGCGGTCGGTGCCGGGGGCGCCCCATCTCCGATCAGCCGGAGCTCGCCGATCAACCGAGAGAACGCCTGTCCAGGGTCAGCTTGGAAATCGGCGAGGTCGACCCAGAACAACCGTAGGCTGTGCGCCGGCACGAGCTCGGCGCACAGGGCTTCGTGCGCTGCCGGCAGCCCCGCGCAGAGCACGACGAGCTTGTGGCCCGCGTAGTAGGCGTCGACGGCCAGGAGATCGCTGCCCGAGGGCTGGAGCCAGCTGAATACATGCCGGCGGGCGCTCGACTCGCCGAGGACGCGGTCACATACGTCGAGGATCGAACCGACCCTAACCCGATCGCCGTCGCCCTGCGCCAGAGCGTCGGCCGAGCCCGACGTCATCATCGGCTCAGTGGAGGCGGGCGTGGGCGCGGCGAGACCGGTCCACGCCACCAGCTCCCCGAGCAGCCCGTTGGTGGTCATGTCGGTGCCCACTTTACCCTCCAACGAGGTTCGGAATCGCTCCCTGTGTTACCGCATGACTAAGGCCCTTCAAACACCCGCTCTCTCGATCGCCCGGGTCGAGCCGCTGACCCGGACCCGCGCGGTGCGGGGCCCGTTCGACTACCGCCTCGGACCCGAGCACGCCGGCGTCGAGGTCGGGTCGGTGCTGGCGGTGTCGTTCGGTAACCGGCGCACGTTGGGCGTCGTCCTCGCCTTGGCCGACAGCTCCGAGGTTCCGCCCGACCGCCTCGCGGCGCCGCTCGGGATCATCGCCCCGCCGCTGCCGCCCGACCTGGTCGAGCTCGCGGGCTGGATGGCGGGCGAATACTGCTCGACGCCGGCACGGGCTCTGAGCCTCCTGCTCGCGCCGGGGGCGGCCGCCGGCGTGCGGCCGCGCACCGTCCGCGTGGCCGAGATCACCACACCCGGTCGCGAAGCCCTCGGAGACCCGGCCGCGCGCCTCACCGCCGGTCAGCGCGAAGCGTTGGCCCGGCTCGAGCGCGACGGCCCGCTGCCCGCGGCCGAGGTCGGCCTGCCCGTGCTGCGCCGCCTCGAGGCGCGCCGCCTGGTGGCGTTCGAGCAGCGCGAGCGCGCCCGTCTTCCCACCCCGCACAACGTGGGCCAGGCGTCCGCGCCGCCTGCGCTGAGCCTCGAGCAGGAATCGGCGCTCGCGCCCGTGCTCGACGCTCTCGCCGACCGGCGGACCGAGCGCTTCCTCCTGCACGGCGTCACCGGGTCCGGGAAGACCGAGGTGTACCTGCGGGCGGTGGCCGCGACGCTGGCGGCCGGGCGCGGCGCGATCGTCCTCGTCCCGGAGATCGGGCTCACCCCGCAGGCCCTCGGCCGATTCCGCGCCCGCTTCGGCGACACCATCGCCGTGCTCCACTCCGCCCTCGGCCGGGGCGAGCGCTACGACGAGTGGCTCCGGCTCTCGCGCGGCGACGCGCGGGTCTGCGTCGGGCCCCGTTCGGCGATATTCGCGCCCCTGCCCGACATCGGACTGATCGTGATCGACGAGGAGCACGAGGCCTCCTACAAGCACGAGGGCGACCCGCGCTACGACGCGAGGGCGGTCGCCGAGGAGCGCAGCGCCGCCCACGGCGCCGTGCTCCTCGCGGGCACCGCCACTCCCAGGCCGGAGAGCTTCGGCTCGATGGCCCGGCTGCGCCTGACCGAGCGGATCGACGGGCGCCCGTTGCCGCCGGTGGAGATCCTGGATATGCGGGAGAAGTCCCATCCGCTGCATCCCGAGACCCGCGCCGCCCTCGCCGAGGTGAGGCGCGGTGGAGGTAAGGCGATCGTTCTCCTCAACCGCCGCGGCTGGTCCAACTTCCTCTCCTGCCGGGCGTGCGGGCGGGTGTGGACATGCCCGGAATGCGATGTCGCGCTCGTCCTTCACCTCTCGGCGGGCGCCGTCTCATGCCATCACTGCGGCCACCGCGAGCGGGTCCCCGAGCGGTGTCCCGACTGCGGCTCGACCACGCTCGCGCGACACGGCGCCGGCACCGAGCGGCTCGAGCGCGTCCTCTTCGACGCGCTCGGCGAGCCCGGGTTTCCCGTCTTCCGCCTCGACGCCGATGTCGTCGCGGCGAAGGACGGCGCCGGCGTGACGCTCGAGCGCTTCGACGCCGCGCCCGCGGGTCTCCTCGTCGGCACCCAGATGGTGGCCAAGGGACACGACTTCCCCGAGGTCACCCTCGGCGTCGTCCTCGACGCCGACCAGACCCTGAGGTTCCCCGACTTCCGCTCCGAGGAGCGGACCTTCGCGCTCGTCACCCAGCTCGCCGGGCGCGCCGGCCGCGGGGATGCCGGGGGTCGCGTGCTCGTGCAGACGCTCGCCCCCGATGCACGAGCGATCAAGTTTGCCGCGCGCCATGACGCCGAAGGGTTCCTCGCCGGCGAGCTCGCCCGACGCCGAGCCCTCGGCTATCCACCGTTCAGCTCACTGATCCGCGTCGTCTGCTCCTCCCCCGACGCCTCCAGCGCGCATGCGGCCGCCGCCGAGCTGCGTGCCCTGATCGCACCCCCGAGCGCCCAGATCCTCGGCCCCGCACCGCTGTTCCGCCTGCGCGGGCGCGCGCGATCACAGCTCGTAGTCAAGGCCTTCGACCGCGCGCCCGCGATCGCCGCGGTGGGGAGCGCCGTGGACGCGCTCGTGGGCCGGCGCGCGAAGGACGGGGTGAACGTAAGTGTCGACGTGGACCCGCAGTAGCTCCGTGCCTTCCTTCCCGAGCGCCCCGCCCTAGACTGCAAATGTATGTCTGAGCAGCAGGAGGCCGTAGGGCGCGACAGTCAGGAGCCGCTCGACCCCGAGGTGGATGACCTCGACCGCGACGAGGATGACGAGCCGCAGGTCGACCCCGTGGTGGCGGCCCGGCGGGCGGCGGCACTGGCCCAGATCCGGAAGTTCGGCGACCCCGTCCTGAGGACGCGGGCCCGGCCGGTCGAGCGCTTCGACGAGGCGCTGCGCGAGGAGGTCGAGCGGATGGGCGAGCTGATGATCGACGCGGTCGGCGTTGGCCTGGCCGCGACCCAGGTCGGTGTCCTCCATCGCGTGCTCGTCTACCGCGTACAGCAGGAATCGCCGGTGATCGCCCTCGTCAACCCCGAGATCGAATGGAAGGGTGGGGAGGAGGAGATCATGGAGGAGGGGTGCCTGAGCCTCCCGTCGGTGCTCGTCGACGTCGAGCGCCCGCTCCACGTCCGGGTGCGCGCCCGCGACGAGCACGGCGATGAGCTCGTCGTCGAGGCGACAGGGCTCGAGGCGCGCGTGATCCAGCACGAGCTCGACCACCTCGACGGGGTGCTGATCCTCGATCGAACCTCCCGCGACCAGCGCAAGGTCGCGGTGCGGGCGCTGCGAGAAGCACAGGAAGCGGCCTAGCCGGAGAGAGTGTCGGCAGCGTCTGGACCCCCCGCTCGGCCGGTCTTCCTCGGCACGTCGGACTTCGCCGCCGCGGTACTCGACCGGCTCGCTGCCTCGTCGCATCGCCCCGTGCTCGTCGTCACCCGACCCGACCGCCCCCGCGGCCGCGGGCGCCGCCTCACGGCGCCGCCCGTCGCCGAGACGGCCCGGGCGCTCGGCATCGATCTCTACCAGCCCGAGTCCGTCAACGACGACGCCACGCGCGCGCGCATCGCCGCGGCGCAGCCGGACGTCATCTGCGTGTGCGCCTTCGGTGCCCTGATCAAGGAGCCGCTGCTCTCTGACCACGAGATGGTGAACGTGCATCCCTCGCTGCTCCCCAGGTGGCGCGGCGCGGCGCCGATCGAACGGGCGATCATGGCCGGCGACGATGAAACCGGTGTCTCGATCATGCGCGTGACCGCGGGCCTCGACAGCGGCCCGGTGTGCCTGCAGGAGAGCGAGCCGATCGAGCCGACCGACACCTACGGGACGCTGGCGGCGAGGCTCGAACCCCTGGGCGGCGAGCTCCTGGTGCGCGCGCTCGAGAAACGTCCGCCGTTTCGGGATCAGGACGAGGAGGGCGCGACCTACGCACAGAAGCTCGAGCCCGCCGACCGCCGGCTCGACCCCGAACGGCCGGCGGCCGAGCTCGACCGCGTCGTCCGCGCGCTCACCCCCCACGTCGGGGCCTACGTCGACCTCGCGGACGGAGAGCGCCTCGGGGTCAGGGAGGCCGCCGTTCTCCCAGACGGCCCTCCGGCGGGCACGCTGGCACTCGAGGGCGCTCGGCCGGTGCTCGGCTGCTCGGTGGGCGCGCTCGAGCTCGTGGCCGTGCAGCGGCCCGGGCGGCGTGTCATGTCGGGGGAGGACTACCTGCGCGGGCTGCGGTGAGCACGCTGACGCCGGCCCGCGGCGTCTCGCCGGCTCGCGCCTGCGCCTTCACGGTGATCAGGCGGGTGTTCGAGCGAGGCGCCTACGCCGACCGCGCACTCACGGCGGAGGCAGCGGGACTCGGCGCGCGCGACCGCGCGCTGGCAACCCGGCTCGCCTACGGGACGATTCAGCGCCGGGCAACGCTCGATCACGTGGCGGAAGCGCTGGTGGGACGGAGCCTCGAGGCGCTCGACGCGCCGGTGCTGGCAGCCCTTCGGCTCGGCCTCTTTCAGCTCCTGCTCCTGGCCGGGGTGGCCGACCACGCGGCGGTGAACGAGAGCGTCGAGCTCGCGAAGGCCGCGCATGGGGGCGGCTTCAAGCTCGTCAACGCCGTTCTGCGTCGCGCGACGCGCGAGGGCGCGGCCATCCTGGGGGCCCTCGACGACGCCACACCCGAGCGCGCCGCGATCCTCCATTCGGTGCCTGAGTGGCTGGCCCGCCTGTGGTGGGACGAGCTCGGCCCTGAGTCGGCCCGCGCGCTCCTCACGCGAATGAACGAGCCGCCCGAGTCCGCCCTCCGGGTGAACCGGCTCGTGGCCACGCCCGAGGAAGTGCTCGCGAGCCTCTCGGTCCCGGCCCGCCGGCTCACCGGTACACCCGAAGCGCTGATCCTCGACGGCCCTTTCGATGCCCACGGGTCTTCGCTCTGGCGCTCCGGAGCGATCATGCCCCAGTCGCGGGCCTCGATGACCGTGGCGGGGGTTCTCGCCCCCGCCGCGGGGGCCCGCGTTCTCGACCTGTGCGCCGCCCCTGGCGCCAAGACCACCCACCTCGCCGCGATCATGGGTGACGCCGGCGAGGTGATCGCTGTCGAGCGCCACGCCGGCCGGGCGGAGTCGCTGCGTCAG
>Ga0302314_10007081_pt1 | contig 20209 bp, 16 predicted proteins | sample III_Palsa_N2_3_FD_200533 | JGI IMG/M metagenome (GOLD analysis project Ga0302314, IMG submission 200533) | Peat permafrost microbial communities from Stordalen Mire near Abisko, Sweden - III_Palsa_N2_3 | ecosystem: Environmental > Terrestrial > Soil > Palsa > Peat permafrost | place: Sweden... | reverse complement strand
GCAGCGGCGCAAACATCGGCTACTTCATCCACACCAACTCGGTCGACGAGATCGCGGTGACCCTGGCCTCCAACGGCCCGATGCGGACCGGGGATGTCATGGTGGGGCCACGCGCCCACGGTGTCGGCGGCCCCGGCCCGGCCATCCCCTTCTTCAGGGTCGGCGTGGTGGTCCAGCGCCAATTGGAGCAAGGCGAGCAACCCGAGGAAGCATCCTTCCAGTGCGAGCAGTGCAACGCGGAGCTAATCCACCATCGCGTTGACATGGCTGACGCGGATGAGGCTCCACGCTATGCCGCTCTGCCGTCCAATATCCTGGGTGAAGAGGCGGTGACCCAGTTGAACAGCTCCGAGGACCTTCGCACCTGCAAGGCTTGTGGCCACGTCAACCCGCCGTTCCCAATCGCTATCTGGGGCTGGAACCGCTACGTCCGCAACTCCGGCATCGCCCAACGCGGCTGGGATGTAGTGGGCGACTTGGACATATCGTCCAACAAAGACTGAGCGGCTGTTCAACGATCGTCGGTCAGGCACGAGGGACGGGGTGGGCAATGACGACAGTCGCCAATGATGCCGCGGTGGACTCCGCGGCGGGGGAGACTCCGCTAACGCTCTATGCGGCGGCGATGTTGGTCCTGTGCATCTTCGTCGGAGCGACGGAGGGCTATGATGTACAGGCCATGGCCTTGGCCGCTCCGCTCATCCACTCGAGCTGGCATCTTGATTTCCAGCACATTGGCCTGTTGATCGCCGTCTCCTCGATCGGCCAGGTCCTCGGCAGCTTCCTGCTCTCCCCGATCGGTGACAGCAGGGGTCGACGCCCTGCGATTCTGCTAGGCTTGCTTATCGCCGCCATCGGCACGGGATCCGGCGCCCTGGCGCCGGGCTTCCTATGGCTCGCCGCAACCCGCCTGCTGGCCGGGATAGGGCTCGGCCTGGCCCTGCCCAACGTGCTCGCCATGGCCATGGAGCTCGCACCGCGCAGGCTGCACGCCCTGGCCGTGGTGCTCGTGATGTGCGGGTATCCGTTGGGCGGGGCTGTTGGCGCGGCTGCGGCCAGCACTGTAACCCCCTCATATGGTCACGCGGCCGTCTTCATACTCGGCGGCGGCTGCACGGCCCTATCCTTGTTGTTGTGCCTGCTGGCGTTGCCAGAATCGCCGTCGTTCCTGGCAAGAAAGCCCGCTCAGGCTGGCGAGCTCTCCGCCCTCCTGGCCCGGCTCGGTCGCTCGACGCCGCCACAAATCCCGCAGGAGAAGGGCGTTCAGGTCGATGGACCGGCGGCGCGCGTGGCGGCTATGTTCGCGCCCGAGCGGCGACGTGGCACGATCTTCCTTTGGCTGATGAATCTCGGGAATGTGGCCCTGGTCTATTTCTTCTTCAGCTGGCTGCCGTCCCTCATCGTTGCGCGAGGTCTGGACGCCAGCGCGGCCTTGCGCGCCAACTCGCTCTTCAGCGCAGCCGGCGCGATCGGAGCTCTGATCATGGCCCTGAACCTCCGCCGGTTAGGCTCGATCCGGGTCCTGACGGCCGCCTATGCGATCGCCACCGCCGCGACACTGACACTCGCCTTCCACGCCGGGACCGGCGAGCTTTTCTACCTCATCATCGCCGTTGCGGGCTTCTCGATCGTCGGCTCGCAGTTTTGCCTGAGTGCGGTGGTTGCGCAGTTTTATCCGGCGACCATCCGCGCGACCGCTTCAGGATTTGCCTCCGGCGTCGGTCGAGCTGGAGCGATCCTGACGCCGATCGTCGCTGGCGCGTTCATCGGTGCGGCGGGCGGCGGCCAAGCCTTCCTGATCGCCGCAGCGCCCGCCGCGATCGCCTTGATCGCGGCTCTGGGTCTGGAGTTGAGCGGTGACATGCGCCGCAACGCTGCCTAGGTGAAAGGACGGACCGGAAATCGCCGGCTCCGACCAAGTGGAGCATTGATGACGAAGCCGCCTGTCCGACCAGCCAAGCGCGGCGGTTCCGATGAGCCCTACACGCCCAACGGCGAAGCCCTGAGCAGATTTATCATAGCGACCTTCAAGCTCAACGGGCGGCTAAACCGCGTCGGCGACGCCATGTCGCGCGATCTTAATCTGACTTCGGCCCGATGGCAGGTGCTCGGCGCCATCGCCGAACGGCCCAAGACTGTCGCCCAGGTCGCCCGCCATTACGAGCTGACCCGCCAAGGTGTGCTTTGGGTTGTGCAGGCTATGCTGAAGGACGGGCTCGTGGAGCTGATCCATAATCCCGACCATCGACGGGCCAAGCTCGTGCAGCAGACGGAGACGGGGCGGACGCTTTACCGAGAGATATCGCGCCGACAGCGGCGATGGGCCAATGAGCTGGCGGCCTCCATCGATGTCTCCACGCTTGAGGGCGGAACCGCGCTGCTCGAAGAACTCGGCGACATGCTCGTGCCCGGCGACGAAGCGGGCGAGTAGCGCCGACACGAGTGGAATATCATTGTCATATTGACAATGATCTGTCATCTTCGTGGTCAACGATTGTCAGGCCCGGGAGATGGCGATGGAGACCGGTGAGCCGAGGATCGAGCGGTCGCAGACGCTGCATTTCATCGGCGACTGGGGGCAGGCGAACTTCCACCGCATCTGTTCCTGGCTGTCTCAGGAATTCTGTAACCGCGCTGGTCCACGTAGCCGTGTTGCGATCTGGAATGTCCGCGGCGGCGGCATCGAGGCCCTCGACCAGGTCCAGGACGGCGAGGCCGACCTTTGTATCGTGACCCCGGCCATGCTGATACCCGCCGCGCTCACCGGGCAGCTGATCTTTGCTTCCCGTCCGGCGCCCAATCTGCGGGCGCTGGCCGTCCTGCCGCAGGATGATCGCATGCTTCTGGCCCTTGATCCGAAGCTCGAAATCTCGACCTTTGCGGAGCTGCGCGCCAAGCGCCCGCCTCTGCGCATCGCCACCGCCTCTGACGACGGAACCAACCTCATCGGTCACGTCGCGCGCCTGATGATGGCGGCGCACGGGATCGATGAAGCCACTTTGAACAGCTGGGGCGGAGGTTATGTCTCCGACACGCATCCGATGGTCACGATCGGCCGAATGGTGCGCGGCGAGGTCGATGGATTGCTGATGGAAGCGGTCATGTCGCCAGGCTGGGTCGATATCATGGAGGGCGGCAAGGCGGTGCTGATCCCCGCAGAGGCCCAAGCGCTAGAGAGCCTGGGCGCCATGGGCTTCGGCGCCAACCCCGTCCCCGCCGGCTACTGGTCCAGCCTGGACCATGAAGTTCCCGCCCTCGACTTCTCCGACTTCCTGGTCCTGGTTCGCGACGACATGCCAGAAGACATCGCCCATCTGCTCACCTGGTGCCTGGTGGAGCAGCGCGCCTGGATCGAGCGTCAGTATCGCCATCTCGCGCCGAACCGCAGCCCGCTCAGCTACCCGCTCGTGCCTGCATCCATGGCCCGGACGAGCGTGCCACTGCATCCTGGCGCGCGCCGCTACTACGCCGACGCCGGACTGCTGCAGGTCGCCGATCATTGACTCATATCTGTCTATATGACAGAGTCTTGTCATTGATGCGGAGTCATCGAACCTGGGAGTTGACGCGGCTGTGGAACGCGGGGTGATCGTCATCGGCGGCGGCCAGGCCGCCGCTCGGGCGGCCAAGGCCATGCGGGTCGCCGGCTACGTCGGGCCGATCACCATCCTCAGCGAGGAGGCCCATCTTCCTTACGAACGCCCTGCCCTCTCCAAGGCCATGCTGCTGCAGCCGGGCGCCGAAGCGCCTCAGGTGCTGGCGGAGCCGGACTATGCGACAAGCGCCATCACGCTACGCACAAGGTGTCGCGCGGAGGCTATCGACCGGACGCGGCATGAGGTGGCGCTTTGCGGCGGCGAACGTCTACCCTACGACCGATTGCTGATCGCCACCGGCAGCCGCAACCGTCCTTTGACGATCGACGGCATGGCGGCCGAACAGATTTTCAGCCTGCGGACCCTCGACGACGGGCGTCGCCTCGCCCGGGCGCTGAAGGATCGGCCTGCCCTTACGGTGGTCGGCGGCGGCTTCATCGGGCTGGAGGTTGCGGCAAGCGCGGCGAAGCTCGGTTGCCGGGTCGCCGTGATCGAAGCCGCCGACCGCTTGCTTCCGAGGCTTGGTAGTCCTGAAGCCAGCGCCTTCGTTTTAGACCACCACAGCCGCTGCGGCATTGATGTTCGGCTGGGTGTACGGGTGGTGTCGGGCGAAGGTGGACGAGTGCGGCTCTCCGACGGCGGCGATACGGCCGCTGAAGTGGTGGTCGCCGGCGTCGGCGTCGCACCTGACACCGCCCTCGCGGACGCCGCGGGGCTGGATTGCCAAGATGGTATCCTCGTCGACGCCTTCTGCCGCACCTCCGATCCCGATATCTTCGCCGCCGGCGACGTAACACGTCACTACAACCCCCTGCTTGGGCGCAGCCTGCGTCTTGAGTCCTGGCAGAACGCCAACGCCCAAGCCGACGCGGCCGGACGCACCATCGCCGGTTTCCCGACCCCGAGCGCCGAAATCCCCTGGCTATGGTCCGACCAGGGCGATCTTAACCTTCAGGCGGCGGGCGCCCCGTCGTCGGTCGAGCGCACAGTGCTACGCGGCGATCCGTCGGGCGGCGATGGCTTGACCATTTTTCAGTTGGACGGCGATCGTCTTGTGGGCGGCGTCACCCTCAATAGAGGCAAGGAGATGCCGATGATCCGCCGGCTGCTGGCGCAGCCCGAGTTGCAGCTCGATCCCGACCACCTTGCCGACAGCGCGATGCCGCTGCGTCGTCTGTTGCCCACTCGCGAGGCGGCATGAGCGAGTTCGTGACCATTCTTGTCGCCACCATGAGCGGCACCACCGAGATGGTGGCCGACGAGGTCGCCGGCCGGATCGAGGACGCTGGAGGCTCCGCAAGGATTTTGCGCATGGAGAAGGCCAGCCCCGTCACCTTCACAGGCGCCGCCGGCCCGGTCCTGATCTGCTCCTCGACCTACGGAACGGGAGAGGTGCCCGACAACGGCCAGGCGCTTTACGCAGCGCTTGAAGCTGAACGACCGGACCTGGCAGGATTACGCTACGGCGTCATCGCGCTTGGCGACAGCATCTATCCACAGACCTTCTGCTTTGGAGGCAAACGGTTCGACGCCCTGTTGGCTTCGCTCGGCGCCTGCCGCGTCGGAGAACGGTTCGAGTGCGACTCCCGCAGTGGGATCTATCCTGAAGAGGCGGCGGCGGAATGGGCCGAACGCTGGCTCCAGGAGCTCGGCGTACACGCCTGACATGGAGCGCGCTTTGACCTCATCCACTGTGACCGTCACGGCCGCCGACGGCGGCGTCCTCAGCGCCTATCTGGCTGCGCCCAAGACGCCTACCGGCCCCGTTGTGATCGTGTTGCAGGAGATCTTCGGCGTTAACGCCAATATTCGCGCAATCACCGAGGGCTACGCCGAGCGTGGCTACATCGCCATTGCGCCCGACCTTTTCTGGCGCCTGCAGGCAGGCGTCGACCTCGACCCGAGCGATCCGGCTTCCCGTGCGACCGCCATGGGGCTGATGCAGCGCTTCGGTACCGCTCTGGCGGTCGAGGACGTGATATCCGCGGCGGCTTACGCGCGCGACCTCCCAGGGGCATCGGGCAAGGTGGGGGTTGTCGGCTACTGCCTGGGTGGCAAGCTCGCCTACTTCCTGGCTGCGCGCGATGGCGTGGACGCTGCGGTCTCCTATTATGGCACTGGCGTTCACACCGCACTTGACCAGGCAGGCGCCGTGCGTGCGCCCCTGTTATTGCACGTGGCGCGAGAAGATAGCCTGTGTCCACCTGAAGCCCAGGCTGCCATCCGCGAGGCCTTTGCCCCCCTCGCCCATCGCGTGACGGTCCTCGAGCACCCCGCGGTCGGCCACGCCTTCGCCCGCCACGGCGGGCCGACTTATAATAAAGACGCCGCCGACCTCGCCGACGACGCCACCTTGGCTTTTTTCCGTGAACATCTCGGCCAGCGGCCATGACGGGGAGCGAAGCCCTTCGCGCTGAACTCGCCGACGCCAGCCAGATCCTGGCCGCCCTTGGGGTGCTCGACGCCTTCGGCCACGTCAGCGCGCGCTCACCGCTCGACAGCGGAAGGTTCCTGATGTCGCGATCGATGGCGCCAGCCCTTGTCACACCCACTGACGTGGTCGAGATCGATCTCGACGGAACCTGCCCCGACGATCCGGCTGCCCGGCTGTTCCTCGAGCGCTTCATCCATGCCGAAATCTACCGCAGTCGGCCCGACGTCGCGGCCATCGTCCACAGCCATAGCCCCGATGTGTTGCCGTTTACGGTCGTGCCGGCCATGCGCGTACGGCCTGTCTGCCACATCTGTGGATTCCTGGATGGGACCCCAGCGCCGTTCGACGTCGCCGACCATGCGGGTCCTGGCACTGACCTGTTGATCGGTGATCCGCGCCTTGGCGCAGCCCTCGCCAACCATCTTGGCGAGGCGACGGTGGTGCTGATGCGTGGCCATGGATTCACCGCCGTGGGCCTGGGGGTGCCGCAAGCAACGTTCCGCGCGACGTATACCGCTCGCAACTGCCAGATCGACCTGTCCTCGCGGGTGCTGGGCCAGCCTATCTATCTGACCGAAGCGGAGGCCGCCGCCTGTGAACGCGCAACCAACAGCCAGATCGACCGCGCCTGGAGTCTGTGGCGGCGCGATCTGCGCCAGAACGAACGACAGCCGCGGTCCGGCCCGCGCAGCCGGATCGCAACCCACAAAAAAAGGGCCCTCGCGTGAAACTCGTTCGCTTCCAGACCCATGGCGCGCCGCGTACCGGCATCGTCGTGGGCGACGGCGTCATCGACATCGCCGAGGCCGGTGGTCCCCAAGGTACGATGCTCTCGATCATCGCCGGCGGCGAGGCGGCGCTGGAAGGCCTGCAGGCGATCGCGACTGGATCGCCCACCGTCAAGCTGGGCGACGTGCGCCTGCTCGCTCCGCTGGAGCGACCGGGCAAGTACCTCGCCATCGGCATGAACTACCGCAAACACCTGGAAGAGGCCGACAAGCTAGGCGTTGCGCGCACACAACATCAAGTGTGGTTCAACAAGCAGACGACCTGTATCTCGGGGCCCTACGACGACATCGACCCAGGCGTCACTGAGAAGCTCGACTACGAAGTCGAGCTCGGTGTGGTAATCGGGCGCAAGGCCAAGTCCGTCTCGGCCGCCGACGCGCGCGCCCATGTCTTCGGCTACGTCGTCGCCAACGACGTCTCCGCGCGCGACTGGCAATTCCATTCAGCGACCTTCACCATGGGAAAGTCCTTCGACACCCATGGACCGATCGGCCCTTGGATCGTCACGGCCGACGAGTTGCCCGCGCCGCATGACCTCGGCCTGCGTTGCTACGTCAACGGCGAGCAACGACAGTCAAACAACACAAGCCAGATGATCGCCAACATCTGGGATCAGATCGCCTATCTTTCGACCGCCTTCACTCTGGAGCCCGGCGACCTCATCGCCACAGGCACCCCCGAGGGCGTGGGCGTCGCCATGGAGCCGCCCCGTTTCCTGCAGCCTGGCGACGTCGTGCGGTGCGAGATCGATGGCGTCGGCGCAATCGAGAACCGGGTGGCGATCCCGACACTGTAAGACGAAGGAGCAGCGATCATGGCGGTCCTAGGCGCCCTATCCGTAACGCTGGACGTTCCCGACCTTGGGCCGGGCGTCAGGTTCTACACAGATGCGGGCATGGTGGCTGAGGTCGATGGCGACGTGGCGCGATTGCGTTGCGAAGGTCAGGATCGGGCCTCCATCGTCCTGGTGGGCGGCGCGCCGCGTAAACGGCTGAACCATATTTCGCTACGGGCCGACGACCTGGAGGGCATCGCGGCGCGGACGGCCGCAGCGGGCGGCGCGGTGGTCGCAGCTCCGGCGGGCCTCGAGTGCAACGGCCTTTGGATTCGCGATCCCCATGGCATGCTGATCCATCTGGTGGACCGGTCGGCCGACCCGGACCTCGGCGAGGGGCAGGCCTTCGAGATCAATCGTCCGGGCAGCATCGTTCGCATACGGCGATCGGCCATTCTGCCAGCCTCTGCCTATGGACCCGTCAGGCCGCAGCGGCTGGGCCATATCCTGGTCTTCAGCCCCGACGTCCTGGCGAGTGTGCGTTTCGTCACTGAAGCGCTCGGCATGGGTTTGGCCGACCGCGCCGAAGATGTCATCGCCTTCTGCTGCGCGCGCAAGAACAGCGATCACCATGTGCTGGCCTTCGCAAAATCGCCGGGGGTAGGGCTGCATCACACGAGCTTTCAGGTCAATGATCCGGACGAGGTGGGCCGCGCCGGCCGGGCGCTCGTCCTGAACACCGGCAAGGGCGGTTGGGGCTTCGGCCGTCACACCATAGGCTCAAACTTCTTCCACTACATCCAGGATCCATGGGGTTCGTGGTTGGAATACTATTCGGATATGGACCACATCGACGACTATGGTCTGTGGACCCCGACCAACTATGCCATGGAAGACAGTCTGGCGAGCTGGGGCCCACCCGTGCCGGACGATTTTGTCCATAACTATGAAGCTGACGCCGCCTGAGCGCCAAAAATGCCTCAGGCGTCGGCCGCACTGAGGCCGGTGGCGCGAACCAGCACACTGGCCCCAGGCCAGGTATCGCCGCGCCACGCGACATGCTGGTCCGGCCGGACCAGCGCCAGAGCGGCTTCATAGAGCGGCAAAAGCCGGGGATCATCCAGCGCGACCAGGGTCAGCGGTACACCCAGCCGCGCCGCATCTTCACCAGCCGCCATCAGGCAGTCTTCCATCCCGCCACGCATGGCCAGCAAGGTGAAGCCGGCGCCGAATTTGTCGTAAAGTGAGGCCCCATTCGGCAACCATAAGTGCGGAGCGATGCAGCCCGGGGCGGCGGACGGACGATAGTCGCCCACATCGCTCATGATCGGTGTTCCCGGTTCGCCGTCGATGACGGGTGAGTTGACATAACAGTACCCGAGCACGACGCCGAGGTTCTTGAACTCGCGCTGCTTGGCCGCTTGGATCGCCGCGCCAGCCTGGGCCCGGGCGCGCTCCCCGGTCTCGCCATCGTCCTCCAGGTCCCGCTGCCAAAGCTGATTGCCGAGGACGGCATGGTTGGCGACGGCTTCCTCAATCACCCGCTGATGGATCGGTCGGCGTTCAGCCTCATAGCTTTCCAACAGCGCCTCACCGCCCCACGCCTTGATCACCGCCGCAAGCTTCCAACCCAGATCGACCGCATCGGCGATCCCCATGTTCATTCCGTATCCGCCGAAGGGCGGGTGAAGGTGACAGGCGTCCCCAGCCAGGAAAATCCGTCGATCACGATAGGTGTCGGCGATGAACTCGCTGGCGACCCATTCGTCTGTACTCAGGATCTCGTAGGGGAGCTCAAGGCCGGTTGCCTTGCGGATCATCGCCGCGGCGTCCTGCGCGGAAAGGTGGAAGCCTTCGGGCACGCCGGTGGGCATGAAGAACCAGCGGTCGTCGGTGTCCATAGGGCCGAGCAGGCTGGGCGCGTCTGCGTTCACCTGCCAGTACATGATGGCTCGGCCGTGGCTGTGGGCTTCGGCAAGCCCCGGCGCGCGGAAGACCACGTTGTAGTTGCGCGACAGCCCGTAACGGCCCTCCATTTTCGCGCCGATCGCCTCGCGCACAGCGCTACGGGCGCCGTCGGCGCCGACCAGATACTCGCTCTCGATGGCCAGGGTCTCGCCGGTGATCAGGTCGCGCGCCAGACTGTCCAGACCAGCCTCTCCCTGGCGGCTGGTGAGGAACTCGCAGTTGAAGCGGATATCGACGTGAGGCAGCGTCGCAACGCGCCGCCGCAACACCTCCTCCAGCCGATACTGCGGAATCCACTGGGCGTGCTCGGAATAGCGTGGGTCGGGCTCCGGATCGCAATTGAAGGCGTTCTCGATCCGCGCCAGCGCGTGGCCCGCCATGCGGGTGACGAATACGACATCCGACGGATAGTCGATGCCGAACGGCGAGGCGTTGGCCAACTCGGCGGCCATACCCCATCGGCGCAGCAACTCACGGGTGCGCACGTGGGTTGTTTTGGCCCGCGGTGCATAGCCCACCCGGTCATTGCGCTCGATGATTCTGCAGGGGATGTCGCGCATACCGAGCTCGATGGCCAAGGCAAGCCCGACAGGGCCGGCGCCAACGATGAGGACTGGAGTACGCTCGGTCGCCATCGATGCCTTGCCCCAACACATTTTCGCTTCGCTTAGCGCAGCGCCGAAGGACGCGGCGGATGGCAAAATTAACTCAGTGATGCCAATCTGGTATCTGGATGAAGCTGACTCAGATTCGAGATATCGCCGCCGTGGCGGAACGGGGCAGCCTTCGCGCCGCCGCGCGCCAGCTTGGTCTCGCTCAACCCGCGATAAGCCGCAGCATTCGTGAGCTTGAGCACGAACTGGGCGTCGGACTTTTCGAACGTAGCGCCAGGGGTGTGAAGCTTACCCCGGCCGGCGAGTTGTTCCTGCGTCGCGCCCGCACCGTGCAGAATGAGCTTCGGCAGGCGCGAGAGGAGATCGCCCAGGCGAGGGGCGAGACGACAGGCCAGGTTTCGGTGGGCCTCTCGACCGCCTCGCATATCGCACTATTGCCAAGAGTGATCGAGCCCTTCCGCCAGCGCTACGGCGATACCTTCCTGCGCATCACCGAGGGCCTGTTCCCGAATCTGGAGCCGGCCCTGCGCGACGGCGACTTGGACTTCTACGTGGGCCCCTTGGCGGAGACGCCGTCCAAGGAATTTCTGGTCGAGAAGCTCTTCGACAACACTCGCGTTGTGTTCGGCCGAAAGGGCCACCTCCTGTCCAACGCGCGTTCCCTGCGCGACCTCACCGAGGCGCAATGGATCACGACCACAGTAACCTCGGCCAGCCAGGCTGAGCTCTACCCCCTCTTCGAAAGCCATGGTTTGCCGCGCCCGAAGGTGGCCATGCAGGCTCCCTCGGCCCTGTCGATGATCGTCGCCGCCGGCAATTCGGACCTGCTGATGATGCTCCCTGAGCAGTGGCTGGGATCACACCTCGCCGACGAGATGCTGGAAGCCTTTCATCTCGAGGAAACCCTTCCGGCGGCGCCGATCTGTATCGTGCACCGCGCCCGTTTGCCCCTGACCCCGGCGGCGGAATTTTTTGCGGACCTCTTGCGGCGGTCGGCCGAACACCATCGCGCTCGACGCGCGGCGGGCGGCTCAAAAAAGGACCCGCTCGGCAGCGGGTGATGCCGGCGGCGTATCGCTGAAATGCTTTTGCCATCCTGAATTCCCAAAGTCCCATGGCTAAGAAGGAAGCAATGAGGCCGCAAAAACGGGCGGGCCGACGCCGAATGGTGCGGTGATTTGGGGAGGCGAGACCATGGGTTTGTCCAAACGCAGAATTCTGCTTGCGACCAGTGCATTCGCTGTGCTCGCCAGTCAGGCGCACGCTCAGGCTCAGGCTCAGGCTGCAGCGGCGCCTCAGACGACTGGCCCCGATAGTCCGACGACCATTGGCGAAGTCATCGTTACGGCGACAAAACAGGCTCTCACCCTGCAGGCCGTTCCGGCTTCCATCTCGGTGGTCGGCGCCGCCGAACTGGCCGATGACCACATCGTAAAGCCTGAGGATCTCAACGGGACGGTTCCGGGCCTCCAGATCCGGCCCAACAACAACGACGTCAGCTTTTTCCTACGCGGCGTGGGTCACTCCCCCTATTCACCGCAGGCGGAGAACTCGGTCGCCTTGAATGTCGACGGGGTCTACATGGCGCGGACGTCCGAGGGCCTGGGCGCCTTCTTCGATGTCTCGCGGGTGGAGGTGCTCAACGGGCCCCAAGGCACGCTCTATGGACGCAACGCGACCGGCGGTGTGGTCAACGTCATTTCCGCCCTGCCGACAAATACGAACCAGAGCTACGTCTCAATCAGCGGCGGAAGCTACGCGGAGATCGACGGGGAGGCCGTCTTCAGCGGCCCGATCAGCGACAACGCCCAAATCCGCATCGGCGCCTATGAGCACCACCGGGAAGACGGCTTCGGAACCGACTTCACCACCGGGACCCCCAACGCCAATCTGGACGAGCACGGTGCGAAAGCAACCCTGAGATTGGAGCCCACGGACAAGTTGCAGATCATCCTGCGCACAGATGGCTATTTCGCCAAAGATCATGACGCCGGCTACTACTACGACGGCCCCTCCGGACGCCTCCCCGAAACACCGCTGCAGAACATCGGCGGCTTGATCCCTTCGGGAAAATTCAACGACTATTCCAACGTCGCAAGTGCGCGGCAGATTCTCCTGGCGGGCTCATCTGTCGAAGCGGATTATCAAGCCACGCCTGACATCAGCGTGAAATCGCTCACTGCTTACCGATATGACTATAGTTTCTATCAGACCGATATTGATGGCACCCAGCTGAAGGAATCATTCCTGCAGCTAGGTCAACGCGATGAACATTACAGCGAAGACCTGACCGCCACCCTTCACCGCGGCCCTCTGTTCGCCAATGTCGGCTTTTATTACTTCGGCGATCTGAACAGGTCGGACATCTTCGAGCCTCAGCCGCTGTATTACGCCTTCACCGCGCGCGGCATACCGCTTCCCCCGACGATCGCCAGGGCGCCTGGAGCGAACGGCATCTTCGACCAGATCGGAACTGGGCTCACCAATGCGGAGGCCATTTACGGCAACGTCAGCTATCAGCTAACCCCGAGGCTGAATATCGGCTTTGGCCTGCGCTACAGCACCGAAGACAAGGAAAACGTCGGCAAGCAGGAAGCGGTGGTGACACCGTTTGTTGCCTTCTCCGGCGCCCGCACGTCAAACGGCCTGACGCCCGCGTTCACAGCGGCCTACAAGCTGACGGACGAAACCAACCTCTACGCCACGATCAGCCGCGGATTTAAGAGCGGCGAATGGATCGCCGGCACCTCCCAGTATGCGCTGCCCGAATTCGTTTGGGACTACGAAGGCGGCATCAAGGGGCAGTACTTTGGCCGCAAACTTCAGGTCAGCCTTGGCGCATTTTACTATGACTACACCGATATGCAGATAGAAATTCTGCAAGGAACATCTGCGAACCTGATCAATGCGCCGAAGGCGACATTATATGGCTTGGAAGGCGCCGGAAGTCTCGCCCTGCCGGGCGACATAAATGTGCATGCGAGCTTCTCGGCCCTGCACACTGAGTTAGGGAGCTTGCTCTCAGCTGACCCGAATTTGACGGGATCTCCCGTCGTCAATCTCGAGGGCAACGAACTTCCGAACGCCCCGAATTTCCAGATCGCGACCGGCGTCTCCAAGCGCTTCGATTTTGGCCGGTATGGCTCCGGTGTTGTAACTGCCGAGTACAATTGGCAGGACCATACCTTCCTCGACATCTTCAACGTTCGACAAAACAACTATCGACCGGCGTACTCGTTGGTCAACATGAGCTACACCCACAAATTCCCTGGGGCGCACTGGTCGCTGCTACTCTACGGCCGGAATTTGACGAACAGCATCGTAATCAATGCTGAGACCGTCTCGAGCAGCTACAACCAGCGTCTGGTCACCTATTCCGACCCCAGGACCTATGGCGCGACGATCAAATACGCGTTTTGACGCCGCCCGCAAGATTGACAGATATTGGTCAAAATGACCCATATGGAGCATTGGGCGCGCGTGGGTGAGCACGCCGCGAGGAGCACGCCATGGCCGGGGATTATCTGAGAAACTGCTGGTATAAGGCGGCCTGGGCGACGGACTTGGACGCAGGCCACCTAGCCCGAACCATCCTTGAAGAGCGTATCCTTTTCTTTCGAACGCAAGGTGGAATCGCGGCCTTGCAGGATCGTTGTCCCCACCGTTTCGCCCCGCTTTCCGTCGGACGCATCGCCGAAGGCGTGGTTACCTGCGGCTATCACGGCCTGGCTTTCGCCAGTTCAGGTCAGTGCGTAAATAACCCCTACGGACCCATCACCGAGCCCATGAAGGTTCGATCGTATCCGGTTGTCGAGCGGCATTCTGCGGTTTGGATCTGGATGGGCGACCCCGAGCTCGCGAACCACGATCTCATCCCAGACCTGAGCTTTATTGACGACACCCCGAAAACCGCGCGGAACTACGTCTATATACCGACGGCCGCCAATTATCAGCTCGCTACAGATAATATTCTGGACCTCACACATGTTGATTATCTTCACCCAGACACCTTGGGCGGCCCGATTACAGGAGCCAAATCCAGGGTCTTCAGGCGGGACGACCTCATCGTCGTGGAATATGTGAACCTGGATTGTGAGGCGCCGGGCATTTTCCAAAGGAAAATCCCGTCGCCCGCTACATGCGACTATTGGGTCGAAGTGAGTTGGCGGGCTCCGGGCGCGATGGTGCTGACGACGGCTGCCGTGCCGCACGGCCAGCCGCGGCGGCGGGAGGATGAAGTCCAAGTATTGCATAACATGACGCCCGAAACGCGTAAGACGACTCACTATTTCGTCTGCGGGACGCGCAAATACCGCATGGACGATGAGGCGCTGTCGAAAGTGTCCCGCGAAGCGGTGAGAAACGCATTTTTGACCGAGGACAAGCCCATGCTGGAAGCGCAGCAGGACAACATCGGGGATGCTGATTTCTGGGCGCTAAAGCCACTTATCCTGTCGGGAGACGCCGCAGCCATCCAAGTCCGGCGTGATCTCGCTAAGCTCATCGCCGCCGAGAACGCAGCCGTTTGAACTCGGCCTTCCGACGGCTACACGTTTGGTCTCGGCGCGTCAGTATTTTTAGGGCGGGCTGGGCGAGGTCAGGAAGAGCGCAGATCACGCGTTCAACTCTGGAGCCGTAGCGGCGCACGGCTGAACTCGTTGACGGCTGCAATAGCCTTGCGGAGCAGCTCCATCAGGCGGTCGGATTCATCAGGGGAGAGTCCGCTCAAAAGCACCCGCTGCGCGGCATCAACGGCGGGTTGGATCCGATCCAAGGTCTCCTTGCCCTCAGTCGTGACCCGAACTTCGCGGGCGCGCCGGTCCGAGCCCACGGCGCGTGTCACAAGCCCCTTTCGCTCCAGTCGGTCGACCACGCCGGTGATCGTCGTCCGATCATAGGCGATGAGACCGGCCAAGGTGATCTGATCGACACCCGGATAGCGGTCGACCGCAAGCAAGGCGGCATATTGCACCGGTGTGAGATCGCAGCCGCACGCTTCCACCTCTGCGTGGAAGATCGCCACCGCGATCTGCTGAAAGCGGCGCGCCAGGTGTCCTGGCATCTGGTCATTCTCGCGCAAGCAGGGCTCCTGGCTTCTCGTTGACGTATGCTGATGATCAGTATAGTTCGTAACTCATAGAAGCGCATTGATCGACTAACACGGCGCCAAAGCGCGTCGAAGGGTCTCGAAGCAAGGCGCCGCAAGGGCGGCAGTCCGCCTGGCGCGAACCCAGACAAGGCGGAGGGAACCATGCAGTTTTATCTGAACGGCTTCAGGACCGGCGATCCCGACGTGCACGAGCCGACAGAAACGGCGAAGACGATCAACCAGAGCGAAGGCGCCTCGCTTCCGCTTGAGGTCGATGTGCTGATCGTGGGATGCGGCCCCGCCGGGCTTACGCTTGCAGCTCAACTCTCGGCCTTCCCAGATATCACAACCTGCATCGTCGAGCAGAAACCCGGGCCGCTGGAACTTGGGCAAGCCGACGGGGTGGCGTGCCGGACGGTGGAAATGTTCAACGCCTTTGGGTTTGCCGAGCGTCTGCTACGAGAGGCCTACTGGGTCAACGAGACATGCTTTTGGCGGCCTGACGCCGATCCGGACGCTGGAATTGTCCGCTCGGGCCGGGTCAAGGACACCGAAGAGGGACTTTCTGAATTTCCCCACGTCATCCTGAACCAGGCCAGGGTGCATGAGTTCTATTTGGATATCATGCGCAGGTCGCCGGCGCGGCTGACTCCGCATTACGGACGACGTCTCGTGGACCTCGAGCGCCACACCGCCCCGCCCGAAGCCATGGCCCACCCGGTGACGGCCAGGTTCGAGCGCGCCGACGGAGCGCCCGGCGGCGCACTGGAGACCATCAAGGCGCGCTACCTCGTCGGGTGTGATGGGGCCAGGAGCGCGGTGCGGCGCGCAATGGGACAGGTACTCAAAGGCGAATCGGCCAACCAGGCCTGGGGGGTGATGGACGTCCTGGCGGTTACAGATTTCCCGGATATCCGACTCAAGGCCGTGATCAATTCCGCAGATCACGGCAGCGTGGTGCTCATCCCAAGAGAGGGCGGATATCTTGCCCGTTTCTATGTGGAGATGGACCAGTTGGAGGCTGGCGAGCGCGTCTCGGCGAAGACGATCGGCGTAGAAGATGTAATCGCCGCCACCCAGCGGGTCCTGCACCCCTATACCCTCGACGTAAAGCAAGTCGCCTGGTGGTCCGTCTACGAGATCGGCCAGCGCCTGTGCGATCGGTTCGATGATCTCGAAATGGCGGACCTCGGCCACAAGGAGCCCCGCATCTTCATCGCCGGTGACGCCTGCCATACCCACAGCCCCAAAGCCGGCCAAGGCATGAATGTATCGATGCAGGACGCTTTCAATTTGGGATGGAAGCTCCGGGCGGTGCTGAAGGGCCACTGCGCCCCGCAATTTCTTCAGACCTACACCGACGAACGGCAGACGATCGCCAAAGAGCTCATCGACTTTGATCGGGAATGGGCGGCGATGCTGAGTGCGCCGCTGAAATCGCCGCAGAACCCCGATGGGATGGATCCGGCGGAGGTGAAGAACTTCTTCGTCAGAAGCGGACGCTACACCGCAGGAACCGCGACGCACTACGGCGAGTCCATCCTCACCGCCGCTCCCCTGCACCAGGCGCTGGCGCCGGGCTTTCCGATCGGGAAGCGGTTTCACTCAGCGCCGGTCATTCGCCTGGCGGACGCCAAACCCATGCACCTCGGGCATACGGTGCAGGCAGATGGACGGTGGAGGCTGTTCGCCTTCGCCCCAAACGAAGATCCGGAAGCGGCGACCTCGGCCATCGCCCGTTTGTGCGAATTCCTGGCAAGCGCGCCGACATCGCCTGTGGTTCGCCACACGCCAAAGGGCGCAGACCCCGATGCGACGATCGATGTTCGCGCGATCTTCCAGCAACCGCATACGCACCTGAAGCTCGAGCGAATGCCGTCGTTTCTCCGTCCGAACAAGGGGCGGTTCGGGCTTGTGGACTACGAAAAGATGTTCTGCGCCGACCTCGAGGGAGGCGGCGACATCTTCGAGATGCGCGGGATCGATCGTCTAAACGGCTGCATCGTGATCGTACGTCCCGATCAGTATGTCTCCCATGTGCTTCCGTTGAAGACGCACGACGCCCTCTCGGCGTTCTTCGACGGCTTCATGATCGACCAGACCCTCCAGTAATCGGCGATCGGGTAAGGCGGCTGTAGCGCCGGAGCGATGCGGGCTGAACACCGGCGTCCAGCGTGTCGAGCGCCGGCATGCCGGCCCATAGAGGCCTTCCCCAACCCCCGAAGTCCGTCCCACCCCGCTTTGCGCCCTGACCGGCAACTTGCGCGCCACCGGGGTCGGCGCCCGCAACTGCGGGCTTGGGTTCACGCACAAGATGCAGCAGCTTTACCTTGGCGCGTCGAACGTGTTGTAGACGGCGGCGTGCACAACACGCCTCCCTGCCCGCGGGTGCAGGCAGTGGAGACGAGTTGAGGTTAGCCTGACAGCACCGCCAGGCGCCCGAGTGCTTCCTCCCTTCTCCGGTCTAGCGGCCAACTTCCCCCGCCGATACGGGAGCTTGTGCGCCAAAACCGTAGCGCTTCGCGCCTGTCGGCTGGTCAACGGCGCCATTTTGAACCGGAGTTGGAAGACAAGTCTCCGCGCGATCACCACCGACTACGCAGTCGCTCTTGGGTTTCTCAACTCCACCGGCGTTCGAATGCCGGCCGCACCCGCCCTGCGCACTTTGTGTGACCCGCCACGTCAGGCCCGGCCCAATAGATTTCCAATTCTGGCAATTTGCATCCCAAATGAAAAATGCTTGCGGAAAGAGAAATATCGTGGACTGATCGCTATGATCGATTGGTGTGCGGCGCAGAGTCCCCGGACCTGGCGACCGTTCGACGGGCGACCAGTCGAGTTTGCGTCGAGCCAAGGGGATCCGGCATGAATCGCGCTTCCAAGGTCACGGCGCTCGCCGCACTGCTGCTTGTTTTTTCTGGGATTTACGCCGCTTGGAGCGGCTCCCCACCAAGTCCCGCGCCCAACCGTTCGCCCCCAGCCGCCCTGCCCGCTCCCTCCAGCCCGACGGCGCACGCGCTGACGGCGGAAGACGCGGCCGCCTATTTCGACGGCATGCTGCCCAGCGCCATGGCCAGCGCCGATATCGCCGGCGTGGTGATCGTCGTCGTCAAGGATGGGCAACCTCTGTTCGAACACGGCTACGGCTTGGCGGACGTCAAGACCGGGCGCCCGGTCGATCCCGACAAGACGCTGTTCCGCCCCGGCTCCATCTCGAAGCTGTTCACCTGGACCGCGGTCATGCAGCTGGTCGAAGCCGGCAAGATCGATCTCGACGTCGACGTCAATCGCTACCTCGACTTCAAGGTCCCGCCCTACGACGGCAAGCCGATGACGATGCGGCAACTGATGACGCATTCGGCCGGCTTCGCGGACGCCTCCAAGGATCTTTTCCCACCCGATCTCGCGCACCTCAAGCCGATCAGCCGGATGCGGGAGGTGCCGATGCCCGCGCGGATCTTCCCGCCCGGGACCACGCCCGCCTATTCGAACTACGGCGCCTCCCTCGCCGGCTACATCGTCCAGCGCGTGTCCGGCGAACGGTTCGAGGACTATGTGGCGCACCACATCTTCGCCCCGCTTGGGATGATGCATTCGACCTTCGAGCAGCCGCTACCGAAGGGCTGGTCGGCCGACATGTCGAAGGGCTACGGAACGGCGTCGGGCGGAGCAGGCCCGTTCGAGCTGGTCCAGATGCCTCCCGCCGGCGCCCTGGCGACGACCGGATCCGACCTCGCCCGCTTCATGATCGCCCATCTCCAGGATGGGGAATTCCAGGGCCAGCGCATCCTGGGCGCCGACACGGCGGAGCGCATGCACAGCCTGCAGTTCCAGCCGGTCCCGCCGCTGCCCGGCATGGCGCTCGGGTTCTACCAGGAGCCCGGAAACGGACACCGGGTGATCGGACATGCCGGCGATACACGGCTGTTCCACAGCGACCTGCACCTGTTCCTGGACGACCACGTCGGCCTCTACATCTCGCTGAACAGCGCCGGCACGGGCGGCGCCGGCGCCCTGGGCACGGGCCTGCGCACCCTGGTCTTCCGAGGGTTCACCAACCGGTACTTCCCCGCGCCCGCGGCCGCGCCGCTTCCCACCTGGGCCAGCGCCAAGGCCGACGGTCGGACACTGTCCGGCGACTACATCGACACCGGACGTTCCGAGGCGAGCTGGACCCGGATCCGCAGCTTCCTGCTCGGCCAGACCAAGGTGACCTCGGACAAGGACGGGGTGGTCACCGTCTCCTCATACCGCGGCGTGAACCATCAGCTCGAGCGTTGGCGCGAGATCGGTCCGTTCCAATACCAGGCCATCGGCAGCGCCAGCCGGATGGCGGCAGTGGTTCGGGACAGCAAGGTCAGTCTGATCATGCGCGACGACTATCCGCCGGTGGAGGCGCTCCAACCGGCGCCCGGCGCCCTGTCGGCAGCCTGGAACCTGCCGCTGCTCTACGCTACGGCGGCGATCCTGGCGATCGCGGCGCTGAGCTGGCCGCTGGCGGCGATCATCCGCCGGCGTTACGGCCACAGCTTCGTCGTGTCCGGGTCGGCGGCCATGCTCTACCGGCTGACCCGCGCTGTCTGCTGCGCATATCTCCTCTTCGGTTATCTCTGGTACTGGCTGCTCACCGGCGGCGGCCATGCGTCGAGCGGCAGCGACGGAACCGTGCGGCTCATCCAGCTGGTCGGCGTCGTCTGCATCGTGGGCACGGTCGCGCCGCTGCTGAACGTGAGGGCGGCGTTCAGCGACCCAGCCCGGAGCAGGTGGTCCAGGCTGTCCTGCCTCGCCATCGCCGCCGCCTGCCTCGCCGCGATCTGGTTCACGCTGAGCCTGCATCTGATCACCGCGAACATCGATTACTGAGAATCGGCGCCGTCAGCTCCGTCCACGCCGCCTTCCACAACCACTTCAACAGGGATCGTCGCCTCACCCAACGCGGAGATT
>Ga0302314_10007079_pt1 | contig 20212 bp, 15 predicted proteins | sample III_Palsa_N2_3_FD_200533 | JGI IMG/M metagenome (GOLD analysis project Ga0302314, IMG submission 200533) | Peat permafrost microbial communities from Stordalen Mire near Abisko, Sweden - III_Palsa_N2_3 | ecosystem: Environmental > Terrestrial > Soil > Palsa > Peat permafrost | place: Sweden... | reverse complement strand
TTGTTCGGAAGAAGCCGGAATCGGAGGGATCCTGCACGAGGACCTGGTCGTGGGTGCTCCGCTGTCGATGGAGAGCCTCGACGAGGCGCAGCGCCTGGAGAGGTTCGCCGGCAAGTACGTCCATGACGGCTGCCGGGTGGTCGAGGTCCGCCGGGTGCCTTCGGAGAGCCTGAGCGGCTACGCCTGGGCGGTCCGCTTCGTGGAGGCCGAGGGAGCCGCGTAGTCGGCACAGGCGGTGCCGGCCACGGCCGGGACCGCCCGTGCCGGACGGGTCAGCGGGTGGCGAGGCGATAGGGGATGGTGCAGATGACCGCGTCGGTGCTGGCGCGCAGAACGGTCGCCAGCAGCAGTCCGCGCTGGTTGTGCAGGATGCGGTAGCGCCAGTGGCGCGGTTGGACCTCCGGGATGAGGACGGCGATCTGCCGGTCGCCCTGCTGGGCCCGCTGGACGTAGTCGACGATCGGATGGACCAGCGAGCGGTGCGGGCTGCCCAGGATCTCCAGCCGCACGCCGGGGTCCCACTGCTCCCACCGGGTGCGGAAGGCCGCGCCCTGCTCCGGCTCGAAGTGGACGCTGACCGCGACCACGTCGGCGTTCAGCGACAGGGCCGCGTGCAGGGCGATTTCGGTGAGCCTGCTGATGCTGCTGACCGGGACGACGACCAGGCTCCGGGACGGGAGGGGGCGCTCCGGCGGCCGGCCGAGGTCGAGTTCGAGGCCGACGGCCCGGTAGTAGCGCTCGATCCGGGAGAACAGCAGCATCAGCGCCGGCACGGTGAGGACCACGACCCAGGCCCCGCTGGTGAACTTGCTGGCGACGAACACCAGGGCGGCGGTCGCGGTCAGGACCGCGCCGGTGCCGTTCACGGCGGCGCGCAGCATCCAGCGCCGGGAGCGCTCGCCGAACCAGTGGCGTACCAGGCCGGTCTGACTGATGGTGAAGCCGATGAAGACCCCGATCGCGTACAGCGGGATCAACCGGTCGGTGACGGCGTCGACCGCGATCAGCAGCACCGCCGCGAGCAGCGCCAGGGCGACGACGCCGTAGCGGTGCACGGGCCGTTCGCTGCGCAGGCCGAACAGGTGGGGCAGGCGGTTGTCCTTGGACAGCAGGCTCATCAGCACCGGCAGGCCGCCGAAGCTGGTGTTGGCGGCGAGCGCGAGGACGAGGGTGACCGCGATGTTCGTGGCGTAGTAGGCCCAGCCGGTGCCGAAGGACCCGGCGGTCAGCTGGGCCAGCACGGTGACCCCGCCGCGCGGCGCGATGTGCTCGCGCCGGATCAGCAGCGACAGGCCGACCAGCATCAGGCCCAGCAGTATGCCGAGCATCAGTTCCGTGCGCTGTGCCCGCTTGGCGCGCGGTTCGCGGAAGGTGGGGACCCCGTTGGCGATGGCCTCGATCCCGGTCAGGGCCGAGCAGCCGGCCGAGAACGCCTTGAGGATCAGCACCACCCCCAGGGCTTCGCTGATGTGGATCGGCTACACGCTGCCGACCAGCGCGGCGGGGTGGGAGCGGGTCAGGCCGACCGCGATGACGCCGAAGATCGCGGTCAGGAACAGCACCATCGGCAGCATCAGGAAGCGGGCGCTCTCCGCGATGCCCCACAGGTTGACCGCGGTGATCAGCGCCAGGCCGATCAGGCACATCGCCAGGAGGTGGGGCGCCAGGGAGGGGAACGCCGAGGCCAGACTCGCGGCTCCGGCGGCGAGGCTGACCGCGACGGTCAGCACGTAGTCCACGACCAGGCTGGCGGCGGCCAGCAGGCTGACGGTCGCGCCCAGCTCCTTCTTGCCCACCGCGTAGGCGCCGCCGCCGTCCGGGTGCACGGCGATGACCTGGCAGTAGGAGACGACCAGCACGGCCAGCAGACCCGCGATGCACAGGGTGATCGGCAGGGTCAGCCGCAGCGCCGAGGAGCCGGCGGCGACCAGGACCAGCACGATGGCTTCCGGGCCGTACGCCACCGAACTGAGCGCGTCCAGGGAGAGCGCCGCCAGACCGCCGAAGCTGGTCAGATGGTCCTTGTCGCCTTCCCCGTGCCGGAGCGGCACCCGTGGACGGGCCTTCCTCGATGCTGTTCGCGAGCCCATGGTTCCTTCCGGCCGAGCACACCGACGTCATACATCCGTCATGGTTCCACCCATGAACTCACCGCTGTCGAAGGCCATGCCCCATCAGGAACGATTTCTGCCGAGGCCGGGCCCGGTCCGGTGCGGGCCTCGGCGCGCGCCTACCCGCGTTCGAGGGCGGCACGCTGCGGGGACGTCAGGGCTTCGCTGTCCGGACGGACGGACGGACGGGACGGCGCCCGCGGGCGCCGGGGGTCAGGCGGAGGCGGGGCGCCTGCCCTGGCGGCGGGCGTCGCTGATCAGGGCGTGGATCCGGTGGCCCACCTGCTCGACGTCGACCAGGGGCTCGCCGAAGGGGAGCCGCACGTCGCAGTGGGCCCGGTGGTACTCCAGGCGGAGCACGATGCCGTACCTGTCCAGCGCGAAGGGCGTCACCCTGGTGACGCCGAGAAGCACCCGGGTGTGCAGCAGCCGGGTCAGCGCGGCCACATGGTCCTGGTGGTCCTCGGCGAGGTGGAGCAGCAGGGCCGCCTCGAAGGGCGCCACCGGGTCGGGTTCGGCGGCGATCAGCTCGGCCGGACCGACCAGGACGCTGAACCCCTCCGTGACCAGGGCCACCTGACGGGGCTCCAGCAGCATGGTGGCGGTCTCTCCCGGTGCGGATCCCGGCGCGGATCCCGGTGCGTCTCCCGGCGCGGCTTGCGGCGCGTGCAGCCGTCCGGTGATCCGGACCTGGGCGCGGAGCCGTTCGCGAACGGCGACCGGGGCGACGTCGGTCCACTCCAGGCAGGCGGGCACCCCGCTCCCGGGCGCGCGGTCGGCCTCGTGGACCAGCCAGCTGTCGGCCGGGGCCCGCAGCCGGAGTCCCTGGCCGGAACCGACCAGCAGCGAGTCGTGCAGATCGCCGCGGGCCCCGTTGGCGGTCGCGCTCATCGAGGAGGCAACCGAGACCAGGCTCCGGACGCGTTCGGCAGGGGTCGGCTTGAGCGCGGTTGCGGTGGTCTCGCCCACGGGGCCCTCCAGGAAGTTAGGTTAGCCTAACCTTAGTGAAGTTCCGGTCGTCGGCCAAGCCCGCCCCGCCCGGACCCGCGCGTGTCGCTGGTCATCGCGGGCCGGGACGGCCGCCCGCGTCCGTGCCGCCGGGGATCGGACCTTCGGGGATCGGACCTTCGGGGATCGGGCCGCGCAGCGGGGTGACCACCGGTCGGCCGCCGGTGTCGGTGGTGACCCGCACCCGGGCCGAGTAGACCTGGGAGACCAGTTCCTCGGTGATGACGTCCACCGCCGGGCCGTCGGCCCTGACCCGGCCGCCGTCCAGCAGCACGAGTTCGTCGGCGTACTGGCCGGCCGTGGTCAGGTCGTGCAGGGTGGTGACCACGGTCAGGCCCCGGGCCCGGCGCAGTTCGTCGACGAGGTCGAGGACCTGCTGCTGGTGGCCGATGTCGAGCGCGGCGGTCGGCTCGTCGAGCAGCAGCAGGCTCGGCTCCTGGGTCAGCGCCCGTGCCAGCGCCGCTCGTTGGCGTTCGCCGCCGGAGAGGGTGGCCAGTCTGCGGTCGGCGAAGCGGGCGACGTCGAGCCGCTCCGCGGCGTCGTCGGCGACGCGGCGGTCGTGGCGGCCCGGGCTGCTGAGGTAGCCGAGGTAGGGGGTCCGGCCGAGCAGCACGTAGTCGGCGACGGTCATGTCGTCCGGCAGCAGCGGGTTCTGCGGCACGAAGGCCAGGATCCGGGCCAGGGCGCGGCCGCGGACGGCCTGGGTGTCGGTGTCGCCGAGGGTGACCCGGCCGCGGTGCGGCAGCAGCCCGGCGACGGCGCGCAGCAGCGTGGACTTTCCGGCGCCGTTGGGCCCGATGACCGCGAGCCAGCCGCCGGAGCCGATGCCGCAGGACACCCCGCGCACGACCGGGGTGCCGTCGAGGTCGACTTCGAGCCCGCGCACGGTGAGGGTGCTCATGTGTGGACCGATCGGGTGCCGCGCAGGATCCAGATGAACACCGGGGAGCCGACGAGCGCGGTGACCACGCCGATCGGCAGTTCGCCGGGGGCCAGCACGGTGCGGGCCAGGGTGTCGGCGAGCACCAGGAATCCGGCGCCGAAGAGCAGCGACAACGGGAGCACCACCCGGTACGAGGTGCCCGCCAGCCGCCGGACCGCGTGCGGGACGATGATCCCGACGAAGCCGATCAGGCCGCTGACGGCGACGGCGGTCGCGGCGGCCAGGGCGCAGGCCGACACCACCAGCAGCCGGATCCGGCCGGGGTGCAGGCCGAGGCTGCGGGCCTCCTCGTCGCCGACCGAGAGCACGTCCAGGTGTCGGCCGTGGAGCAGCACGACCAGCGTGCTGACGGCGGTGTAGGGCAGGATCTCCCCGACCTGGCCCCAGCCGGCGGTGGCCAGTGAGCCGAGCAGCCAGGAGTAGACCTGCTGGATGTCCTGGGCCGAGCGCTGCAGGACGAAGGTCTGGATCGCGGTCAGGAACATCCCGACCGCGAGCCCGGCGAGCAGCAGCGTGGCTGTGCCCGGGCCGCCGACGGCCCCGGCCGCGTAGGCGACGGCGACCCCGGCCAGGGCTCCGACGAAGGCGGCCACCGGCACGGCCGAGGGCCCGGCCCCGCCGAGGTAGACGATGGCGACGGTCGCGCCGAGGCCGGCCCCGGCGGAGGCGCCGAGCAGCCCGGAGTCCACCAGGGGGTTGCGGAACACGCCCTGGTAGCCGGCCCCGGCCAGCGACAGCAGGCCGCCGACCAGCGCGCCGAGCACGATCCGCGGCATCCGGATCTGGTAGAGCACCGCCCGGTCCAGCGGGCTCAGGCTGGAGTGCAGGTCGACGAACGGGATCCGGTCCAGCAGGGCGGTGACGGTGGCGAGCGGGTTCAGGTCGGCCGCGCCCACCAGCGCGCTGCCCAGCACCGCGACGACCAGGAAGGCCGCCGCGATGCCGTAGGCCCGCGCGGTGCGCCGCCCCGGGTGCCCGGCCGGCCTCGCGTCCCGGTCGGCTCCCGGGTTCACTTCCGGCGGCCTGTGCGCGCAGGGGTCACGAGGTGGGTGCCTTCCGCAGCGCCTGCGCGATCTGCTCGACCAGCTCCGGCAGGCGCGGCCCCCAGCGGGAGGCGACGTCGTCGTTCAACGGCACGACCAGACCGGTCCTGACGGCCGGGATGTCCGCCCAGCCGGCCCGCTTGGCCACCACGGCCGGGGACTGCCCGCCGTCCGCGGCGCTGTTGTCGGCCAGCATGATGATCTGCGGCTTCGCGGTGACGATGTACTCCTGGGACAGCTCCGGGTAGCCGCCGTCCGAGGCCTTGTCCGCCGCGTCCGCGATGTTCTTCAGCCCGAAGAGCCCGACCACCTGCCCGATGAAGGTCTTGGAGGTGGCCGAGTAGTACGGGTTGGCGCTGAGCTCCCAGTAGTAGCCGAGGCCCTGGTGCGCGGTGCCGGCCGACTTCACGTCGGCGGCGATCTCGGACTTCATGGTGGCCACGGTCCGCGTCGCCTGGGCGTCGTGGCCGGTGGCGGCGCCGAGCTGGCCGATCTGCTGGTAGGCGTCGTCCAGGGTCGCGGCGGCGGGCTCGATCAGCACCGGGACGCCGACCTTGGTCAGCGCGGCGACCAGGCCGTTGGAGTCGGCGGAGGCGACCACCAGGTCCGGCGAGTACTTGATGATCGCCTCGGCGTTGGGGGTCAGCCCGCTGAGGCTGGTGACCGGGGCGCCGGACGGGTAGTTCGACTGCGAGTCGACGGCGACGACCTGCTTTCCGGCGCCCACCGCGTACAGGTCCTCGGTGGCGGTCGGGGAGAGCGAGACGATCCGCTCGGGCTGGGCCTTCAGCGTGACGCTGCCATTGGCCGGGCTCACCGTGACCGGGAACGAGGCGGAGGAGCCGGAGTCGGCGGCGGACGCGGAGGCCGGGGAGGCGGCCGTGCTGGAACTGCCGGAACCGCATCCGGCCAGCACCGCCGCCACCAGGAGGGCCGTGGTGGCCGCGGTCAGGCCGCGGACCGCTGGTCCGCGCCGGTCGTGCCGGGGGTGCGTCGTCTGCCGGGGGTACATCGTCTCGCCGCTTTTCGGTCAGGGCGGGAAGGCAGGCGATCGCACCGGCCGGCGGCATGCGGGCGCATGGGCCGGACCGGGACGAACCACCCTTCCCACGAGGGTTGATGTCGTCCGCGCGGCAGGAGGCGACCTGGCTTGGGCCCTTGGAGGCCGTCACAGTTGCGGGACAGCGCCGGAATGGTCCACCGGGGCGGACGTCACCGGCTTCGCTGCCTGGCGCGCTGCCGGTACCCGCACGCTGCGCGCTCGAATCCGACCGTCGGTCACCGTAGCACGGGCGCTACCCGCAGGTACGGGACCCCGCGTGCGGAGGCGTCGCCGGGCTGGTGCGGGGCGGGCGCCGGTGAACTCCACGCATATTTAATATTGACGCCCCTTGAGGATGACTGTCCATAAACTACCCTTGGTCCGGTATTACCGGCTGTGGCCGGCGGCAGGGGGAGTGGGGATTCAAAACTCCGAGCGGGTGTACGCGCATATACGATCGAATCGGGAGATGGGATCGGACGAAACGGGGGAAAGGTGATCGGATACAAGGCCACTGCGGAGGACGTGGCCAGGGTGAGGTTCTCGACCTCCCCGCTGGGGGAGACGGTGCACAGCTTCCGGATGCTGTTCTCCTCGGCGCGGTCCCGGCAGCACCTGCCCTGGGTCAACTACGCCCGGGCGAAGGCGAAGGGCGTCGACCTGCGGCCGCTGCGCGCGGTGGTCCCGCCGGTCGGGTACATCCCCGACTTTCTCACCCCGGCGCCGCCGTCGACCGCGGTGCCTCCGCGATTCGCCGAGGAGCTGGAGGTGGTGCGCTCGACCGACCCCGAGCACTTCGTCGACGAGGTGGCGTGGATGGTGGCCGACACCCGCATACCGTCGCCGTGGCGCTCGGAGTTCGGATATCTGCACCAGCAGATGCTGGACGATCCGGTCCAGGCCGTCAAGGTGCTCACCGAACTCCTGGACACCTACTGGCGGCTGGTGCTGGAACCGCACTGGCGGCGGATGTACGGGGGGCTCCGACTCGACATCCGCACCCGGATGCGGGTGATGGAGAGCTCCGGAGCGGCCTCCGTGTTCTCCACCCTCAACAACCGCGTGTCATGGGAGGACGACCGGCTCACCGTCCGCAGCGACTACGCCTTCGAGGCGGACCTCGGCGGCCAGGGACTCGTCCTGATGCCGAGCATCTTCTGCGGCCCCGAAGTGCTGACCATGCTGCCGCCCTTGCAGTCGATGATCGTGTACCCGCGCCCGGGCGCCGCCGACTTCTGGAACCAGCCGACGGATCAGCCGAGCCCGCTGGCGTCGCTGCTCGGCGGGGTGCGGGCGTCGGTGGTCGAGGCGCTGGTGGTCCCCGCGTCGACCGGCGAGCTCGCTTCGGAGATCTCGGTCACCCCGGGCGCCATCAGCCAGCACATCGGCGTCCTGCGCGACTGCGACTTGGTGACGAGCCAGCGGGCCGGCCGCCGGGTCGTCCACTCGCTGACGGAGACCGGGGAAGCACTGGTCCGGGGCGTCGGCATGCTCGGCTCGAAGGTGCGCCCCGGGCACTGATTTAGCACCAGCTAAATGCTTATCGGCCGCGCTCACCTGTGTGCTTGGCTTGCCTCGCGCTTGACCCCGGGGTCGGCTCCGGTAGCACCGAGGCAACGAGGGAAGCAGCGGAATGCCCGAACCGGCTCGGGGTCGAGCTCATGTTGTACCGCCCGCCCGCCTGACTCAGAAGGAGACTTCCGGTGCCCGCAACCCCATCAGAGGCCAGCCGTGTCTACGACGTCGTCGTAGTCGGCAATGGCTCGCTCGGCCTGTCGCTCGGCCTCACCCTGGCCCGGCGCGACATACGTGTGGCCGTGCTCGGCCAGCCGCACCGGCCTTGGGCGGCCTCCTCGGCCGCCGGGGCGATGATCGGCACTTTCGGTGAGGTGACCACCACCCTGCTGAAGAGCGACTACGGCCGGACCAAGCTCGACTGGGCCCACCAGGCCAGCAAGTTGTGGCCGGACTGGCTCGCCCAGCTCTCGCCCGACTCCGACGGCGGCGACCTGCTCACCGCGGACGGGACGGTGGTGCTGCTGAACGCCGTGGGCGTGCCCGAGATCGACACCCAGAACTTCAAGGCGATCCGCTCGACCCTGGTCGAGTACGGCGAGAAGTTCGAGGACGTCGACCCGGAGGACGTCGACTGGCTGGACCCGGAGCCCACCGGGCGTCCGCTGCAGGCGATGTTCCTGCCCAACGAGCACGCGGTGAACGCGCACGAGCTGCTGGTCCGCCTGGAGCGGGCGTTCCTGGCGGCGGGTGGCGTGATCGTCCCGGAGATGGCCACCGGGGTCGAGCGCGGCGCCGGCCGGGTCCGCGGGGTCACCCTGGAGTCCGGGACGGTGCTCGCGACGGAGCAGTTGGTGCTGGCGGCCGGGGCCGCCTCGCAGACCGTGCTGGACACCGTCCCCGACCAGGCGGCCCGCATTCCCCGGCTGATCAGCGGCTACGGGGTCTCGGCCCTGGTCGACACGGAGGACGGCACCGCGCCGCGCACCGTGCTGCGGACACCCAACCGGGCCTTCGCCTGCGGTCTGCACGTCGTTCCCCGGGGCGCCGGCCAGGTCTACGTCGGGGCGACGAACATCATCTCCCCCGAGCCCAGGGAGACCCCGCTCATCTCCGACGTCCTGTTCCTGCTCAACTGCGCCAACCGGCAGGTCCGGCGCAACCTCGGCGAGAGCGGGCTGCGCAAGATCCAGGTGGGCAACCGGCCGGTGGCCCTCGACGGCATGCCGCTGCTCGGCGAGACCGAGCTGGACGGCCTGTGGATGATGACCGGCACCTACCGCGACGGCCTGACCCTGTCGCCGCTGCTCGCCCGCGAGATGGCGGCGCTGCTGCTCGGCGACGAGACCTCGATTGACATGGACCTGTTCCGCCCGGTCCGGACCCCGATCCAGCCGTTCAGCCGCGCGGAGATCGTGGAGACCACGGTCACGCACATGCTGGCCACCGGCTACGAGTCCAACTGGCAGGTCCCGGTCGAATGGCCGTTCACCATCGAGCACTACCTCCGCGAGGCGTACACCCGGATCGCGGACGAGTTCGACCCGACCTTCACCCCGCCGCCGGAGCTGCTCGCCTCCTCCCGCATCCACCCCGCCCTCGCCAAGGCGCTGCGTGACTACTACGCGGTCAGCCACGCCGCGTCGCGGGGCTGACGCCGGGGCGCCAGCTCCGGACACCCCCGCTCACCTGCTCCGCAAGCCCGACGTGCCCTGAAAGGACGACATCCGGTGGCCGAACAACGGCTCGAAGTACTGCTGCGGGAAGCCGAGCGAGTCCTCACCGACAGTGGCGTCTGGAGCCCCCGCGAGGACGCGGAGGCACTCGCCGCCCATGTGCTGTGCCTCCCCGAGGACGCCCTCGAACCGGGACAGCCGGTCTCCGACGGCGCGGCCAAGGCCCTGAGCGCCCTGGTCGGCCGCAGAGCCGGGCGGATCCCGCTCGGACACCTCACCGGCCGGGCCCGGCTCGGCGGGATCGAGGTGACGGTCACCGAGGACGTGTTCGTGCCGAGGTTCCCCACCGAACTCCTGCTGGCCTGGGGGCTGTCGGCGGTCGAGCGGACCGAGGCCCCGGTCGTGGTCGACCTCTGCACCGGCTCGGGGGCGGTCGCCCTGGCCTTCGCCCACGCCCGCGGCGACGCCCAGGTGCACGCCGTGGACCTGGACCCGAGCGCCCTGGAGTGCGCCCGGCGCAACGCCGTCGACCGGGCTCGGGCCGGCGACACCCCGATCACCGTGCACCAGGGGGACGTCGCCGACCCGGCGCTGCTCGCCGCGCTGGACGGCCGGGTGGACCTGGTGCTCGCCAACCCGCCGTACGTGCCGGTGGGCACCGAGCTGCTCCCGGAGTGGGGCAGGCACCACCCGCAGCAGGCGATCTTCGGCGGCGGCGACGGGCTGCGGGTGATCCGGCAGGTGATCGACTGCGCGGCGCGGCTGCTGCGGCCGGGCGGGGCACTGGCGATCGAGCACGGCGACGCGCAGATCAGCGTCCTGCCGAAGCTGCTCGCCGACTCCGGCGCCTTCGAGGACGCCTCGGGCCACCACGACCAGGAGAACCGCCCCCGCTACACCACCACACTAAGAAGGAGCAGTGGTATGCCCACGCCCTCGACCGACGGTGAAGCAGGTCTGGCCGGCCTGCGCCACGAACTGGACCTCGTCGACGCGCGGTTGCTCGACACACTGAAGGACCGGATCGAGTGCTGCGTCCGCATCGCGGAGTACAAGCGCGAGCACGCGGTGCCGATGATGCAGCCGCACCGCATCGGCGTCGTGCAGGAGCGGGCCTCCCGGTTCGGCGCCGAGAACGACATCGACCAGGGGTTCCTGCGCCGCCTCTACGAGCTGATCATCGATGAGACCTGCCGGGTGGAGGACCTCGTCATCGGCGGCACGGTCGCCTCCGGGCAGCCCGGCGCGGACGGTGGCCGATGACCTCGCGACCGATACGAACGCTGCTCATCGACAACTACGACTCGTTCACCTACAACCTCTACCAGCTGCTCGGCGAGGTGAACGGCGAACCGCCCGCGGTGGTGCGCAACGACGTCGACTGGTCCACGCTGGACCTCGGCGGCTACGACAACATCGTGGTCTCGCCCGGCCCCGGAAGGCCGGACCGGGAACGCGACTTCGGGATCAGCGCCCGGGCGATCCTGGACTCGGGACTGCCGGTGCTGGGGGTGTGCCTGGGGCACCAGGGCATCGCCGGACTCTTCGGCGGCACGGTCGAGCACGCGCCCAGGCCGATGCACGGCCGGGTCTCCCAGGTGCGGCACACCGGCCGGGACATCTTCGCCGGGCTTCCCTCGCCGTTCTCGGTGGTGCGCTACCACTCGCTCGCGGTCACCGAGCTCCCCGACGAGCTGGAAGGCATCGCCTGGACCGAGGACGGCGTGCTGATGGGCCTGCGCCACCGCACCGAGCCGGTGTGGGGCGTCCAGTTCCACCCCGAGTCGATCTGCAGCGAGTACGGCCGGGAACTCCTCGCCAACTTCCGCGACCTGACCGTGCGCCGGTCCGCGGCGGAACGCGTCGGCGCCACGCCCCGCTACCACCGGCACGTGCACCGGCTGGAGGCGGCGCCGGACCCGGAGACCGTGTACAGCGAACTGTTCGCCGGGCACCGGCACAGCTTCTGGCTGGACAGCAGCTCCCACACCGACGGCAACGCCCGCTTCTCGGTCATGGGCGACGGCGCCGGGCCGCTGGCCGAGTACGTCAGCTACCGCGTGGGCACCGGGAAGGTGCGGGTGGAGCGCCCGGGACGGGACGACGAGGAGCTGCCCCAGAGCATCTTCGACTACCTCGACACGGAGCTGCGCCGCCGCGCCCTGCCCGCGGACGACGGACTGCCGTTCTCCTTCGACCTGGGCTACGTCGGCTACCTCGGCTACGAACTGAAGGCCGAGGCGGGGGCCATGGCCGCGTACACCTCGCCGACCCCGGACGCCGGGCTGCTGTTCGCGGACCGGGCCGTCGTGGTGGACCACGCGGAGGGCGTCACCTACCTGCTGTGCCTGAGCACCGACGCGGACGACCCCGACGCCGCCAAGTGGATCGAGATGACGGCCGACCGCGTGGCCGACCTGCCGGTGGAACAGGCCCGCGAGCAGCGTCCGCTGGTCGGGGCGACCCCGGCCGGGGCGGTGGCGCTGGTGGCGCGCCACAGCAAGGAGGAGTACCTGGGCCGGATCGCCGAGTGCCTGGAGGAGATCCGCAACGGCGAGTCCTACGAGATCTGCCTCACCAACATGATCTCGACCGACACGGTGCTCGACCCGCTGTCCACCTACCGGCTGATCCGCCGGATCAGCCCGGTCCCGTACGGCGCGCTGCTCGACTTCCCCGGGGTGGCGGTGCTCAGCGCGTCCCCCGAGCGGTTCCTGAGCATCGGCACCGACCGGGTCGCCGAGTCGAAGCCGATCAAGGGCACCCGGCCGCGCGGGGCGACGCTCTCGGAGGACGAGGCGCTGCGCGCGGGGCTGCGCGACAGCGAGAAGGACCGCGCCGAGAACCTGATGATCGTGGACCTGCTCCGGAACGACCTCAACTCGGTGTGCGAGGTCGGCTCGGTCCATGTCCCGAAGCTCTTCGACGTCGAGACGTACGCCCCCGTGCACCAGCTCGTCAGCACGGTGCGGGGCACCCTGCGCCCTGGCGTCTCGGCGGTGGGCTGCGTCCGGGCGGCGTTCCCCGGCGGCTCGATGACCGGGGCGCCCAAGCTGCGCAGCATGGAGATCATCGACCGGCTGGAGCGCGGGCCGCGCGGTGTCTACTCGGGCGCGCTCGGATGGTTCTCGCTGGGCGGCGCCGCCGACCTGAGTATCGTCATCCGGACGATCGTGGCGACCCCCGAGGGTGCGTCCTTCGGTGTCGGCGGAGCCGTCATCGCGCTGTCCGACCCGGCCGAGGAGTTCGAGGAGACGCTCGTGAAGTCACGGACGATGACCGCGGCGATCGCGTCCGGCGCGGCCGACGCCGCCGCTGCGGCGAGAAGCGCGGAGGCGGTGAGCGTATGAACGCCTCCCCGACCCCCTCCCCGGCCCCCTCCCCGGGCCGGGGCCAGCGGATCCGGAGCTGCGTCGTGGCGGGCGGATCCGGCGCCGTGGGCGGCCTGTTCGGCGAGGCGCTGGCGAGCGCGGGGATCGACGTCTGCCTGACCGACCTGGTGCCGGCGGCGACGGTGCCGCCCGGCGCCCGGCTGATGCCCGGCGACATCACCGCGCCGCACGGCGCGCTGCGCACCGCGTTGGCGGCGGCGGACCTGGTGCTGCTCGCGGTGCCCGAGCAGACCGCCCTGGACGCGGTGCCCGCGCTGGTGGGACTGCTCAGGCCGGAGTCGCTGCTCGCGGACACCCTCTCGGTCAAGACCCGGTTCGCGGCCGAGGTCGCCGCCCGGATGCCCGGTCAGCAGGCGGTGGGCCTGAACCCGATGTTCGCGCCCTCGCTGGGCATGGCCGGACGGCCGGTGGCCGCGACCGTACTGGCGGAGGGACCGCTGGTCGGCGACCTGTTCGAGCTGGTCGCCGAGCACGGCGGCCGGGTGGTGCGGATGACCCCGGAGCGCCACGACCGGATGGCCGCCGCCTCGCAGACGCTGACCCATGCCACGGTCCTGGCCTTCGGCCAGGCACTCGCCGAACTCGACGTGGACATCGACGAGTTGGCCGCCGTAGCGCCGCCCCCGCACGCGACGCTGCTGGCGCTGCTCGCCCGGATCGTCTCCGGGACCCCGGAGGTGTACTGGGACATCCAGTCCGCCAACCCGCTCGCCGACGACGCCAGGGACGCACTCGCCCGAGGCGTGGGCCGGGTGCGGGAACTCGCCCGCGACGGCGACGAAGAGGCATTCGCGAAGAACCTGCGGGAACTGTCCGGTGTGCTCGGCCCACGGCTCCCGCACTACCGGGACCTCTGCGCGGAGCTGTTCGCCCGGATTCCCGCCGCCGACACCGAGGAGACCCCATGAGCACCACCAGCCCGTCGACCGGCCGGCCCGCCAACTGGGTGGCCGCCCGCATCGACCGGACGACCGACTCCTTGGACCGCGCCTTCGACGAGGGCCTGACCGGCCACGTCATCACCGGCCGGAACGGCAAGGAGGTGGAACTCCAGGACGGCGGACGGGCCGTGGAGTTCGTCTCCTGCTCCTACCTGGGCCTGGAGCAGCACCCCGCCCTGATCACCGCCGCCCAGGACGCGCTGCTCCGCTTCGGCGCGCACTTCTCCTCCTCCCGCAACCGCATGCGACCGGTGTACCTCGGCGAGCTGGAGGGGCTGCTGAGTGAGATCTACGGCGGCGAACCGGTCGTCCCCTTCACCTCGGTGAGCAATGTGCACCTCGGGGTGCTGCCGCTGCTCGGCAACGGCGCGCTGCCCGGCTTCCCGGTCTCCGCCGCCGGCCCGGTGTTCCTGGTCGAGAAGACCGCCCACGCCTCGATGCAGGTGCTGCGCGGCGTGATGGAGCAGATCGGCCCGGTGCGCCGGTTCGACATCGCGGACCCGGACTCCCTCTCCGCGCGGATAGCGGAGGCCGTCAGCCAGGGCCGCACGCCGATCGCGCTGGTCGACGGGGTCGGCTCGATGGGCGGCCTGATCGACGTGGTGGCGCTCGCCCGGGCACTGGAGCCGGCGGGCGGGCTGCTCTACGTGGACGACGCGCACGGCGTGTCGATCGAGGGCCGGCACGGCGCGGGCTACGTGTACGAGGCGTTCGGCGGACGGCTGCCGCACCACGTCATGCTCGTCGGGTCGCTGTCCAAGGCGTTCGGCGGCGCGGGCGGCTTCGTGGTGCTGCGGAGCGCACAGGACGTGGCGGTACTGCGCAAGTTCGCCAACCCGCTGGTCTTCGGGCACTCCATCATGCTCCCGCTGCTCGCCGCCGACGTGGCCGCGGCCAGACTGCACCTCGACGGCGAGGTCGCCCGGCTGCAGGACCGGCTGTGGGAGAACGCGGCCCGGTTCGACAAACTGACGGACAGTCAACTGGTGAACGCCGGACAGCACTCACCGATCCGCGGCGCCCACTTCGGCACCGAGGCCGCCGCCTTCGACGCCGCCCGCCGGCTGCGCGCCGCCGGCGTGCTGGTGCTGCCGGCCTTCTTCCCCACGGTCGAGAAGGGCACCGGACTGATCCGGTTCGCCCTGTCCGCCACCCACGAACCCGCCCACCTGGAGACGGCCGTCGCCGCGCTCGGCCCGATCACCACGTAGCCGCCCCACCTGACCGAACCGCGGGCCCGGCGTGCGGGCCCGCCCAAGGAGTCGAATGATTAAGAGCCTGCCGCCCGCCGGACCACCCCGGACGCTGGCCCTGGCACAGCTGATCAGCCGCACCGGCGACGGGGCGTACTACGTCACAGCGGCCCTGTTCTTCACCAGGGTCGCCGGCCTCTCCCCGGCCCAGCTCGGCATGGGACTGACCTTCGCCTGGACCGTGGCACTGGTCCTCGGGGTGCCGCTGGGGCACCTGGCCGACCGCCGGGGAGTGCGCGGGACCGCCGTGTTCTTCTTCGGCTGCGCCTCGGTCGCCGTCGGCTCGTACCTGTTCATCCGGTCCTTCCCGCTGTTCGTCCTCGCGGCCTGCCTGTACGCCGTGGGCCAGCGCAGCGGATCGGCGGCCCAGCAGGCCCTGCTGGCCGGCGCGGTGTCCAAGGAGAACCTGACCAAGGTCCGCGCCTTCCTGCAGGCCACCTACAACGCCGGCCTGTCGATCGGCGCCGCGCTCGGCGGCGTCGTGCTGATCTTCGACACCCGGGACGCGTTCCTCGCGGCCTTCGCGCTCAACTCGTTCGGGTTCGCCGTGGCCGCCGTGGTGCTGTGGCGGGTGCCCGCGGTGGCGCCCACCCCGCCCCCGGCCAAGGGCGAGGCGGCGAAGTCGGTGTTCCAGGACCGCCCGTTCGTCGCGCTGAGCCTGCTGAACCTGGTCCTGGTGCTGTACGTGCCGCTGGTCGACGTGGCGCTGCCGCTCTGGATCGTCCGGCACACCCAGGCGCCGCCCTGGGTGCTGTCGGTGATGTTCATGCTCAACACCCTTGCCGTGGTGGTCTTCCAGGTACGGGTGGCGAGCGGGGTCTCCGACCTGACCAGTGCCGCGCGGTACGTGGTGCGCGGAGCGCTGCTGCTCGGCGCGAGTTGCGTGATCTTCGCCTTCTCCGGGCGCGGCGGCTCCGCCTGGGCCGACGTGCTGCTGCTGATCGCCGCCGCCGGGGTGCAGACCATCGGCGAGATGGCGCAGATGGCCGGTACCTGGGAGATCGCCTTCGGCCTGGCGCCGGACCACAAGCAGGGCCAGTACCAGGCGTTCTTCGGCTCCGGGCTCACCGTGGCGGAGATCGTCGGCCCGCTCGCGCTGACCGGCCTGCTGGTCTACTGGGGTTCACCCGGCTGGATCCTGCTGGGCGGGCTCTTCCTGGCCGCCGGGTTCGCGATGACCCCGGTCGTCCGCTGGGGCGAACGCGAGGCGGCCGCCCGGCAGGCACCGGTGGCGGGCGTACCGGACGCCCGCCACGAACTGGCCAAGGACTGAGGAGCGGACATGGGAACGGACAGCCGCAGCATCCTGATCATCGGCGGCCGGGTCGACACGGTCCGCAAGGCCAGGGACCTCGGCCTGCGCGTCGTCAACGTCCAGCGCCCCGAGGAGTACCGGCCCGAGCACGCCGCGCTGGTCGAGGGCGCGCTGCTGGCCGAGTACACCGACTGGGCGGTACTGGGGCCGCTGGTGACGGCCGCGCACCAGGTGTACGGCTTCTCCGGCGTCGCCACCATCACCGAGCCGGGCGTCGAGCCCGCGGGCCTGATCGCGGACGCCCTCGGCATCCGCGGCAACAGCCACCGGTGCGCCCGGCTGATGCGGGACAAGGAGGAGATGCGCCGGCACCTGGCGGGCCGACCGGACGCGGTGGCGGCCGAACCGGTGACCGACCGCGACAGCCTGGCCGCCTTCGGGCGCCGCCACGGCTACCCCTTCATCGTCAAACCGGTGGACGCCGCCGCCAGCTTCGGCGTGCGGCTGGTCGAGGGACCGGAGGCGGTCGCGGACGCCTGGGCCTGCGTCGAGGCGCTGCGCGGCAGCACCGCGCACCGGTTCGCCAACTACTTCCCGGTCGGACGCTTCCTGATGGAGGAGTACCTGGACGGGCCGGAGTACAGCGTCGAGTCGCTCAGCTTCGACGGCCGGCACATACCGCTCGCGGTCACCGAGAAGACCACGCACGCCAACTTCGTGGAGTCCGGCCACGCGATGCCCGCCCGGCTGGCCCCCGCCGAGGAGGCGGCGGTGCTCCGCTGCGCCCGGGAGCTGCTGGACGCCGTGGGCCTGCGGCACGGCCCCGCCCACACCGAGGTGAAGCTGACCGGGCGCGGCCCCCGGGTGATCGAGTCGCACGGCAGGCCGGGCGGCGACCGGATCATGGACCTGGTCGAGGCCGCCTACGGAGTGGACATCGAGGCCTATACGGTCGGCTGGGCCGCCGGGGCGCTGCCCGCGCTGGACTCCGCCCCGCAGGCCAGGGCCGCCGCCGCGACCTGCTTCCTGACGGCCGACCCCGGCCGGGTCGTGAGCGTCGGGGGCAGCGCGGCGGCCCTGGCGCACGAGGGCGTCATCGGGGTCGACCTGGCCGTCGCCGTGGGCGACACCATCCGGCCGCTGGAAGCGAGTTGGGACCGGGTGGGCCAGGTGCTGGCCACCGCCCCGGACACCGGCGCCGCCGTCGCGCTGAGCGAGCGGGTGGCCGCGGAGATCTCGGTCGTCACCGAGCCCATCGACCCAATTGACCCAATCGGGCCCAACGAGCCCAACGAGTCGCACGAGCCCATCGGAGCCCCAAGGAGAGCGGCTATGGCAGAACACGTCCTGGTCTTCGGCAACGGCTACGACATACCCGGCCGCCTGCGCGCCCTCGGCGCCGCGACCGGCCGACCGATCACCACCAGTGTGCTCTGCCGACCGGAGCACCTGGCCAAGCTCGAAGCGGCAGCGGAGCACTCCCGGATCGTCGCGGTGCGGGCCGACGCCCCGACGGAGGAGTGGGTCGCGCTCGCCCGGGCGGTCCACGCCGTCGCGCCGGTGACCCGCATCGGCACCTTCGGCGACCAGTGCCAGCCCGAGGCCGCCGCGGCGGGGCGGGCCCTGGGCGTGCCCACCCACGACCCGGAGACCGTCCGGCTGGTCTTCGACAAGTTCGCCATGCGGCAGCGGCTGGCCGGGGCCGGGGTGGACCCGACCCCGGCCGCCGAGGTGCGCGACCTGGCCGCACTGCACGCGTTCGGCACCGAACACGGCTACCCCTGTGTGGTCAAACCCCGTCAGGGCACCGCGAGTTCGGGGGTCTCGGTGGTCCGCTCGGCGGACCTGGCGGAGGCCGCCTTCCTCCGGGCGGGCGGCGCGGAGGCACCGGCCGGGGTCGTCGTGGAGGCCTTCCTCACCGGCGACCAGTACAGCGTGGAGTGCTTCTCCGAGCAGGGCGACCACGCCGTGGTCGCCATCACCCGGAAGTACTCCGACCCGGTGAGCCTGGTGGAGCTCGGCCATGTGATGCCCGCCCCGCTCGAACCGGCCGACGCGGAGCGGATCCGGGCGCTGGTGTGCGCGGCCCTCACCGCGCTGCGGGTGGAGTTCGGCCCGACGCACACCGAGGTCGTGCTCACCGGCTCGGGCCCGCGGATCATCGAGACGCATCTGCGGGTGGGCGGCGACGAGCTCTGGAACATGGTCACCGACGCCACCGGCGTGGACCTGGTCGAGTACCAGTTGCGGCAGTGCGCGGGCGAGGAGGTGCTGCCCGACGTGCGTGACCTGCTCGCCAAGGGGCCGGTGCGCCACGAGGCCGTCTGGTTCGCCGGGGCGCCCGCCGCCGGGCGGCTGGTCGAGGTGGCCGGAGCCGGGGACCCGCAGCCCGAGGGGGTCGCCCTCGAAGTCCTCGGCACGCCCGGGCAGCAGCTCGACGGACTCCAGAGCTCCGACTCGCGCCTGGCCCAGGCCCGCGCCCACGCGGACACCGCCGAGCAGGCGCTCACCCTGGCCAGGGAGGCCATCGGGCGACTGGAGTTCGTCACCCGGATCTCCGCCGAGCAGGCCGAGCTCCTGTGACCGCGCCGACGGGGCCGAGCCCGGCGGCACGGCTCCGTGCCGTGCCCGGCGGCCTGCCGGCCGCCCCGCTGGTCATCCCGACACCACCAGCTCAGGTGCCCGCGCAGGCACTCGGGCGCGACATCCGCGCGATCGTCGACGAACTCGACGACCAGATCGTCCGCGCGGTGCTGTGCCGGGCCGAACTGGCCCGGCAGGAGCAGTCGGAGCGGCGCCGGGCCGGTCTGCCGGCCTCCGAACTGGCCTGGGAGAACGCGATGCTGGCCCGCTACGCGGACCGGCTCGGCAGAAAGGGGGCCGACATCGCGCGAGCGGTGCTCTCCCTGTCGCAACTGAGCCAGCTGGCCCCCTGACCGCCCGCGCGGCTCTCCGGGACGCCTGAGCGAGCCGGGTCAGGGCTGCGTCCAGGACTGGTTGGCCCCGCCGGTGCAGCTCCAGATCTGGGTCTGCGTGCCGGGGGTGGCCGACCAGCCGGTGTCGTCCAGGCACTTCCCGGACTGCGGGTTGAGCAGCGCCCCGTCCGGCTGCGGCACCCACTGCTGGGCGCCGGTGCCGTTGCAGGTGTACAGGTCGACCAGGGCGCCGTCGGCGGTACCGCCGCCGACCACGTCCAGGCAGTCACCGTCGGCCTGGATCGTGCCGTTGCCCTGCTCGCTCCACTGCTGGCCGTCGGTGCCGTTGCAGGTGTAGACGTCCACCGCGGTGCCCGGGGTGTTGTTGTCACTGGTGACGTCCAGGCACAGGCCCTGGTAGCCGTTCAGCGGAGCCGCCGGGAGGGCGGTGCCGGCCGGCTCGACGGTCCAGACGAACGAGCTGCTCGCCAGCGCCCCGTCGCCGTCCTCGGCGGTGACCTGGACGGTGCTGGTGCCCGGGGTGGTCGGGGTGCCGGTGACCGTGCCGGAGCTGGAGATCGAGGTGCCGGCCGGCAGCCCGGTGGCGGTGAAGGCCGGTGTCTGCCCGGCGGTCGAGTCGGTGGCCTTGACCGGCAGCGAGACCGGAGTCCCGGCCAGGCCCTCCTGCGGGCCCGGCGCGGTCACCGAGACCGGCTGGCCGAGCTCCGCCGAGGTCACCGGCAGCGTTCCGGTCAGCGGCAGGCTCGCGTCCGAGTCGCCCACGTCGATACCGTAACTTCCGGTGCTGGTGGCCCAGTTGTTGCTGCCGGAGTTCCAGTAGCGCAGGTTGTTCTGGGTCAGCTGGAAGGTCACCGTCTGGCTGGCCCCCGGCTGCAGGCTCACCCGCTGGAAGCCCTCCAGCTGCTTGGGCGGCTGGCCGGAGGCGGCAGGGTCGGAGACGTAGAGCTGGGCCACGTCGGCCCCGGCCCGGCTGCCGGTGTTGGTGACGGTCGCGGTCACCGTCGCCTGGCCGCCCGCGCTCAGCGTCCCGACGCGCAGGTCGCTGAAGGAGAAGTCGGTGTAGGACAGGCCGTAGCCGAAGGGGAACAGGGGCGTCA
>Ga0302314_10007078_pt1 | contig 20218 bp, 30 predicted proteins | sample III_Palsa_N2_3_FD_200533 | JGI IMG/M metagenome (GOLD analysis project Ga0302314, IMG submission 200533) | Peat permafrost microbial communities from Stordalen Mire near Abisko, Sweden - III_Palsa_N2_3 | ecosystem: Environmental > Terrestrial > Soil > Palsa > Peat permafrost | place: Sweden... | reverse complement strand
CCCACCTATTCGTCGTAGACCAGTAGGTGCACCAGCTAATCCCGTGACTGGCGACCATGAACTCCAGGTGATAGCCCTGGCCGTCACCGACGTATCCGACGTCGGGCACACCGGCTTCAGCAGTCGGTAGCGACCGCAGGAAGTCCGGCGTCAGTTTTTCCAGCCCGCTCGGATATACGCCCTTCGCCAACTTGTATCGTCCCAGCGCATCTACAACCGGGGCGTATGAAGCTGTGACGGTCCGTGCGGGCTCCGATTCGAGAGTAGTGCTACACCCGCTCATCAAGAGCGACGAAACAACTGCAAGGCAGCACTTGCGAAGCTTGGAAGATGGACGGCTAACCAAAGTGAATCTGAGGTTCAACGTGCGGTAGGACGGATCTGCATCAATCATCGCACACTGCATACACAGACCCCCATCGATTATCAAGGTGTGATGCCCGTACGCTTACGTCGAAAGTGTGCGGGCCGGCACTTGCGACAGACCGCTTCTGGCCGCGTGGACGGCCGAGACAAAGTCGGAGTCTCAGCGGCTCAGGTAGAAGCCCATCGGGATCAGCTCGACGGCCCATCCGCCTTCATCGCCAAGGGTGGCGGCAGGGTGCATCGATGCGATGCGCAGCGCCTCGTCTTCGCTGTCCGCCTCGATGATGAACAGGCCCCCGACCACTTCTTTCGACTCGGTGTAAGGCCCGTCCATGACTTCCGTCTTGCCGTTACGCGGACGAAGCGTTCTCCAGCCCTCCAGATCGCCAAGCGACGCGGAAACCAGCACCTTGCCCGTGGCTCGCATCTTCTCGTCCAATGGCGGGCACTGGCTGACCAATGTCTTGACGTCGTCCGGCGCCATTGCGGAGAACTTTTCAGGGGTGAAGTAGGCGAGGCCGAGGTATTTCACGGGCGATCCTTTTGGGTGGTCATGCACTGACGACGAACATGAAGGCCGCAAATCGACACGCCCCGGAACAACTTCGCATGTCGTCTCGACAAGTCCGATCCTGGTCGGCGGCCTGTCAGGTCGCCGCAAACCCGCCGTTCGCCAATGTCCGGTCGTGGCCGACTGCCGGTGTTGGCGGACGGTACCAGAATGTCGGCTTGCTGGCTGCAAGCGGCCATCCAAGCCAGCAAGACGAGGCCGACGTCGGCTGATTTGGCCGCTTGATCGTTACATTTCAAAATGAGACAGCACCCGCTGGCTCGTAAATTTGCGTGATTGCGCGTGTCTTGATATGCTCTGGTTGTCATCAAGAGAGATGACCTGCCACGACGGCTGACCGCTTTTTTGATGTGGGCGGGATGCGGGTTCAAACCAACCCAGGCGGGCTCCGAGACGGAGCGAGACCTATACAACTGCGCGGCCTTACAGCACCCTACGAACGGCGCGCTTAACATGTCTGTCCACAGGGGGACGCTTTCTCAAAGAGCGCCCCATGTCGACCTCATTGACCCCCACAGGTTTCGCAGCGGAACCAGTCCTGGACTCCGTCCGCCTAGCCGCGCGTTGGCACGTTTCTGCTGGCCAAATCCGGCGCCTGAACTCTGTCGCGCCCGATCGCCTACCGCCTCGCCTCGCAATTTGTAGCGGACGCTTGCTTTGGCGTTTGGTTGACGTTGAGGCCTGGGAGGCTTCTCGCGTCGTCGTCGCAGTGCAGGCGGCCGCATGATGGCCGCACAACAAGCCCACGGCGGAACCGCCGGAATCCAAATTGCCCGGGAGGGCGGGGCGGCATGCGGTCATTCCGCCAGCCATTCCCCCGCGATCGCGATTGCGCCGGCGCTTTTCACGACCGAGCAGGCGGCGCTGTATTTCGGCGTGAGCGAAGCGAAATTCCACGAGATGCGCGGCGAGGCGTGGATGTGTGCGCCGATCCAGTTAGGCCCGCGCCTAATGCGTTGGGCACGCAACGACCTCGATCGGGCCATCGCCGCCATGCCGCGCATGGTCGGCCGCTGCGGCGAGCCGACGCAGCTGCTTCGCGCCAAGGTCGAGCGCCTCAAGTCGGCCGGAGCCTCAGTATGAGGCGCAGCAAACACGGCGTGACATATACGCTCAGCCCGCTCGAGGCTCGCGCCGCAGGTCTCGAGCCGCACGACACCGAGGGGCTGACGCTCGCGGCCTACGCCGACTTGAGCGGCATCAAGCTCTCGACGGCCTACCACTGGCGCTCCAGGGATCCTGACCGCCTACCGCCGGCGGTGATGGTCGGCGGCCGGATCTTCATTCCGACGAGCGTGCTCGTGCACTGGCGGCCGCCGGTGCAACCAAATTTGCGTGGGAAATGTTCGCACAAGGGCGCTGCTCTGGCTGCGATCGACGCGGCACGCAGGAACTCAGTTCACCAGTAAAAACGCCCGCGCGATGCGGGCGTCCATAGTCATGCACTGGTCGGGGGACCTGCGCTGGGCTATATCTCTCGCGCGCGCGGCTCGCAAGGAGCCGCTATGGATATCCGACCAGATATCGACCTGGCGCTGTGCGCCGACATTGTTTATGAGCCCATGCTCCTGCACGGTGGCCGGCCTGGCCGAGTCGTCATCGGCCACAAGTTGCCGCGCTGCGAATGGGGTCCGAAAGACTACGCCGGCACCAAAGGGTGGCGCCAGGATCTGGTCGACGTGGCCGACCTCGGGGCCACGCTCGTTGGCCTCGCGCCGCGCGATGACGTCGACTACTACGTCTCGCAAAACAGTCTTCGACCAGGCGCGCTGACCCACGAGGCAAGCGAAGTGCATCTTCTCACCGCGGTGTGGGCCGACATCGACGGGCTGCGCGAGCGGCTGGGCGTGAAGCCTGAGGCCGTCGCAGACGAATTCCTCGGCCAGGTGCGAGAGCTTGGGTTGCCCGACCCGACCCTGATCAACGTGACCGGGCAGGGGCTGCATGTCAAATGGCTCCTGGCGGCTCCACTGCTAGCCGGCCCCGCCAACCGGCAGCGCTGGGATGCCGCGCAGCTCCAGCTCGGAGTGCGCCTCAAGGCGCTTGAGTGGCCGGTTGACATGGGCGCGCGGGACGCATCCCGCGTTCTTCGTCTCGCGGGCACGATCAACACAAAAACCGGCACGCGATGCAGCGCTCTGCGCGCGGGGCGGCGCGTCGATTTTGAAGAGGTCGCCGAGGTGCTGCAGCGCCTGACTGACAAAGCGGCTTCCGCCGGGGCCACCGTCGCCGTGGCGCCGGCACGCGCAAATCGATCGAAATCCGCCCGCGCCAAGCCCGCCCGTGAGGGGCCGCCCGCGCCGGTGATGCCCATCGAAAAGGTTAGGGCCATGTGGTCTCGCCGGCTCGACGTGGGCGTCATCATCATCAAGGCTCGCGGCGGGGTGACAAAGGGTCAGCGCAACGAAATCTTTTGGGTTTTGGCCAACGCCGTAGCCGGGGTCGCTCGCAGCGAAAACGAGCTGCGCGGGCGGCTCGCGCGCCTGTACGCTGATCTATTTTCCGGGGGCACGGAGCCCTGGACCTTTGGCGATGCCCTGAGCTCTGCATGCTCAGTCCTCAAGCGCTTTTCGCGTGGCGACGATCCATATCCGCTGACCGAGGCTGAGTACCTGCTAAATCTGGGCGTGCCGCTCGAGCAACACGGGCACTACCGTGGTCGCCTCGCTGCGCCGCGTCCAAACGCCGGTGTGCGGAATTACCAGAAACTCAGTGGCTGGCAGCCGCCCGAGGTGCACGCTGTGCGGCTGAAATTCCGCCGACAAATTACGGCGATCGGGTCGACGCAAATGAGCCTGGAGCGGCGGGGGGTCGACTCGCGCGAGCGCCTCTTACAGCGCACCCAAGCGCTGGCCTGGCACGCCCAGGAAGAGAGCCCCACGATGATCGCTCGCGCGCTCGGTGTGCCCCCCCAGACCGTCAAGGATTGGATCAAGAAGGCTGCGGCCGGGGTGGCGTTCGTGGCCGAGCTAGAAGCGGGGGCGGCCGCAGATCGCGCGCGCCAGGCGGCCGAGGATCAAGCCAAGGCCGAGCGCAGCGCCGAGATCTGGCGTCGAGCGCGGGCGCGGGCGACGGGCAGCGACGGTTCCAGCGAGGCCGCATGAGCGAGACATGCAAAGAGATGCAAAAGCCCAACGGACAGTCTGGAGTGGAGGAGGGGGGGCCCAGGGGCGGCCTGAGCCCCAGGTTTTGTGTTGTGTTGTGTCCCAGTTTTGGAAACAAGGGCTTGGGGAGCCGAAAGTCTGGCTCGTCGACGAATTTTTTCGCACGCCAACCGGATCCAACGCGCCTGCGGCGCGATGGCGGGGAAATGCCCAGCGCTTCGCGCCCGGCTCCGGCCAAGCCGCTGCGCGGCCAGGCCAGGGTGCGCGCCTGCGGCGCGAAGTCAGGCAAGCGCCGCTTCGCAGCGCCCCAGGCCACCGACACCTGCCCGAGGGCCGCGCGAGCGCGCCAAGGCCCGGAAAACCGCCTGCGCGCCCCTGTTATCGCAGTCGAGCCGCGATCCCTGCGTCCGCCGCGCCAGTCGCGCGAGCGCGCTTGGTGGCACGTCGCCCGCGGCCGGCATCGCTACGGGAATCCGTCCGCACCTCCGCAACTGACCGGAAATGCCCCCCTTGTCCCCCCGACCGGGCGAGGAGCGCAAGGGGGGCATTTCTTTTCCGGTCAGTAGCTGCGGCACGGCCGGATTTTCACGTGCAAGCAGCCCCACCCCCCGCCCGCCCCAAGGCGGGAGCGAGGAAGCAGCTTCGCGAGGCATGCGTTTTAGCCACCTCGAACTTCATCGACCAACCGAAAAGAAAGACCACGACCATGAGCAATACCACGACCCGTATCAACTGGACCGGCGAAGCCGTCCTGGACGCGATCGCCGAGGCCTCGCCGCCGGCCTGGCTGGCCGCCTTCGACGACACCGATTTGCAGAGCGCCAGCCGGCCCGAGTTGCTGGCGCTGCTGGCCAGCGCTCCCAACGCCACGGCGGCAGGGTTCCTCGCCGGCGTGATCACGCAACGCAATTTCCACTGACCAGGAGCCGCGATGACCACCCCCCAATACTTGATCGAAGACACCCCCGAAGAACTGGCTGCCGCGGCCGCCCGTCAGGCAGCCTGGGCTCAGCGCATCCTCAAGCACGAGCGTTGCTCCCACGAGGCGGAGGCCAAGGCCGTGCCGGCGTTCGCCAGGTTGCTCGACCTGGCCGAGACTCGCAACAGCGGTCAGATTCGCACCGTCGTGCAATTCATTGCCGCGACCTACAACGGTCGGGCCTGGCGCTTCGACCCTTTCGATTTGCGGGGCCTCGACGTCGCCATCGGCGACGACATGCTGGCCTGCTTGGACTGCCTACGCTGGGCGACCTCGGATCTTTACCGCTTGGTGCCCAACGGCGATGCGCGGATCCAGGCCATGCTGCGAGCCTGGGGCCTCATCGCTGTGGTGCAGTGATCTGGCACCTCAATTTTGCTCGAGCAGCAGCTTGACGAAATGTCTTCGCTTCGTCGCAGAGGCTCGATGCAGAGCAATCAAGACGGCGGCAATCTCGTCGCTTTCTGCATAGAAAAACGCCGCAGGCACATTCAATACTTTGGCGAGTTGCACAGCGATCTGAAAGTCCGCCTTGTGGACGCCCAACTCGTATCGGTTGACACGTGTCGAAGCAACCGAGGGATCGATTCCCGCAGCAATCCCCAGCTCTCTCTGAGAGAGGGCCGCCGACAGGCGCGCCTCTTTCAGTCGTCGGGGCCAAACGTCTTGAGTGGTTGTGGAGATCTTCGTAGCTGACATATGGCAGCTACGAGATTCGTAGTTATGATTACCTTTGCATACTACGAGTTACGTAGTACATCATTTGGCCAATCCGGCCGTAGTGACCGAGTCGGCGATGCCGACTAGCCACCAATCACAACGAGGTAGGGAATGAAGAATAGTTTTTGTGCAGGTGCAGGCCACTACAACCTGGCGCGCGTCGGCGAACTGATGGCCGCGGTCTGCCTGGTTGCTGCACTCGCCGCTTGCGGTGGTGGTGGCAGCGACGCTGCACCGGCTCCGACCCCCACGCCAGCACCCGCGCCTGCCCCTACTCCGAACTCTGGCGACCTGAGCACGACCATCCAGCCGACGACGTACACCGCTGGCAGCCGCGAGGCGACCGCCTATTCGGCGCTGAACGCGGCGCGTCTGGCCGGCGGGTTCGGCACGGTTGCCCAGAACGTGGCGCTGGACGAAGAGGCGACTGATCAGGCTGCGTACGTCGCCACGAACTACACGATGGCCAACGAGTTCGGCGGCCTGGACTGGAACTCGTTGGCCATCGAGGCATTGCAGCCCGATGGCAACGAGACCGGTCACATCCAGCTGTCCACCTTGCCCGGATACATCGGCTACTCGTCGACGGATCGCGCCGTGCACTTCGGCTACCCGTCGACCGGCCTCGTTCAGGAAAGCGCGGCGTTTTTCACCATTTTCAGCTCGCCGGTCGACTACGGCGCTGCGTGCGTGACGTACCTGCTCGGCAGCCCCGGTCACCGCCAGTCGATTCTGGATCCGCGCTTCCGCGACGTGGGCTTTGGCTTCTCAACGCTGTCCCAGCCGTACGACATCACCAACCCGAGCGTGTTCAGCCAGTCGTGCTACATCGCGACGGCGGCGCAGAGTAGCGCGTACTCGTCGACCGGTGAGGCCACGACCCCGGCGGGATGGGTCGGTGTCTATCCGCCTAATGGCAGCACGGTGTCGGCGTTGGACGACAGCCACGGCCACGGCTATGCACCGAGCGTGACGGTCGACTCCAGCCTGGTTCTGACCACGTCGTCGTTCACGATCACGGACAGCAACGGCAACGTCGTGCCCACCACGCTGAACCTGGACGGCGGCAATGGCTACACCAACTGGGCCTTCGCCACGCCAAACGCCACGCTCTCGCCGAGCACAACGTACACCGTGAGCTTCCAAGGCTCTGCCGGTGGCGCAGTGATCAACCAGACCTGGACGTTCACGACGCCGGCACAGTAATCCTGGCCGGGAAGGGCCGACACTGAGAGTCGGACCCTCCAAAGAAAACGCCTCGCGATTGCGAGGCGTTTTTCGTTCATCAGATCGGGCTCAAGCTGTCACATGCACCAGTGCGCAGGGTTCATGCCGAGGTTGACGTTCGTGTCGGTAGTAGGGAACACCGGGTTCCACTGCAAGCCGTTGTAAGTCCAGCGCTGGATGCGTTTCGTCAAGAAGGTTTGGAGATCCGGCCCTCGACCGTCGGGGCTGCGATTCCAGGTCGAGGTCGCTGTATAGGTGCCAGTGGGCACCACATTCACGGTGTCGTCGCAGCCCGTGCCGTTGACAGTGATCTGAGCGTCCGTCGGCAGACCCGGAGGGATTCTTGTCGTGCAGGCGCCGCCGGCGTTTGCCCACGCGCCCAGGCTCCAGACCCATCCGGTACCCGTGAACTCCTCCAGGCGCTCGTGGCTCCGAGTTTCCTCGGCTGGCACGGGGATTGGTTCAGGTGCCGCGATGGCCGGACGTTCCAGCGCACGCGGCTCGACAACTTCCAACTCTTGCTGCTTCTCGACAACCTTGACCGTTTGGTCGATGCGCTTGACACCTTCCTCGAAGAGCAGTTCGGCCTTGCCCCACTTGAACCGGAACTTCGTGGCGCGTCGGATCAGCTCCGCTATGGCCTTCTGCTGCGTGACGATCACCAACGCGAAGACCAGCGGCCATGCCAAGATCCCACCGACGCGTTCCAAGAACGTGTAGCCGTCCATCCCGCCTCCCGTGTTCGCGCTCAGTGTAGCCAGCTGGACAGTCCGCTATGCTGTTGCCCATGAAACTCATGCTCGCCGCACTGCTGCTTCTGGCCTCTGCAACCAGCATTGCTCAGTCAATCTCGCCACCTCCAAGGTCAAGTTATCAGCTCCCGGCGATAGACATGACCCCGATCAAATTCGACGCGAAGGAGGTTTGCGGCAGGATCACGAAGGGGCGGGACAGCTCGACCTGGTACCAGGCCATGGAGTACGAGGACTCGCGCATTTCAGCCGACGAGCAAGCTGCTCAAGACGCGCAGACCCAGACTGACATTCGCCTGTCGCAGCCTGGGCTTACCGCGCAGCAGATCAAGACCAACACGGCCATTCGCAAGGCACAAGCGCATCGCGTCGTCTACGACATCCAGCTGCTGGCGTTCACTGCGACACAGTGCCCCAACTATTTCGCGCAGCATCAGTTCGACGGTCGTTGACATCTTAAGCTGTTGTTGCATACAGTACAGGCATGCTTGTGTCCGGTCTGAAGCTCCGCATCCGTGACCTAGAAATCTCACCTGAAGAAATTCGTGTCACTGCGCCTATGGTTGGGCGTCTGCGCTACACCCCGAGTCCGTTTCAGGGCAGGGACGGCAGAGGCGCGTTGTGCTGCCTGTTGATGCCCGTGGACAAGAACTCGACAGACCCGCTTGCCGCCTCACCGCTGGTGCCGTGGGTCTTCGGCGAGGATCGCCAATCTCCTGGGGTGCAGCAACCGAGTAGGCCGTTTTGACCTACAAAGTTCGCGGGAATGAAAAGTCCCAGAGTGCACCTGGCGCGCGCCGCCAAAAATTCTTCGCCACGAAACCTACCCCGTCATCGTCATGGAAGGTGGCGGAGGTGCTGGCGTGGCCCAGCCGACCCGCCCACGGCCCTCCCAGTGCTCTTGGCGGTGCCGCCCGCGACGGCTCGTTGTTACTGCCATGCCTGTCGATGGCGGTCGGAGCGCGGTGACCCGCTGCAGACGGCTTCCGCTTCGCTACAAAAAGACCGTTGTCGAGGCCGGCGCTTGCCGCTACAGTCGTAGCTTGCCGACGATTCAATGACACAGTTCCCGCCAAACGCCTGTTGTCGGCTAGGCAGATCACGCCAGAGAAAGTGCGCTTTTTACCTATGAGGGCCATGCCGGTGATGCCGCCGTAGGCCAGGCCGTAGAGCAGCTCATTCGTAAGGCGAAGTTCGACGATCCCCGCCGCGGCACGTAGTGATCGCGAGCCACGTCGGAAATGCAGCGGTTGCAGTCGATCGCGCAGCGCTCGGGAACGTCGCCTAACCAGCGCAAGGCAAACCTGTCCCTTCCTACCTCGCCGTGATGATTTCGGTGACGACGATCGTGCCGTTCCTCCTTTCAGCTCTGAACCGCACCTTGTCACCGTCCTTGATGCCCGCGAGCATCTTCCTGTCCGAGACCGGGAACATCATGGTCATGCCGGGCATGCCGAGGTTCTCGCTCGGCCCGTGACGGAGGGTCACCTTGCCGGTATTGAGGTCGACCTTCAAGGCTTCGCCGTCGGTCAACTTGGACGACGTCCCTGCAGATGCCGACGGCGATGCCGGCATGCTCATGCCGGACATGATCATTCGACTACCGGCACCAGCCTTGCGGAGATCTGACGAGCCTCCACGTATGGCTCGGTGTGCCGAAACTGAAGTTCGACCAGTTCAACGTCCGGATATTGATCCGTCAGCAACCCGACGACTTGAAGCCATTCAGGGAAGTCGGATCGCACGTAGTACACGCGCTTGAGAATCTGACGCAGGATCGGTAGAGGGCCAGCACGCGGAGTCAGGAGTCGAACTTCCCTCTCATGCGCCCAGTCCTCGTGCTTGACTGATACGGCGCGGCAGATGTTTGCCATCTGGAAGCGGAACAAGAAGAACTCCGAGCGCGTCTCCTCCAGCAGGCGATCAATCATCCAATCTGGATGCAGTTCGGCCTCCTCCCGCAGCAGGGAGCCGAAAATCTCAGCGCGGTTGTGCACGCGGGTGGCGGACGTGTACGTGATGCCGACCGGTGCGACTTTGTGCTCACGTATCACCGCGTCCGTCCACTCGACCTCGAAGCAGAACCCCTTCGAGTTGTCGCAGTAATAAGCCCACATGGACTGGTCGTCGGGCCGACAAGCGGTCGAATAGATGCCGACCCGTTGAGTGCCCTCAAGGAACAGGGCGTTCTGCCGCTCGTAGGTCGTCTGGAAGGCGGCCAGTTCGTCATCGGGGACCCTGTATCCGCCGGCGGCGCCGATCTGTTCAGCGATGCCCGCGATCGACTGATCCATGCGGTCGATGTAGTCCGCAGTGCCGCAGTGATCGAACTTCGCCTCGAGGCAGTCATTGAGTTGCCCCGGTGACGCGAAGTACACGGAGCCCTCGGTCAGGCTGCGGAGAGCCGCCGGACTCGACCGGTACTTGAAGCTGACGCGACGAAGACCATCGGCTTGCGGTGCAGCGGCTGGCTGATCCGGGTTCATGTCATCACCTCCCGCAGTTGTAGCTCCAGCGGTAATGTACGGCCGGCCGCGCAGCAGCCGGCGTCGACCTCGCGCGGCTTGATCGGCGGATGGCGCATGCCGTGACTTTTGGGCAGCGCACCGCTACGATGTTCTATCCACCGCAAGCCTACTCGACTACCACTATGACTGAGGAAGCAAAGCCCGTCAGGTTCAAGATGAAGCCCGACTACCGACTTGCGGGCGCGATGCAACGCGTGTTCATCTTCGAGTTCGGTGCGTTGGACGTTCATCGCCAGTCCGTCAACGCATCGTTCGTGAGGGAAATCGCGGACGCCAAAAGGCGCTGGGATGCCCTGCCCGACGACACGGACGACGACTCTGCTGAGTCCTACGCGGAGGAATTGGCGCTTGCTATCGACTTGCTGCCACGGTTGCAGTGGAGCGCGCAGTTCGTGCTGGTCTTCGCGACCTTTGAAGACATGCTGATCAAACTTTGCAAGATGGGGCATGCGCGTCTGCCATCGGGCAAGCCGTTGGGAAAAATCTGGACGACCGGCATGAACGGCGCAAAGGAGTTCTTGAAGCAGATCGATGGTGCGGGTGTGATCTTTGGCGGACAGGATTGGGAGTGCGCGGTTGACTTCCAGAAGCTGCGCAACGCCATCGTTCACAACGGCGGAAGAATCGACCTCGAACAAACGCCTGATCTGAGTTCCGTTTTGAAGCGGTTCGAGAAGGGGGCCTGGCCAGGGGTAAGCATCTATCGCGCATACACGGGTGGCCGAGGCGGTGAGGAAGCCTTGCCAGAGGCCGTGCTCACTTCCGACTTCGTCGAGTTCGTGATCGAAGCACTTGAGAAGCTGGTTCGCGAGATCGCGGATCTGAAGCTGCCAACGCCGATCTAGCGGGCACAGAAAGCCTTGACGAGTCAGTGGTCACCTGTGTCTTGCAAAGCATCACGTCAATCTCGCGTAGTCGCTCAGTGCCTTTGCGCTGCGGCTCTGTCCTTGATGGCATCCTCAACTACTGACCTTGTTGAGCCAACGACCCACCTGGATGCCGTGCAGGCGATGAATCGGTTTACCTCCCGAGGCGTCACCTGAAGTGCTTTTGTGTCGTTGCGTCCAACGAGCGTCGTTCGGCTGTTCAATGGGGCAACAAGCTGCGCCGAGGGGTGTTTGAGTGACGACGGTGGAGCGTCCACGAATCCATCCGCCAGCCAAGACACTGCTCGGTCGCTGGTGATGAAGCACCCGTCATCGGGCGCGTCCAGCCGAATCCAGGACAGGCGCGGAAAGTGTCGAACTTGGAAGTACCAAGCCTGGAGATGCATGAGTTCCAACTGGTCATCTTGGGAGAACACCCAGCGCCATCCTAGTTTGCGTAAGCCCGCGAGTTCTTCCAGCCCCTTCACCTGACGCCGCTCATGGCTTTCGGGATGTTCGATCCAATGGCTTCGGGGTCGATCCTTCATCTGGTCGAAGCCTTTGGGAGGTGGCTCGCATATGTCGGCGACCTCATCGGGACGCCAGTCATCGACCGCTCGTTGTACGACCTCCATCCAGCCCGGCGTTCGGGAGGCTTGCCAAGCCAGAAAGCGCCAGATCGCTGGAGATGGGTTTGCTTGGCTTCCTCGCGGCGTTGCGACATACGCTCGGATCGCTGAAGCCGCGTCGGATTCGATTGTAGAGAGGTGGGCCTCAATCGTCATGGTGACATCCTCCAGTCCGCCGGGGCCGTCGTATAGCCCGGGGACGATGGAGATGTTCTTCGGTGACCGGCGTTTGACCTCGCCCGTGGCGAACGTCCCCATCCAGACGAATGAGTCGCCTACGGCCGATGACTCCGGCGCGGCGAAGCCGCTGAGATAGAACTTCGGGACGGTATGTGCGCGGGTAGCCATTTCGGGGGTAGTTGCTCACGCCGTCTGTTGCTGATCTTGATCTTCCTTGGGGCTCCCTGAGGCCCACAGCCTGGGTCTGAACGTGGCGGCATCATCGCGGGGGACGATGCCCACGTCGCGCCGGATCGCCAGGAACATCGCGGCCAGCAGCCGGTCGTGGGCCTCGCCGCTGCGGCGGACGTTGGAGGCCCGTATCTCTTCCCGGAACGCCGTGACGGCCTCCACCACCCTCTGAGGGGCAAGCAGTAGCAGGTTATTGGTCGCCTCGGCGAACGCCCGGTGGCCGTCGGGTGTTGCATCGCCCTCGATGATTCCGCTGAGGCTCTCCGCGAAGGTCTTGTAGTAGCCCAGCTTCTCCTTGCGCCATTCGGCCTCGCGTTCGCGCTCCTTGGCCGCCCGATAGGTCAGGAGAGCCACCGCGATGGCGACGACAGCGGCGACTACGGAGCCGACGAGACCGAGGAGAGCTGACCACATGGCCGGTTGCATGCCTTGTTCCTTGTTGGGGCGGCGCGAGCCGACAGGATAGAGGCTCCGACGATGAGGCGGAATCGGATTTCCCACCCCTGGCGTCCGCACCAGGGACGCACAATGGGTCACCTCCACCGCTGCCCAGGTCCGACCATGCCACCCTTCGAGGCGACTCGCTCCTTCTGCTACCAGTTCGGACGCTACACGGTGCTGGCCGAGATTGAGGCGATGCCCGAGGTCAAGAGCGGTGCCGAGTTCAGGATGGTCGACCTCACGCAGCAGCTTCTGGACAAGTACCTGACGCCGGAGCAGCAACAGGTTCGCATCAAGAAGGCCAACTCAGACCAGACCGAGCCGCTGCACTCCATCGTCAAGTTCTTCGCCTCGTTCATCGCCAAGCAGAACGACCTCTTCGTCCGAGTGCGACCGGGCATCTATCGCGCTCACAGCGAGGAAGAGATTGCGGCGGCAGAGGAGGGCATCACGGACGCGCAAATCGAGGATGCAGCGATTGCGGACGGCGATGTCGAGGCGGTCGAATTCGATGGGTGGGTCTATGCTTTCTCGTTCCCTGCCCTAGTCCGCCATGACGGGGCGTTCCCCATCAAGATCGGCATGACCACGGGGAGCGTCGAGGATCGCGTCATCAGCCAATGCAAGGGCTCTGCCACCTTCGACAATCCCGTGATTCTGAAGCAGTGGCAAGTCAACCGGGTCGGGGCTACCGAGAAGGCCGCACACAACGTGCTGAAGGCGCGGGGCAAGTGGCGAGAGAACGTCCCGGGCACGGAGTGGTTCAACACCACGGTCTCCGAGGTGGAGTCCATTATCGCGTTCGTGACCGAAGGTTGAGGGGGAATCATGGGTGCCGCTGTACTGTCCTTTGTCGGTTTGCTGATCGGGGCGGGGCTCCAGTTCATGTTCACGACGCACTCGGAGAACAAGAAGCACCGGCGTGAGCAGAGGTCGACGGCCTACGCTGACTATCTCAAGTGCGTCGGCGAACTGGCGAACCTCGGACACCAGCGACAGTCCGCGGAGGGGCGCGAGTTGGGGTCTCGGACGGCGGACGCGAAGTGCCGCATTTCCCTCTACGGAGCAGGTGCCGTGATCCGTGCCTTTGCTGACTTCGAGCGCATGGGGGCGGCCATGAACACGCCAGAGCAGCGGGAAGCGTTTGCGAAGATGGTGGTCGAGATGCGCCGCGATGCAATCGGTGAGGAAGTTGTCGACGTCACCGACGTTCAGATCGTCATCCTAGGAGCGGGTAGCCGCCAATCACAGGGCTGAGGCGTCCACGGAAATCCACCGCGAACGTAGAGGCTCCTGAAGCGGGCGGGATTTGCGACGACGGGCGGATGCACCACCCACCGGGGGGGACTTGCCGAAACGGTTCCGAGAATCCACGCGGCCGATCACATGCGCCGGGTCTTGCCATGCGCTGTGGGTTGCTCGGGATCGTGAGCTCGCCAGGATGTTGTGATCCGATCCCGTGATTCGGTTTGCGACATTCAACCTGAGACATTCGGCGATAAGCTGGGCGCTATGAGCCTGTTCAGCCGCAAGCCCTCCAAGACTGCCTCCGATCCACCGAGCGTGCCCGCCGGCCGGTTGGTGTTCGCCTCCACAGCGGCCCTGGAGCGTGCCCTGGACGGTACTGACGAGACCTTCGCTCGGTACTACTTCGCCGTCTACCACTGCTCGCCCACGGAGGCCGCTGGCATCAACGAGAGGCGCGAGCAACTACGGGACCAATACCCGGAGAAGGCGGCTGAGGTTGGGCGGTTCTTCGTGCTGTGGGGCGAGCCGGCCTACTTGGCGCTCTCGGCCTACTACCTTGCCCTGGCAGGCGCTGAGACGCTGTCCCAGGAGTACCGCGACTACGCCGAGCGCAGGCGGTTGGACATCGACCGGAAGCACTTGGCGAGTCAGAGCCTCCCGCAGCCTGTCGACCTGTCCGAGGGGCAACTCAGCGCAGACCCCGACCTGGAGTTCTTCGCCTCCGTGGCGCTGCTCAATGGGCAAATCGTTCCGCGGCCCTGAGCCCCACGGCCGCCTTAGGCAGTAGCGAGGTAGCGTTTCACTGTTGCCGTCGACATCTCGAAATGGTCGGCCGTCTCTTGGATGCTCTTGCCGTTGTGTTCCCTCCAAGCGCGAACGATGGCCGGGTCTTGGCGCATCGGACGGCCCAGCGAAGCCTTGCCCCTGTGAGTCTTGCCGGTGGCCGCTAGGGACGCCTTGGCGATGACCCGGCCTGCTGCAGTGCGTTCGGCGATCCGAGTGCGCTCCATGTCCGCGATCTGAGCCAGCACGGCCAGGATCAGCTCTCCGACGCCCTTGGCGATGGTGCCGAGGCCCCGAACCTCTACGGTGACCCCACGGAGCAGCAGGGCGCGGACGGTGGCCTGTACGTCCAGGGCGTCACGGCCAAGGCGGTCGACGGCGTAGACGTGAATGGTGTCGCCTTCTCGAACGTAAGCCAGCAACTTGGCGAACTCGGGACGTTGGGCCGCAGGGATGGCACCACTCACTCCTTCGTCGGCGAACTCCTTGTCGAACGACTTGCCCTCGGCCATCGCGTGGCGCTGGGAGTCGATGGACTGACCTTCGGAGGAAACGCGGTAGTAGGCGATGCTGCTCATAGCTCTGAAATGCAGAAGTTAGGCCTGCATTATGAGCTTGGATCACAATACTTGTACAGTAACTTATGGCGGTCGAGAACGACTCAATCCGGCTTGGCTCGCAAGCTACAAGTTGTGAGCCATCGTGTCGCGATTGAAGTTCCCGGCCGTAGCCGTCACGCTGGAGACGAGAGGGAGAGGCGATGACGCTGAATGAGCGTGAGAGGGCGTTCGCCAGGATCAGCCGGTATCGTGGGGGATAGCCCTCGCCCGCAAGAAGACAACCATGAGCTTGGCACAGGAGTCAGCACCGATCAGCAGTTGAAGGCGGCCTTGGGAGGTGTGTCCGGCGTCGTTGGGCGAGCCTCGAACTCTGCGGTTAGCGGTAGCATGGTGTATGACCGTTGACCCAATCAGCGTCTCGCTATCTTTGGCGTCCTTCGTCTTGGCTGCTACAACAGCGTGGTTGACGCTGCTGCGGCCTGGCACGCTGAAGATGGTGAGGCCGTCACTCGTCGCATTTCTGGATCAGGCTGGTGTGGATGGCCCGAAGATTTGGTTTCGCTCGCTGATCTACAGCACCTCTCGCCGAGGCAATGTGCTGGAAAGCATGTTCGTTCGGGTTCGACGCGGTGAGACGCAGCAAAACTTCAGCTTTTGGGTGTGTGGCGAACGTGGCGAACTTGCAAGCGGCTGCGGCTTGTACGTGGAGCACACCGGGATAGCGCTCAATCACCACTTCGTGTTGCCCAAGGACGGCAGTCGGTTCGATTTCGTGCCGGGCGACTACGTTATCGAGGTCTTCGCGTCGCTGGTGAACAGCCGCTCCCCGCTCCTGCTCGCGCGGATTGCGCTCCACCTCACCGAGGAGCACGCGAAGGCGCTGAAGAACCCCAACGAGAACGTCTACTTCGACTGGTGGCCGGATTCCGGCAGGTACAACGCGCACGTCGTCCGGCGCCGGCCACCTCCGAATGAGTTACCAGACGCATTGGCCGAACTCTTCGAGCAGAAGGCCGGGAGACCGTTCGAGCAGGGCGTTTCAGCAGGAAAATTAGACCAATGAATCTTCCTGGGCCACCGGAGCGAACTCCGACATGGCAATCCGCCGTCGGCGCAGTCGTCGTGCTGGCCCTGGTAACTTGCTTGGCGCTCATTGGCGCGGGCGGGTGGCCCTGGTTCAAAGGGATCCTGGAAAGCGCCGCGCCGGCATGGATTCAAGCTATAGGTAGCATCGCAGCGATCATGGCTGCATCGGCCATCGCAGGCCAGCAAGCTCGATCTGCGGCGGAACTTGAAGCCAAGAAAAAGGCCGATGCCGAGACTCAGAAACTCAAGATCGTCATGGCGCTGATGGTGCGCGCACATGGCCTGAGCAACGACATATGCCGAGCGTTTGAAACGAAAGAGTTTTCTGATTTCGACGAAGTCTCTCCCGAGCTGATGCTTGACACCCATCTCTCGTTGATGGCGCTTCCCGTCTTTGAGATACCGGACGGCCTCTTAGCCTTGGATGTCCTGAGTATCGGCCGCTCCCTCGCCACTATTCGCGAGCATTGGCTGCAGCTTCGTGTCGACGTTCGAGCGAACCCCTCCGCGCTCTTGGAAGGCATAGCACGCCTGGACACCCTTGCAAGAGACATCGGTAGTGTCAGCGTCGATGCTGTGAAAACCTGTAAGAAGGCGATTGCGAAGCGATCCGCAGGGCTGCGCGCTGACGAAGAAAACTGATCAAGCATGTCGTCGTCGGTTTGCGCGCGTTCGCAGAATGTGGAAAGCTCCGTTCTGCCGCTCACGGCAAGCTTGTATCGATTGATCGGAACGACGATGCCCTGGATTCAGTTCGACTCCGCCCTGAACTACCAACTGACGCTCGCTGAAATCGACCTGGGCCGTCTAATGGCCGCCATGTACGTCTCGGTCGAGAGGACATCGACGGTGCCGGGCATGACGCAGCGGAACGTGTCGCCCGACCTCATCGCGATCCTGACCGAGCGCGGCTTCCCATTCACCACGCTCGACCTCTCCACCGAAAGTCAGTCATGACGGATGTCACCATCATTCCGGCGCAGCCCGGCTTCACGATCCTCTACGCGGACGATGAGGAACTGTCCCGAGGTGAGCCCGTCATCGCGTGGGCCATCGACCCCGAGAAGCCGAAGAAAGGTGAGCTTGCCGCGGACGTGTACCCGATTACCCCGGACGGTGCGCCTGCGAGCAACTATGTCGGCGTCGAGAACCCGGACAAGTCCGTCAGCGTCGGCGACAGCTTGTATGAATCGTTGGACGCCGCGCAAAAAGATCGGCGTGAGCACTTGCGAGCTGAGAAGGCGTTGAAGAAATAGTACGGGGTTGGATCCACGAGCGCGCGCCCCTGTCTCGCACCAAACTGGCGGCCGCTAAGGCGTAACCGGCGAAGTCGATCTCCCCAGCGGTGCACTTTCGTTCATCGTCGCGCCTTTCAGACGTCTGGCGCAAAGGACTTCCGATCAGCGCCATCGTAAGAAAGCGTGTTGAGATTCTCTGACGGGCTGGTATCAAGCGCCTGATTCGATACTGGCGATGAACTTCTGCAGCTCGGGAGGAAGACCGTCTCGGCTGCTCGCGCCGAAGACTTTCAGCGACCGATCGTCTTGCTGAATGACGACGTACAGCATCCCCGTCGAGAGGTTCACGGCGTACGCCGCAGACGCGGATCCACAGTTGTGCGCCATGCAGGCCGACCCGCTCGCATACTCGCCATCGACGTTGATTCCTGCAGCAGAACCAGGTCCGCTGATCCTGTCCTGGAAGTCGCTTATGTCCTGGCCAAGCAACCCGATAAGCGCCATCTTGACCTGAGGCAACTCAGACCCTTCAAACGCCGCCTTCCCGCCCATGGCCCGCAACGCTGTTCGACCCTCCTCAATGACATGCAGGCTGTCCGACTGGACAACGGGTGCGAACGAAATCGAAAAGGGTGCTGGCCCAGACGCAGCGACGTGAGGAACGTCGGCCACGATGGCGAAGTTGCTGAGACTGGCCGCGGCCTGCGAGAAAGCTTGGTAACCCCTGGACGTCACGACCAGCTGCTTCTTGTCATCGGTGCGCTGGATCTCGTAGTCGACCTGCATAGCGAGATTGATGCCACTGTCATTTGAGACGGCGTGACCCTGCGGTACTGCCTCATGCCACGCCGTCTCATATTCCGGCCACCGCATTTTGTCAGCAGTGGCCTTTGGCACCGTGACGGTCAGCTCGGCAGTGCACGTGGACTTGCCGATCTTTTCGTCGATAGCCGTCGATCGGATCGTCCCAAGAGCCCACGCAGTGGACGCGAGGAACACGCTGCCATCTTTCTCTTTCGAGGCATCTGTTGTCGCCTCGTCGCGAAATAGGCTCAGCGCCAACGCGACTGATGACGGATCGGAACATGTAGGTGGCTTCTCCGAGCATCCCACCAACCCAAACGCCGTCGTTGCAAAGAGCAAGGTAGCCCCACGCGAAATCCTCATCATTCCTCCTCTTTGTTGCCCGATTTGTCTTTGGCAAGTCCAGTTCGGCCTGCCCTTTCGCTTCGGCAGAAAGCGGCTCCGGCCCTTGTAGACGGGATCCTGAAGCCATGACGGGGAGCGCGCCAGAAGCACCTGTACAGGGAGGTTGACCTTGCCCCTGGGAACCGCATCCCTTGACCGGCGGCGTTACGCGGCTCGCTTTTCCTGGGCAGCGAGCCAAGCCCGTTCGAATTGCATTGGGCTGACGTAGCCTAGCGTCGAGTGAAGGCGCCGATGGTTGTAGAACGCCATCCAGTCGATGATCTCGTCCTTGGCGGCCCGCGCGGTCTCGAACTTGCGCCCGTACAGCCGTCCGACCTTCAGCGAGCCCCACAGGCTCTCCGTAGGCGCATTGTCCCAACAGTTGCCCTTGCGGCTCATCGAACTGCGCATGCCGTAGCTCGTGAGCAAGTCCTGAAAGTCACCGCTGCAATATTGACTGCCGCGGTCGCTATGGAAGATCACCCTCGCTTCCTTGCCGGGTTGTCGCCGGAACCAGGCCATTCGCAGCGCGTCCATCACCAGCTCGCGGCGCATGTGCGGCTGCATCGACCAGCCCACGATCTGTCGGCTGAACAAGTCGATGACGACGGCCAGGTACAGCCAGCCCTCGTCCGTCGCGATGTAGGTGATGTCGCTGGTCCACACCGCGTTCGGCACCGTCGGTTGGAACTCGCGGTTCAGCAGGTTCTCGGCCACCGGCAGTCCGTGATTGCTGTCGGTCGTGGCGATGAACTTGCGCTTGCCGCGAGCCTTGATGCCGTGCTGCTGCATCAACTTCTGGACTCGATCCTTGCCGACTCGAATGCCTCGCGCCAGCAGCTCCTTCCACATGCGCGGCCAGCCGTACTCCTGCCTAACTTCAGCATGCAGCGCTTTGATGTGAACGAGCAGTGCGTCGTCGCTGATGCGTCCAGAAGGCGGCTTGCCGCCGCGACGTTCGTGCTCGTAGTAGCCGCTCGCGCTCACGCGCAAAACCTCACAGCTCAACGACACCGGCCATTGCTGGCGGTGCCGGCTGATCCAGGCGTACTTCACTCCCGTTCCTTCGCGAAGTACGCCGTCGCTTTTCCCAAGATATCGCGCTCCATCTTCACGCGCGCGAGCTCGGCGCGCAGCCGCGCGATCTCCATCTGCTCAGGGCTCACGGGCTTGCTGCCGGGGCCTGCGAGCTCGCCTTTTCGCTCAGCCTTGACCCAGTTGTGCAGCGTCTGGCTGCTGATCTCGAGCACCTTCGACACGACTGCCAGGCTCTGGCCGCCCTTGACCATCCGCACCGCCTCGAGCTTGAACTCCAGCGTGTACCGCGCCCTAGTTGACTTCGTCACTTCCGTTCTCCTTGCCTGAATTTAACCACTCAGCAAGGGATACGTTTCTCGGGGGCAAGGTCAGTATGAACACTATGGCAAGACCTGGTACGGGGCGGGTTTCGGATCCCTTGCGGCCCAGTTTTGACAACGGAGTCCGACTCATGCTGCGCACAGTGAACGACCTGGACGAATT
>Ga0302314_10007076_pt1 | contig 20222 bp, 17 predicted proteins | sample III_Palsa_N2_3_FD_200533 | JGI IMG/M metagenome (GOLD analysis project Ga0302314, IMG submission 200533) | Peat permafrost microbial communities from Stordalen Mire near Abisko, Sweden - III_Palsa_N2_3 | ecosystem: Environmental > Terrestrial > Soil > Palsa > Peat permafrost | place: Sweden... | reverse complement strand
ACCGGCGGGGCGGGCGCCACCGGGGGCGGCCCAGCCGGCCGGTACCCGGCCTGCTGGGCCGGCGCGGCCTGGACGGTCTGGGTTGGCTGCCAGCGGTTGTCGCCGCGGCCGCTGGGCGCCGCATCAGGCGGCTTCGGCTGGTACCAGGACGCGAACGGGTCGGGCCGGTCACCGGGCGCGTCGACCCGGGTGGCGGCGGCGGTCAGGTCCGTCCGGGTCGCGCCCGGTTGCGGTGCGGTCGGCTCGGCCGGGCTGGCCGGCTCCTGCGCGGTGTCCGGGGCGCCGGAACCATCGCCGTACGCCGCCCCGCAGCCACCGCAGAAACGCCCGGTTTCGTCACGCGGCCGCCCGCAGCTGGCGCAGAAGCTCATCACTGCCCGTCCGTTTCCTGTGCCGGGGCGGCCTGACTCTGGACCGACCCTACCGGTCCGTCGTCGCCGGGCGCGGCGATGCCGAGCAGCCCGGCCGCGACAGCCGGCCAGTCCGCCGGCAACGGCACCGGGTTGCTCGCGTAGACGTGCAGGAACAGGCAGAACGCGGCGTCGCTGCGCCCCGGATCCGTCACCGGGAGGGCGGCGAACCTGCCCACGGTTTCGTACAGCTTGTCGCGCAGCTGCGCGAGACCGGGCCGCTCTTGCGCCGCGGTCTGGGGCGCCGCGATCCCGGGCACCCCGGTGTTGTCCGGGGCCCCGGTGCCCTCGGCGGCCGCCGAGTGCTCCGTTTCGGGCGCGCTCGCGCCTTCGAGCCACCCGGCCGCGCCGGCGATGCCAGCCACGGTGCGCGGGTCCGGCAGCATGGACAGCGCGGCCCCGCGGTAGGCGCACTGGGCCCGGCACCGCTCGCAGGCCGCGAACGGGGGCGTGGCGGACGGCGTGACGGCTGGCGGCGGCCCGGTCCGCGGCGCGGGCGTGATGCTCGCATGCACCGTCTCGGCCAGCTCGTCGCTGTAGAGCAGGGCCTCGCCGTCTCGCAGCCGGGCGGCCAGTGTGCGCTGCGCCTCGTCCAGGCCGGTGGCCTCGCTGAGACAGCGCCGGTCGTCCTCGGCGGTGAGCCGGTGCATGATTTTCAGGCCGGTGCTGCGGACCGCCTCCCTGACCAGCTCGGCCGGCGCCTGCTCGGCGAAGATCACTCCCTCGCCGTAGCGGCGGCTGTCGGTGAGCCTGCTGACCAGCGCGGCGGAGGCCCCGGCGCTGGCCCGTGCGTCCCGTCCGGACCGGCCGCCGGGTGCGCGGGCAAGCAGCCGGCGGCCCTCTTCCACCAGGGTGACGTGAATCAGCTGGGATGAAGGGCCACGCGCGGACTGGCAGTGCTCGGCGATGGCGTTGAGCAGCAGCGCCATCGTGAGCGCCTGCTCGGGGCCGTCGCCGAGCGATTTGAGCTCGAGGATCACCGGATGGTCGAGCAGCTGGCTGAAGTCGCCCGGCCGGCTGGTCAGGAACGCGGACCCGGTCACTCCGCTGGCTAGCTGCCTGGCGCGACCGACGGTGGCCGCGCCGGTGCGGGTACTGGCCCCGCCCGGGTACCCCAGGCCGGCCGCCACCTCTTCCATGGCGGCGCTGAACTCTGCCACGGTGGGCCAGCGGCGCTGCGGGCCGGCCGGCCGTTCGGCCGCCAGGAAGCCTGCCCTCAGGTAGGTCAGGCTGAGCGCGTCCCGGTAAACGGACGGCAGCGGCCCGGACAGCCCGAAGGCGGCGGTGAAGCAATTGAGCAGGTTCGCCGCGTGCTCACCCACGCCCGTCCCGGCCGGCACCTCGAACGGGTTGAACCGCAGGGGCGCGCCGCTCTCGTCGCCGACCGTGATGACTTCAAGTGACTCGAAGCCAGGGCCAGCGGCGAGCTGCCGGTAGTCGTCGGCCACCGAGTTGGCTGGCTCGATCACCAGGAACGGCACCCGGTGGTCGGCCCAGAGCTGGCGCAGCATTTCAACCGCGGTGCTGGTCTTGCCGCTGCCGGGCGACCCGGCGATCAGGGTGTGCCGGGTCAGCCAGCGGAGCGGCAGCGCGATGTCGCGGTCGGTGGCGGCGATCTTGCCGACCCGGATGGCCGGCCCGGTCGCCTGGTCGGCGCCGGCCTGCCCGAACTGGCCCCGGCGCACCCGGAACCCGGGCAGCACCCCGTCGGCGGCGATCGGCAGCCGGAACGCGCAGCAGGCGTCGCGCGCGTCGCCAAGCACGGTCAGCATGGCGAGCTGCGGGTCGGGCGGGTCCTGGCGACCCCAGATTTCCCGTCGGCCGGTGAGCATCCCGAAGTTGATGACGTTCAGGTTGTACTCGGCCAGCCGCCGCTCGGCGACGCTGGCCGGGCGCCGCACGTCGACGGCGGAACCAGGCCGCCGCTGCTCCGGGTCGCTCAGCGCCCGCTCGGCGGGTGAGACGGCCGCGGCGATGGTCTCGACGATGCCCGGTGGCAGCTGCCGGGGCGCGGACACCTGGATCCGCAGCGCGAATGCCTTGTGGCCGAGGCGCTGGGAGTAGTCACGGAACACCTTCTCCGCGTCGACGGTAAAGGCGTCCGGTGGCAGCCGCTGCCGGCCCTGGTAGAAGGTGGCCGGGGTCTCGCCCTCTTTTGCCAGCCGGCCGTAGAAGCTGGCCAGGGTGCGCAGCGTCTGGGCGAACTTGGGCGGCACCAGGACCGGCAGCACGGCCACGGACAGCACCAGCGGCACCGGGCTGGCCGCCAGCGCCGCGTACACGCCTGACCAGTCGTCGTCTGACCAGTTGAAGGGCGCCGCGGAGTAGTAGTAGCTGACACCGGCGTCTGGCCGGGACGGGACACCGATTAGCTCGTGCCGGGTGATCACGGCCGAGTCCACGGTGGCGCCGGGGAAGGGCTTGAGCAGCCGCGCGACCGCGTCGCCGTCTTCGACCGGAGCCGCGGTGACGTGCCGCGGTAGTGCTGCCTGGACCCGTCCGCGCAGTTCCTGGGCGCGGTTGGCCGCGCCGTCGGCGCCGCCGCCCCAGACCCGGCCGAGCAGCGCCACCGAAACCGGCGCGGTGGCCGCCGGGTCGACGGTGATCCGCAGGTCGAGTGCCGCCTCGAGACCCGGGTCGAGGAAACCGCTGAGGAACTCCCGCTGTTCGGCCTGCGCGCGGGTCACCCGTTCGGCGCGGGTCAGGCTCCGGTACCCGCGGGCTTCGCGCAGGTCGACCGCGGCGTCGATGGTGACGGCGAAGTACGCGTTGGCGACCGGCGCCCGGTCGGCGGCCACCGACAGCGCGGGCGGAGGCGCGCTGATCGCATGGAGGGTGCCCATCCGGCCACGGTACCGCCAGTACCGGCCCCGCTAGTGCCGGTGCGACCTGGTTACCAGCACGATGACCGCGATAAGGACCACGGCCCAGACCCATGAACCGAAGAAGAACAGGCTGGCGAAGGCGTGCACGGCGATGTTCGCGCAGATCAGCACCACCGCGATGGCGAGCAGCGTGCCCACGATCCCGCCGCGCCTGCGGCGGGCCCGGTACGGGACGGCCGGCCCGGCGGGACCGCCCGGCCCTCCGTCCGTGTCGGTCTCTGGCAGGTCGTCAAACAGCCCGACCAGGTCGCCGCGGGTCTTGGCGGCCATCGTCTGGCTGACCCGCTCGTCGAACTCGCCCTGGTCGAGCCGGCCGTCGGCGTAGTGCTGCGTCAGCAGCTCGGCGACCGCGTTGCGGTCGGCGTCAGAGACGCGGATGTGCTGGTCGGAGTTGCGGATGCGGCGCATCCACTGCTGGTTTGGCGCGGGTGACATGGTGCTGGCTCCCCTCGTGTGCGCTGTCATCAGAGGCCGTGATCGAACGAGTTCAGGAACGAGCCGGCGATCGACTGGTCACTGCCCTCCTCCGGGATCAGCAGCAGGCAGGCCAGGTAGGCCGGGATGCCCGCGCCGCCGAGGAAGGTGAACACGGCGAAAGCCACGCGGATGATGGTCACGTCGACCGCGAGGTAGTCGGCGATGCCGGCGCACACGCCGGCCAGCATGCGCCCGTGGAAGGCGCGGCGAAGCGGAGGCCGGCCACTCGGCTCGGCCGGAGCCTGTGTCTGTGTCTGGGTGGTGTCCCCGAAAGTGCTCATGGCTCAACTCTGGAGCCGCGGACCGCGGCTGGGTATCGGGAAACCCCCTGGCGCGACCCGGGGCTTACCCTGAGACACCCCCGGTACCCTTCAGGGAAAGCCCCGATGGTCTCCGAGGGGGCTGGCGGGCGATGATGGTGACATGCAGTTCCAGGACCAGCCCGGCCGGTCCACGGTGACAGATAACGGCCACTGGCACGGGCCGCACGCACACCGGGACGGACCGCCCGAGTGGGTTGCCCGCTTCCGGCAGCGGCACCCCGGTGACGGCGAGCCGCTGCGCCGCGATCCCGACGACCAGCTGGCCGGCGGCGTCGCCGCGGGCATCGGGGCCTGGCGCGGGTTCAGCCCGACCACGGTGCGGATCGCGCTCGCTGTCGCCGCACTGATCAGCACGGGCTGGGCGGTCCCGTTCTACATCCTCGGCTGGCTGCTGATCCCGGCCAAGGGCGAACAGGCCAGCATCGCCAGCAAGGCCAGGCACGACTCAAGCGGGGTGGCGCTCGCCATCGCCCTGGCGTCCCTGCTGGCCGTGTTCCTGCTGCTGGCCGGCCCGCTGAACGACGGCGCGATCCAGACCTACCTGTGGCCCCAGGTGATCAGCGTGGCCGGCCTGACGCTGATCTGGCGCAACGCGCCCGATGGCGAGCGAGCGGCCATGCGCCGCCTGGTCCAGCCGCTGGAGAGCCTCGGTCCGGGCGGGTCCGCGGCCCGCCGCGGCACCAGGCTGCGGGTGGCCGGCGCGGTGGTGCTGCTCGCGGGCGGCCTCGGCTGGCTGCTCAGCCAGCACGCCGGCATCGCGCTGCTCAAACCGCTGGGCGGGGTGCTGCTCGTCGCGGCCGCGTTCGTGCTGCTGCTCGGACCCTGGTGGCTGCGGATCGCCCGGGACCTGGTGCTGGAACGGCAGGCGCGGGCCCGGGCCGAGGAACGAGCTGACATGGCGGCCCAGGTGCACGACTCGGTGCTGCAGACGCTCGCGCTCATTCAGCGGCGGGCCGAGGACCCGCAGGCGGTGGTGCAGCTCGCCCGGGCCCAGGAACGCGAGCTGCGCTCGTGGCTGTTCGAGGGGCGCGCGCCGGGCGACGCCGACGCCTCCTCGTTCGCCGAGGGGATACGCCAGATCCAGCGGGAAGTCGAAGCCAGGCACGGCGTTCCGGTCGAAGTGGTGACGGTCGGCGACTGCCCGCTCGACCCGCGGCTTAGCGCCTTGCTCGCGGCGGCCCGGGAGTCGACCGTGAACGCGGCCAAGTGGTCGGGTGCGGCCGTGATCTCCGTCTATGCCGAAGTTGAGCCGGATCGGGTGAGTGTCGCCGTGCGCGACCGGGGCAAGGGCTTTGACCCGGCCGCTGTGCCGGGTGACCGCAAGGGCGTCGCGGAGTCGATCCACGGCCGGATGAACAGGCACGGCGGCACGGCGACGGTGCAGTCGGCGCCGGGGGAGGGCACCAAGGTGACGCTGGAGATGAGCCTGAGCCAGCTGCCGCTGGCGGACGGGCCGGGCCGATGAGCACGCAGCCAGCCGAACGGGCGGCCGGGCGGCCGCGGGTGGTGCTCGTCGATGACCACGGCCTGTTCCGCTCCGGCGTGCGCGCCGAACTCGGCCCGCGGGTGGAAGTGGTGGGCGAGGCGGACGACGTGGCCCCGGCCGTCGAGCTCATCGGGCGGTTGCTGCCCGACGTGGTCCTGCTGGACGTGCACCTGCCCGGTGGCGGTGGTCACGCCGTCATCACCGCCGTCAAGCAGGAGCACCCCGAAGTCAAGTTCCTCGCGCTGTCGGCCTCCGACGCGCCCGAGGACGTGATCGCGGTCATCCGGGCGGGCGCGCGCGGTTACGTCACCAAGACGATCTCCACCACGGAGCTGGCGGACGCGATCGGCCGGGTCGCCGACGGCGACGCGGTGTTCTCGCACCGGCTGGCCGGCTTTGTCCTCGATGCCTTCGCCTCCGCCCCGGCGCCGGACGGCGTCAAGCCGTCGTTCGATCCCGAGCTCGATCAGCTGACAAACCGGGAGCGCGAGGTGCTGCGGCTGATCGCCCAGGGCTACACCTACAAGGAGATCGCGCGCGAGCTGTTCATCTCGGGCAAGACAGTGGAGAGCCACGTCTCGTCGGTGCTGCGCAAGCTGCAGCTGTCGTCCAGGCACCAGCTCACCCGCTGGGCCGCGGAACGGCACCTGTAAGGCGCCGGTCACGCCTCCCGGCCCCAGACCCGCTCCCGGTCGGGGCACCCGGCCAGCTGCGCGGCGAGCTGGTCTCGGTCCGCGTCGTCGCGCGAGCGGATCGCCTCGATCAGCGCGGCCGTGTGCGACCTGACGTGCGCGCGCCAGGCGCGCGTCGCGGTGACGGACGCCGACACTGGCGGCGGATCGACCGCGAGCACCTGCGCCACGTAGCGCTCGAGGAGCGTGCCCAGTGGCCCCCGGGAGCCGCGCACGTTCAGCGCGAGAATCTTCTGCAGGTCGAACAGCCGCTCCGTCTGCGGTGAGGCGATCACCCGCCGCGGCAGCTCCCAGGCCGAGCTGGTGAGCCAGCGCGGGTTGGCCACCCCGTCCGGGTTCAGGGCCGGCACGATGTAGGCGGAGCGGGCACCAGGCGAGCGCTGCCAGGCCCGCAGCTCGTCCCGGCGCAGCGAGGCGAATGCCCGGCTGTCCAGCTGGAGCTGGTGCTTGGCCCACAGGTACTCCTCGAGGAACCGCGCGTTCTGCGGCCAGCCGAGCTCGTCAAGCGCGGCGAGGACGACCTCCCTGATGGGCGGCCCGGGCTGCGCGGCCCGCAGGCCCGCGCTGGCGGTACGGCGCAGCTGCCCGATCAGCTCCTCACGCCGCTGGTCGAGCCGGTCGAGCATGGCGGCCTGGGCGACGAGTTCGGCGACCGGAACGTCAGTGTCCCGTGCGTCCTCGGCCAGCCTGCGGGCAAGCTTCAGGGTTTCCTCTAGTGCGTCAGCTAGATCATCACGTACAGCAGTCAAGCTCACGTACGGGACTGTACCCGTATCCATGCGTGATACCCATGGCCCCCATGCGGTTGGCGCATGGATTAGTGGGTACCGATTACGCACAGGGGATTGCCGCGCCACGGGATCGTCGAGGAGGTGCCTGTTATGTCAGTGACGCCTAAGATCAGGCGAGTGCGCCAGACGGGGTTCCGCTGGTGTTTTCCCGAACGGGCGCTCCACGTGGTCGACATCGAGAACCTCGCCGGTGCGGCCGTGCCGAGCCTGGCCCTGGCGGCCGAGGTGCAAGGCCGCTATCTGGCCCGCCTTGACCTGGGCGTGGACGACCAGGTGGTGATGGCCGCCAGCCACCTGGGGCTGCTTGACGCAGCCAGAGCCTGGCCGCACGCCCGGTACCGGGTGCGGTCGGGAAAGGACGGGGCTGACCTGGAGCTCATTGACGTGCTCGAGCATGAGAACGTGGCCGCCAGGTTCAGCCATGTGGTGATCGGCTCAGGTGACGGCATCTTCGGCCGGTCGGCGGCGAGCCTCGCGGCCAGTGGTGTGCGGATCACCGTGGTGAGCCGTCACGGCAGCCTGGCCCCCGGGCTGGCCCGGATTGCCGGTGACGTGATTTACCTGGACATGCCGCTGCTGGCCGCTGCTTAACCGAAGCCGACCTCGACCTCGACTTAAGCGCAGCAGGCTTGCGGCCTCGACCTCGGTTCTGGCCCTCCCGGGCAGGCGGTCATGCTGCCCTCTTGGGAGGCCATCGCCTGGCCCCGAGAGGTTCTCCGCGCTACGGGCGGATGGCGCCGTCCGCGCCGGCCGCGTACCACGAGGTGCTCTCCGGGATGCGCTCCACCGAGGCGCCGGTGTGCGGCGCGTCGATGATGTAGCCGTCGCCGACGTAGATGGCCACGTGGCTTTCGCCGTTGTACTCGATCAGGTCGCCCGGCTCCAGGTCTGACATCGGGATATGCGGAAGGGCGGCCCACTGCTCGTAGGTGGTCCGCGGGATGGACACCCCCGCGGATGCCCAGGCGGCCTGGACGAGACCGGAGCAGTCGTAGGAGTCCGGGCCGGTGGCGCCGTACACGTAGGGCTTGCCGAGCTGCGCGTAAGCGAAGGCGACGGCCTGGTCGGCCTGGGTCGACGTCGGACCGTTGTACGCGACCGGGGTGGTCGTGACGTCGGGCGAAGAGGTGCTGCCGCCGACCTCGTCCGCATCCACCTCGGCCTGCTGCTGTGAGGTGAGGCTGTCGAGCAGTGACGTCTGGGTGTCGAGCAGCTTGGTGATCGACTGCTTCTGCTGGGCGTACTGCCCCTCCAGCTGGGCGACGCTCGTTTCGGTGCGCTGCCGCTGCTGCTTCATCGTGCTGAGTTCGTTGGCAAGGCTGAGGAATTGCTGTGCCTCTTCATTGTGGGTGCCCTCAACCTGCAGCAGCAGGGACGCCTGGCTCAGCACCGCGGCCGGGTTGCCGGAGGTGAGCAGGCCGAGGATCGACGTCTGCCCGGAGTTCTCGTAGGCGGCCACCGCGACGGCGGTGAGGGTGGCGCTGGCCTGGTTGTACTTGTCCTGGGCACGGTTGGACTGCGTGGTCACCTGAGCCAGCCGCTCCTTCGCGCCGCTGAGCTGCTGGCCGGCCGCGTCGTATTCCTGGCCGATCTTGTCGACCTGCCCCTGAAGGCTGCTGACCTTCGCCTTTACCTGGGAGATGGTGGGTGCGGGAGCCGCGCCGGCACCCGAGGCGCCGACGTAGACCGCGATCCCGGTCGCGGTGCCGAACAGGGTCAGCAGGACCGCTGCACGCCGCATCTGGGTTCGGCTGGCAAGGCGTTTGGCCACGACGCTGTCACGCTCCGTTCTTCATGCCCCGGGTAGAAAGCTAGAGGCCGTGGAACACGGTAGTGAAGATTACGGACGCGTCTCAACCACTTCGCGAAAACCTCACGAAATTATTACGGATTAGCGCACGTCTATATCGCTCTGTTCTGTCTGGCGGCTATTGCCCTAGGTTGTGCCGTTTACCGGGCGGCGCGGGACCCGGCGACGACCGCGAGAGCCAGTTTCGTCTCGTCCGCACTGCCGGGGGCCGCGGTATAGATCACGATCTTCAGGTCGCTGTCGCTGTCGCTGAGGACGTCGCAGTCCACGGTGATCTCGCCCACGTCGGGATGGCAGATGATCTTGCGGTCCTCGGCATGAACGCCGACCACGCCGTCGTGCCACAGCCGTGCGAAATGCGGGTTGCCGTCGATAGCGCGCTGGATCAGCCGGGCGAGCCGCGGGTCACCCGGATAGCGGGCGGAGGCCCGGCGCAGGTCGGCCACGATCGCGCGGTTGGTTTCCTCGGTGCGCTCGGAAATAACCGGCCATGACGCCAGCCGGGCCTGGTCGGCGGCCACCGGGAACCGGGAACTGGCCAGGTTGCGGTCCTCGGGGGCGGCCGTCGACGGGTCGCCGAGCAGCGCCGCCCAACTGCGGTTCCACCAGATCAGCCGCCAGTCGGCGGCGAACACGGCGGCCGGCGTCTCGCCGAGCCGGGTGAGCACCCGCTGGATGCCCGGCGGGATGTGGTCGGAGATCATGTCATCGTGCGGCGGCTGCAATCCGGACAGCCGGTACAGATGGTCCCGCTCGTCCCTGGTCAGCCGCAGCGCGCGGGCAAGTGCGGCGACGACCTGCGCGGACGGGCTGGCAGCGCGTCCCTGCTCGAGCCGGACAAGGTAGTCCACCGAGATTCCAGCCAGCTCGGACAGCTCCTCACGGCGCAGGCCGGCCGCGCGCCGCGACCGTCCGGCGGGCAACCCGGCGTCGGCGGGGGCCAGCCGGTCCCGCCAGGCGCGGATGGTCGGCCCCAGACCCGTCTCTTCCGCCCTCACCCTGTCATTATCCGCTGCTCAGGCCGAGCGTGGGTGGTACCGGTTTTCCTACCGTCGAAGCGTCCCTGGTTGCCGCCTGCGGCCTGGCGCAGGCTTGACTCATGACAACCATCACCTTCATCACCGGAGGCAACAAGGGCCTCGGCTACGAAACCGCCCGCCGTCTCGCCGAGCTTGGTCACACTGTCGTCATCGGCGCTCGTGACCCGGAACGCGGCCAGCAGGCAGCTGGCCGGCTGGGGGTGCGCTTCGTGCCGATCGACGTCACCGACGACGATTCCGTCCAGCGCGCGGCCGCAGACGTGGCGGTGCACGAGGGGCGCGTGGACCGGCTGATCAACAATGCCGGGATCACCGGCCGCGCGGCCAGCGCGGAGGAACTGACAGGCGCCGACGCCGCCCTTGTCTTCGAGACGAACGTGGTGAGCGTGGTCCGCGTCACCAGCGCATTCCTCCCGTTGCTGGAGCGGTCGGCCGCGCCGGCCGTGATCAATGTCAGCAGCGGCATGGGCTCATTCGCCCTCACCCGCGACCCGCAGCGGGTCGAGTCGACGATCGCCGCGCCTCTCTATACCGCCTCCAAGTCCGCCGTCACCATGCTGACCACCCAGTACGCCAGGGCGCTGCCGGGCATCCGGTTCAACGCCGCCGACCCCGGATACACCGCTACCGACCTCAACGGCCACCGCGGCACCCAGAGCGTCACCGAAGGCACCGACGCGATCGTCGCCCTCGCGACCGAGGAGCCGTCGGCCGGCACTGGCCGCTTCATCGGCCGCTTCGGTCCCGTCGCCTGGTTACCCGCCCGGGTCAGCGCCGACTCTGCCGGGAACGCGAATGCGCCCCAGCTGCGAGAGCCCGTAGCTGGGGCACATCCGAGGCGGTTCGCCAGCCCGTGAGCGGTCTGGGACAGCGCGGTGGTCAGTGGGCATACCCCACTGGTCGAGCGGCTGGGCGAAGACGTGCTGCGCGCCGTAGGCGAAGGAGAGCCGGGCAGGCTAGCTGACGCGACCCCGCTGCACCGCCGACGGTCCGTGCCCGTTACTCGCGCGCATGCCCGCCGGCTGCCAGACCACCTGGCCGTCCTGGTGGCCGAAGCCCTGGGTCTCGCGCACGATGTAGAGCGGCCGGCCCTTGGCCTCGTCGTAGATCCGGCCGACGTACAGCCCGACCATGCCCATGACGATCAGCTGGATCCCGCTGAGGAAAGTGATGGCGAACAGCAGCGACGCGTACCCGGGCACCAGCGACTCGCCGGCTAGCTTCAGCCCGATCGCGACCATCCCGTAGATCACCGAGGCGAACGCCAGGAACACGCCCGTGCCGAGGGCCAGCCGCAGCGGTGCGGTGGAGAAGCCCATGATGCCGTTGGAGGCGAGCCGCACCATCTTGCCCAGCGTGTAGTGCGTGGTACCGACCGCCCGTTCCTCCCGGGTGTAGGGCACCGCCCCCTGCCGGAAGCAGACCCAGGAGAACATGCCCCTGACGTACCGGTTGTTCTCCCGCATCTGCAGGAAGGCGTTCAGCGCCTTGCGGTCGACCAGCCGGAAATCACCCACGTCCACCGGCGTCTCGACGTCCGCGATCCGGTGCAGCAGGCCGTAGAACATCGAGGCGGTCGCCGTCTTGAACAGCCGCTCGCCCTCCCGGTGCTGGCGCAGGCCGTAGACGACCTCGTATCCCTCTTTCCACTTCTCGACCATCTGCAGGATCACATACGGCGGATCCTGCAGGTCGGCGTCCATGATGATCACCGCGTCGCCGGACGAGGCGTCCATCCCGGCGGTGATCGCCATCTGGTGGCCGAAGTTCCGGGAGAACTGGATCAGCTTGAACCGCGGGTCCCTGGCGCTGGCCGAGCGCGCCAGCTGGTACGTGCCGTCCTTGCTGCCGTCGTCGACGAAGACGACCTCGGCCGGCCCGTCGAGCTCGTTCATGATCTGCTGCAACCGTTCGACGAGCAGGGGCAGGATCCCCTCTTCGTCGTAGAGCGGGATCACAATGGAGTACTTAACCGGTTCCATGAGTTTCTCCGCGTTCCCGCGACCGCTGCTGACGGTGGTAGTGAACGTAACGTATCGTATCGTTTACAGAGGGTGACGGCAGCCTCTGGTGCAGGCTAGGGTGTGGAGGATCATTGGCGGAATCGGGCTGGATGCCGTCCGAACAACCCGTGCTATTGCTTAGCACGTGGTAGAAGTTATCGCCATGGAAGCAGCCGAGTTGAAAACTCTCGTTGAGGTCGAGGACCGGCACTGGTGGTACCGAGAGCGCCGGAATTTGCTCGCCCGAGAGCTTCGCAGGCTGCCCGCACCGGGCCTAGCGCTGGACATCGGCGCAGCTGGCGGCGGCAACACGCGGGTGCTGCGCTCCTTCGGCTGGCAGCCGCTCGCGATTGAGTACGCGCCGACCGCCGCCGTGGCCGCGCGGCAGCGCGGTCTAGACGTGCTGCGGGCGGACGCCAGGGAGATGCCGGTGCGCACCAGGTCGATGGACCTGGTGACCGCGTTTGACGTCCTGGAGCACATCGAGGAAGACTACCTGGCCGCGGCCGAGATAACGCGGGTGCTCCGGCCGGGTGGCACCGCATTGATCGCGGTGCCCGCGGACATGGCGTTGTGGTCCGCGCACGACGAGGCCGTTGGCCATGTCCGCCGTTACACCAGGGAGACGCTCAGTCAGGTGATCACCAAGGGCGGCCTGGTGATCGAGGACCTGTGGAGCTGGAACGTGCTGCTGCGGCCGGTGGTCGCGATGCGGCGCAAGTCGTCCACGGGCAGTGACCTTGACGACATCAACCCGGTGGTTAACACAGCGCTGCGTGCGGTCATCACCACCGAACGGTACCTGCCCGTCCACGCGCTGCCCGGTGTGACTTTGTTCTTGCGGGCCCGGCGTCCCTGAACAATTGTCGGCCGGTAAGGTCCTAACTCGTGAGGTGGGGGACGCTTGCGATCCGCGCTGGGGGAGACGCGGACGCCACTGACCCGGAAGTGCAGAGATCTCCCCGGCGAATGCCTGGCCCGGTGCTGCAGGGGCTCATCGCGCTCGCTATCTACGTAGTTGTCTACCTTGTCGCCTTCGGGCAGGCACTGGTCAGCCATCTCAGCGTGCCCGCGGTCGGGCAGAACGAGGTCGACCCGAACTTCTACATCTGGGCCTGGCGCTGGTGGACCTATGCGGTGTCGCACTGGACCAACCCGCTGTACTCGTACCAGATCGGCGCCCCGGCGGGCTACAACCTCGCCTGGGCGACCACTTCGCCGTCCATCGCCCTGTTCATGGCGCCGATCACCGCCACGCTGGGCCCGGTGGTGTCGTTCAACCTGACCCTGCTGCTGGCGCCGCCGACCGCGGCCTGGGCCACTTTCGTCGCCGCCCGCCGGCTGACCGGCCGGTTCTGGGCGTCGCTGCCAGCCGGCTGCGTCTTCGGCTTCAACGTCTACACGCTGGATCACAACGTGTCGGGGCAGCCGAACCTGACGGTCACCCTGCTGTTGCCGCTGCTGCTGTACCTGGTGGTGCGGTGGTGGGACGGGTCCCTGGGTCGCATCGGCTACGTGATCTGGATGATGGTCGCCATCGCGCTGGAGTTCTACACCTTCGTCGAGGCCTTCGCCGAGCTCAGCTTGATATGGGCGTTCGGCCTGGTGATCGGGTTCGCGCTGGCCCGACGGGCACAGCGGGGCAAGGTCGTCCGGCTGGCCGTGCTTACCGTCATCTCCTACGTGGGCGCCCTCGTGCTGGCGGCGCCGTACCTGCTCTACGCGCTGAAGCATTACCCGACCACGCTCACCCGGCAGCTGCCGCAGTTTTCGCTTGACCTGTCCGGCCTGGTGCTGCCCCGGGCGGACCGGCTGCTGGGGATGAAGTGGTGGGCCGCCGCCGCGGAACACGATATGGCGGCCACCACCTACCTGGGCATCCCGCTGCTTGTGATCCTGGTCCTGCTGGTGGTCACCAGCTGGCGGAGCCGGCTGGTGTGGCTGCTGGCGGCCGGGTTCGTGGTCACCATCGCGCTCGCCGCCGGGCCCAACCTCATCATCGACGGCAAGCAGCTGGCGGTGCTGCCGTGGAGCGGGATCTGGAGCCTGCCCATCTTCAAGAGCGCCGAGCCGGTCCGGTTCGTCGACTTCGCCTACCTGGCGCTCGCGGTCGTCATGGCGCTGTGGCTGTCCGCGCTGTCACGCAACTGCCTGGTGCTGGCGGGACGCTGGCTGCTCGGCCTGCTCGCGCTGGCGGTGATGTTCGCCGACCTGCCCACGTTCGCCGAGGTAGTGGTCCCGTCGCCGCACCACCCGTCGTGGAAGCAGGCGTACCCGGCCCTCGGGCTGCCGGTCGAGATCCCGTCGTTCTTCGCCGCCAGCACCTACCGGAACTACCTGAAGCCGGGGGAGATCGTCGTCATCGTCTCGCACCGCGGCAACGCGGGCATGCTGTTCCAGGCGACCACGGACTTCTACTTCCGCATCGACGGCGGCTTCATCAACGCGTCCCTCTCCACCCCGGCCGCGATACCGAAGCAGGTAGAGGACATGAGCTACCCGAACCCGGTCAGGGAGCAGCAGTTCGAGGACTATGTGCGCGCGTCGGGCATTGGCGCGATCATCGTCGAGCAGGCGTGGTCGGAGAAGTGGATGTACAACTTCGCCGATGTGGGCATGAAGGGCATCTCGGTCGGCGGCGTGACCCTCTACGACACCAGCACCATGAAGCCATTGCCGATCAAGCAGGCCGGGTCCGCGAGCAGCCATCGGGGCTGATCCAGTACCGGCACTCGCCGTCCAGGACGTTCTCAAGCAACCCGCCGTTGGCCTCGATAACCCGGCGCGAGCCGGCGTTGGCCTGATCGCAGGTAACCAGAATGCGGGCAATGCCGAGGGTGTCACGGCAGTACGCAACCGCGGCCGCCAGCATTGCCGTGGCGTGTCCTTGCCGCCGGTGGCGTGGCGCCACGTGATATCCGATATGCCCGCCGTGCCGCGTGAGTTCCGGGGTGAGTCGGTGGCGAATGACAACCGTGCCCAGGTAAGCGGATCCGGCTGCGTACCACAGCGTGGTCACCGGCACGCCCCAGCCTTGCTTGTCGTCAAGAACGCTCCGGACATAACCAGCGAAGTCGGCCGCCACCTCGTCGACCGGAAACTCTGGCAGCCAGCCCTCGTCGCGCAGATCGCGCGCGGCCGCCAGGAACGAATCACGGACGGCCGGTGTCGGCGTCGTGAGCTGCGGCAGGCGAACACCACTCCTTCGGGTGGGACCGGCAGGTTAGCCCCGGGGCATCCGTTCATCATGCCGAACCGGGGCGGTCCGCGGCCAGCCCCTGCACTGCCCCTGAGACCGCGGGCGGGACCGGGAGCCGGCGGTACGGGCCGGGTCGGTAGGGCCGGTCCTATGCTTCAGTCATGCGATGCGGGTCGGGTCGGCATGCGGAGCTGGCCGCGGAACTGGTCGAGTGGTGGGAAGAGCTAAGGATGGTGCCCCAGTGACCAGCGGCAGCTTCGACACCGACGTCCTTGTCGTTGGCTCCGGCCCCGCCGGCGCCACCTGCGCCCTGGCCCTGGCCACCTACGGCGTCAAAGTCCGGGTCGCCACCAAGTGGAACTGGCTGGCCAACGGCCCTCGCGCCCACATCACCAACCAGCGCGCCCTGGAAGTCCTGCGTGACCTCGGCGTCGAGGCCGAAGCCACCAGCGTCGGCACGCCCTGGAACCTGATGGGCGACACGATGTTCACCACCAGCCTGGCCGGGCAGGAAGTCGCCCGGCTGCGCACCTGGGGCACCGGCGAGAACCGCATCGGCGACTACCTCCAGGGCAGTCCCTGCCCGCTGCTCGACATCCCGCAGCCCTACCTCGAACCAGTCCTGATCAAGAACGCCGCCGCCCGCGGCGCGGAGATCATGTTCAACACCGAGTACCTCAGCCACACCCAGGACCAGTCCGGCGTCACCTCCGCCGTCCGCGACCGGCTGACTGGGCGCGAGTACACCATTCGCAGCCGCTACCTGGTCGGCGCCGACGGCGCCCGCTCCCAGATCGCCGAGGAACTCGGCCTGCCCATCGAAGGCGTCATGGGCCGCGCCGCCACCATCTACACCCTGTTCAACGCCGACCTGTCCCGCTACGTCGCCCACCGGCCGAGCATCCTGCACTGGATCATGACCCCCGGTGCCGGCTACGGCGAGATCGGCATGGGCACCTTCCGTGCCATCCGGCCCTGGCACGAGTGGATCGCCGGCTGGGGCTACGACATCAACGGCCCCAAGCCAGACCTGCGGCCCGAGGCCGTCCTGCCGCGCATCCGGGAAATGATCGGCGACCCCCGCATCGACGTCGAAATCGAGAACGTCACCACCTGGCAGATCAACCAGGCCTGGGCCACCCGCTACTCCAAGGGCCGGGTGTTCTGCGGCGGTGACGCTGTCCACCGGCACCCGCCTTCGAGCGGGCTCGGGTCCAACACCTCCATCCAGGACGCGTTCAACCTCGCCTGGAAGCTCGCCTATGTCGTCAAGGGCTGGGCTGGTCCCGGGCTCCTGGAGTCCTACTCCGACGAGCGCGCCCCGGTCGGCGCCCAGGTCGTCGACCGGGCCAACCGCTCCCGCGTCGAGTACGGACCCGTCAACGAGGCGTTCCGCACCCAGGGGCAGGCCGACCCGGTCGCCGCAGGACTGGCCAAGCTCCGCGGCACCAGCCCCGAAGGCGTCAAAGCCCGCGAAGCCCTCATCGCCGCCATCGAGTACAAAAACACCGAGTTCAACGCCCAGGGCACCGAGCTGAACCAGCGGTACGAGTCTGCCGCGGTCATCCCCGACCCCTCCGCGGGCGAGGAAGTCTGGGAACGCGACCGCGGGTTGTATCTGCAAGCGACCACCCGTCCCGGAGCCAAGCTGCCCCACGTCTGGCTCGTCGACGAAGCGGGCCACAAGGTCTCTACCCTGGACGTAACCCAGAAAGGCAAGTTCTCTCTGGTCACCGGGCTGGCCGGACAGGCCTGGGTCGCCGCTTGCGACAAACTCCAGCTTCCGTACCTGCGGACGGTGGTCATCGGTGCCACGGGAACCGAGGACTTGTATCACGACTGGCGTCGGGCCCGCCAGATTGAAGAAGCCGGCGCTGTCCTAGTGCGCCCTGACGGCTACGTTGCCTGGCGTTATATCCAGCCTGTCTGGGACAAAGACGAAGCCGTCGAGCTGCTGCAGCAGGCCATTACCCAAGCCCTGCAAGCAACTATCGTCCAGGGGAGCAGGTCAACTACTACCTGAGAGTCTACTCGTGGGGTAGTCTCTCGGGTATGAGTGTTCCGCTGACGCTGCTGGGGCTGCTTGAGCGCGGGCCCAGCCATGGGTATGACCTGAAGCGCGACTACGACGTTTATTTCGGGCAAGGGCGGCCGCTGCGCTACAGCCAGGTCTACGCGACCCTGGCCCGGCTGGCGAGGGACGGCAAGGCGGTGGCCGGGCCCGTCGAGCAGGGCGCCGGACCCGAGCGCCGCCGGTACGTCATCACCGACGAGGGCGTCGCCGACGTGGAGAAGTGGCTGACCGAGCCGGTCGCACCGGAGCCCGACCTGCAGAGCGAGCTGTTCGCCAAGGTCGTGCTCGCGCTCATGCTCGGCAAGCACGCCGACAACTACCTCGACGTCCAGCGGGCGGCGCACTTGCAGCGGATGCGCGAGCTCACCGAGTTCAAGCGGCAGGGCGACACCCTCGACGTGCTGCTCGCCGACCACGCCCTCTACCGCCTGGAGGCGGACCTGCGATGGATCGACCATACGGCGGCGCGGCTGGACATGATCGCCCGGACACTGCAGGGGCAGTCGTGACTCCCGATCACAGCGCCGCTGGGCACAGCGCCGCAAACCTCAGTGTCACGGGACACGGGCACGGCGCGTCGGGGAGGTTTGTCGAGGCCGTCGATCTTTCGCTGTCATTCGGCCGCACGCCCGCGCTGCGCGGGGCGTCGCTCGGCGTCGCCAAGGGCGAGATCGTCGCCGTCATGGGGCCCAGCGGGTCCGGGAAGTCGACGCTGCTGCACTGCCTGGCCGGGATCCTGGTGCCTTCCTCGGGCGAAGTGCACTTCAACGGGATGCGGCTCGACCGGCTCGGCGACGACAAGCGCAGTGCGCTGCGGCGGCACCGGTTCGGGTTCGTGTTCCAGTCCGGGCAGCTCGTGCCCGAGCTCACCGCCGAGGAGAACGTAGCGCTGCCGTTGCTGCTGTCCGGCATGCGGCGCGGGCCGGCGATGGCGGCGGCGCGCACGTGGTTCCCCACACTCGGGCTGGACGGGCTCGAGTCCCGGCGGTCCGGTGAGCTGTCCGGCGGCCAGGCGCAGCGCGTCGCGCTCGCCCGCGGCCTGGTCGCCGAGCCCGAGGTGCTGTTCGCCGACGAGCCGACCGGGGCGCTGGACTCAATGTCCGGCGAGCTGGTGATGAACCTGCTGGTGAGCGCGGTCCGCGAACAGGGGACCACGGTGGTCCTGGTCACCCACGACGCCCGGGTCGCCGCGTACGCCGACCGCGAGGTCGTCGTGCGGGACGGCACGGTCGGCACGCTCACCGGGGCAAAGCCATGAACGGGGCTGGCACCCTCGAACGGGACGCTGGCCGGTCCGGGATGAGCGGGTCTGGCACCGTCGGGCTTGGGCTGCGGCTGGCCGTGACCGGGGGGCGCGAGGCCGTTGCCCGGCTGGTCATCCTGGCGGTCGCGGTCGGGCTCGGCGTCGGGCTGCTGCTCACCGCAGTGGCCGCAAACAACGCGGTCACTTCCTGGAACAACCGGCACGCGTGGTTCTGGACCGGCACCCTTTCGGCGGCGCCGGGGCCGGCCACCGGGGTCGCGCCGCTGTGGTGGCAGCCAGCCAGCGACATCTACGACGGCCAGCCGATCAGCCGCTTCGACGTCGCGGCCACCGGCGCTTCCTCGCCGGTGCCGCCGGGACTGTCCCATGACCCGGCGCCGGGGACGTACGACGCCTCGCCCGCGCTCGCGGCGCTGCTGCGGTCCGTTCCGTCGGACCAGCTGGCTGACCGCTACCCGGGCCACCTGGCCGGGATCATCGGCGACGCCGCACTGCCCTCGCCGCACTCGCTCGTCATCGTCGTCGGGCGCACCCCGGCGCAACTGGCGACGGCCGTGGGCAGCGTAAAAGTGACCGCTATCGCGACGACCGTGCCGGCCGGCCTCGGCGGAGATGTGACGGTTTCCCCCGCTGGGAAGGGCCATCGGTCGCAGCTCTCGTCGAACTACAACCCCAACGGGCTCGCGTACACGCCGGCCGACACCGGCATACCGGCGAGCGGCACCGACCTGATCCTGTCCGTCACCGCGCTGGCGATCCTGCTGCCGGTACTGATCTTCATCGGCACCGCGACCCGGCTGTCCGCCGCCCGCCGGGAGGAGCGGTTCGCGGCGATGCGCCTAGTTGGCGCGACCCGCACGCAGGTATCCGCGCTCGCGGCGGTGGAGTCGACCGCGGCGGCCCTGCTGGGCGTGGCCGCCGGGTTCGTGATCTTCTTCGGGCTGCGCATCCCGGTGGCGGGCATCCCCTTCGTCGGCCAGCCGTTCTTCCCCGGCCAACTGACGCTCAGCCTGTTCGACGTCATCGTCGTCGCGGCCGGCGTGCCGGTGGCCGCCGCCGTGGCAGCGCGACTGGCGCTGCGCCGGGTGAACATCTCCCCGCTCGGAGTCAGGCGCCGGGTGACGCCGAAGCCGCCTGGTGCCTGGCGGGTGGTGCCGTTGCTCCTCGGCCTGGCTGAGCTCGGCTTCTGGGAGGCGCACGGGCACCCGGCCTCGATCCAGGGGCAGATCCAGGCGTTCGTGACCAGCTTCGCGCTGATCATCATCGGGCTGTTCATCGCCGGGCCGTGGCTCACCATGGCCGCCGCGCGGCTCATGGCCCGGTGGACCAGCCGCCCCAGCACGCTGATCGCCGCCCGGCGCATCGGCGACGACCCGCGGGCCGCGTTCCGTTCCGTCAGCGGCCTGGTGCTCGCGCTGCTGGTCACCACCGTGGCGACGATCGCGATCACCACCCAGGACGCCAAGGACCCCACCAGGTTCAGCAACATCGCCGAGTCGCACGTGCTGACCGCGCAGATATCGGCGTCGAATGCGGTCGCCCGGGGGAGCGCCCCGGGTATGCGGTCCGGCACCGCGGACCCGGGGCCCGCCGCGCCCGCCGCACCGCTCGCCGCCCAGCTGAGTGCGGTGCCCGGCGTCCAGGGGGTGCTCGTCGTGCGCGCGGTCCCCGGGCTGACGATCCCTGGCCGTTTCGAGAACCTCGGCGTCAACGCGTTCGGCCCCGACACCGACGGCAGCGTCACGCCGATCCCGGCCGGCGTGGTCTC
>Ga0302314_10007074_pt1 | contig 20225 bp, 19 predicted proteins | sample III_Palsa_N2_3_FD_200533 | JGI IMG/M metagenome (GOLD analysis project Ga0302314, IMG submission 200533) | Peat permafrost microbial communities from Stordalen Mire near Abisko, Sweden - III_Palsa_N2_3 | ecosystem: Environmental > Terrestrial > Soil > Palsa > Peat permafrost | place: Sweden... | reverse complement strand
CCGACCAGGCGACTCTGTCCAAGGACGAGGCGGCCAAGGCCGCTCAGGCGACGATCACCGCCGATCAGGAAAGAGTCACCACCGATGAGGCGGCCGTGGCCAGCGCCCAATCCGGCTCCTCGAGCTCAAAGAGCGCCTCGAGCAAGGACAGCAGCGCGGGCAGCGCCAGCAGCACCGGCAGCACCGGCAGCACCGGCAGCGTCGACATCCTCGTATAGAAACGTTTGCCCGCCAGGGCTCAGCACGTAGAGCGACGGCGTACCCACTAGCGAGCAGCGTTGCTCAGCTGTCGCGGTCCAGAGCGTTCTTGGCTTTGTCGGCCAGTTTGTCTGTGGTGTCTTTGAGCGAGGCCTTGGCCTGATCGGTCTTGCCCTCGCTCTTGAGGTCGTCGTCGTCGGTCAGGCTGCCGGCGGCCTCCTTGATGCGGCCCTTAGCTTCATCGATGTGCTTGTCAGACATGGCTGGTCTCCTTGTTGTATGTCAGGCGCGGCCTTGACCTGGTCCTCGGTCACGGTCACCTGTAAGTCATCGGGTCCGACCGTGATCACGCCGAGCGGCACGAATGTCAGGATGCGAGCGACTAGGCGATTGTCGCGCCGGATGTAGTGTCAGTTGTTGTTTTGATGAGGTGTTCGTGGATCGCTTCGGTCAGGTGTGTGTTTTCCACGACGAGCGTGTGGGTCGTGACGCCGAGTTGATGCAGATGCTCAACTTGTTTGTCCTGTAGGTCTCCCTGAGCGTTCTGGGCGACTAGGATCGCGATCATCGCGAGCCACTGCATGATGCCCCCGACCGCGAGCAGCATCAGGTTGAACGGATAGTGGTCGCCCGCGACAGTGACTCCCAGCCCCGCCATCCAGGCCGCGAAGCCGATGATGCTTGCGTAGAACATCCACATCGAGCCGACGAACTTGGCGATCAGGTCGGCTGCCTTCTCGTTGAAGCCCGTACGGTCGCTGTGCTTCGGCGGGCTCGGATGAGCGAGCACCCGTGTCACGTGCCGAGGGTTCGGAGCTGCCGTCGATTTTGGGGCGAGAGTCGTCAAGACTCTGTCCAGTCAGTGCCGTCGGCGATCAGCTGCCTGTTCCAAGCCAAGCGCTTAGATTGGTATTCGGGTGGGATCTGCTCGCCGGTCGCCTCGAGCACGTGGAACCAAAGCAGCGCGTCGGCGTAATCGCCTCGGTCGGCGGACTCCTGCGCCCATCCAAGCCTGCGGCTCACCGCAGCGCGATGCTGCCTTGATGGCGGAACGGGTGCTTCGACGAGGGTGCGCACGGCCGAGCTCCTGACACGTTCGATATGGCGCTGTCCGTTACAGGTCAGCGCCCAAGCCAGCCGAGTGTCAAAGCCGGAACTGCTAGCCCGCCGAGGATTGAGGCGAAGCTAATCAACACATTACTCTCCCCCCGTCAAGCCCGCCTCACATCCCCCAAACGAATCGGACCCGATGCTCCGCAGACGGCGCCACCGAATCGCAACCGGTCTAGAAAGACTCGAGGGGCCCGGCCATCGCGGCCGAGCCCCTCGCGGTTACCTGGGCCTCCCCAGCAGGCAGCCCAGGTAAGAGCCCGACTAGGCCGCCTGCATGTCGATCCCCAGCGGCGGCAGTTCGAGGCCGACGCGCGAGCCGACCTCGATATCGGAGGCGGGTGCGACCGTCGCATCGAGCGCAGCCTCGAGCGAGGCTTCGATGTCGACGAGCGTTCCCGGCACTCGTCGGTTGAGGATGAACAGCCAGCTTCCGCCGGCCAGCATGTAGGTGGCGAAGATCGCCGGGAAGATGTCCACCGGGAAGACCGGCAGCGGATAGAACAACCCGACGGCCGGGACCATCAGCAGCAGGAAGCCGGCGACGGCCACGCCGACATTGCCCGGCTTGAGCTCCCCGAGCTTGCGCAGGTAGACCGGCGCCGCGACGACGGTCATGACGTAGGCGAACAGGAACCCAGTTGCCGCCAGCGTGCCGGCGTCGTTGAACATCGTCAACACGCTGCCGCCGAGCCCGTGCCAGATGAACACTTCGGCGATCAGCGCGCAGTAGTAGAGCGCGATGCAGGCGTGCGGCGTGAGGTTGGTCGCGTGCGTGCCGTGCAGGCGCTTGGATACGAACCCGTGCTTGGCCAGCGGCATCATGATGCGGCTGCCGGAGTTCACGCAGGAGAGCGTCAGCGCGAAGAAGCTGACCATGCCGCCCAACGACACTGGGACCTTGAAGAAGCCGACGTGGTAGGCGGACGAGAGCGTCTGCAGCGGCGCGCCGAGCGACGCCAGGTTGAGGTGCGAGTTCTTGGCGCCGAGTGTCTCCACGTAACACATCACGACCATGAACAGGCCCGTGATGATCAGACTCCAGACAACGGCCTTGGGCACGTTGTGCAGTGGGTTGCGCGCCTCACCGCCCATCGTCGAGGCGGCCTCGAACCCGACCAGCGAGAAGATGCAGACCACCACCGAGAAGTCCAGGCCCTTGAGCGAGAAGCCACTCAGCTTGATCTGGCTCGTGTCGATCGGCGAGCCGTGCTTGAACAGGATGAAACACGACAGCGCGAGGATGCAGGCCACCGACAGACCCTCGAGCACCAACGTCAGGATCGCCGAGAGCCGCACGTCCTTGAAGGCGATCATGAAGCCGACGGCGGCGCTGATCGCGAACAGCAGAAACGGGCTGACGGTGCCGTGGATGCCGAGACCCTGCAGGAACTGCTCGCTCATCAGCGTGAAGCCGCAAAGACCCGCGGTGCCGATGAAGAAGTAACACCACACCAGGCCCCAACCGGTCATCACGCCGGACGCGGCGCCGAGGCCCTTGGCCACGTACGCGTACATCGAGCCCGTGGTCGTCGAGCGCTTGGCGAACTGATTGAGCCCGAGCACCGTGAACATCAGCATCACGGTCGCGAAGGCATACGAGAACCAGGTCGCGTCCCCCGCGATTGAGAACGCCAGCGGGATGATCAATACGGCCGTCATCGTCGGTGAGATCAGCGCCACCGACTGCGCCAGAAGCTGTGGGAAGCCGAGGGCGTTGGCGCGGAGCGATGGCCCCGCGGTACTCGTCCTCGGTTCGGTCGTCATCGTCATCTGCGTGGGTCGCCTTTCAGTTGGTGGTTGCTGAAACGACCGACCAGGACGGGCACCAGATGCGCCACCTCAGGCCGTAACCGGCACGATGGCGGAGGCCTTCCTGAGGTTCACTAGCCCCGCGGACAGGGTTTGGAAACACCACTAGGCCAAATGGCAAAACGCCCCACCAACGCGACCCAGGACACGCCGAAAAGCCCGAGAAACCGGGCGATTTCAGCTCAAGACGAGCCTACGCCGGGGCCCGCCAGCGGGCGGCCCCGGCGCTCAGTTAGCTCAAATCAGGCGGTCGCGACAGCGGCCAGGATCGACTCGAGCTCGACGCGATCCTCGGGGGCGAGCGGCAACAGCGGCAGCCGCGGCTCGCCGGCCGGCTCGCCGAGGATCTCGAGGCCGGCCTTGACGGCCGTCGGGAGACCCTTCGAAACGATGAACTTCAGCAACGGCAAGAGCTCGGCGTAGATCTCCTTGGCCTGCTCGATCTCGCCGGCCACGACCGCGTCATACAGAGCGATCGTCGGCTCGGGCCGCAGGCAGGGTGCGGCCGTGCACCAGCCGCTGGCCCCCGCCATCAGCGCCTCGAGCACCAGCGGGTTCGAGCCGTTGTAGAACGGCAGCTCGCCGCCGGAGAGCGCGGTCAGCTCGAGCATGCGCTGGATGTCGCCGGTCGACTCCTTGACCATCTGCACGTTCGCGATCGTCTCGAACATGTGGTTGAGCAGCGCCGGCTTCATGTCGATGCCCGAGGTAGCCGGGTTGTTGTAGGCGACGATCGGGATCGAGATCGCGTCACTGATCGCGGTGTAGTGCTGCACGATCTCGCGGTCGGTCAAAGGCCAATAGGAGACCGGGAGCACCATCACGGAGCTGGCACCGGCCGTCTGCGCGTACTCGGCCCGCATCACAGCGCCGGCCGTCGTCAGGTCCGAGGAGCCAACGACCGTCGGCACGCGCCCATCGACGGCGGCAACGGTCGTGTCGACGACCGTCCGCCACTCATCGAAGCTGAGGTAGGCCGACTCACCGGTCGAGCCGAGCGGCGCGATCGCGTGCACGCCGGCGTCGACCATCGTCTCGACGAGCGTGGTGAGCCGCTCAGTGTCGATGCCCGACTCGTCAAACGGCGTAATCGGGTAGGCGATGATGCCGTGGATCAACTGCGCTTGAGCCATCACGAGTTCCTTTCAATTGGCGACTGGGCAGAGGGCACGTCAGTGCCCATCCGGGACTGCAACCTGGACGTGACCGGCACGCGACGCGAGTGCGGCGGCGCGCGTGGTCTCCCCCAGTCCTTCGAGGTGCTTGGCGTACTCGGTCAGACACTCGGCGTGGAGGATGGCCAGCTCCGCGTCGAGCATCTGCACTGCAACGTCTGCGTCGTCGATTCCCTCAGAGCGCCAGTCGAGGGCCTTGAGCGCGAGCATCGCGCCGGGCAGCTCCTCATCGGCGTACCAGCGGGCTGAGTCTTCGTTGAGGCCGATGCCCCCGTTCCTCAGCGTGTACATGAAACGGACCGGGAAGAGGACCGCCTTGGTTGTCGCTCGTGGCCCGCTGGCCACGAGCGCCTCAGTAGCTGTGAGCCCCTCGAGGTACTCAGGCGTGAACTTGCCGAGGATGAACTCGGTGCACATCATGACCAGCGCCTCGTCGGCCGGGCGCACGCTCGGCTCGCGTCGATCGGTGCCCTGCAGCAGCTGTCCGCAATCCAGCAGGTCGAGGCGGTCGACGGGGCCCAGACGGAAGTGCTCGCCCTCCCCCGTGCGCACCGCCAGCCAGTCGCCCCAGAAGATCGACAGACGATCGGCGAGGCGGTTGCTGGCTTTGGTCATGACCAGCTCCTGGACGGTGGCGATCCGGGCTGCCGTCTCGGCGTCCGTCGCGCGCAGGACGATCGCGACGTCGATGTCTGAGACCAGCGGGGCGAAGCCGCCGTGGGCCAGGCTGCCGAGCGTGTAGATCGCCTCGATCTCAGAGCCGAAGACGGCGCCGGCGGCCTCCACGGTGTCGGCGACGACCTGGTCTGCGGTTACGGTAGTCATGCGTGCTGGTCTGTCCTTTCGCGTGGCTGGCCGATTTGACAACTCGCGTTGCCGATCGGCAAACTATCAGTCGCGCCGTACATTGTCGAGACCATGGAGCCCGAGATGAGCGCGACCGAAGTTGAAGCCGTTGAAGTCGAGGACGTAGCGGAGGTACTCGATGACGATCAGCGCGTCGCGGCCTGGATCCGCGCCTACCGCCTGCGCCGCAACCTGACGCTGGCGCAGCTCTCCGAGCTCTCGGGCGTGTCGGTCGGGCACCTCTCACGGCTCGAGAACGGGACGCGCACGCCGACCGTGCGGCTGCTGCTGCAACTGGCGCGGGCGCTGGGTGTCTCGATCGGCGAGCTCGTCGGCGAGACCTCGGAGCCGAGCATCGTGCACGTCTCGCGCAGCGCCGACCGGCGCACGATCGCGGCCGACGACACGCTGCTGCAGTCGATGTCGGATCCGAGCCTGCGCTCGCTGCAGGCGGTCGAGCTGAACCTTTTGCCGGGGCGGGTGGGCGAGCCCGCCACCCACGCCGGCGAGGAGTGGATCTACGTGCTGAGCGGCGCGATCGAACTAGATTTGAACGGCAGCGTCGTTGCCCTGGGCGGCGATGACGCGGTCCACTTCCGTGCCGATGTCCCCCACTCACTGCGGAACCCTCATGAGCAGGGCGCAAAGGTCCTGATCGTGAACTCCCTGGAGTCCCCGACCATTCACCTCGGGTACTGAGATGTCACGCGTCGCGGTCGTTCAGGCGGCGTCGGTGCCGTTCGACCCGGGCGCGACGGTTGACAAGGCCGAGGGGCTGATCGCGGACTGCGCCTCCCGCGGCGTCGAGCTGGCGCTGTTCCCCGAGGCGTTCTTCGGTTGCTATCCGAAGGGGATCGGTTTCGGGGCGGTGGTCGGGCGCCGGACCGGGCCAGGGCGTGATCTGTACCGGCGTTACTTCGACGCCGCAGTGTCGCTCGACGGTCCTGAGGTGGCGCGGCTCGTGCGCGCTTCCGCGGAGTTCGGCGTGTTCGTCGTGATCGGCGTGATCGAGCGCTTCGGCGCGACGTTGTATTGCACGGTCCTGATGATCGACCCTGCTGCCGGGCTCGCCGGGATCCATCGCAAGCTGATGCCGACGGGCACCGAGCGGCTGATCTGGGGCTTCGGCGACGGCTCGACGATCGGTTGCGTGCCGAGCCCGGTCGGACGTGTCGGCGCGGTTATCTGCTGGGAGAACTACATGCCGGCGCTGCGCCAGGCGATGTACGCGCAGGGTGTCGAGCTCTACTGCGCCCCGACGGCCGATGACCGCCCCACCTGGATCGCATCGATGACCCACATCGCCCTGGAGGGACGCGTCTTCGTGCTGTCGGCCTGCCAGGCGATCCGGCTGGGCGACTACCCCGACTGGTACGTCGATGAGCTCGGCGAGGAGCCGGCCTCCTGGCTGATGCGCGGGGGCAGCGCGATCATCGCGCCCGACGGCACGGTGTTGGCCGGGCCGGTCTTTGACGAGGAGGTTGTGCTGGAAGCCGAGATCGATCTGGCTGAGATCGCGCGCGGCCACCTCGACATGGATGCGGTCGGCCACTACAGCCGCCCCGATGTGTTCGAGCTGCGGGTCAACACGCGGCGTCAGTCATCGGTGGTGTTTGGCGAGGACGGCCCGGCAGGTGATTCCGCGGCTGCCGGCGAGCCTGAGTCGTGATACGGACGGCGGTGGCTGTCCGGCATCTGGCGTTCGAGGACCTCGGGCTGCTGGCGGGGGTCCTGGAGCAGCAGGGGTTCTCGGCTTCATATGTCGACGCGCCCGTCGCCGATGCTCGCGCCTGGTCGACTGCCGCCGAAGCCGATCTGCTGATCGTGCTCGGCGGGCCGATCGGTGTTGGGGACGTCGATGCATATCCGTTTCTGGAGGTTGAGCTCGAGCTGCTTGCCGGCCGCCTCGCTGCTGAGCACCCGACGTTGGGGATCTGCCTCGGCGCCCAGCTGATGGCGGTGGCGTGTGGCGGCAGCGTGAGTCCCGGGACTGCCACGGAGATCGGGTTTGCGCCCGTGGCGCTGACCGACGCGGGGCGTGGCACTGCGCTGGAAGCGATCGAGGGCGTGCCCGTTCTGCACTGGCACGGCGATCTGATCACGACACCGTCCGAGCTGCCGCCACTTGCCTTCACCGCGGCGTGCGCCAACCAGGCCTTCGCGCTGGGGCACAACGTGCTCGGGCTCCAATTCCACCTCGAGGCCGACAGCGTCTCGCTCGACCGCTGGCTCGTCGGCCACGCTTTCGAGCTCGGGGTGCGCGGTCTGAGCGTCGAGCAGTTGCGGCAGGATGCCGCCAGTTGCGGGGCGCAGCTGGCGGCGAGCGCGGAGCGGGTCTTCAGCGGTTGGCTATCAGCGCTGTCCTTTGCCGGGCGCGATTGGGGCAGGCCGTCCGAGCAGGTAGCCCTGGGCGTAGCTCACGCCCGCGCAGACGACGGCAGCTAGCGCCTCGGGATCGTCGACGCCCTCGGGTGGGCCGATCAGATCGTCCACCAGCCGGCGGCTCACTTCATCGAGGCTGAGGTGTAACAGCAGCCGCGAGGCCAGATTCGCATCCAACGCCCGGCAGTCGGACGTGGACGCCTTCGCGATTATTTAGTAAACGAGTCGTTTCGTTTTGATACGGTGGCAGCCAGCGAGAGACCGGTTTCGCTCGCGCACCCTCAGAGCAACGAACAAGGAACAGACGATGCAGACGCAGCTGGAGACAACAAAACTGGGCGCCACCGGGATGGAGATCACGAGGATCGGATTCGGTGCCTGGGCGATCGGTGGCGGCGGCTGGGAGTTCGGTTGGGGCCACCAGGAAGACGACGCGTCGGTACAGGCGATTCAGCGCGCTATCGAGCTCGGTGTGAACTGGATCGACACAGCTGCGGCATACGGGTTCGGCCACTCCGAGCAGGTGGTCGGCCAAGCGCTTCAAGGCCTCACCGCCGACGCGAGGCCCTACGTCTTCACCAAGTGCTCGCTGCTGGAGGGCGCCGGACGTAGTGTCCGGCACAACCTCAACCGCGATTCGGTGCTGGCCGAGGCCGAGGCAAGCATCCGGCGACTCCAGGTTGATGCGATCGACCTGTACCAGATCCACTGGCCCAACCCGGAAGCTGACATAGAGGAGGGCTGGTCGGCACTTGCCGAGCTCAAGGAGCAGGGCCTCGTGCGTCACATCGGCGTCTCGAACTTCAGCGTCGAGCAGTTGCGCCGCGTCGCGGAGATCGCGCCGGTGGAAACCCTGCAGCCCCCGTACTCGCTGGTCGCACGTGAGATTGAATCGGAGCTGCTCCCATATGCCGAGCGCGAGGGGATCGGTGTAATCGCCTACTCCCCGATGGGATCTGGCCTGCTCAGCGGTGGCATGACGCGGGAGCGGATCAACGGTTTTCCGGACGACGACTGGCGCAAGCGGCACCCGAACTTCAACGAGCCACAGCTCTCCGCCCACCTGGCGCTGGTCGAGCGGCTACGGACCGTGGGCGAGCGCTACGACACCGTGCCTGGCGCGGTCGCGGTCGCCTGGGTTCTCGCCGGCAGCGCGGTTGACGGTGCGATCGTCGGCTTCCGCGGCCCCGACCAGGTGGCTCCGATCATTCCGGCGGCCAACCTGCATCTGACGGCCGAGGACATCGCCGAGATCGAGGGGCGATGATCACGATGACATCGATCGGCTTCATCGGACTTGGCTCCATGGGCGGCCGTCTTGCCGGACGGCTACTCGCCGCAGGCGACGAGGTGCACGGCTACAACCGCAGCAGGGAACGGGCTGCCGACCTGATCGACCGCGGCCTGATCTGGCACGACACTCCACGCGAGCTCGCCGCCGCCAGCGACATCACGTTCAGCATGGTCAGCGACGATGCGGCGCTTGACGCGATCAGCTCAGGCCCCGATGGTCTGATTACAGGACTGTCTGCGGGGAAGGTTTACGTGGACATGAGCACCGTCAGCCCCGGTATCAGCGTCGAGCTCGCCGCGCGCGTGCGAGCGACCGGTGCTGCGATGGTCGACGCGCCAGTTTCCGGCAGTGTTCCGCAGGCGGAATCGGGCACGTTGACGATCATGGTGGGCGGTGAGGACTGGGCCTTTGCCCGTGTCGCGCCGTTGCTCGCAAAGCTCGGCAGCAAGGTCGTTCACGTCGGCGGCAACGGCAAGGGACTGATCCTCAAGCTCGCCATCAACATCAGCTTGGCCGCGCAGCTGGTCGCCTTCAGCGAAGGGCTGGTGCTTGCGCAGCGCGCGGACATCGACCCGCGGCTCGCGGCCGAGGTCATGAGCGAGAGCCCGATCGGATCGACGATGCTGAAGGCGCGCCTGCCACTGATCCTCGAGCTGCCTGAGCAGGCCTGGTTCGATGTGGAGCTGCTGCACAAGGACGTGCGCCTGGCGCTCGCGAGCGGGCAGGCGCTCGGGGCGGAGCTCCCGTCAGCGCATGTGGCCGACGCGATCTTCAGCGCCGCCGAGCGGCTTGGATACGCGCACCGCGACGTCGCTGCGGTGCACGAGGTTCTGGACCTGCACGCTGGTGAGCTGGCAGCCGGTGAGCTGGCAGCGATGAGCGACGCACGGGCGTTGGTCGCAAGTGCCTGACCCAGCGTCTGAGCAAGACGATCCGGCACACAGCTCGAGCGGCGCGCGTCCCCGCGGCCGACCGCGCAGCGAGAAGTCCGCGACGGCGATTCTCGCGGCGGCCGGTGAGCTGCTGCTCGAATACGGTCTCGAGGCGGTCAGCATGGATGCAATCGCCGACCGTGCCGGGGTCAGCAAGGCGACCATCTATCGCTGGTGGCCCACCAAGGAGACGCTCGCGATCGATGCGCTCTACGAGGACTGGGCGGCGGCGTATCCGGTCGCGCCCGACACCGGCTCGCTGCGTGATGATCTGCTCGGCATCTTCCTGCCGTGGGTCAATCACATCGTCACACGGCCGTATGCGCGCGTGGTCGGCGCGCTGCTGACCCGGGCTCGCACCGATGACAGCTTCGCCGAGGAGTTTGTACAGCGCCTGGTGCAGCCTCGCCGGAACCGCGCACGGCCGATCTTCGATCACGCAATCGCGCGCGGAGAGCTTCCCGAGGACACCGACGTCGAGCTTGCTTTGGACCTGCTGTACGGACCCGTCTACCACCGCTTCCTGCAGGAACATCTGCCACTGACTCCAGCGTTCGTAGAGGCGGTCATCGACGCGGGGTTGCTCGGGCTACTGCCTCGCGACTGATTCGAGGTCGGCGAGCACAAACGCCGAAAAGGCACGGACCGCCGCACGCGGACGTCGCCCAGCGGGCGCGCCCAGAAGGGTTCGGAACACGGGCGCCACTCCTTTGAGAGGGACCAGGCGCACCGACGGCGCGCTCGCGGCGATCGACGGCGGCAGCAGGGCGATTGCCAGGCTCTCCGCCACGAACTGCACGATGCTCAGCGAGTCGTTGATCTCGAATCTGCGCGTCCTGCTGACGCCCGCGGCTGCAAATGCCTCGTCCGTAACCGTGCGGATTCCCCATCCGGGCGGGAAATCGACGAACGGCTCGTCGACCAGCTCCCCGAGCGAAACGCTCGCGCGCTGGGCGAGCGGGTGCCCGGGCGGGCAGGCGAGCAGCATCGGCTCGCGACCGAGCTCGGTGAGCTCCAGGCCAAAGGCTTCGCGCGGAAGGGACAGGATCCCGAGGTCGAGACTGCCCTCGCGTAGGTGGACGGCGATGCTCTCGGAACCGCCGACGTGTCTGACCGTGACCATGACGAGCGGATGCTCGGCCTCAAAGCCGGCGATCAGCCTCGGCACCGATACCGCGTCACTGGCGGTCGCCTGCATGATGCCGAGCGACACCGTTCCGCGGACGCCGCCCCTGACCTGATCGACGGCGTCGACGGCGAGCCGCGATCCCTCGAGGATGGCGCGCGCCTCTGGGAGCAGCGCCCGGCCCGCATCGGTGAGCGCAACCCGCCTGGTGGTCCGTTCGAACAGCGGGGTACCGAGTTCGCGCTCGAGCGCGCGGATCGTCGCCGATACCGCCGACTGCACGAGCATCAGCCGATCCGAAGCCGCGGTGAACGTCCCCTCCTCGACGATCGCGACGAACGCGCGCAGCTGCCTTAGTTCCATGTGATTATTCGCTCGGCGTGATGAGTCTTAGCAAGATTCTGCGTTGCAAACGATACCGGGTTGCGCAACCGTACTCGTATGACCGCCATCTCCACTCCCACCGCAAACACCAGCGCCCGGCTGCGACACAACATCGGCTTCTGGGCCATCGCCTTCGCATTTCTGACAGTCCTCGCCTACAACGCGGTACCGGCGCCGCTCTACGGGCTCTATCAGCAGCGCGACGGCTTCTCGTCGTTCATGCTGACCGTGATCTTCGCGGCGTACGCAATCGGCGTCGTGATCAGCCTGTTCACCGTCGGCCACCTGTCCGATTGGCACGGACGCCGTCGCCTGTTTGTGCCGTCGCTGATCACCTGCATGATCAGCGCGGTTGTGTTCCTGACCTGGCGCGCACTGCCGGGGCTGATGCTCGGCCGCTTCATCGGCGGTCTCGGCGTCGGCATGGTCACGGCGACCGCCACGGCATGGATCGCGGAGCTGCATCGCAGCGCACGTCCCGACGCCTCGCTGCGTCGCGCGCAGGTGATCTCGACCGCGGCCAACCTCGGCGGTATCGGCACCGGCCCGCTGGTTGCCGGATTCCTCGCCGAATGGGTACGCAGTCCGCTCACCGTCCCGTTCCTGGTGGCACTCGGAGCGATGGCCGTCGCGATGGTGTGCGTGCTCGCGGCGCCGGAGACACGTGAGCCCGTGTTCCCGCGCCCGGCCTGGCGCCCCCAGCGGGTCGCCGTTCCCGCCCAGGCGGTCTCACGTTATGTGGCCGCCGGCATCGGTGCCGGCATCTCCTTCGCCGTATTCGGCCTGTTCACATCGCTCGCGCCGGCCTTCCTGGCGGGACCGCTGCACCACCCCTCGCTGGCACTTGCCGGGGTTACCGCGTTCGCGGTGTTCGCTGCGGCCGTGGTGAGTCAAACTTTGGTCACCACGCAGTCAGCACGTCCGATCATCGCCTGGGGAATTCCGGTCATGGTGGCCGGCCTGGCAGTGCTGGTCGTGTCGGTATGGCTGTCAGTCCCGAGCCTCGCGATGTTCCTGATCGGCGGTGTGATCACCGGTGCCGGAGCAGGCGCGCTGTTCAAGGGTGTGGTGGCGATGGTCGCGATCGACGCTCCTGCAGAGCGCCGGGCCGAGGCCCTGGCCGGCATGTTCCTTGCCGGTTACATCGGGCTGTCACTGCCCGTCGTGGCGCTCGGCGTGATGACCCAGTACCTCAGCCCGCGGCTGAGCCTGCTGCTCTTCACGGCTGTGCTCACGTTGGGTGTGGCGCTCGTGACCCCTCGCCTGCTGATCGGTGGCTCTGAGCCCGCAACTTCGCAGCCGCCGCTGTCGCCAGGGCGCCGCGCGCCTACCGGTCGGATCCGCTCACACGCACTGCGTCTAACCCGTCCCTCGAACCGGAGCCCGAGATGAGTACCACCACCGCAGCCATCCACAAGCCAACGAGTCTGCGTCATCCGCTGGCGCTGACACTGCTGAGCCTCACCTTCACCACCGGCGTCGTCGACGCGGTCAGCTACCTCGGCCTCGGCCACGTGTTCACCGCGAATATGACCGGAAACGTCGTCCTGCTGGGCTTCGGGCTCGCAGGCGCCGGGCACCTGCCGGTGCTCGCCCCGATCGTCTCACTCGCCGCGTTCCTCGTGGGCGCAGCGGTCGCCGGCCGCATCGCCAGCCATCTGAAGAGCGCGGACGGGCCGCCCCTGACGGTTGCGCTCGTATTGGAGACCGTATTGGTGGCCGCCGCTGCGGTGCTGGCGTCCGCCCTGAAGGTCGATCCGGGTACGGCGGCCGGATACCTGACGATCGCCCTGATGGCGCTCGCGATGGGGATCCGCAACGCGACGATCCGCAAGATCGCGCTACCCGACCTCACAACGACGGTGCTGACGATGACGCTGACGGGGTTGGCGGCCGAATCGCCGCTCGGCGGCGGCGACGGCAGCGGAACCGTCCGGCGCCTTGCAGCCTCCGGAGCGCTGCTCGTCGGCGCGCTCGCCGGCGGATTGCTGACCAAGGTCAGCCTCGCGGCCGCGCTCGCCGTTGCCGCGGGCTCGGTCGCCATCAGCGCCGCGGCTTACGCGGCTCGCGCAGCCCGTGCCGTCAGCAGCAGCGTGCGGTAGTGCAGCTCTGTCGCGCCTTCTTCGGCGTCGATGATCGCCTCGATGTCGGCGAACAGCCGGGCGCGAACTTCGGGCCGCAGGCCGATGTGATCGCCGTAGGTCCCGAGTAGGTCGGTGTACTCGCTGGCCGTGTACGTCTGTGACCAGTCGATCACCTTCCCCAGAGGCGCTTCGAAGACATCGGAGCGCTCGATCTCGCCCGACCACTCACGCCCCAGGGCTCCAGCGTCCGGCTCCGCGGGGTGCATCGGACCCATCGTCTCAAGCGGCGCACCGCTGCGTTCGTATGCGGCATCGAGCTCCGGTATGAGATGGGTTGCACGCCACCGAGGCCAGGTCCACAAGACCGCGAGCGTCCCGCCCGGCGCTATCGCACCGCCGACGATCGCAAAGCGCCGCTCGGGGTCGAGCCAGTGCCACGACGTGGCCGCGTAGATCAGCTTGAAAGCCGTGTCCTCGAGCTCTGCCGATTCGAGGTCACTGACGACGGTTCGCCCGTCGTAACCGGCGGCCGAGAGCTTGCGGTCGATGATCGCGGCCATCGCCGCACTCGGTTCCACGGCCAGTACGTTCAGTCCTCGAGCCGCGAACGCGATCGTCGCCTGGCCCGTCCCGGCGCCAATCTCGAGCGCACGGTCGCCTGGCTCGAGCTGCGCGTTCTCCCAGAGGATGTCAATCAAGGACTCTGGATAGCCGGGTCGCGCTCGGTCATATCGCTCCGCGACCGCTCCGAAGCTGAGCCTGATATCAGGCTGCTGTTCCTCGCTCACGTGGGTCGTGCTGACATGGCTCTCGGAGAGGCTACATGAGCGGCTCAGAGAGCGAGAGGCCTCAGACGGATTGGGGATTGTCGCGGCCGTTCATTGTGGCGGGATGATCTTGCGCGCCCGCATCTCGTCGAAGATTCGCGGGAACATCTCGGCGGTGTCGACGTAGGAGTGGAAGCCGTGGCGGCGGGCTTTCGAGCCGTCTGCGATGAGGTCGTAGTCCCAGGAGAAGACGGCGTCACCGAAGGCCCAGGAGGACACGTCCTCGTAGGGAGTTGGCGCCAGGTCGTGCTTGGCGACGATCTCGTCCCAGACCGGTTGCTTGTCAGCCATGACGGACGCAAGGCTGATCGGCAACCCGGGTGCAACGGGCAGGTTGAAGTAGTCGGCGAGCTTGGGCCACATCTCTTCCCAGCGGAAGAGGTCACCGTTGTTGATGTTGTAAGCCTGGTTGGCGGCGGCCGGATCAGTCGCTGCCCAAACCATCGCCTCAGCCAACAGCCCGGCGTCGGTCATCTCGATCAGTGAGTGGTAGGCGCCGGGCTTGCCGGGGAAGCGCAGCGGGACGGCCAGCTGTTTGGAGATGGTGGCGTACACCGCGATGACCATCGCCAGGTTCATCGGAATGCCAAGCGCGAAGCCCGACACCACCGATGGACGCAGGGCCGACCAGCTCCAATCCTTGCCCTGCTGCAGTTGCTCGATGAACGCCTGCTGCTCGACGTTGAACTCGGGCGGCATGTGTGGTGGATCGTCCTCGCGGGCTGGGGTCTTGAACGGCCCAAGGTGAGCGCCGTAGACCTTGTAGCCCTGCATCAATTGAACGTGGCGCAGGTTCCCGGCCACCGGCTCGATCGCCTCAAGTGCGTTGACGAGCATCCTCTGGTTCGGCTCGACCAGCCCTGCAAACGTTGGCGCGTCCTGGTAGGCGGCGTAGAAGACGTGGGTCACATCCGCCAGGCCGGCGAGCTTCGCTCGCGCGTCACCGCCGTCGAGCAGATCGACGCTCACGTGCCGCACCCGCTCAGACGACTCGCCGCCATGCCGAGACAGACCGATGACCTGCCAACCGTCGGACGCTTGAAGGTGCCGCACCAAGTTCCCTCCGATCACGCCGCGGGCGCCGATGACCAGTGCCACTTTCTCCGCCATGAGTTGCTCCAATCGTTATATCGGGATTTCCCGATATAACTCGCAACCTAGCACGTATCGCAAAATCGCGATGCACCGATACAATCGTTCACGTGCCCGAAGTCGCCACAGACAAGTTGCTTGAAGTCTTCAAGGCGCTCTCCAACCCGACGCGACTGCAGATCATGGGCTGGCTGCGCAACCCCGAAGCTCATTTCGCGCCGCAGGCCGACCCGATCGCTGAAGTTGGCGTCTGCGTCAAACAGATCCAGGAGAAGGCCGGCGTCTCGCAGTCGACCGCCTCTCAATTCATGTCGGTGCTGGAGCGTGCCGGCCTCGTGCAGAGCACGCGGATTGGGCGCTGGACCTACTACCGGCGCAACGAGGAACGCATCACCACGCTGCCCGAGCTGCTCGTATCCAGCCTGTGAGCAACACGTCGCGGAAGCGCTACTGCGCCGCGGCGTTGAGTACGACCTGTTACGCCGCGTTCTGGCCGCTCCGCGCGAGAGTATGGTGTCCGCTGTCTGAATGACTCGTACGTCCGGGGGGTGATGCTGATGCTCGGATCTCGCAAGGCGGTCGCACGCGCTGTGCTGGTCGTGGCAGCCGCTGGGACGTTGGTCGCTTCTGAGGCCGCCGCGTCGATCGCGACTCCAGCGGCGGCCGCTGCCGCCGCGCCGTCGATTATCGACGTCGGCACGTCTGTCCTGCCCGTCGCTGTCAATGCCAATCAGCAGGTCGTGTCCTACAACGGCAGCGTGTGGAGGAACGGGACCCTAACTACAGCGCAGGCACCGAGCTCAGATCCGACGGCGACGTTCGACGTTGCCAGCGACCAGGACGGCACGCAGATCAACGATTCGGGCGTGGTCGTCGGTGACGCGGTTACCGGAGGCGTCACAGTACCGGCCTATTGGAACACCGCGAGCTCCACGTTTACCGTGGTCAGCCTCGCCGGGCTGACGGTCAACTCGCAACCTGCCACGGGCGGTTTCTTCGAGGCTGTCGACGCCGCCGGTGACGCTGTCGGGGTTGTCTACAACGGCGCGGGAAACGCAGGCGGCGTGTCCGCCAACACCGCGGGGTTGTTCGTCGCCGGGAACAATGCGATGCCGACGGGCGCCTCGCAGGTGCTCGCGAGCGTCGGTGGCACGGCGATCCACTCGTTGGACGGCGTGAGCGCGGGCTATGAGGATGCCAACGCGTCGCAGTCCGATGTCTATCCCGAGGTGCTGATCAATCGCCAGAACCAGACGGCCACGACGACGAACCTCTACCCGACCGAGGGGGGACCGATCGGCTTTGCCGACAACGGGACGCTGAGTGGTGCTACAGGTAGCCCGAATCTGACGCCGACCGTGCGGACACCAAGCGGCTCGGAGACATCGCTGTCGGAGCCCACGGGCGACAGCGGCCCGGCTACTGACGTCAACGCGAGCGGGACCGTGGTCGGCTTTGTGTACAGCGAAAGCGGTCCGGCGGTGGAGACGGGCCTGCTCTGGAGCAGCAACGGGACAGATTCAGCTCTGCTCTCGCTGACCTCAGACCCCGGCGGCTGGAGCGGACTTCAGCCGGAGGCGATCAACGACACGGGCTACGTCGTCGGGACCGGTTACCTCAACGGCGCCGAGCACGGCTTTCTGATCTCGACCGCGCGCATCGTGCCTCCGGTGGTCACGTCCAGCGGGGACGCGCCGGCGGCGAACCCCCTGAGCGGCTCATGCGACACCGGCCAGACGGTGGCCAACGCGCTCGGCCAGCAGGTACCGGAGTGCACATTGCGGGCGGCGATCCAGACGGTCAACGCCATCGGCACGAGTGGTCAGCAGATCACCTTCGATATTCCCCAGCACAACCTTGCTGCGATCGCGTTGACCTCGGCGCTGCCGGCCATCACCGCCGCCGGGACCACCGTCGACGCCACGACCGAGGCCGGCGGGAGCATCGGTTTGGACGGGACGAAGCTCGGCGGTGCGGGGTCGTGCCTGATCGCCCGGGCGGCCGGGATCGTGATCCGCGGGTTCGATCTCGCCAACTGCCCGACCGGGGTCGAGCTCGCCGCGCCCGGCCAGGACAAGGTCCAGGGCGACGTCATCGGGCTCGCGGCCGACGGCACGACCGCGGCGCCGGGAACGGACGGCGTGATCGCTGACTTCGGCTCCAGTGGGAACCTGATCGGTGGCTCGGACGCGACCGATCGCGACGTGATCAGCGCGCAGAGTGCCAGTGTGACGCTCGACGGCTCTGATAACACGGTTCAGGGTGATCTGCTCGGCACCGATGTGACCGGCAAGGTGTTCGTTCCCGACCAGTTGGGTGTCGTCGTCGAATCTTCCGGCGACATCATCGGCGCCAGCACCAAGGCGGTGGGTGAGCCGCCCGGGAACGTGATGGTCGTCGGCAGTCCGACCAGCCGGTTCGACTTTGGTGTGGTCACGATCGGCGGATCGACGACGGTCGCTGGCAACCTGATCGGCACCGACGTCACCGGAACGGTCGCGTACGCGCCTAAGACCGGCTTCGTCGCCCGCGCGGGAGTGCTTGTCGCCGGCCCGGCGAGCGGCGACGTGATCGGCGGCGCGCCCGGCGCGGGTAACGTGATCGCCGGAGCGGAACGCGCGCAGGTGGAACTCGACGGCGCCGGTGCGGTCAACTCCCGGGTCGTCGGCAACCGGATCGGCGCCGGCGCGACGGGCGATGTGATCGCCTCGCCAACGGCCGCCGGCGTGCTTGACGCGGGTGCGGCGGGCGCGGATATCGGCGACAGCGGCGAGGCCAACACCATCACCGGCCAGAAGGACGGGATCGTGATCAACAAGGAATCGGACGAGATCGATTTCACCGTCAGCAACGTCGTCGACGGAAAAACCGAGTACGAGACCTACGCGCTGCCGGGCACCGACACGCCCGCGAAGACGACCGCCGCGGTCGTCAAGGACAACGTGATCGGCCCACTGCCGGGCGGGGAGACCGTGCCGACGACGACGCAGGAGGTCGGCGTGCTCGACACCGGCGGTCAGCACGACACGATCGGTCCGCGCAACGTGATCTCGTTCAACGTCGTCGGCGTCGAGCTCGACGGCACCCTCGAGTCCGGGACCGAGGGCAACCTGATCGGCACCGACGCCGGCGGGCTCGACGCCCTCCCCAACGGGGTCGGCATCAAGGTCAAGGATGGCTCAAACAGGACGGTGATCGGCGTGACCGGCACCCCCGACACGATCTCCGGGAACCTGTTGGGCGTCGACCTCGACTCCGGTGGCACGCTCGTGCACGGTGAGATCGTCGGCCCGAGCTCCCGCGGTGATGCGTTGCTGAAGGAGTTTCACGGAACACTTCCGGCGAGCATTCGCGATGCGACGGCGCATCTAGCGGACGGCGGCATCCTGCTCGACACCCATGCGGGCGCGACGATCATCGGAGGCGTCGACCGTGGCGAGGAGGTGACCGTCGCCGGTACCGACGGCACGGGGATCATCGTCCGGTCAACACCCGCGATCATGGTCCGCGACCGGATCGGTGTGGCCGTCAGGTCCCGCACCGCCCTGCCGAACAAGGGCGACGGCCTGGAGGTCGACACCGACGGCAAGGAGCCGGCCCTGTTCGGCGTCGGGATCATCGCCCACAGCGGCCGTGTCGGCGTGCTCGTCGACGGCCGGCGCGACGCGATGGTCGTCGCAACCCCGATCTACGACAACGCCGACGGCGGCCTCGAAATCCGCGCCGGCGACGTGCCGCACGAGCCGAAGGTCCTCCGCGCCGTGAACGAGCTCGTGCACCATGACCCGCGTACGGTGATCACCACCGAACTCACCGTGCCACGGGGTGATTTCGGCCAGCTCGAGGTCTACGCGACACCCAGCTGTGAGCGCCACGGCGGTGGCGAGAAGGGGCTGGCCATCGAGACGCGCGTCCGCGGCGGCGCGCGCAGGGAGATCAAGGTTGACGTCCCGACCGAGCCTGTTGGCACCGCGATCACTGCCCTGCTGACCGTCACTCCCGGCAACGACCTCGCCGAGCAACTCGACGAGCGGGACAAGCCCGACGGCGTCACGTCCAAATTCTCGGAGTGCGTCGGGGTGAAGGCCAGCAAGTAGAAGCGGTAAGGTGCGTTCGCGAATGTTCAGAGCAGGGAACGGGTGGGGGGCTACCTATGAGGATCCGTACGGCAGTGTTCGGGACTTTTGGAGATGTTGGAGGGCTGTGCCGTCGCGCGTTTAGCGTTCGCGTGCTCAACGGCCGAGCTGTTCTCGCGGCTGCTGTCGTAGCCGGGATCGCTTCAATTCAGCCGGTCGCCGCGAGCGCTGCGAGCGCTCCCTTTCAGATCGGGACCTACACCAGCCAATCGGGGGATCTCGAGTTGCCGTCCGTCGATGTCGACGCCAACGGCACGGCCTACATCGCGTGGGTCGACCTCACCAACAATGTGATCCACGACTGCGTCCTGCCTGACGGCGCAACTGCCTGCATGGGTGGGGTCGGGACGCTGACGCCGGTTCTCGAACCGGGCGCCAACCCCAAGCAGCAGCCGCTGACAGCGTCGCTGTCCCCCTTCGGTCATGTTGTCGACGTAATGGTCAATGGTCCGACGGTGTCGATCATCGCGGGAACCATTGGGCCTGTCGACGCCGGGACACCCACAACCGGCGGCTGGCTGCAGGAGGTCGAGATGTGGCAGGCGCCCGATGGCACCGGCAACTTCCAGCTCGTCAACAGCGGCAGCTCGGTCGCCTACCCGCAGACGCGCACGCCGGATCCGAACCCTCCCTACACGAACATGGTGATCTCGTCCTACTTCCAGGACGGCGTCGTCGTCCCCGGCTCGAGTGAACTCGGCCTCGTCGACTTCACGCCTGATGGACCACCGAGCTTCGAGGCGTTTCCCGAGACGAACCCACCGGCATGCTCGGAGCTGAGCCATCCGCTCTGCCCGTTTGCGACGCTCCAACCGTCCAGCAACCAG
>Ga0302314_10007073_pt1 | contig 20225 bp, 16 predicted proteins | sample III_Palsa_N2_3_FD_200533 | JGI IMG/M metagenome (GOLD analysis project Ga0302314, IMG submission 200533) | Peat permafrost microbial communities from Stordalen Mire near Abisko, Sweden - III_Palsa_N2_3 | ecosystem: Environmental > Terrestrial > Soil > Palsa > Peat permafrost | place: Sweden... | reverse complement strand
CGACCAGCAAGTAATTCAGTCGGTGGAGCAGATTCCTTCCGAGTACGCCAAGATCCAGACCGAGCTGAACACCTACGACCCGAGCGCGACGGTCACCGTGGGCGAGACCGGCGTCAGCTACCAGCCCACGGACGTTCCGTGCACTCCCGCGGGTGCGCTGTTCTCGGCGGGCGACGTGCTGTCGTGGCTGGCGGCAGGGGCGAAGAGCGTCGACTGGTGGCCGCTTGACACGGGCGCCAACCCGGGCGACACGTGTGCTAACCCGGAAGAGGGCATGTTCACCGGTACCGGCGAGCCGACCACGCCGTATGTCGGTTATCTCCTTGCCTCGGCGCTGGCGCAGCCGGGCGCGGAGCTGTCGTCGCTGACGACATCCGACCCGACCGATGTGCTGGCGTTCCAGTCGGTGCTGCCCGACGGGCAGGTCGCGGTGGCCCTCATCAACACCAACACCTCGACCCAGGAGAATGTCACGGTCGGCACGTCGCTGACCGGGAACCTGTCGACGGTGAGTTACAGCGCCGGCAACCAGAACGCGGCCAACACCGAGACTGTGGCCGGGGCCACTACCGCTAGCGCGATCGCCGGCGGCGTCACGCTTCCGGCCGAGTCGATCCTGGTCCTGGAGACTCCCAAGCCGAGCGCGATGACCCTGGGCACGACCGGTGCCAGCAGCACCTTCAAGGCGGGGACGAAGGTAACCGTTGACGGCAAGCTCACCCTTGACGGTGCTCCCGCGCCGGCCGGGGTCCCGGTGGTGATCACCCGCAAGGTGTCCGGCAGCAGCGCCATCTCCGCGACGCTGACCGCCAAGACCGTGACCGGCGGCACCTTCAGTGCGCCGGACGTCCCGCCGGCCTACGGTAACTACGTCTACCTCGCCAGCTACGCCAAAAGCGGCTACCTGCCCGCCTCACACTCGGTGCTGGTGCACGTCACCGCGGTCAGGCCGGTCCTCAGGCTGGCGGTCTCCGCCAAATCGGTCAAGACCGGCAAGAAGGTGACGGTGACCGCGACCCTGGGTGCCCCGCACGCCAACAGGACGCTGATCATCTACGCGCAGCCCAAGGGCGGTGGCAAGAAGGTGATCAAGCACGCCACCATCAACTCCAAGGGCCAGCTCAGCGTCGTCTACCCCGTCAAGGCGAACACCACCTTCACCGTGACCTTCTCGGGCGACACGTGGTACACCTCGGCGACGGCGACCGCCGCCGTCAAGGCCTAGCGGATCACCGACTTCACCACCTGACTGCCAGCTTCGCGTTACCCGGGCGATGCGGGCAGCCAGGTGGTGAACACGGTTCCCTCGCCGGGAACGCTGGCCGCCGTGATAGTGCCGCCGTGGGCCGCGATGAGCTGGCGAGCGATGGGGAGGCCGAGGCCGCTGCCGCCGGTTCGCCGGTTGCGCGATTTATCGGCGCGCCAGAACCTGTCGAAGATCCACGGCAGGTCTTCGGGACTGATACCGGTACCGGTGTCCGCGACATCGATCATGATCTGCTTCCCGGCCGGATAGCAGGCTATGGTCACGCTTCCCCCGGGAGGGGTGTGACGTATGGCATTGGACACCAGGTTGCCGATGGCCTGGCGCAGGCGTACCGGATCGGCGTCTAGCTCGGGATCGCCTTCGGTCCGGGCGCTCAGGGCGACTCCCGCGGTCTCCGCGGCGGCCAAGTGTGCGACGACCACCTGGCCGAGGATGTCCCTGACCTGGACGGGCTCGGCACGCAGCCGTAGCTGGCCGGCGTCGGCTGCCGCAAGAACCTGCAGGTCGTCGATGATGTGCTGCAGCAGCATGGCCTCCTCGAGCAGGGAGGACGTCATCGCCCTGTCCGAGGTCGCGATGCCGTCTTCGACTGCTTCCAGCCAGCCGCGGATGTTGCTCAACGGGGTGCGCAGCTCGTGGGCGATGTCGCTGACCATGGCCGTGCGATGTTCCTCTGTGCGCTCGCGGCGCTCGGTCAGGTCGTTGAAGGCTGAGGTCAGGCGGCCGATCTCGTCGCTGGTAGTGACCGGGACGCGGGCGTAGGGCTCGCCCGGGTGCTGCACCGCCCGGGTCAGCGTGCGCAGTGGCTTGATCATGCGGGCGGAGGTCACGATCGTCACCGCCACGGTGAGCGCGAGGACGACGGCGGTGACGCCGACGATGCGGGTCCTGTTGGCCGTGGACAGCTGGAAGCCGACCGGCACGGACCCGGCAGGGCTGGTGATGAACAGCAGCGCGGGCGGGGCGACGTAGGGCCCGAGCTGCTGGCGGCGGCTAGCGTCGATGCACGATTGCACCGCCTGGTCTTCGTCGGGGGCCTCTTTTCCGAACCAGGTGAAGTCAACGTTCAGCTGCACCTGGCCGAGATGCACGCGTCCCAGGCAGTCGTTCACCAGGGCGTTGAGGTGGGCAAGCGCCTTCTCCTCGGTCGCGGTGGGCTGGCTGAGCTGAGGCACCCCGCAGATGAGAAACCAGGTGGGCTTGTAGTCGTTACCGGTCATCTCAATGGCCGGGCGCCCGCTTGGGCTCACGTCGATCGCGGGCCCGAACCCCGCGGAGCGCAGGCAGCCGACGGCCTTCCTCGCCTGGTCGAGCAGCCTGGTGCGTTCCTGCTTGCTCAGCAGGAACGGGCCGACGGCCGCGGGGTCGATGCCGGCGGTTCCCGAGGTCGGCGTCAGCGCCTCGTCGACCTGCAGGGGATTGACCGCGGCGGAGGCCTGCTGCGGTAGGGATGACGCGCCCGTGCCTGAGGCGGTGATGGGTTGGCGGTCCTGGGTAGTCAGGGTGATCCGGCGGCCCGAGCGGGCGGCTAGGTCGCGTACCGTTTGCCGCACGCCTGCCCAGCTCGAATGGGTGGCCGCGTAATCAAGCAGCGTGTCGTAGATGCTGGCGCCACCGGACAGCCCCTGTCCCTGCTGTTGCTGCTGTATGGCTTCCGTGGTGGTGTGGACCGCCAGCCAGGCGGTGGCCGCGATGGAGCACAGCGCGATCAGCACGGAGGTGGCAAGCAGCCGTACCCGCAGGCTGGTTCGCCAGGGCAGCCTAGCGGGCACGGTCGCTTCTTGCCGGGCGGGTGCCCTCGGATCCGGTGAGTTTGTAGCCGACGCCGAACACGGTCACCAGGTATACCGGCCGCCGGGGATCAGGCTCGATCTTCTTACGGAGGTTCATCATGTGCACGTCAACGGTGCGCTCGGTGATGTAGTGATCGAATCCGCGGGTCCGCTCCAACAGTTGCTGTCTGGTGAAGACCCGGTCCGGCTGAGCGGCCATCGCCGTGAGGATCTCGAATTCCCCCGGAGTGCAGTCCACCCGCAGCTCACCGATTGTCGCTTCGTGCCGGAACGTGTCGACCACCAGATCGCCGACCCGCAGCACCTGATTATCGCCCGCCGTGGCTCGCTGGGCTCGCTGGGCTCGCTGGGCTCGCCTGAGCAGGGCACGGACCCGGGCCATCAGCTCGCGGGGGCTGTAGGGCTTGGTCATGTAATCGTCGGCGCCCAGGTCGAGGCCAAGCAGCAGATCGTCCTCGGCTGACCGAGCGGTCAGCATGAGCACCGGGAAGCCGTAGTCGCGGCGAAGCACGCGGCATACCTCAAGGCCGTCGGTCTCGGGCATCATCACGTCGAGAATAAGCAGGTCAGGCTGTATTAGACGCACCTCATCGATGGCGGCCCGCCCGTCGTGCACGACGACGGCCTGGTGACCTTCCCTGAGCAGGTAACGACGAATGAGTTCGGCCTGCTTCTCGTCGTCTTCCGCGACCAGGACTCTTGCGCACACGCGGTCCACGATAGACGCACGGAATTCGCCTCACGAGATCCTCACGACGGCCTGACAGGATCTTCATATCTGTCGGCCACGATCTCTCGCATGCCCACTTTCCTTGTTCGATACATGCGTGGTCTCCGGGTCGTTGTGGCCGCCGGCGCGGTGTCACTGCTTGCCGCCTGCGGGGGCGGTGGCTCAGGGAGCGCTGCCGCGGCCCAGGGCGCAGCGACCCAGGGCGTCGCGTCCATCGCCGCCTCGGGCGGTACGCGGCCAACCGCGCAGCAGACGGCCCCCGTTCAGACCGGAGTCCTGCTGCCGGACAACGCCTCCCCGGCCGAAACCAAGCGCATCGTGAACGCCTATTACTCGTGCCTGCAAGAACATGGCGTTACCGGGATCGGCAGCAAACCCAACGGGCTCATGGCGCCGGAGAATATTCCGATTACCCCCCTGGTCGCCACGGCCCAAAAGGACTGCGCGTCGAAGAAGCCGCACCCGCCGTGGCAGGAGCTCCCCGCGTACAATCCGAATTTCCAGAACGACATGCGCGCCTGGGTCAACTGCATGAACTCAAGGGGAGTGGCGGTTCAGGCGACATCGCAGGGCTGGACCTTTGCCACCAGTCAGGAGCCGGCCGACGCGGACCAGATCGAGCTCGAGTGCGAGATGAAGTCATTCGGTGAGAATTAAACGGGTGGCGATCGGCGCCGCCGCGGCCGGTGTCGTCATTCTGGGTGCGCTTGCCTGGCGGGCCGTCGGTGAGCCGGCTGGCGCCGCGGCCAGCGCGGTCGCGCCGGTACAGACCACGGTTGTGGCCAGGATGGACCTGGCCAACACCCAGGAACTTAGCGGCAGCCTGGGTTACGGCGCGGCGGAGCCCGTGAACGGTGCCAAGAGCGGAATCATCACCTGGCTGCCCGCTAGCGGTGTCACCGTGTCCAGGGGACAGCCGCTGTACCGGGTGGACAATCAGCCGGTACCGGTGTTCTACGGGAAAACGCCGCTGTACCGCACGCTGAGCTCGGTGGACATGGTTGGCCCTGACGTTCGGATGGTCGCGGACAACCTGACGGCGCTCGGCTACGACATCGGGTTCCAGCCACCGGTGGGCAGCAGTATTAAGTTGCCAGTCGCCGGCGGCCGTTCCATACCTTCTCCTTCCGCGCGCCCGACGGTGACGGTGACGCCTACCGGTCGCCCCGCGGCGACCGCGGGCTCTAGCCCGACACCGACGCCGTCACCAACCCCGACGGCGACCGCGAGCGCCAAGGCCAGCGTGACACCGAGCAGCACCGCGACCACCGACGCGCGGATCGAGTCGGCGAGCGTCACGGTCGAGCCGGGGGAGGCCGTGCTCACGCGGTCGTTGATGGACGCGATCGGCCGCTGGCAGGCGGCCGTGGGCATGTCGCCGACGGGCGTGCTCAACGTCGGCGACGTTGTGGTCGAGCCGGGCGCGGTCCAGGTCGGAGCGATCGAGGCCCAGTTGGGCGATTCCGCTGTCGGCTCGGTGATGACGATCACGGCGACCGCCAAGGTTGTCACGGTGTCCGTCGACGCGTCCGATATCGACTGGCTGAGAGAGGGCGACGAGGTGACCATAACCCTGCCGGACAACTCGACGACCAGCGGAACGATCACGTCGATCAGCACCGCCGTCCAGTCCGCGGCGACCAGCGGCGACGGGGAGCCGGAGGTGAACGTGACCGTAGCACTGGACCACCCGGCCGCCGCACGCGGTCTGAACTCCGCCTCCGTGCAGGTGACGTTCACCGTCCAGACCGTCACTGGGGTGCTCGCGGTGCCGGTGGGGTCCCTGCTCGCGCTGAGCGGCGGCGGTTATGCCCTGCAGCTCCCCGGCGGGCAGCTGATCGCCGTCCAGACCGGAATGTTCGCCCAGGGCATGGTCCAGGTCAGCGGCTCAGGAATCGCCGCCGGACTGCGTGTGGTGACGACCACGTGACTCCGGTGGTCGCGGTCGGCCGCGCGAGCATGGCCTACCCCGGTGGGGTGATGGCGCTTGATGACGTCTCGCTGCGCATCGCGGCAGGGGAACTCCTCGCCATCGTCGGACCATCGGGGTCGGGAAAGTCGACCCTGCTGAACATCATGGGCACGCTTGACCGGCCGACAAGCGGCACGGTGGAGATCAGCGGCCAGGACATCGCGGAGCTCTCCGACCGGCGCTTGTCCGCGCTGCGCGGCCGTTGGCTCGGCTTCGTATTCCAGCAGTTCCACCTGACCGATGGGCTCAGCGCCACCGACAACGTCGCCACCGGGCTGCTCTACGCGGGCGTTCCGCGCCGCCGGCGTCCCAGGCTCGCCCTTGAGGCACTGGACAGGGTGGGGCTGACGAACCGCGCCAGACATCTGCCGCACCAGCTTTCCGGCGGCGAGAAACAGCGGGTCGCCATCGCCCGTGCCCTGGTCAACGGCCCGGCCCTGGTGCTGGCCGACGAGCCGACGGGCGCACTGGACACCGCCAACGGCGCTGCCGTACTTGACCTGCTCAGCAGGCTTAACCAGGAGGGAACGACCATCGCGATCATCACCCACGACCGGGCCATCGCCACGCGCCTCCCCCGGCAGGTGGAAATGCTCGATGGCCGCGTGGTGGCCGACACGCTTGCCGGACCCCGGCGGTGAACGGCAGGCAGGACCGACACACCGCGGGCTCGATCAAGCCGGTGCGGCTGAGCCCGGCCGACCTGCTTGGGCTTGGACTGCTTGGCATCCGCACCCGCAAGCTGCGCGCGACCCTGGCGGCCCTCGGCATCTCGATCGGCATCGCGACGGCCATCATCGTGACCGGCATCCCCGCCTCCGGCCAGCAGGCCCTGATGAACAAGCTGACCGCGCTTGGCACGAACATGCTGCAAGCGGTGCCCGCACAGCTACCCGGCCAGACGTCACAGTCCGTCTTCCCGTCGCAGTCGGTGGCCATGGTCGGCCGGATCGGGCCGGTGACCGTCACAAGCGCGGTCGCCGACGACCCCAATTCCTTCGTGCTTCGTTCCGAAGCCGTCGACCCCAACGACGACTACGGTCTCACCGTGGCAGCAAGCAAGCTCAACCTGCTGCAGGCGGTCAACGGCAAGATCGGGTCGGGCCGGTTCCTCGACGACGTCACCGAGCGGTTCCCCACGGCCGTGCTCGGCTCCGTCGCCGCGTCCCGGCTCGGATTCCCGCGGCTAGGGCCGGGGTTCACCCCGCAGATCCTCATCAACAACCACTGGTTCACCGTCGTGGGCATACTTGACCCGCTGACGCTGTTCCCGGAAATCAACGAAACGGTGCTTGTCGGCTGGGACGCCGCGCGCACCCAGCTAGATTTCGATCCTGAGCCCACCGAGATCTACCTGCAGGCCAGGCAGAGTGATGTGCAGGCGGTGAGCGCGGTGCTGCCAGCGACCATCGATCCGCAGCAGCCCGGCATCGTAGAGGTCAGCCTGGCGTCCGCCGCCCTGGCCGCGAAGACCGATACCCAGGACACGTTCTCCGCGCTGTTTCTCGGGCTGGCCGGGGTCGCGCTGCTTGTCGGCGGCATCGGCGTGGCGAACACCATGGTCATCTCCGTACTCGAACGCCGCAGGGAGATCGGATTGCGGCGTGCCCTTGGTGCGAGCCGCGGGCAGATCCGCGGCCAGTTCTTCACCGAGTCGGTAGCGCTGTCCGGCCTCGGCGGCCTGGCCGGCATCGTGATCGGCGTCCTTGCGACGGCCGGGTACGCCGCCTACCAGGACTGGCCGCCAGTCATCCCGCCCATCGCCGTGTCCGGCGGTTTCTTCGGCGCCCTCATCATCGGAATGGCCGCGGGCGTCTATCCCTCGATCCGTGCCTCGCGCCTCACCCCCACGGAAGCACTGGCCGCGCCATGAGTGCAGTCGACACCGGGCTACCTTGGGTGCCCGTCAGCGCGAGGCCTGGCCCCCAGCATCTGAGTGACTTTGGCCAGCAACGTCGGCCGGGAGAATGGCTTGCTGATGATCTGCGCCAACGGATCGAGCCCGGCTGCCCCCGCGCTGTCCTGTTCATAGCCCGACATGAACAGGATCGGCAAGCCCGGGAACATGGCATGGGCCTGATCGGCGAACGCCCCACCCGTCATTCCCGGCATGACGACATCCGTCAGGATCATATCGACGGTCAGTTCCGGGTCTCCGAGAAGGCTGATCGCCTCGTCGCCGTGCGCAGCCGTCACGACCCGGTAGCCGGCGGTGGTCAGGACCCGGTGGATGACATCCCGGATCGCGGACTCATCGTCGACCACCAGCACCGTGCCGACGAATTCGATCGCCGGGGCATGGTAGATCACTGGCGAATCGGACCCTGCGGCGGCGGGCAGCACAACGGTGACGGTGGTGCCCTTGCCCAGTTCGGATCGGATCCACGCGTTTCCGCCTACCTGCGTGGCGAACCTGCGAACGATCGGCAGCCCGAGTCCCGCCGCGGAGTCTCCCGTTTTCGTGGTGAAGAATGGCTCGAAGGCATGTTCCACGGTGCCCGCGTCCATGCCGGTTCCTGTGTCGGTAACGCGAAACGCGACATAGCGGCCGGGGAGCAGTTCGGCTAGTTCAGTGGTGCCCCGCCAGTCGGCCGGAAGATTCTCCATGTCGATATTCGCGGCGTCGATGACGAGCTGACCGCCTCCCGGCATGGCGTCACGCGCGTTCAGGGCGATATTGATGATGGCCTGCTTGAGCAGCCCAGGATCGGTTTGCACCTCCCACAGACCATGGGGCTGCCGGGTGACGATGGGCACGTGCTCGCCAAGCACCTCGCTTAGGAGACCGGTGGCGTCACCGATCATCTGGCCGAGGTCCACCGGCTCCGGCTCGGTTTCTTCCCGTCTCGCGAAGGCCAGCAAGTGCCTTATCAGCCTCTTGGCATGGTCGGCCGCCTCTGTGATCTGCTCCACGTCCCATCGGACGGGTCCCCACTTGGCCGCGCTTTCCGTTGCCTCGGCGACGACCAGCTCATCGCGGACCAAGCTCGCGTAGCTGGCGATCACCGTGAGCGTGTTGCTGAAGTCATGCGAGATCCCGCCCACGAGCTGTCCCAGACTGGCCAGGCGGCGCGATCGATGCAGCTCGCGCTCCAGCAACTGCATCTCAGCCCGCGCCTGGTGGGCGGCGGTGGTGTTCTCGATGAAGGTCGCCAGGTATCGCTCGCCGACGGGCGGCAGGATCACAGAACCGGTCAGGCTGACCCAGACGATCTCGCCATCATTACGGATCAGGCGCGTGTCCGCCGCCAGCTGATCGATCGCCCCTGATAGGACATCCTGAATCAAGATCTCAAGCGCGGGCTGGTCTTCTGGGTGGAAAAAACTCAGGAAGTCCGCCCCGCTCGTTTCCCGTCGCGAGTACCCCGTCAGCTCACAGCACGTTTCGTTGACCGCGACGCAGACGCACCCGCGGTCGGCGGTCAGGCCAGCCAGGATCAGGCCGACGGGCGCGCGACCGAACTGCCGCCAGGACTGTTGCTCACTGGCCCGCAGCGCCTCGCCCCAGTATCCGGTGGCCAGGTCGGCAGCGGTCGCCAGCTCATCTGGAGCAGGATTGCCGTCGTGTGTCACAGGCTTCCCTCCGAACCGGAGATTTCACTGGTTCAACATCGATCCCATTCAGCTCGGTAGTACCCATTGTGTCAGAGAGTAATCACGAGATAGTTCTACGTAGCCATCCGGCATCGACCGCGAGTCCTATGCGGGTCGGCTGATCTGGGTCCAGGGGCGCGCCGAGTTTTCTGCGACATCGATGAGCCTTTCAAGTCGCGGCAGCGCGACGGAGGTGAGGAATTCCTGGCGCTGCCGACCGGCGAGGCTGACGACTTCGCGCCATACCGAGCGACCGGCGATGAAACCGGAGGCTCCGCCGTCCTCGGTTGCGATCTTGATGATGTCCGTGAACTGATCGAAGGGAACGCCGGCGGACAACACTGCCCACGGCCGGTCGAGGATCGCGGCGAGCCGCCGGCAGCCTTCCGGCGAGCCGGGGTACTCGAGCTTAAGCAGGTCGATGTCCAGGTCGTTGAGTGCCCTGGCCGCCTCGATGATCGCGTTCTCGCGGGCCTGACCGCTAAGGCTAAGGTCTTCGCCAGGGATTTCGTAAATGAGGTTTTCGATTACCACGGGGACGCCCACGGTGCGGCAGTCGCTAATGATCTCCTCGCAGACGGCCAGCGCCTCGGCGACGAGGTCCGGCTCTCCCTTGGCCGGTGCCGGGCGGTCGGCGCGCAGCTGTATGAAGAACTTGTAGGCATCGCCGCCCTGGTCGAGGAGCCACTGAGCATCCAGCGCGGGATCGCGGTGGGTACGAGGCTCACCATTGAAACTGCGCCGCTCGGACGGCTCGGCGGCGATGAGCAGCCCGCAGTTCGGGGCGAGCGCGTTCGATTCCGTGATGGCGGGGACGCCGTAGGTCGGATCGGAAAGCAGGCCCGTGGCGGCCGGCGTGAGGGCGCGCGCGACGTCGGCCTTCGCGGTCCGCAGGTCATCGTCGCTCGCCTCGAGGCCAACGGCCGTGAACATGCGGCGCAGGGTGTTGCGCTGGTCCATGGCGATGATGGAGAACACATGGCTGTCCGTTGCGATGTCGTCGAGCGTTCCCGTGCGGACTTTCGCTGCGTGCGTCATTTCATTCCTTCGGAGAGAGTGTCCTGCGCGGACTCGGATCGACCGTCGATTGCCGTCGATTCTCGGATGAAGTCGGCAAGTGGCAGGCCTTCGCCGGCGATGGCGAACGCGGCGAGCAGGGCGGCGCCGGTGACGCCCGGCTGCACGACAGGAGAGAAGCTGACGGACTTGATGGCGGCCGCCTTAGCCGCGCGTACGCTGGCCATCCGCGTCCATCCGCCGGCGGCCACCGCCCGCCGGTGCGGGCCGACGATCTTCTCGATGTCATTGAGGAAGAGCCGGGTCTGGTCCGCCGTGTAGCGCACGGCGGCCATCCAGATCGAGGCGGGGGTGGCACCGTCCTTGATACGAAGGACGACGTCGTCTTGGGTTCGCCCGTCGCCCGTTACCGACAGGCCAGCGGGCAGGTCGCCGACGGCAAGGCCGGCGCTATCAAGCGCGGCTCGAGCATCCGCGGACTCGGCGCCAAGGGCGGCAAGCACGCGGCGCAGCAGCAGGCCGCCGCTGACCCCGGCGAGCAGCAGGCTCGTGTCGGGCAGCACGTGCCGCCCGAGCGACCAGCCCGCGCTCACGACCGCCTGGCGCTGCGTCTCCGCCAACGTCCCAGGGATGCAGCGAGCCAGCACGTCAGCGGTGCCCGACGAGTTGAACAGCTCGTCCTTCCCGACCACGCCGGCGCCGATGGACGCCACCGGATGGTCGTGTCCGGCCACCGTCAGCACGGCGCCCGCGGCAGCGGAATCGACGCCGTCGTGCCTCAGGCGGCCGGCGGGAGAGCCGCCCAGCCGTTCGTCGGGAAGGATTCTGGTGGACAGCCCCGCCGCCGCGAGGGCGCCTGGCCACACATCGCCCGTGCCCTGATCGATGAGACCGGTACGGGAGGCCAGCGACGGCTCGCGGACCAGATCGCCGCCGAGCCCGAAGACGATCCATTCTGGCACGCTCAGCCAGGTCGACGCGCGGCCCGCCGGACACCCGTTCGCGCGCAGCCACAGCAGCTTGGCGATGCTGGCCTGGCTCGACCACGGAAGACCGGTGGTGCGCTCGAACGCGACGGCAAATCCGGGGGCCTCCTCGCCTGCCTGCTCGATCTCGTGGCCGCCGCGGTGATCGAACCAGGCGATTACCGGCGCGGCCGGCCGGCCGGCCGCGCCGAGCAGCACGCCGCTCTCGGCCATGCCGGCCACGCCGATCCCGCGAACGCGGACCGGTCCCCACGCCGATTCTGCCGCGCGGACCGCTCGCCCGATGAGTTCGACGGCCATGTCGAGTAGGCGCTGCGGTTCGATCTCGGTCTGGCCGCGGCCACCGGTGTGCCACGGCGTGGGCTGCTCCACGTAGCGGGCTCCGCGCTGCGACATTGACCGGGCCACGGCCTTGGCCGAGGTCGTGCCGATGTCCATGCCGATGACGACATCGGTGCTGAACGTCATGGGCGTAGTTCCCCGGAGCCGCGTTCGATGATCGGGGCCGGTACCTGGATGCGTTCGATGGGAAGCGCGGACTGGCTCAGGCGCGCCAGGAGCCGCGCGGCGGCCGCGCGTCCGATTTCATGGCCGGGATGGTTCACGACGGTGACGGCCGGACGCAGGGCATCGGCCATGGGGAAGTCGCCGAACGCGACGAGGGCGATGTCCGTGCGCCGGGCGGAGTGCAGGGCCGGCACCACGCCGAGCGACGCCCGGGTGGTGGCGCTCAGGATGGCGGTCGGTGGGCGGGGATCGCCGATCAGGGCGGACACCGCACGCGCGGCGGCCTGGCTGGTCGCGCCGTCGCAGTTGACCAGGCGCTCGTCCGCCTCGATCGAATGATGAGCCAGGGCGTCGCGGTAGCCGCGCAGCCGGGCGGCCGAGGTCGGGATGGCGGGCGTGTCGCCTACGTAGGCGATGCGCTTGTGGCCGTGCGCGATGAGATGAGCCGTGGCATCGAATGCGGCCTGGCGGTCGTCGATCTCCACGAGGTCCGCGGAAAGACCGGGCGCCGGCCGGTCGACGAGCACGATGGGCACGTGGCCCGCGACGAGCCAGGAGTGGTCATCGCCGGTCGGGCAGAGCAGGAGCCCGCAGATTCGCCGCTGCATCATGCGCCCGATGACATCGCGTTCCCAGGCATGATCACGACGGGTGCTCGTGACAAGCACCGACCGGCCATGACGGGACATCTCCAGTTCTACCGCGTCAATGACCTCAGCGAAGAACGGATCGGAGATGGACTCCACGACGAACCCGATCGCGGTGTCCGTTCCCGCGCGCAGCGACCTGGCCATCTCGTCCGGCCGGAAGCGCAGGTCGAGCATGGCCGCCCTGACGCGCTGGCGGGTTACCGAGGCGACTCGCGGATCGTCGTTGAGTACGCGCGAGGCGGTTCGCAGGCTCACTCCTGCCGCGTTCGCGACATCGAGCAGCCTGGCGGCACCGCTCACGGGGCGGCCGACCTGCGGGCAGGGGGCCACGGGCGGCGGGTTCCTGGTGGCTGAGGCATCACTATCTCCATCTTTGCCATCGATGGCATAACTCGATTGTGCCGCGTGGTGCCATCGATGGCAAGGCATGCTGGGACCTAAACGGAGAGGTGGTTGAGCACGGACCTGACCAGCGCGGCGGTCGGCTTGGAGGCGTCGAGGGCCAGGTGAGGAATGACCGGCGGCTCGAGATCAAGGCCCGTCAGGTAGGGCGCGGGGTCACTGATCTTGTTCGCATCCCTGGCGAGGGCGCGCTCGGTCAGGCGGCGGATCAGTTCGCCTGGCGGCAGATGCAGCCAGACCATCGTGGCCTTGGCCGGGATCCGCCGCGTGGTTGCGGCCCAGGCAGACGGCACGGACCGTTCAGTACTAAAGGGGGCGACAAGCACGACGGGACGGCCCGCGAGCAGGTTGGCCTCGGCCAGGCCGAGCAGTGTGTCGTAGCGCGCGTCGCGGGTCAATCCGGCAAGTACCGGGTCGTCTAGGTCGTGCACGCCGGTCAGCTCGGACACCACCCGGGTCAGCGGTCCTGTGGCGACGTCGAGATCGAGTACCGCGGCGTCGAGACGCGGCGCCAGGGCCGTGGCCAGGGTGCTCTTGCCCGTCGCAGGTGGCCCGCCGATCAGGACGGCGGCGAGCCCGCTCACGGGGTCTGACCGGGGCGCGCGGCGCCAGACCTCCGCCCGGCGAGCGCGGTGGCCGCGGTCGGGCTCAGTGGGAGCGACGGGAGCAGCAGGGCCTGGTAGGAGTGGTAGAGATCGGGCTTGCCCGACCAGGTGGACGTGGCCGGGGTCATGTCTGGCGCGAGCTCTTGCCACCAGCCGCCGTTGTCGCGGTCGAGGAAGTAGCGGTCGATCTCACCCCACCACCGCGCCGCGGCCGCGGCGAAGCGTTCTCCCCCGGTGCGCCGGTGCAGCGCGTCGGCGGCGAGGACGGCCTCGCATGCCACCCAGTGCAGGCGCGCGGCGATCACCGGCCGACCGTCCGCGGCGACGGTATAGATGAGCCCAGGGTGACCGTCTCGGCCCTCGGCGTCGACGACGGCCGTGTCGAAGAGCGCGGTCGCCGCCTCGAGCAGCCAGCCGGGGGGCGCGGCCTGCGCGGCCTCCAGGGTAAGCAGCAGCCTGGCCCACTCGAAGGAGTGGCCAGGGGTGGTGCCGTAGGGCCGGAACTGATCGCCCGGGTGATCGAGGTTGTAGTCCGGCAGAGGCCGCCACTCCTCGTCGTAGTGCTCGGGTATTCGCCACGAATTGGCCCTTGTGTGGCCATCGATCAGGCGGGTGGCGATCGAGGCGGCCCGCGCGTGCCAGACCGGGTTGCCTGTGACGTCGCCCGCGGCGAGGTAGGCCTCCACCGAGTGCATGTTGCTGTTGGCGCCGCGGTACGGCTCGGACTCGGTGAAGTCGGCGTTCCATGACTCAAGCGCGCAGCCTTCCGCGTCGGACCAGAAGTGCTGCTCGATGGCGGCCGCCGCGGCCGCGAGCGCGGCCTCGGCACCTGCTATGCAGGCGGTCGCCGCACTGGCCGCCGCGAGCAGGACATGCGCGTGCGCGTAGTTCGTCTTGGTGAAGTCGATCACCTGACCGGAGAGGTCCACACCGGCAAACCAGCCGCCGTTCGCGGGGTCGGCGTAGCGGCCGGCCAGGGCGCCAAGTCCGGACGCCGCCAGGGAATCCGCTCCGGCCACGCCCGCCAGGTGCGCGAGCGCGAAAACGTAGGTCATTCGCGCGTTGACATACAGCGGGCAGGGCTGCGTCTGGTCCACCACGCCGTCGGCGCCGAGCCATCCGAACCCGCCGTCAGGCAACGCGGCTCCCCGTCCGAAGGCGATCAGCCGGCTCGCTTCGACCTGGCGCCATTGCGACGATCCTGGCAGCGACGATCCTGGCTGGGCTGTTCCTGGCTCGCTCACGGTCTTCCCTTCCAGAGATCATGGTCGCGGACGCAACTCGCCTGATCCTCTCGGGATCAGGCGCACAGGGAGAACGGTCCGGCGGCGTGGCTCGGCGTGCGGATCCTCGATGCGCGCAAGCAGCCTCTCGACGGCGATATGCCCAAGCTCGGCCGGATTCTGATCAAGGACGGTGACCGCGGGGGTGAGGACCGCGGCCATGGGAAAGTCACCGAACCCGACCACGGCAACATCGGTGCGTTCCGCCTGATGCAGGGCCTGGATGAGCGCCATGGTGCAGGGAATGTTCGAGGAGAAGACGGCCGTGGGGGCGTTCGGCGCCGCCAGCCGCTTCATCAGCTCGGCGGCGGCCTCGCCGGGCGACTCTGCGGGCATGCAGATGAGATCGGGACTGGTGTCAAGGCCGTTCTCTGCCACGGCTGAGCGGTAGCCCTTCAGCCGACGCCGGGTCGTGGTCACCGGGGTGGTGACGCCGAAAAAGGCCACCCGCCGGTGGCCATGACCGGCGAGATGGGTGACCGCCTCGCGTGCGCCGCCTAGGTCGTCCTCGATCACGTACACGCCGGAGAGTCCCTTCGGAGCCCGGTCGACGAACACCATGGGCGTCCGCTCCTGCCACGGAGCCAGGTAGGACTGGTCCGCGCTCACGCACGCCACGATCAGGCCGCTGATCTGCCGCCGCAGCAGCGCCTCAAGGGCCGAGCGCTCACGTTCGGCGGACTGGCCCCGAGGGCCCCCTTGGAACAGGCCGCTGATCACGACCGCCATGCCCCGCCCGACCAGGTCGACCTCGATGCTGCCGGTCATCGCCGCGAAGAACGGATCGGCGATGTCGGGAACGGCCAGGCCCACCGCGGCGTCCGCGCCGGCGCGGAAGCTCCTGGCCAGCAGGTTGGGAACGTAGTTCAGTTTCTGCATCGCCCACCGAACCCGCTCGCGGGTCTCCGCTGCGACGTGCGGATCGTCGTTGAAGACCCGGGATACGGTCTTCGCGCTGACTCCGGCGACGCGAGCGACATCACGCATGGTGGTCATCGAGGACCGCCTCCAGACTGGCGCCTGCTCTGGCGACCGCGGTGAGCTTGTCAGGCAGATTCGAGCGACGCCGCTCCGACGGCGGTTGGCCCCTCGGCTATGAAACCGGGGGGACCAATCGTCGAAATATTATTACCAGTGACCTCGATAAACAGGGCATCTTGAAGATCCGTGGATCAGCAGGACGTCTTGTAGATCGCTGCCTGGCTGGCCGCCGACTTCAGGTTGGCGTTGGTGATGATGGTGAACTTGGTGCCGATCTTCGGGGTGGTCGCCTTGCCTTGCAGCGCCGCGACCGCCTGGTCCACCGCGTCGGTCCCGATCGTGTACGGCGACTGGGCGATGAGCGCCTGCACCGTGCCCTGCTGCAGCGCGGTGATCTCATCGGGCTCGGCATCGAACCCGACGACCTTGATCTTGCCCGACTTGCCGGCCTGGCGGATTCCGGTGGCGGCGCCCTCGGCGGAGAACAGGTTGGTCGCGAAGATGGCGGTGATGCCTGGGTCCTTCTGCAGCTCCGCCAGCGTGACCTGCGCGGCGAGAGACGCGGTGTCGTTGTCGTACTGCACGCCGACGTAGGAGAACTTCGAGTCGGCCTTGGCAGCGGCCGCGAAGCCCGCGGTGCGCTCGTCGGTGGTGCTGATGCCTGGCTTCGTGTTGACGACGAACACCTGGCCGCCACCGGGTACAAGTTGCTTGACCGCGGCGAAGGCATCCTCCCCGCCGGCCGTGTTGTCCGACGAGATCTGCGAGACGGCACCGGACGGGTCGGTCAGCGTGGTGTCCACGAGAACGACCTTGATGCCGGCCGACATGGCCTGGGCGATCGGCGGCCGGCTGGCCGACACGTCGTCAGGGGCGATCATGATCGCGTCGGGGTGGGACGCGGTGACCGACTCGATGATCGGGTTCTGCAGCGTGGCATCGAACTGCGAGGGCCCCTGGATGTTGACGGTGGCATCGCCAAGCTTCTTGGCCTCGGCCTGCATGCCGCAGCCCATCGTGACGTAGAACCCGTCGCCCGCCACGCCCTGGATGAACGACAGACTGTAGGTCTTACCGCTGGCCGCGGGCGAGCTGCTGGTGGCACCGCCGGTGGCGGATGCGCCGGTGGATGCGCCTGACGAGCTCGACGACGAACTTGATGACGAGCACGCCGCTGTGAAGGCCAGCAGCATCACTGCCGCCGCACCCGCGGTTGGTACCGACAAGGACCGCTTCATTCCTGCTCCTTCGCGTGAATCTTGGGTTCGGCTGCCGGTCCCGGATGGCACCCCGGTGCCATCCGCAATTAGCGTGCGGGACCTGGCCTGTTACACCCCGCGGACCGGCATGTTCGGCTGTTGGCAACCTCGCGGAAACATATGGGTTGATGGTGCAACAGCATGTCACCGATGTCAATAAGGTCGTCCATTGTTCTTTTGTCTAGCCAACTTGGTGCCCTTGGTCGGCAAGTATCGTTTTTCGGCCAGATCTTGACATCGGTGACATGAAGAGGCACCCTCGTCGTAACCCATTGCGGCATGGTTACAGCGGTGTTGCGGCGCCGATGATCGGCTCGACGGCTCCGCCGCCCGAGGTCGATACCGTGGTCGATAAGGAGTGGTTCGATGAGCCTCGCGCTTGAAGCACGGGACATCACGAAGGTGTACGGTCACGTCAGCGCGCTGTCGGGGGCCAACTTCGAGGTAGAGGCCGGCGAGGTTGTCGCCCTCATCGGTGACAACGGCGCGGGCAAGAGCACGCTGGTCAAGATCCTGTCCGGCACCGAGACGCCGACCTCGGGCGAGATCCGGATCGACGGCAAGCCGGTGACGATAGCGGGACCGCTCGCCGCGCGCGAGTACGGGATCGAGACCGTGTACCAGGACCTGGCCCTGGCGCCTCATCTCAATCCCGTGCAGAACATGTACCTCGGCCGCGAAATCATGCGCCCGGGGGTCATGGGGCGGCTGGGGTTCATGGACAAGGCGCAGATGCTGGTCGGCAGCAAGAAGGCGTTCGATGAGCTTGGCGCGACCGTGCGCAACTTCTCTGGCACCGTCGGCGCGATGTCGGGCGGCCAGAAGCAGGCGGTCGCGGTGGCCCGTGCGGCCGCGTGGGGTAAGCGGGTCATCCTGCTCGACGAGCCCACCGCCGCCCTCGGCGTGGTGCAGACCAAGGGCGTACTTGACCTGATCCGCCGGGTGCGCGACCGCGGGCTCGGGGTGGTGTTCATCAGCCACTCGATGCCCCACGTGATCGCGGTCGCCGACGAGATACAGGTCATGCGGCTCGGCCGACGGGTGGCCAGGTTCAGAGCGAAGGAGACAACGATGGAGGAGCTTGTCGGGGCGATGACGGGCGCCGTGACTCAGGAGAACGAGTCATGACCGGGCAGGCAACCGCGCCTCCTCCCGCACCCGCGCAGGCCGCGCCCAACGAAGAAGCATCGACCGGCGTGCTCGCGCGGCTCAGCCGGCTCCAGGCGCTGCAGATCATCGGTGTGCTCGCCCTGATCGTCATCATCTTCTCGGTCATGAAGCCCGACAGCTTCCTGACGGTCTTCAACATCCGCGGGATCGTGCAGAACACGTCCATCCTGGCGGTGCTTGGCGTCGGCATGACCTTCGTCATCATCACCGGTGGCATCGACCTCTCGGTGGGCAGCGTCCTGGTCTTCAGCGGCGTCATCGCCGACAAGGCGATGGCGGCGATGGGCGGGCAGGGCTGGGGTGCGGCCATGGTCGGCGGCCTGGTGGCCATCGGCTGCGGGCTCGGATGGGGCCTGGTCAACGGGTTCTTCATCGCGCGGGCGAAGGTGCCGCCGCTCATCGTCACGCTCGGCTCGCTCGGGATGGCCCTCGGCCTGGCGGAGGTGATCACCGGGGGAGTGGACCTGCGCGATATCCCCAACGTCATGGTCAACGACGTCGGATTCGGCAACATCGCCTGGCAGGTTCCCTGGCTGGCGGTCATCGCGGCGATCGTCGTCGTGCTCGGCATCGTGCTGCTGCACCGGACGCGCTTCGGGCTGCACACGTACGCGATCGGATCAAACCCCGAGGCGGGCCGCCGTTCCGGCGTGAACGTCCCTAGGAAACTGATCGCGATCTACGCCCTGTCCGGCCTGCTGGCCGGATTCGCCGGCTGGATGAACCTGGCCTTCTACCAGTCGACCACGATTGGCGGCCAGAGCACGACCAACCTGTCCGTGATCGCCGGCGTCGTCATCGGCGGCACGAGCCTGTTCGGCGGTTACGGTTCCATCTTCGGCAGCATCGTCGGCCTGTTCATCCCGGCCACCCTCCAGGACGGATTCGTGATCATCGGCATCCAGCCGTTCTGGCAGCAGGTAGTGGTGGGGGCCGTGCTTATCGCCGCGGTCTACGTCGACCAGCAGCGGCGCGCATCGGCCCTGCGCGGCGGTCGGCCGAGAGGAGCGAGCGGCCTGCTTGGTCACCTGACCACAAGCAGGCAGGCGACGCCGGCCAGGGAGTGAGCTCGAACGACCGCGGGCGGGCGCTGACCGTCGCCGCAAGCCCTCATGACCAGCTAGCTCAGCCGCCTAGGAGCAGCATGAAAGCCGTTGTCTACGACTCACCGCGCAGTTTCACCATCACGGAGGTCCCGACACCAGTTCCGGGCCCGGGCGAGGTGCGCGTACGGGTACAGCAAACCGGAATCTGCGGAACAGACCTGCACATCCACAACGGCAAGTTCTTCGCCGAGTTCCCCCTGACCCCCGGCCATGAGCTGGTCGGTCCGGTGGACGCGCTCGGCGAGGGCACCGAGGGGTTCCGCGTCGGCGAATATGTCGCGGTCAATCCCAACATGAACTGCGGCCACTGCGAGTACTGCCGGGTCGGCCGAACCTTGATGTGCGCCAACCTCAAGGGACTCGGCACCAACTGGCCGGGGTCCTTCGCCGAGTACGTCGTGGTTCCCGCCAACCTCGTTTTTTCCGTGGACGGCATCGACCCCGACACGTCGGTGTTCACCGAGCCGACGGCGTGCGCCATGCACGGCCTGCAGACGCTGAGTCCCCCGCCGGGCAGTTCGGCCCTGGTCTTCGGCGCCGGCCCCACCGGGCTGCTGCTTGCCCAGCTCATCGCGCGCGGCGGTGCCGCCAGCGTGACGGTGGCGGCGTCGTCGGCCTTCAAGCTCAAGCGGGCCACCGAGCTCGGGATCGACGCGACATTCCTGATGGATCGCGCGGATCTCGCCGGCGATGCCGCGCGACTGAAGGCGGCGTACGGCGGGTTCGACGTCGTGGTCGATGCCACCGGTTCTGCCGCCGTGTCGCAGCAGTGCGTGCCGTTGACCCTCAGCGGCGGGACCGTGATGTTTTACGGCGTGACCGAGCCGGAAGACCTCGTGCGGGTCAGCCCCTACGACGTGTTCCGCCGCGAGATCACGATCAAGGGGTCCTTCGCGGAGATCG
>Ga0302314_10007072_pt1 | contig 20225 bp, 18 predicted proteins | sample III_Palsa_N2_3_FD_200533 | JGI IMG/M metagenome (GOLD analysis project Ga0302314, IMG submission 200533) | Peat permafrost microbial communities from Stordalen Mire near Abisko, Sweden - III_Palsa_N2_3 | ecosystem: Environmental > Terrestrial > Soil > Palsa > Peat permafrost | place: Sweden... | reverse complement strand
ATCTCCTGCACAGCACCGCAGAACAAAGCAGCTACACCTTCATCACTAACTCCGTCCTACGTTCGTGACACACCCCGCCGGAGGCGTTTTTCGCCTTTTTATACAGCAAGAGACCTCCCTTACCAGGGCACAAGACACGCCGACACCGCGAATGACCGCCCGATAAAAGCAGTGGTTGCCGAAATATTGATGCCACACCAATCAACCCACGGCGAATGCGAACATCACCGTGGCTCTGGGCCGCCCGCCGTCCAACTTGCCCGCCCAACTTGCCGCCCATCTTGCCCGTCCAACTCCCCCGTTCAACGATCGCGGGAATGAACATAACGATCATGCAGTCGGCGAATCCATTGCGCATCATCCAAGCGAATCCATCGGGCAACGACCATGTCCCGATACGAGCAGTCGACGACACTCACAGCCCAATGATTTCGGCCCCGAGAATGTGGCAGATTGTTCATCCGGCAACACGTGCCGTAACTACTCCACAAGATCAGGATCATGATTTCTTTATCTCGGGTTGAAACCTCTTGGCGGTCCAATTTTAGGGAAAGATCGCTGCACCGCGCCGGGCGGATTGGTCATCAAAATACTGTAGCGGGGGCAGTCATACCCGCAGTCGATGTTCGATGGCTCCCACTTGTCAACAGCTCCGCGAATCTGGGCATATTCGCAGGTCATAGCGTTGCCTGGAGTGCATCGGAGGGCGAAACACGTAGATGATCACGACTGTCTCAATGATCATCCTGATACGCCAGGAGATCAACGAGGTCTCTGATACAGCACAGTACTGCCCGGAGTATTGCCAGGCGTAAATTTGCGGTGTTAGCTTATTCTTGAGCACCCCGGCGAAGCCGGTCAGTGCGACAATCAGTCTAGTGATGGGGTTGGTATATATGAGCTTGTCCAAGGTTATCAGCGGCGGTTCGAGCGCCAAGGTTCTCAGCGCCAAGGTCCTCAGCGCCAAGGTCCTCAGCGCGAAGGTTCTCAGCGCCAAGGTCCTCAGCGCCAAGGTCCTCAGCGGCGCAGCTGCCTAAGTTGGCCCTCGGCCGACTTGGAGCACTAGAGCGCCGGAAGGCGCCTATAGTAAAGCTAGCTAGCTAGCCTTCGAGAAGGGTTGCGCCCTCCATTCGGGGGGCGCAATCTGACGTTGTGTGAATAGGCACGACGGTGAGCAATCAATCACCGCGGCCGCCATAGGCGATCCTCGCCGGACCGATCATCTGATTCATGTGAAATTGAGCGAGTACTGGCTCCCCCGGGCGCGCATTGCGCAGGTATTCGGCTGACAAATCAATCAGCCGATGCGGACGGGAGCAGTTGCAGCCGGAGGGCCCGATCCCCTCCGCCTCTCGTCCTTCGCCTCATGGCTGTCTACTCTTGCTTGACCACTGGCCGCTCGGCACACGACATGATCAGCCGTGTGACACGGCGCCGCACCCGTGGGCGGGTGCAGCGCCGACCAAGCCGTTGTGCGGGCACCCCATCGGCCCGCACCGGCTTGTGTCAATGCCCGGCGTCGTGCGGCGACGGTCAGCCGGTGCTCGCGGGCAGCCCTGCCACCTTCAGCAGGATCGCGTTCATCGTGGTCATGAAGGTGGCCAGGGTCGGCTGGTCGAACTCCGCGCGGGTGGTGCGCACGATCAGGTCGATCCGCTGGAGGCTGCGGGCGATCAGGTAGAAGTCCGGCCCGGTGGCGCGGGTCGGGACGTAGAAGTCCGTCTTCGGCGGTTCGGGTTCCACCGGGACGAACATTCCGGGCGGGGCGAAGATGCCGTTGTAGTTGAATCCGGCGTCCACCGGCGGGTCGGCCTGTTCGAACTCCTCGCGGATGTCCACGATGAAGTCCGGGTCGCAGAAGCCGTTCTTCAGGGAGTTGAACGCCTTCCAGTGGACCTTGCTCGCCAGGTCGGCGAAGCTCTCGCTGCCGTCGAACTCCAGCAGCAGCGGGACCCACTGGTTCAGCGAGGTGACCACGGTGGCCGTGTTCGAGTCGAAGCGGTTGGCCGTCATCGGGAACAGCAGGATCTGCTGGCGGCCCGTGATCTCGCGCAGCGTGGAGTACATGGCGGCCAGGACGACGCTCTGGATGCTCGCGTTCAGTTTGGCCGCGCCCTCGTGCGCCAGTTCCAGCGGGATGCCGGTATACATCGTCGCGCCGATCATCTCGTGGCTCGGCGGCGCGTCGGGGGCGACCCGGGGGGACGCGCCCAGGGTGCGGCGCCAGTAGCGTTCGGCGGTGCGCAGGCGGCCGGCGCCGGCGCCGCGCTCGTTGAGCGCCATGATCCGGGGCTGGCCGGCCGGCGGCGGGAGTTCCTCACCGGCGAGCAGCGCGTTGAAGTCGTCCCGGATCACCAGCAGGGCGGCGCCGTCGGCGACGATGTGGTGGACGATGAACACCACCTTCTTGGGTACGCCGTCCTCGGTCACCACCCAGGCCCGCCAGGGGATCCCGTGATAGATGTCGATGACCTGCTGGGTCTTTCTCTCCTCGAAGTCCTTGAAGTTGGGGATCTCGGCGAGTTCGATCGCGCCGTGGTCGACCATCGACATGATCGTGGCCGGGTCGTCCGCGGCGAGGAACTGGAGCAGTTCGCCCGACTCCTCCACGCGGTAGTTGGTGCGCATCGACTCGTGCCGCATCGAGACCTCGCCGAATGCGGCCCACACCTCCTCGATGGACGCTTCCTGGGACAGATCCCACTGGAACGGGAGGTTCGCCTCCCACAGTCGTTCCGGCGCTAACTTCTCCATGTCCCGGAATACTGATATCTGGCCGATCGCCATCGGGTACGTGGTCTCGAGACCCATCGGTGCTTCTCCTAAGGCTCCGTCCCTGCGCCGTCGATCCAGCTGCGGCGACACCGTCGACGGCCGGACGCAGCGGGTTTCGCACATCGGTCATCGAAGGATACGCACATGGTTTCGTGCCGCAGCCGGGAAGGGATCCCCCATCACCGCGATCTGACGAACAAGGTCAATGTTTATACCAGAGCATTGCGCGCCTTGGTGCTGGTGTCAACTGCCCGGTGAAGGCTTGCCAAGAGCGGAAACAACGCCAACCAAAGTAAATACGGCTACGGTGCTGCTGGGCGGCATGGCGCTCTCGCCGACCGGCGGCGGATCATTGATTCGGTCCGCGTCCGCTCTGCGTTTCGGGTCTGCCATGATCGTGCACTGAGCTATGGGCCACTCCTTATGCCAGGGCCCGTCAAGATGGCAGGGCCCATCAAGTGGATCATTGTTCGAACCATGAGTAGATCATTGTTCGAACCATGATCGGAGTTGCCGGGCCGACTGCGCGATGGCCGTAGTACAGCCGTCGACGATGCCGGCCATGGCGAAGAAACCGTGCACCATGCCGGGATAGCGGGTCAGTTCGACCGTGGCCCCGGCCTCGGACAGGCGGGCGGCGTATTCCTCGCCCTGGTCCCGCAGCGGGTCGTACTCGGCCGTGATGACCAGGGCCGGCGGCAGATCGCTGAGGTCTTTCGCGCGCAGCGGTGAGACCAGCGGGTTCTCGCCGTCCAGCGGGTCTGCCAGGTAGTGCTTGCGGTACCACTCGACCGATTGGTGGTTGAACAGCCAGTCGTCGTTGTTCTCGGTGATCGAGCCGCCCTCGGCCAGCAGGTCGGTGTTCGGGTACACCAGCAGTTGCCCGGCCAGGTCGATCTCGCCTTCGTCGCGGGCGAGCAGGGCGACCACGGCGGCCAGGTTGCCGCCTGCGCTGTCCCCGCCGACCGCCAGCCGGGTCGGGTCGGCGCCGATCTCCTCCGCGGCGGAGGCGACCCAGCGCAGCGCAGCGTGGCAGTCCTCGACCGCGGCCGGGAACGGGTGTTCCGGGGCGAGCCGGTATCCGACCACGACCACCAGGCACCCGGCCGCGTTCGCCAGACTGCGGGAGATGCCGTCCGCGGTGTCGATGCTGCCCAGCGTCCAGCCGCCGCCGAAGTAGTACAGCAGGGCGGGCAGCGGACGTTCGGCGCTGGGGCGGTAGATGCGGACCGGTAGGTCTCCATCCGGCCCGGGCAGCCAGCTGTCGGTCACCTCGTACACCGGTTCCGGGTCGCCGCCGGCCGCGCGGATCGAGGCGAGGTCGGCCTCCCGGGCCTCCTCAAGGGAGAGGGTGTAGAGCTGCGGCGTGCCGTCCAGGGCACGCTGGTTTCGCATGGCCTGGACCTGCGGGTCGTACGGCATTCTTTGTTCTCCGTTCGCATTGCCGGCCGCTGAGGGTTGGGCGGCTGGGCTGATGACTGATGACGGTTGGTTGTCCGACACGTCGCGTCAAGCCGTGCCGGTCCAGTTCCACCAGCTTTGAATCAGCATGTAATCCTGGTCGCCGGACAGGGCGACCGCAGCCCGGAATCCGTGCGGCGCCGGGACGTCCGTGATCCGGTACGTGCCTGGAGCCGCCTTGTCCGGGTAGTCCCGCACCACGCCGCCTGATCCCTGCACGGAGACCGGCAGGCCCTGGGTCAGCCGGCCGCCGGCCGCCTTGACCAGGGCTTCCTTTCGCGCCCACAGCCGCGCGAAGCGGGCGGCCTGGTTGTGCTTGCCGCGGGCCGCGCGGACGAAACGGGCCTCCTCGGCCGGGAAGTAGCGGTTCGCCATCGCGGCCGCGCCCTGCTCCGGGGCCAGCCGCTGGACGTCCGCGCCGACCCGGCGGGATCCGGTCACCGCGACCATGCTCAGGCCCTCCGAATGGGAGAGGTTGGCCTGAACGCCGGTCCAGGCGCCGGTGAGTTCGGGTTTGCCGTGCCGACCTCTTCGCCAGCGCAGATCCTTGGCCGGGGCGCCCAGTTGCTCGGCGACCACGCAGCGGACCGCGCCGTGGGCGAGGATGAACCGGCGCCGGTCCTCCGGCTCGGTGAAGGCCTTGGCGCGGCGCTGTTCCTCCTCGTCGAGCATGGTGAACAGTTCCTCGATCGCCGGGCTCGGCAGCTTCTCGTGGATCAGCCACACGTGCACGATGTCGGGGGCAACCATTGGGTCGGCTGCCGTGGGCGCGGCCGCGAAGGTGGTGGCGGTGGCGACGGTGGCGGCGGTCATGGGGCGACCGCCTGCAAAGGCTCGGCGCGCTCGGCGTCGGCAGAGTCACCGCCGTGGTCGCGCAGCAGTGCGGCCAGGCGCCGGACGCCCTCGTCGATCTGGGCCGGATCCAGCGCGCTGCAGGACAGGCGCAGTGCGTGGCTTCCGCCGTTGCCGCTGTAGAAGAAGCTCATCGGGGTCCACAGGACACCGTATTCGCGGGCGGAGATCTCCAGCAGGTTTTCATCGGCGCAGACCGGGACGTCGACGACCGCGAAGAAACCGCCGCTCGGCTCGTTCCAGGTGACCCGCGGGTCGGCGGCGAACTCGCGGTCGAGCGCGGCCAGCAGGGTACGCATGTTGTTACGATAGAACTGGACCTTCTCCCGGTTCGCCTTGCGCAGACTGCAATCGGATTCGACCAGCACGCCGCCGATGACCGCCTGGGCGATGGGCGAGGTGTTGACCGTGAGCATGCTCTTGATCGTCGACAGTTCGTCGGCCAGCAGGGTGCGCTGCCCCTTCGCATCGACCACGGTCTGGTCGGCGACCAGGAAGCCCACGCGGGCGCCGGGGAAGCAGGACTTGGCGAAGGAGCCGAGGTAGATCACCCGCTGGTCGGTGTCCAGCGACTTGAGGGTGGGCCGGGGCTCGTCGTCGAGGCCGAACAGGCCGTACGGGTCGTCCTCGAAGATCAGCAGGTCCGAATCGGCTGCGGTCTCAAGCAGCCGGCGCCGGGTGGCCGCGGGCATGGAGACCCCGGACGGGTTGGCGAAGTTCGGCACCAGGTACAGGGCGCGGGGGCGGCGGCCGGATTCGCGCACGGCGCGGGCCACCTCGGAGACCGTCTCCGGCTGCAGGCCGTCGGCGGACTCGGGGACCGGGACCACGTCGATGCCGAGGATCCGGGCGGCGCCGGTGAACCCGACGTAGCAGGGCTCGGCGACCAGGACCACGTCGGCCGGGTCGGCGCACAGCCCGCGCAGGGCGATGATCATCGCCTCCTGGCAGCCGGCGGTGACCATGACCGCCTCGGCCGGCACCGTGATGCCCTCGTCCACGGCGAGCATCCGGGCGATCAGGCCGCCGATCTGGCCGTTGGTGCGGCCGTACTGCAGCAGCCGGCGGCTGCTCTCCTCCGGACCGATGCCCTGCTCGGCCAGGTGGGCCAGGTAGATCTTCAGGTACCTGTCGACATCGTCGGTGTCGTAGAAGCCGTCGTAGGGCCGCCCGGCGGCGAGCGAGATGGCCTCGGGATAGCGGCCGGCGACCTCGTTGAGGAAGTTCATCGACGCCGCAGCCGGGTCGGACACCGAGGTGTGCAGGGTTTCCCGGACCAGTTCCAGCATTGTCGCGCCCGCCTCCTTCATGATCGCCGCCTCTGTCGTCATCGTGGCCGCCGTCACCGGAGCCGGCCCGGCAGCGCCGCGCTCTCGGAATTGCCTGCGCCTTCGACTGCGCCGTCGGACGGGCCGGGGTCCGGCACGTCGATCGCGGCGAAGCACAGGTAGTGCATTTCGGGGTGGAAGTCGGCGACCAGCAGTCTGCGTGCGTGGCCAGCCGGTTCGGCCAGGGCTCCGGCCAGCTCCCACCACACACCGGTATACGGCTGCTCTGCGGGGGCGATGCGGACCTGGTCCACATCGCTGGGCGCGGGCACCCGATCCGCCAACGCGGAGCCGAGGATCGCGGTCGCGGCGCTGGCGCCGGGGCCGGTCGCGCCGGCGAACAGCGCGCCGACCTCGTCACCGAGCGCGGAGCCCGGGGATTCGGGGTGGACGGACACGGAGTCGAGGCGCGAGACTCCCCCGAACGTGCTCACCGGGCCTGCCGAAGCCACCGCGCCCGCAGGATCGGCGGAGTCGCCGAAGAGCAGGGCCACGGCGCTGTGCCCGGCCGGGACGACGACCGGCGCGTCGGTCAGCGGGCTCGGGTCGTAGGGCAGGTCGCCCTGCTCGACCACCAGCAGCAGGGCGCGCCGCAGTCCGCCGCTCGCGGCGTAGTCCCGGATCAGCCGCAGGCCGGTGAACGCGCCGGCCGTGCCCTGGTCGCCGATCGCGAACGCCATCGGGGTGCCGGGGCAGGCGTGGCTGAGGTAGGTCGCGGTGGCCCGGCCCGGGGTGACGTCCGGGATGGCGTGCGCCACGACGAGCAGGTCCACCGACTCGCCCTCGGGGACGGCCAGTTTGATCAGCGCCTCGGCCATCTCCGCGTAGGACTGGCCGCCGGATTCCAGTGCGCCCGGAATCAGCTCCTGCCCGTAGGCGCGGAGCATGTCGGCGTAGTAGACGCTCAGCCGCGCGTTGTGCTCGGCGCTGTGAGTGAGGTCGGCCGGATCCGGGAAGGCCAAGCGGACGGCGCGGCGCAGGCCCCAGCCGGCGCCGGGGTCCGGTGCCCGGCCGGGCACCGGGGGCACGGTCGAGTACATGCTCAATCCTCCGGCAGCAGGTTCCCGGCGACGTAGCCGGCCAGCGAGCCGACCGTCTCGAAGTGCGCCCGGTCCAGGTCCTCGACGCTGATCTCCCGCTCCAGCCGGTCCTCGAGTTCGAGGATCAGCTCCAGTCCGGTGGTCGAGCTGATACCGAGGGCATCCATCAGCGTGGTGTCCTCGGACACCCCGGGCACCTCTCTTTTGAGCACTTTGGGCAGCAGGTCCAGCAGGGTCTCGACGACCTGCGCACGCAGGGCCGGGTCGACCTCTGCGACGATAGTGACGGACTGTTCGGTCACGGTAGTTCCTTTCGGCGAGTTCGCGCAGTGGGTCAGTGTTCGAAGACCATGGCCGAGAAGACGGCGCCGCGGCCCGCGCCGGCCGCGGCCAGCACGTAGCGGTCGCCGGGTCTGAGCTGTCCTCGCCGCTGTGCGGTCTGGTAGTTGATGAAGTGGTCCGCGCAGAACACGTGGCCGTAGGCGGCCACGTTCTCCAGGACCACCTGGTCGATCGGGAAGGCCAGTCGGCGGCAGGCCCGCTGCCAGGCCATCCGGTTGACGTTGTGCGGCAGGATCAGGCTGATCTGGTCCATCTCCAGCCCGGCCCGGCCGACCGCGGCCAGCACCGCCCCGGCCAGCAGGTCGGTGTACTGCTCCTGGTAGGCGCGGCCGATCTCGTCGGAGAAGCTGTCGAACTCACCGTGCTGGTCGGCGCTGTAGGACAGCATCCGGTCGGGGCCGCCCCCGGCCCGTACCAGGCACGCGGACGCGCCCTCGCCGAAGAACGAGGTCTCCGGGACCATCTGCGCCTCGGCGGTGAACGCCTTCTCCCCGGCCAGGACCAGGGCCAGGGCGTCCGGGTCGGGGTCGGCGGCGAGCAGCCGTCCGGCCACGTCGATGGCGACCAGGCCGGAGGCGCACGCGTGCTCGCCGACCGAGAACGCGACCGCGCGGTCCAGGCCGCGCTCCCGGCACAGCTCGTGCACCGGGTTGACCGGGTAGGGCACGACCACCGGGAACGAGCGCGCGTGGATCACGTAGCGGACCTGCTGTTCGCGGCCTTCGAGCGCGTCGAGGTTGGCGACCGCGCCGCGCAGCAGGTCCAGCAGAGTGCCGTCGGGATCCCGGCTGACCTCGGCGAGCTTGTGGTGCCGGCGGAAGACCTTCATCTGCATCGCGGTCAGATCCAGCGGCTCGGCCAGTTCCTCGATGGCCATTCGGCCCTCGGGGATATAGGTGGAGACCGCCATGAGTGCTGTCATCGGTTACACCTGCACTGTTCAGACATGAGCGGCCGCCGTTTCCACCCGGGTGGGTGCGGCGGGGTCGTACTCGGCTTCCAGGACGACCGCCTCCATGCCGCGGGCCAGCGCCTCCATGTGCGCGGGCGACAGGAAGTGGGTGTCCGCGCAGACGGTGATCATGATGCCGATCGCGGTGTCGTCGAAGTGGATGAACAGCCGCTCCACCGGTATGTCGCGCGCGGGCAGCCAGCGGAAGACGCTCTCGGTCGGTTCCCCGTCCTCGGCCGGTTGTCCGGCGGCGATGGCGCCGCTCTCGGCGTTGGCGGCGTTGGGCGAGCGCAGGTCGGGGCCGCGGCGGTCGTTGACGAAACAGGAGATGTTGAGGTCCGGACCGCGCTCCTGCGAAACCTGCTGGAACAGCGCGGTCACCTGCTCCGGGTCGAAGTAGGCGTACTTGAACATGGTGATCGTGTCACGCTGGGCCCGGTCGACCGCCTCGTCGAAGGTCAGGCCGGCCACGTCCAGTGCGCAGATGCCGCCCTGGGCGATCTGGCAGACCGGGGTGGCCAGACCGGGCCGGAACCGGTTGCTCACGATGGTCCGGCTGACCACCGGGTTGATCCCGGTGATCCGGGCCAGGGCGACGGAGTACATTGCCAGCAACACGGACGAGGCGCTCGCGCCGGTGCGCTCGGCCAGGACCGGCAGCACCCTGCGCAGCGCGGGCGAGTCGTACTCGGCCCGCCAGTGCCGCGGGCTGCGCGGGTCGGCCGAGTCCGGCAGCGGGCGCGGCGGGATCGTGCGCAGGATCTTCTCCCAGTACCGCAGCGCGCCGGCGCTCTGCCGCAGCCCGGCCGGCGAGGCCTGCCATTCGGCCTGGTCCACCTGCTGCAGGCCGGTCTGCGGCTCGGTCGACAGCACCGCGACATCGCGCAGCATGAACTCCACCCCGACGCCGTCGCCGACGAGGTGGCACATGATGGCGACCATGTAGGCGGGTTCGCCGTCCTGGCGGACCACGGCCATCCGCACCGGCCAGTCCTCGGCGAAGTTGTAGTCGGTGTTGCGATACTGCGCCTCGACGGCGGAGGCCGTCTCGGCCGGTCCGGCCGCGTCGGCGTCGAAGACCTCCAGGGCGATCTCCCCGGAGTCGAACAGTTCCTGGAGGGGCCAGGCGTCACCTTCGTAGTGCAGGCGAGTGCGCATCGACGGGAACCGCGACACCAGGTACCGCAATTCCTCGGCCACATCCTGCAGCGTGGTGCCGGCGGGCAGCGGCTTGGTGCCGCCCATCGGAAGCCAGTTGCGCTGGTTGATCATCGCCTGCCAGATCTCCTTCTGGCCCCACGACATCGGGCACACCCGATGGCCGGCCGCGTCGTCCGCGGTGAAGGGGACCAGGACGCGGTCGGCGGGCTTGAGAAGCGGGGCCGACGGGACTTCGCCAGGCAGGGTGACGGGGTAGCGGCTCTCGCACTCGCCGTTCAATCAGTTCACCGCCAACCCAGCCACATACTGCTGGCGCATCAGGAACTTGCGCACCTTGCCGGTGGGACCGACGATCAGGGCGTCGTCGGAGACCACGGTGACCTTGCGCAGGGTCGCCGCCGCGGCCGGGGTGAGCGCGGCCCGGACCGCGGGCTCGCGGTCCACGTCCGGATCGGCCGAGGCGTGCAGGTTCAGCAGGACGTCGGTCAGGACCTTGCCATCGACGTTCGCCGAGACCACGGTGCAGTCGCGTACGTCGGGACAGGCCTTGAGGATCTTCTCCTCCGACATCGCCGTGTAGAGCCACTCTCCGCCGCCGAGGTCGATCGAGTCCACGGCCCGGTCCACGTGGTAGTAGAAGCCCTCTTCGTCCCGGTAGAGCAGGTCGCCGGTGAGGTAGTAGCCGTTGAGCCGGTTGCGGTAGGTGTTGAGCGAGTCGTTCCAGTAGCCGGGGGCCAGGGTCGGGGCCTTCAGGCCGAAGTGGCCGACCTGTCCGACCGGCACTTCCTGCCCGGTGTTGACGTCCAGCAGGGCGACCTCGGCGAAGATGTGCGGCTGGCCGATGCAGCGGCCGTAGCGGTTGGTGTCGACCCGGTGGGTGATGTGGAAGGCCGAGTGGCCCATCTCGGTGGAGCCCAGTCCGTCGACGAAGGTGGAGCCGGGGATGCGCTGCACGCCCTCGCGGGTGACGGTCTGCCGGGAGCCGGCCTCGACCAGGTGGCGCACGTGCGGCTCGTGCGCGCAGTCGCCGGTGCTGAACCAGAGCGAGACCGAGCCGGTCTCGTACTTGGTCAGGTCGAAGCGGGCCAGTTCGGCCCAGGTGGCGGCGAAGCCGTAGACCCCGGCGGGCTTCCACTGCTCGATCGCGCTGACGATCGCGGCGCCGTCGGACTGGTTGGACAGGAAGGCCAGTTCGCAGCGGCCGCTCAGGGCCACGTTGACCGCCATCACGCCGGCCGCGTGGGCCGCGGGCAGGGCGCTGAGCACCCGCTCGCTGCCCTGGGGGCGCGGCGCGGAGAGCCGGATCCGGCGGGTGGCGGCGAACAGGCTGCTGTGCGAGTGGACCACCGCGGTGGGCATCCGGGTGGTGCCGGACGAGTGGGTGATCACGATCGGGTCGTCGGCGTGGTGGTGGTAGTACTCCGGCGCCTTGTCCGGGTCGCCGCTGCCGGTCTCGGTCGGGTCGATCTCCAGGGTCAGGCCCAGTTCTTCCTCGCCCAGGCGCTCCCGGTGGGCGGTGTCGGAGATCAGGGCCACGGCCTTGAGCCGGCGGATGTACTCGGCCGCCACGTCGCCGGGGATGTTCGGGTTCATCAGGGCCGGAATGGCGCCCAGCCAGGCCAGGGCCAGGAAGTGCAGCTGGAAGTCGGCGGCGGCGGAGACGTACACGGCGACCGGGTCGCGCGACTTGATCCCCCGCTCGCGCAGATAGGCGGCCCGCGCCTTGACCCGCTCCTGCAGCTGGCCCAGGGTCAGGTCGGTCCAGGCCGGGAGGCCGTCGATCTCGGTGTCGAAGGTGAGGCCCGGTCCGTCGAGCGCGGCGCCGTGCTCGACCAGCTTGGGCAGGACGTTGCCGGCGCCGAGGTCGGGATCGGCGGCCAGAACTGCTCTGATGTTCCTGATCGTCACGGTCGTTCTTCTCTCTACTGACGGATCCTTGCGGATGGTTGGCCGGCACCGGCGGGACGGTCCGGATGGTCCCTCACGTGCTCGTGGTACCTTGCCCGTTGTCAGCGTCACTGTCGGGCGCTTTCGGGCGGGGTTTCAGGAAGGTGCGCAGCCGCGCCTCGCTGCCGTCCGGCAACAGGGCGGTGGGCACGGGCGGGAAGCCGAAGGGCTCCGGGGTCCGGCCCGGCAGCAGCGGCCAGGCCTGTCCGCTGCCCGGCCCGGCCAGCACCGCCAGCACCGCGTCGGCGACCTCGTCCGTGCTCAGCAGCGGGAAACCCTGCCGGCGCAGCAGGCGTACGGCGATGCCCAGCATCTTGGTGTCCACGAAGCCGGGGCAGATCGCGTTGATGGTGATCCCGTGCTTGGCCAGGGGGACGGACATGGCGCGCACGTAGCCGATCACGGCGCTCTTGGTCATGGCGTAGATGGGGTTGGCCTGGGTCGGGTCCAGTCCGGCCAGGGAAGCGGTGACCACGATGGCGCCGCCGTGCTCGGCCAGGGCCGGGGTCACGGCGTCAATGCCGTAGACCACGCTGTTCAGGTTCACCCCGATGGTGCGGCGGTACCGGTCCACGTCGAGCGGCGCGTCAGGTTCCTGCCCGGAGGGAACTCCCGCGTTGAGCACGGCCACGTCCAAGCGCCCGTACTGCTCGACCGCGAAGGCGACCATCGCCGGGTGCTGAGCCGGGTCGGCGACATCGGCCGCGAAGGCGACGCCGCTCACCTCTTCGGCCGTCCGCTGGGCCGCGTCCGGGTCGATGTCCACGACGACGACCCGGTGGCCGCTCTTGGCCAGCCGGGTGCTCACGGCCGCACCGATGCCCGCGCCGCCGCCGGTGACCAGAGCCACGGGGGTCTGGTCCTGCGCCACTTCGGTCATGAGGCTGCTCCGATCTCCACGCCGCGCGCGTCCTCGATCAGCTTGAGCGCGGTGTCCGCGTCCATGCCGACCACGCGCAGGACGGCGGTGCGCAGTTGTTCGCGGTTGGGCTGCAGGGACAAGTCGAGGTCGCGGGCGAACGGCAGGACCGCGCCGTCCGGCCGGGTGATCCGCTTGGGCGGCGCGATCAGCCGCATCTGCTCGGCCGCGGTGGCCAGGATCTCGCCCCCGATGCCGCAGGAACGGTTGGAGTCGTCGATCACCACCAGGCGGCCGGTGCGCTCCAGCGACTCGGCCAGCCCGGCCCAGTCGAAGGGGTAGAGCGAGCGGGGGTCGAAGACCTCGACCGAGACCGCCCCGTCCAGTTCCTCGGCCACGGCGAGGGCGTCGTGCACGAGGTGCCCGACCGCGACGACCGTGACGTCCGTGCCGCTGCGGTGTATCCGGCCGACGCCCAGGGGCACCGGTCCCAGCTGGGCGAAGTCGAGGTCCTCGCGCTTGCCGAGGGCGCCGGTGGGCGCGAACATGACCACCGGGTCGTCGTCCCGGATCGCCGTGACCAGCAGGCCGTAGGCGTCCGCGGGGGTGGCCGGCACCACGGTCTTGACGCCGACGTGGGCGAAGAGACTGTACGGATGGTCGGAGTGTTGCCCGGCCCATCCTTCGCGCGAACCCGAGCTCGGCAGCACGTAGGTCACCGGGACGCTGGTCTGCCCGCCGGTCATCAGCGAGAACTTGTGCGCCTGGTTGGCGATCTGCTCGAAGGCCAGGAACAACAGCGCGGGGATCTGGAACTCGATCACCGGGCGCTGGCCGGCCATCGCGGCGCCGGTGGCGAAGCTGGTGAAGGCCTGCTCGGAGATGGGCATGTCGACGACCCGCTCCGCGCCGAAGCGCTTGAGCAGGCCGGCGGTGAAGTTGGTGACGGCGGCGCCGATGTCCTCGCCGAACACGCAGACCGCCGGATCGCGGTCCATCTCGTCGGTCAGGGCCCGGTTCAGTGCCTTGAGATAGGAGATGTTAGGCATCAGGCCACTCCCGCCCGCGCGCGCATGCCGTCGGCGTACAGGTAGTCGAGCGCGGTCGACAGCTCGGGCACCGGGCCGTCGAGGGCGAACTTCACCGCGTCGTCGAGCAGTGCCTCGATCTCCGCGTCGATCCGTTCGCGGTCTGATTCGGGCAGGCGCGCTCCCTGGATCTCGATCGGGTCGCGTGAGCGGCCCTCCGCGATCTCCTCGTTGGTGCGGTAGCGCGGCCGGGCGATGTACTCGAACGTGTGATGCACGTCGAAGCGGTAGGTGACGCATTCGAGCATGGACGGTCCGCCGCCGGAGCGGGCCAGCGCGACCGCGTCGGCGGTGGCCGCGAACACCGCCTCGGGGTCCATGCCGTCCACGGTGGACGCCGGGATGCCGAAGGCCTCGGCCCGCCCGGTGATCGATCCGGCCACCACCGACTCGGTGTGCATCGAGGTGGCGAAGCCGTTGTTCTCGCAGACGAAGACGACCGGCACCTTCCAGAGCGAGGCCAGGTTGAAGGTCTCCAGCAGCACGCCCTGGCTGACCGCGCCGTCGCCGAAGAAGGTGGCCACGACCCGGTCCTTGCCGGCCCGCCGGGCCGCCCAGGCGGCTCCGGCGGCGATCGGCGCGGCGGCGCCCACGATCGCGTTGGCGCCGAGGATGCCCAGGCCGAAGTCGGCCGCGTGCATCGAGCCGCCGCGGCCCCGGTTGAGCCCGGTGGTGCGCCCGGCCAGCTCGGCCAGCAGCCGCTTCGGGTCCGCGCCCTTGGCCAGGACGTGGCCGTGGCCGCGGTGGGTGCTGGTGATCTGGTCGTCGGCGCGCAGCGCTGCGCACACGCCCGCCGCGATCGCCTCCTCGCCGATGTACGGGTGGATGCCGCCGACGATCTGGCCGGCCCGGACCATCCCGATCGCGCGCTCCTCGAACCGCCGGATCAGCCGCACGGTGCGGTAGAGTCCGGCGGAGTCGGCCAGGTGGGTCTGCGTCATAACGCGGCGCCGTGCGCGGCCGCCGGCACCGGGTCGCCGATCGCGGCCAGGATGCCGTCCCACAAGCGGGTCCGGGCGCCCAGGGCCAGTTCGATCGCCGCGGTGCACTCCTGCCACTTGGTGTCGTCGTCGCCGCACAGGTCGGCGAGCATCTGCATGGCCATCGGCGTGTGCTTCTCGCCGTCGACCTCGATGTGCCGGGCCAGGTAGTCGACGAAGGTGTCGAGGTTGCCGACCCGCTCGTTGACCGTGATGACCTGCTGGAACATGTCCGGGATCAGGTCCTCGCGGCCGAAGGCGAAGGCCGCGGCCTGGCAGTGCACCGGGGCGTTGTCGATCAGCTGCCAGGTCACCGCGACGAACTCGGCCGAGGGCGCCGGGACCTTGGCCTCGACCAGGGCCTCGGGCACCGGGCGGCGCCCGCGCACCAGGTCGATGAAGCCGTTGATCACGGAGACGTCCGCGCCGGCCTCGGCCATGCCCTGGACGTAGAGCTCGAAGTGGCTGATGTAACCGCCCTGCAGCTCGTCGCTCTCCTCGACCAGCACGATGTCGTTGATCAGGTGCCGGCTGCTGGTGGGGCCGGAGGGCACCCAGGGCACCTCCACGCAGGTGAGGTTGCGCTGCAGCGACTTGAGCAGGGACATGAAGTCCCAGACCGCGAAGACGTGGTGCTCCTGGAAGGTGCGGATGGCGTCGGGGTCGTTCAGGCGGGAGTAGAGCGGGTGGGTGACGACTTTGTCGCGCGCCGGTCCGATCTGCTGCTCCAGCCGGTCGATTCCAGGGTGCCGGGTACCCCAGTCGTAGCGTGACATCAGTCATTCCTCCTGTTGTTCCAGATCACGGGGCAGTACTCGGGATCGGCGTAGTCGGGGCGCCCGTCGGGCAGGCTCCGGACGAGTACGTCGTGGTTGTACGCGGCTGCGGAGCCGTTGCTCAGTTCGAACCGCTGGTACTCGTTCGCGCCGTCCTGCAGGTGCAGGGACAGGGCGCGGCGGGGGCGGTCGCTCTGGTTGGAGCCGCTGCCGTGGTAGGTGCGGCAGTGGTGGAAGCTGAGGTGCCCCTTGGGGATGATCATCGGGATCTTGGTCACCTCGGCGTTGTTGAACTCGGCGTTCTCGGCCAGCACGCGTTCGAGGTCGGACTTGTCCCGCTCGGCGAAGTGCTTGACCATCGAGTCCTCGCGGCCGATCTCCTTCCACAGGTGGCTGCCGTCCACCATGGTGATGGTGCCCATCTCCTCGCCGCAGTCGTGGAACGGGATGAAGGCGGTCAGCATCCGTCCGGACGTGGAAGTGGCCCAGTAGTGCTTGTCGAAGTGCCAGGGCACGATGTTGCTCGGCTCGCCGGCGATCGGCGGCTTGAGGATCAGCGTGGACTGGAAGATGCGGATCTGGTCGGCCTGGGCCAGGCGGGCGGCGACCGCGCCGAGCAGCGGCTTGCCCAGGATCTTGGCCATCGGGTCGCTCTCGTAGTGCACGTAGTCGTTGTGCCGCTGCACCGGACCGTCAGAGGGCTGCCAATAGGCCAGTTTGGGCGGTCGCACCGGCAGCGTTCTGCTTCTCTCGCCGTCGTAGTAGCGCTCGCTGGCCGCCTGCAACTCGTCGATCTCCTCGTCGGAGAACAACTTCTTGGTCAGGTACCAGCCGTGTTCGGCGTAGGCCTCGACCTCTTCATCGGTCGGCAGGAGCTCACGTTCCTCCTCGGTGAGCGTGAACTGCGGTGTCGTCGTACTCGTCACATCTGCCTCCATTCGGGTCGGGTCGGGCGGTCGGGGCGGGCAGTTCTCACAGCTCACCCACAGCGGTGGAGTTCTGCGCGGTGGCCAGTTCCCGCTCCTTCGCCGCATAGAGGGCGGGGATGTTGTTGGTCCCGAAGGTCCTGGCGCCGTGCCGCTCGATCAGTTCCCAGAAATACGTGTGCCGGATATGCATGGACTTGGCGAAGATCTGATACATCTGGCCCCAGTGGTCGCGGTCCACCAGGATGCCGCGCGGGCGCAGCCGTTCCACCGGCAGGTCGACCTCGCCGAGGCGGTCGTCGAGCATGTCGTAGTAGCCGGACGGGGTGAAGCCGAAGCCGACTCCGCGGGCGGACAGCGCGTCCACGGCGGCGACGATGTCGGTGGTGCTCAGCGCGAGGTGCTGGACGCCGGCGCCGCCGTGCCAGGCCAGGAACTCGTCGATCTGTCCGGGCTTGCGGCTCATGTCCGGCTGGATCAGGGTGAAGGTCACCCCGCCGGACTGGCTCTGCACCACCTGGGAGAACATGCCCTGCTCGCCGATCTCGATGTACTCCTCGAAGATCAGCTTGAAGCCGAAGGCCTTCTGGTAGAAGTGCACCGTGGAGTCGAGCTCGCCGGCCAGCACGCACACCGCGGCGTGGTCGATCGAGCGCACCAGGTCCGGCGGCAGCGCTTGCGCGCCAAGCTCGGTCTGCGCGGGCAGGGCCTGGGCCTCGGCTTCCAGTTGCGCCGGGGTCAGCTGCGCCGCGATCTGCTCCGGCGTCAGCTCCACCATCTCGATCGCGCCCGGCAGGAACTGGGCGTCCGAGCCCTCGCGCTGCACCAGCCGGTGCACCACGTCGCCGAAGCCGGAGACGATGGCCGTGGTCACCGTGGCGCCGCCGCCCTGGTACTCCCGGGGCGCCTCGATCGCGGTCGCGCCGCCCGCCACCGACTCGGCGTACGCTTCCGCGACGCTGTCGGTGCTCATGCCGATCACGGCCACGCCGTCGCCGTGCCGCGAGACGTAGGCGCAGGCCGGGTGCTCGGCGGTCAGGCCCGAGGTGAGCAGGACCCGGCTGGCGCCCTGGCTCAGCAGCAGACTGCGCTGCCCGGGCAGGCCGGTCTCCGGGCCGCCGTGGCCGCAGACGCGGAAGCCGAACGCGGTGCACAGCAGAAACGCCGCCTGGCGCGCGTCGCCCACGTAGAACTCGACATGGTCGATTTCGAGGATGTTCATGGCTGGCACCTCCTTGTTCTTCGAGTTGGCCGGCCGGCCTTCAGGCCGGACGGGATCCGCGGCGCCATCAGACGCTGCGGACCAGACGGGAGCTCGGCTGCCCGTAGACGATGCTGATGTTGTGGCCGCCGAAGCCGAACGAGTTCGACAGGGCGTGGGTGATCTCGCCGGTGCGCGGAAGCTTGCGGATGTGGTCGAGCTCGCAGGCCGGGTCCGGGTCGTCGAGGTTGTGCGTCGGCGGGAGGATCCCGCGGCGCAGCGCCAGGATGGTGACCGCGGACTCGACCACCCCGGAGGCGCCGAGCATGTGCCCGGTGACCGCCTTGGTGGAGCTGACCGGCGGGGTCTGCTCGCCGAACACCTGGCGGATGGCCAGGGCCTCGGCCTGGTCGCCGAGCTTGGTGCTGGTGCCGTGGGCGTTGAGGTAGCCGATGTCGGACGGGTCGATCCGGGCGTCGGCCAGGGCCATCCGGATGCAATGGCTCGCGCCCTCGCCGTCCGGGTGCGGGGTGGTGGGGTGGTGCGCGTCGTTGGTGGCGCCCCAGCCGAGCACGTCGGCGTAGCCGGCCGCGCCGCGGGCGTCGGCGTGCGCGGTGCGTTCCAGTACGAACACGCCCGCCCCCTCCCCCAGCACCAGGCCGTTGCGGCGGCGGTCGAAGGGGCGGCTGGCGGCGGTGGGGTCGTCGGCCCAGCCGCGAGCCAGCGCCCGGGCGTTGCCGAAGGTGTCGGCCAGAGTCGGGAAGAGCGGCGCCTCGCTGCAGCCGCACACCACCACGTCGGCCTCGTCGGCGCGCAGAATGCGCACCGCCTCGCCGATCGACTGGGCGCCGGCCGCGCAGGCGGTGCCGATCGAGGAACTGTAGCCGCGGATGCCGTATTTGATCGCCACCCGGGCCGCGCCCATGTTGGGCAGCATGCCCGGCAGCATGTAGGGGCTGACCCCCAGCCGGCCGCGCTGGGTGCGGATGATCACCTGGGATTCGAGGGTGGCAAGGCCCCCGGTGCCGGAGATGATGACCGCGATCCGGTACGGGTCGACGTCGCGGCCGACCTCGATCCCGGCGTCGGCGATCGCGTCCGCGGCGGCTTGCAGGGCCATGACGATGTAGCGGTCCACGACCCGGGTCTCGGGCGCGGGCAGCACGCTCACCGGGTCGATGTACGGGCTGAAGCCGCCCACTTCCAGCGACCCGGCCAGCGGGTGGTCCGCGCCGGGCCGGCTCAGGCCCGACCGGCCTTCGCACATCGCCGACATGACCTCGTCGGCGCTGGTGCCCACGGGGGTCACCAGGCCCATCCCGGTGACGACCACGCCTCGGTGGTTCGCAGTGGTCTGCTCGCTCACGGCTCTACTCCTTCGCTGTACGGTGACCCGGCTGCCAGGAGGACCGCTTCGGCGCGGTCCTGCGGGTCGGCCGCGCGGGCCAGGTCGATGCGGACCAGCAGCGCCTGGTCGGCGTCCCCGTCCTCGATCAGCAGCCCGGCCACGTCCAGGCCGTTGCCGACTCCGCCCACGCACACCACCGGACCGGTCAGCCTCCCTTGGGTGGCGACATATCCGGCTACTGCGTTGGGGACCGACTGGAAGAACAGCAGCGGACCGATCCGGCCCTCGGCGTCCACCGTCTCGGCCACGTGCTCCGCACTGGTGATGTCACCCAGTTCACTGATGATGATCACTGCGACGACCGGCGCTGGTTCGAGGGCTGAATCCGGGCCTGATACCAAGCCTGATCCTGGGTCTGATGCCGGGTCTGAATTCGGGACCGGTCGCCGGCTCAGGCACCGGCGCGCGACCTCGGCCGCGATCGGGCTGAAGGCGGAGACCACAAATCCGGCCAGCGCCGGGGCGGCCGCGTCGGCCGCCGATTCCGGCCAGGCCGCAGTGGCGAGCACGGCAAGTCCGGCCGCCTCAGCCGCGGCGGCCAGCGCCGAGCGCGGGTGTCCGCTCTCCGCCTCGCTTGACGGCGGGGCGGCGGAAACGCTTTCGATGGTGGTGATGGTCATGGTCGCGGTCGCGACGGCCTGCTCGCTCATGGCGTACCGACCAGGACGGCGGTGTTCGCGCCACCGAAGGCGCTGTTGATACTGAGCGCGTAGTCGGCCTCCAGCTTGGCGCCGCCGCCCAGGACCAGGTTGAGTCGGCAGTTCTCGTCCGGGCCGAGGTAGCCGGCGTTGACCGGGAGCAGGCCGCCGCGCAGTGCGAACACTGTGACGATCAACTCCAGCAGGGCGCTGGCTTCCAGGGCCTGTCCGTGCACTGATTTTGTCGAGCTGACCGGTACCGCGGCGACGGCCTCGCCGAAGGCCCGATGCAGGGCCGCCGACTCCGCCGTGTCGCTCTGCGGCGTACCAGAACCATGGGCATTGACATAACCCACCGCCTCAGGGTCGACGCCGCCGCGCTGCAGCGCGGCCGTGATGGCGCGCGAGAGCCCGGACCCGTCGGGGCTCGGCTTGCACACGTGGTAGGCATCGCCTGCGCGGCCCCAGCCGGCCAGCCGGGCCAGCACCGT
>Ga0302314_10007071_pt1 | contig 20226 bp, 18 predicted proteins | sample III_Palsa_N2_3_FD_200533 | JGI IMG/M metagenome (GOLD analysis project Ga0302314, IMG submission 200533) | Peat permafrost microbial communities from Stordalen Mire near Abisko, Sweden - III_Palsa_N2_3 | ecosystem: Environmental > Terrestrial > Soil > Palsa > Peat permafrost | place: Sweden... | reverse complement strand
CCAACGCCTAGCGCAATCAGCCGAGCGCCCATGCTTGGCCATCTGTCCTTCGGCGTCTCAAACCTTGATCGCTCGACCGACTTCTATGATGCGGTCATGGCCGCGCTCGGCTTTCGCCGCGTCTGGATCAGCGCGAATGGCGTCGGCTATGGCCTGGAGCCAGGCAAGGACAAGCTGGCCCTGTTTCCAAGAGCAGGCACGTCACCGCCAGGGCCAGGCTTTCACCTCGCCTTTGACGCGGCCGACCGGACCGGGGTCGATCGTTTTCATGCGGCCGCCCTCGCCGCTGGCGGAACCTGCGCCGGCCCGCCGGGGCTGAGACCGTATTACAGCGCCACCTACTACGCCGCCTTCGTCATCGACCCGGACGGCTATCGGCTCGAGGCCGTGCACCAGTAAGCATCACACCTCTCCCTAAGGGAGAGGTGATTAGGCCCGCCGCCCTACGCCTTCAGCAAACCCAGGGCCGCCAGGCTGTCCGCGGTGGCGACCATCGAATCCTCGACGGAGCGCGGTGACCAGCCCAGCATCCGCTGCGCCTTCTCGGAGGTGGCGTCCTTGTGTTTGCCCAGCTCGGGAACCAGCTGGCGCACCTCGCCGTCGAACAGGGCGATGATCCGAAGCAGGACGTCGGGCAATTCGCGCGTCGGCGCGCGTCTGGCCTTTTCGCCAAGCCGGGCCTTCAACGACTCGGCCATTTCCACCATCGACAGGAAGGGCCCGGCGACCGCGAGGAACCGCTGGCCCTTCGCAACCGGATCGGCCATCGCGCGGATGTGCAGATCAGCGACATCGCGCACGTCCACCCCGCCGAAATAGATGCGCGGGCAGCCCGGCACGTCGCCGTCCATCAGCCGCTTCACCAGGATGATCGAGGTCGAATAGTCCGGCCCCAGCACCGGGCCGAACACGCCGACCGGATTGACCACGGCAAGCTCAAGCCCGCCGCCCTCACGGTCGATGAAGTCCCAGGCCGCGCGTTCGGCCAGTGTCTTGGACTTGGCGTAGGCCGACACGCCCTTGCCCTTCACCGCCGTCCAGACCGTCTCGTCGAACGGGCGGTTGCGGTCGTCGTGGCCATAGCCGATGGCCGCGAACGATGAGGTCAGAACCACCCGTTTGACCTTGGCGTCCCGCGCTGCCTTCAGCACCCGCAAAGCGCCCTCACGCGCCGGAACGATCAGCTCGTCCTCGTGTCTGGGAAGGGTGGATGGAAACGGCGAAGCGACGTGCAGAACATAATCGCAGCCAGCGACGGCTTCCGGCCAACCGGCATCCGCTTCCAGATCGGCGGCGGCGAAGGTCAGCTTGTTACCTGGATCGGCGCCGCCCTGCTTCAGCATGGCCCGAACATCAGGCTCGCGGCTCAGGTTGCGAACCGTGGTTCGCACCTCGTGGCCGCCTTCCAGCAATTGAAGAATGCAATGGGCGCCGATAAAGCCGGATCCGCCCGTGACCAAAACCTTACTCATCTTCAGCTCCCTAACCTGCCGATGGTGGTGGCCGAGCCTAGCGCCTTTTCAGTTAGGAAACATCTCCCTGCTTAAGCCTTGAGCAGACGGTCGCGCGCGGCGTTGAGTTGGGACGCAAGGCCCGTGGTGCCGCCGGTGTCGGGATGGGCGATGCGAATCAATCGGGCGTGCGCCGCCCGGATATCGGCGACGCTGGCGTCCGGGCCGACGCCGAGGATGGACCGGGCTTCGGCTACGCTCATGCCGGACGCCGGCGGCGCCGGAGGCCGAACGCGACGAGGCCACCGGGCGGCGCCCACCATCAGCAGGCCGACGCCCAGCAGGACAATGGCGGGAATCACCCCGCCCCTCAGCCCCTCGAAGCCCGCCGCCGCGAACAGGCCGATAGCGGCGATGGCGGTCGGTGCGCGCCACTCGGCCTTCAGCACCTGGCCCACGCGCCCGCGCCAGACCAGAAAGGCCAGAATGGCCACGATGGCGACGACGAAGATCATAAGGTCGCCAAAATCGCCCTAGGCGTCAGGATGCGACGGCCAGCACCTCTTCCACAGGCTGAACGCTCAGACCCACGAACTGGCTGAGGGCGCGCAGTTCCTGGCGCGCCGCCACATGGCTCAGGGAGACCGGCACCGGCCGCACCGTCGGCGACAGGTCGGCGATGGTCAGGCCAAAGGGATAGAGTTCGCGATAGATCACCCGGTCGCGCAGGCCGGGGCCCAGGCGAAAGCCGGTGCGCTTGGCCAGGGCGACGATCCGCTCCTCGAGCCGCTTGCGGTTGCGCGCCTCGGTCACCGCCAAGCGGTTGCGAAGCACCACCCAGTCGATGGACTTGCCGCGCGAGGCGGCCTTGATCTTTCGGGATTCCCATACCGTCTCGGCATAGATGCTCGGCCGCACCAGATCGAGCGTCACCGGGTCCACCTGGCCCAAAAGATCGAAGTCGACGAAGCTGTCGTTCATGGGCGTGACGATCACATCCGCCTTGCCGTGCGCCGCCCGGGACAGGGCCGTATCGCCGCCGGGGGTGTCGATCAGGATGAAGTCGGCGGCCTCCGCCGCCAGGCCCAGCACGTCATCGAGGCGCGTGAGGCCGACTTCCGCGTCACCCGCGAGCTTGGCCGCATCGGGCGACCATCCCAGCTCCAACGGCATCGGCAGCGTCACGCCAGCCGATTCGGTCCAGGCCTTGCGGCTTCTGAAAAAATGGCTGAGCGACTGCTGGCGAATATCCAGGTCGACCACGGCGACCTTGCCGCCGCCATGCATCAGGGCCGTGGCCAGATGGATGGCGATGGTGGACTTGCCCGCGCCGCCCTTTTCGTTGCCCACAACAATCACGCGTGCTTGGGACACGGTGCATTCTCCAAAATCGTTAACGACTGAGGAGACCGCTCGTTAACCCGCGCGTCAATGCGCACACCGTCGCATGGGGATGGGTTATCCACACCTGGTTTGACCCAGACGCGGGTTTTGAGCCCAAATCCTTGGCGACGCGTCGATTTCCGCGTTCGGCGAACACGGAGGCGGCGCTACCAGGCGCCGATTTCGCGCAGTTCCTTGGCCAGGCTCGGCGAAATGCCCTCGCCCGCCTCGCCCACCGGCATGTCGGCCGGAACGTCCTGACCTTCGAGATAGCGCCAGCCCTGGAAGGCCCGCCGCGGATAGGGCGTGGTGGCGATCAGCACATCCTCCAGCATGATCTCGCACCGGCGCGGCGCTTCCAGCGTCTCGACGGCGGTGATTCGCTGGCGGACCAGGATCACGCCCTTCATGACCCAATAGAGCGAGCCGCCCTCGATCAGTTCGGCGGCGCGCTTGGGCGTCTGGCGCGTGTGCACGATCGAAACGCGGCCACCTGCCGCTCGGCGTTGGGCTCGCCAGGCCAGGAGCTCGTCAGGCGAATCGCAGCCGACGCAGAGTTTGACGAGGTTCAGCGGCATTCTCGAATTCGCATTGTTCAGAAAGTGGACCAGGAGGCCTTTCGCTTGTCCAGAAAGGAGCGAACGCCTTCCTGGCCCTCGGCGCCGATCCGGGCGGCGGCGATTCGGCGAGCGGTCTCATGCATCAGGTGATCGTCGATCGGCTTTGACGCCACCGCGTCCACCAGGGCCTTGGAGCCGGCCACGGCGCCCGGCGCGCAGGCCATGATGTCGGCGGCCAGCCTGTCCCAGACGGCGTCCAGGGCCGCGGCGTCGGCGACCACTTCATCGACCAGGCCGATCTTCTCGGCATAGGCCGCGTCGAACACCCGCGCGGTGGCGAACAGGGCCTTGGCGGCGCGCGGGCCAATGGCGGCCACCACATAGGGGCTGATCGTCGCCGGCACGAGGCCAAGCTTGACCTCGGAGAAGGAGAATTTGGCGTCAGTGGTCGCCACGGCCATGTCACAGGCCGCCACCAGCCCCACGCCGCCGCCGAAGGCCGCGCCCTCGACCAGGGCGACGGTGAGGAAGGGTAGATCCGCCAGCGCCTTCAGCATGCGCGCCATGTCCAGGGCGTCGGCGCGGTTGTCGTCCTCGGTGAGATCCACCGCGTCGCGCATCCATTGCACGTCCGCGCCGGCCGAAAAGCTTCCGCCCGCGCCGCGCACGAAGACGATCCGCGCGCCTTCCGCGCCCGAGATCGTCTCGAACGCCTCGTTCAGGGCGGCGATGGTCAGGGAATCGAAAGCGTTCTTGCGCGCCGGCCGGTTGATCCAGACCGTGACCGCGCCCTCGGGCGTGGATTCGATACGCACCAGCTTTGAGTCGGCGTCGCTGTCGACGTTTTCGACCATGGGATCGGCGATCGGGTTGGTCATGGGGCAGGTCTCCGTGGCTTACATCCGGAACACGCCGAAGCGGGTCTCCGGTATCGGGGCGTTCAACGAGGCCGATATGGCCAGACCCAGCACGTCGCGGGTTTGCGCCGGATCGATCACCCCGTCATCCCACAAACGCGCGGTGGCGTAATAAGGATCGCCTTCGGTTTCGTAGCGGTCGCGGATCGGCGCCTTGAAGGCCGCCTCCTCCGCCTCGGGCCACGCCTGGCCTCGGGATTCCAGGCCTTCGCGGCGGACGGTGGCGAGTACGCTGGCGGCCTGTTCCCCGCCCATGACGCTGATGCGGCTGTTGGGCCAGGAGAACATGAAGCGGGGGCTGTAGGCCCGGCCGCACATGCCGTAGTTGCCGGCCCCGAACGAGCCGCCGATCAGGACGGTGAACTTGGGCACCTCGGCGCTCGCGACGGCGGTGACCATCTTGGCGCCGTCCTTGGCGATGCCGCCCGCCTCGTATTTGCCGCCGACCATGAAGCCGGAGATGTTCTGCAGGAAGATCAGCGGCGTGCGGCGTTTACACGCCAGTTCGATGAAGTGGGCTGCTTTAAGGGCGCTTTCGGAGAACAGCACCCCGTTGTTGGCCAGGATGGCGACCGGATAGCCCCAGATATGGGCGAAGCCAGTGACCAGGGTCGTGCCGTACAGGGCCTTGAACTCGTCGAACCGCGAGCCGTCCACCAGGCGGGCGATCACCTCGCGCACGTCATAGGGGGCGCGGACGTCCGACGGGATCAGGCCGTAGAGGTCGGCGGCGTCGAACAGCGGCGCCTCGGGCTCGGCCATATCGATGGCGGTCTTGGGCGGCATATTCAGTCGAGCGACGATGGAGCGGACGATGTCCAGGGCGTGGCTGTCGTTCTCAGCGACGTGGTCGACCACGCCCGAGCGGCGGCCATGGGTATCGGCGCCGCCCAGGTCGGTGGCGCTGATCACCTCGCCTGTCGCCGCTTTCACCAGTGGCGGTCCGCCCAGGAATATGGTGCCCTGGCTCTCCTCGCCGGTCCCACGCACGATGACGCTCTCGTCCGCCATCGCCGGCACATAGGCGCCGCCGGCGGTGCAGGAGCCCATGACGCAGGCGATCTGGGGAATACCCTCGCCGCTCATCCGCGCCTGGTTGAAGAAGATGCGGCCAAAGTGATCGCGGTCAGGAAAGACCTCGGCCTGGTGCGGCAGGTTGGCGCCGCCCGAATCGACCAGATAGATGCAGGGCAGCCGGTTCTGCAGGGCGATTTCCTGCGCCCGCAGATGCTTCTTCACCGTCATCGGAAAGTAGGCGCCGCCTTTGACCGTGGCGTCGTTGGCGACGATCATCACCTCGCGGCCCGAGACCCGGCCAATGCCCGTGATCACGCCCGCCCCCGGCGCTTCGCCATCATAGAGGCCGAACGCGGCCAGGGCGCCGACCTCAAGAAAGGGCGAGCCCGGATCCAGCAGCCGCTCCACCCGCTGGCGAGGCAGCAACTTGCCACGTGAGGCGTGCCGCTCGCGAGACGCCGCCGGACCGCCAAGCGCCGCGTCCGCCGTGCGCTCGCGCAGGGTCTCGGCCAGGCCCAGATTGACCGACCGGTGGTTGGCGAAGGTCTCCGAACGCGGATCGACAGCGGTGGAAAGGCGCGGCACGAAGCCTCCTTGGAACGGCGGGTCGGCCGACTTATTCATCCTCGCCAGACTGGTAGCAAGCCCACGCCTTGCCGGGAGGCCGTCCGGCTGTAAGGTCCCCGGCTTGTGCGTTAAGGATACGACGATGAGATTTGCCTGCCTCGCCCTCGCCATGGGTCTTCTCGCCATAGGACCCGCCACGGGCGCCGCCGCCCAATCCGCCGCCACCCAGTCCGCCGCGCCTGGACTGGTCGACCATTGGAGCGGGCCGGTGGCGCAGCGCCTGTTGCAGTCCCTCGGCGCGAGCGATTTGCAGCAGACCGCCCTGGCCGGCGCCCCCGGCCTGTTGGGCCGAACCTCGAGCGGGATCAGCTTTGGCGTCTACGCCAAGGCCTGTTCGCCGATGACGCCGCCGGCGGAGCCCTATTGCCGGGGCGTCGAGGGCATCGCCAGCTTCGATCCGGGGCGCGGCGCCGACCGCGCGGCCTTGGCCGATCGGCTCAATCGCCAATACGCCGCCGGCAAGTTCATGCTGGAGAACGACGGCACGATCCGGCTGACGCGCTACATCGATATCGACGCAGGCGTGAGCGAGGCCAATCTGCGTTCGCAGCTGGGCGAATTCCTGGCCCTCGCGAACGTCGCCAAGGATGCGGTCTGGGCCGCGCCGGTGCGTTAAGGCGGCAGTCGCGCCGACTCACGCGCTGGGGTTAGGATCGCCGCCGTGACCCACCTGCCTGATTCCATCCCCGATTCGGCCCTCGCGCATCTGTTCTCGCGCGACGAGCTGGTTGGCGAGACGCGGTGGTTCTCCCTGCCCGGCGGCCAGACCCTGTTCAACACGGGCGAGATGGCCGACGACCTTTACTTCGTCCGCACCGGCCGCCTGGCCGCCATCCGCCGCGACGAGGGCCAGGAACCTCGGTTCTTAGGGGTGATCCGGCCCGGTGAGCCGGCGGGCGAAATGGCGATGATCGCCCGAGCGGCCCACTCCGCATCGGTGGTCGCCATCCGCGACAGCGAAATCCTGGCCATGTCGAGCAAGGTCTTCTTCGCCGCCGCAGAGACCGACCCCGAGGTGATGATCGAGCTGGCGCGGCTGATGATCCTCCGCGCGCGGCAGACCGCCGGCAAGACCTCCATCGGCGAGCCCGGCGTATTCGGGTTCGTGGGGGTATCGCCCCAGGTCGAGGTTCGCGATCTGGTGGAGACGATCGCGGGCGAGGTGCGCGACCTGGGCTTTTCCGTCGCCACCGCTGGCGAGGAGGTGCTGCACGCGCCGATCGAATGGTTTTCCAACGTCGAGCAGGCGCACGACTTCGTCCTCTACGCCGCCGAGGCGCATCAGCTGAACTGGACCCATCTGGTCAGCCGCCAGGTGGACCGGCTGTTCCGCGTCGGTAGAGGCGAACAGAAGCCGCCGCGCGCCATCGGCGCGACCAAGGCCGAACCGCTCCAGACCCATCTTCTGGTCGACCTGATCCTGCTTCAGCCCAAGAACCTGGTGACGCCATCAGGCTCGGCGGCCTGGATGGATGTCCTGCAGCCGGCGCGCCTGTTCCATATGCGCGATGGCGCCCTCACCGACGTCCAGCGGCTGGCCAGGACCATCACTGGGACTTCGGTGGGTCTGGTCCTCTCCGGCGGCGCGGCGCGGGCCTATGCCCATGTGGGCGCGATCAAGGCGCTGCACGAGACCGGCGTTCCCATCGACTTCATCGGCGGCGCCTCCATGGGCGCGGTGGTCGGCGCCGGCGTCGCCATGGGCTGGGACGATCACGAAATCGACTGGCGGCTCCGCAAGGCTTTCGTCGACACCAGCCCGGTGGATGATCTGGCCTTTCCCATGGTCGCCCTGATCCAAGGCGAGAAGGTGCGGGAGCGGCTGAAGGAACATTTCGGCGAGCAGCTGATCGAGGACATGTGGCTGCCCTTCTTCTGTATCTCTTCGAACCTGACCTCTGGGGCCTATCAGATCCATCGGCGGGGAAAATTGCGCCACGCCCTGCGCGCGTCCATCGCCATTCCGGGCCTGCTGCCGCCGGTGACACAGGACAACAACGTCCTGGTCGATGGCGCGGTGATGAAGAACTTCCCCACCGACGTGATGCGATCCATGCATCTGGGGCCGATCATCGGCGTGGACGTCACCCGGGGCCGCAGCATCAACGCCGCGGACGTTGAGCCGCCGGCCTCATTCTGGCGCTGGATGTGGTCGGGGGAATGGCGGCAGGGACCGCCCATCGTCTCCCTGCTGCTGCGCGCGGCCACGGTGTCGACGGGCCGGGAAATCACCGCCAGCCGCGAGGCCTCCGATGTCCTGGTCCTGCCGGCGATCGACAATATTGAAATCCGTGATTGGAAGGCGTTCGATCCCTGCGTGGAAGCCGGCCACGAGGCCATGGTCGAGGCGCTGGCCAAACTCACCAAGCCGGTGACCGACCTGCGCCGCAGACCAAGCCTGCTGGACCCTCCCGTTCAGCCCGACGCCTTGGTCGCCGCCACCCGATAGACCCGAAGCAGGTCGTTCGGCCCGGACACCTTGGTTAGCCAAGGCGGGACCTGCCCGCGGCGAAGAGCGCCCTCGAAGCCGTTCACGCGGGCCCGCGGGGGATTGGCCGGGCATTCGGCCACATAGTCGACCTTCAGCGCCCTCACCTTCGCCTCGGCGGCGGCCGGTGATGCTTCCAGCGCCTCATGCGCGGCCAGGATGCCCCAGGACATGCGGTGGTAGGGCGCGGCCAGCACCGAGTCGCCGGTATCGGCCAGAATAAAGGGGCCCAGATTGATCCCCGCCAACACCAGTCCTGGCGGAAGGCGTGACAGCGGCGCGTAGGTCGCGTCGTCGTAGCAGCGTTGGTCAGACGCCGGACTGGCGAGCAACTTGATTGGCGTCAGGTCGATCAGGCCGATCAACGCCACCGCGACGCAGATCGGCGACAGCAGCAGGCTGGCCAGCAGGACCGGCAGCATCAGCCCTTTGAGCCATCGCTCTCCGAGCAAACCGATGCTGGCCGCAAGCGCTGGCGCACCGAACCAATAGACATAGTCCTGCATGCGATAGGCGTGGACCGCCGCCCAGGCCGCGAGCAGGATCAGGGCTGCGATTGTGAGGTTGGAGGGTTGCAGCCAGGGCTGGCGGCGGAACACCAGGAACCCGGCCGAGGCCAGCGCCATCACCGTCATCACCACCACACGGATGGTCGAGATCGGGTCTGTGAAGAAGAGTCGGCTCCAGGGCTGCAGCTCCTGCACCTTATCGAACCAAAAGGGTCGCACACGCGGATCCACCGCGCCGAACGGGCCGTGGATGCAGGCGGGATCAATGACCAGAAAGACGCCGACGGTGGCGACCCCGACGGCGGCCAGCGCGCCCAGCCGGGTCTTGAACGAACGATCGGTGGCCCAGGTGGCTGCGGCGGCAAGGCCAAGGCCGCCGACGATCAATCCAGCCAGCAGGTTCCAGGCCAGCGAATCGCAGGCCGCCAAGCCCCAGCGCCAAGGCGGCGTCTGGATCGCATAAAACAGGGTGGCGGACCCCGCCAGCGACAGGCCATAGGCTCTCGCCGGCCTGGCCTCATCCTTCGACTGGAGCAGCCGTAGGCCGTAGCTCGCGCCGACGATGGCCTGAAACGCCAGGGCCTCGATGCCGACAGCCAGGCCCAGCCCCGCGGCCGCGCCGGCCAGCGCAGCCCAGCGCGTGCGTCGTCCCCGCGCCATCGAACAGGCCACGGCGATCACCGTCATGGTGATCTGAAGATCGTGATGATCGATCCGACCCGGGCGGAATTGGACGTACAGCTGGATGTTGGTCGCCAGCAGGATGGCGCCGACAAACACCGCCGCCCGATCGCCCAGGCCCCGGGCGATCGCCAGGCCAAAGGCGGTCACCGGGAAAATCCACGCTAGCGGCCAGAGCAGCCGGACCGCATATTCCGCGGCCGGCGGCGACATCACCCGCTCGAACAGCCAGATCAGGCCTGCGAGCGCGCCGTCCACCAGTCGGGACCAGTGCATATAGGTCCCCAGCGGCGGCTGCAGGCGGCCGACCCACTGGTCCCACCAGCCGCGCCCGTGCAGCAGGTCGCGCACCAGCACCAGTCGCATGGCGTCATCGGTATCGCCGAGGGTTCTGGCGACCTCATTGTTCTGCCAGATCAGGAAGCCCGCCACGGCCAGCGCCAGCACCAGCGCAGTCAGGGCGACACGGCGATTGGACGATAGGTCCGGGAGTGGCGAAAGCTGCATGCCTTCTCCATCGCCTCCGCCTGGTTTCCGCAGGCTTAAGCATGAGGTCGACGCGGACGGTTAGGGCGCCTATATTCGACGGGTGACTCTTTGCCTTGGATATGTCGCGTGAACCGTCAGCTTCGCCTGGAGCTTCGGCGGCCAATTCCGTTTCGCCGCAAGGACTTCATCATCTCGCCGGGCAACGCCGAGGCCGTCCGTGTGCTGGATGGCTGGCGCCAATGGCACGCCGGCTGCCTCACGCTGGTCGGTCCGGAAGGCTCGGGCAAAAGCCATCTGGCGCGGACATGGGCCAAGGAAACCAAGGCGACCGTGATTTGCCGCAAGACCTTGGCGGACCCGGACCTGGCGGCGCTGGAACAACGACCGGTTCTGTTCGAGGACGCCGATCGCGCCCAGCACGACGAGCTGCTGTTTCATCTGATCAACATGGCTGGCCAAACTGGCGGCGCCCTGCTGCTCACCGCCCGGACCGCGCCCTCGACCTGGCCGGCTGCTCTGCCCGACCTGCGCTCGCGGCTCAACGCCATGGCGGTCGCCGAGCTGCCGGCGCCCGACGACGTAATTCTGGAAGGGGTGCTGCGAAAGCTGTTCCGTGAACGCAACATCGAGCCGGCTGACGATCTGATCGCCTATCTGATGCGCCGCATTGAACGATCCGGCCCCGCCGCCCGCGCCATTGTCGACAAGCTGGACGAGGCCGCCGCCGAAGGCGAACAGCGCGCAGTCAGCCGCGCGCTTGCGCGACAGTTTCTTGAAATTGACGGCGAAACGCCGGACCTGTTCGAGTGAAGGGTTGCGGGGCGCCCGGGGCTGGGCCAAAACCATCCCGTTCCTCGCGAAAGCCGACATGACCGATATCGCGCTCGCAGACGCCATTCCGGAAGAATTGGCCGCCGTGCCCTCCAGCGCGGCGCTCGACGAGGCGCTGATCGCCTCGCCGGAGCGGTTCTTCAACCGCGAAATCTCCTGGCTGGCCTTCAATGAGCGGGTGCTCGAGGAAGCCGACAATGCACGCCATCCGCTGCTGGAACGGCTGCGGTTCCTGTCGATCTCGGCCAACAACCTCGACGAATTCTACATGGTGCGCGTGGCCGGCCTGAAAGGCCAGGTCCGCGAAAAGGTCCGCGTGCTGAGCCAGGACGGTCTGTCGCCCGCCGAACAGCTGGCGAAGGTCAATGAGGGCGCGGCCGCCCTGATGGCGGTGCAACAGCGGCAATGGCGCGACCTGCGGACGGAGTTGCGCGGCGAAGGCCTTCGGCTGATCGACGCTGGCGAAGTGACCGCGATTGAGCGGGACTGGCTGGCGGACCTGTTTCAAAACCAGATCTTCCCGGTTCTGACGCCGCTGGCGATCGATCCCGCCCATCCCTTCCCCTTCATTCCCAACCTCGCCTTCTCACTGGTGCTGAAGCTGAAGCGAGGGTCCGACGCCAAGGCGCTCTATGCTCTTGTGCCGGTGCCCGCCCAGGTGGCCCGCTTCTGGGAGCTGCCGGCCTCGACGTCGAGCCGCACCAAGAAGCCGACGCGCCGCTTCCTGTCCCTGGAAGGCATCCTCACTCTGTTCCTCGACCAGCTGTTTCCCGGCTGCGAGGTCGAAGGCAACGGCGTGATCCGCCTGATCCGCGACAGCGACGTCGAATTCGAGGAAGAGGCGGAAGACCTGGTGCGGGAGTTCGAGGCCCGCCTGAAGCAGCGCCGGCTGGGGTCGGTGGTTCGGGTCGAGATCGAAAGCCTGATGCCGGAGGAGCTGCGGGCCTTCATCACCCACGCGCTCAGCGCCGAGCCGCAGGATGTTATCCTGGTCGACGGCATGCTGGGTCTGGACGAGCTAGCTCAATTGATCCCGGCCGATCGCCAGGACCTGAAGTTCCAACCTTTCGAGCCGCGCTTCCCGGAGCGGATCCGCGACCACGGCGGCGACTGCTTCGCCGCGATCCGCGAAAAGGACATACTGGTCCACCATCCGTTCGAGAGCTTCGACGTGGTGGTCCAGTTTCTGCGTCAGGCCGCGCGCGACCCCAATGTGCTCGCCATCAAACAGACCCTCTATCGGACCTCGAAGGACAGCCCGATCGTCGCGGCGCTCATCGAGGCGGCCGAGAACGGCAAGAACGTCACCGCCCTGGTGGAGATCAAGGCCCGGTTTGACGAAGAGGCCAATCTGAAATGGGCGCGCGATCTGGAGCATGCCGGCGTCCACGTGGTGTTCGGCTTCGTCGAATATAAAACCCACGCCAAGCTTTCGATCGTGGTTCGCCGCGAGGGCGACGCCTTACGCACCTACTGCCATTTCGGGACCGGCAACTATCACCCTCAGACGGCCAAGATTTACACCGATCTGTCGCTGTTCACCTGCAACCCGGCCTACGGCAGGGATTCCGGAAAGATCTTCAACTTCATCACCGGCTACGCCATGCCCGAGCGACTGGAGAAACTGGCCTTCTCGCCGGTGACCCTGAAGGCCGACCTGCTGAAGCTGATCGTCCAGGAGGCCGAGAACGCCAAGGCCGGTCTGCCGGCGGCGATCTGGGCCAAGCTGAACGCCCTCGTTGATCCGGTGATCATCGACGCCCTCTATCGCGCCAGCCAAGCGGGGGTTCGTATCGATCTGGTCGTGCGCGGCATCTGCTGCCTGCGCCCCGGGGTTGTGGGTCTGTCGGACAATATCCGCGTCAAGAGCATCGTCGGCCGGTTTCTCGAACACTCGCGCATCGTCGCCTTCGCCAATGGCGCCGACATGCCCAGCCTGCAGGCGCGGGTCTTCATTTCGTCGGCCGACTGGATGCCGCGCAATCTCGACCGCCGGGTGGAGTCCCTGGTGCCGATTGAGAACCCGACGGTGCACCAGCAGGTGCTGTCTCAGATCATGGTCGCCAACATCAACGACGAAGCCCAAAGCTGGACCCTGGATTCCCAGGGCCGCTATCATCGGGCCGAGGGTTGGACCAATAAAGGCGCCTTCTCCGCCCACCAGTATTTCATGACAAATCCCAGCCTGTCCGGTCGCGGTCAGAAGGTAAAGGATCTGCCTCGCGCGTTCGAGCATGTCGGACCAAGACGATAGGCTTCCGCGCGATGTCGCGGTCATCGATATCGGCTCCAACTCGGTGCGCCTGGTGGTCTATCGCCTTGAAGGGCGCGCCATCTGGACCGTCTATAATGAAAAGGTTCTGGCAGGCCTCGGCTCCGAGCTGACGGTTACCGGCCGGCTGGCGGTCAAAGGCGTCGAGGCTGCGCTAGGGGCTTTGCGCCGCTTCAGCGCCGTCCTGGACGCACACCCCTCCAGCCTGTTCGTGGCCGCCACGGCCGCCGTGCGCGACGCCGCCGACGGGGCGGATTTCGTCGACCGGGTGCTGGCCGAGGCGGGCCTCTCGGTCCGCGTCTTGTCTGGCGAAGAAGAGGCGCGTTACGCAGCGCTGGGCGTGCTCGCCGGGACGCCCGACGCGTCTGGAGTGGTTGGCGATCTTGGCGGGTCGAGCCTGGAGCTGACCCGGGTGTCCGGCGGACGGGTCGGCGCTGGCGTCAGCCTGCCGCTCGGCGCCTTCAACCTGCGCGGCTCGGAGGGTTTCGACATCGGCAAGACCCGCGGTCGCGCCGTGCGGGTGCTGGCCGATCCTGGCGCCGGCTTCGAAACCGACACCCTTTACGCGGTGGGCGGAGGCTGGCGGAACCTGGCCCTGCTGCAGATGCGGCTGACCGGCTACCCCTTGGGGATCGTCCACCAATACAGCATCAGCGCCCTCGACGCACTGGACGCGGCCCGCTTCATCTCGCGACAGTCGAAGGGGTCTCTGGAACGGATCGAGGGCCTGTCGAAACGGCGGCTGGAGACCATCCCCTACGCCGCTATCGTCCTGGAGGCTCTCATAGAGCGGCTGGGCCTGAAGCAGATCTGCATCTCCGCCTACGGCCTGCGCGAAGGCTTTCTGCTCGAGGCCATGCCGGAGGATGTCCGCTGGCTGGACCCGCTGATCGAAGGCTGCGCGGCGCTCGGCGCGCGGCAGGGGGCGAGCGAGGAGTTGGGTCAGGCGCTGGAAACCTGGCTGACGCCCATGTGTTCGCAGCTGCCCCCCGTGTTCGGCCGGCGCGACGCCACCCTGCTCGCGGGCGCCTGCCGCCTGGCCGATCTCGGCGCCCGATTGCATCCCGATCACCGCGCCGACCTGGTGTTCGAACAGGTTTTGCGGGCGCCGATCGCCGGAATGGACCACGCCGAGCGGGCCTTTCTGGCGCTGGCCATGTTCGCCCGGCACACGGCCTCCGCCACCACCCCCGAGGCCCAGACCCTGGCCCGGGTGCTGTCACCGGAACGATCGGCGCGGGCGCGGGCGCTGGGGGCGGCCATGCGGCTGGGATGTGACCTGTCCGGCCGCAGCCCGGATCTGCTGCGCCGATCCAGGCTCGACATTGTCGGCGAGGTGATCCGCCTGACCGCGGACGGCCGATGGGCGGACATGCTGCTCGGCGAACAGACCGCCAAGCGGGCCGCGACTCTGGCGGATGGACTGGAGCTGGGCCTCAGGATGGGTGTCTGAGGCCCAGATCGCGCCTTCCCCGGCTAGGGCTGCGGGTTCCGGTCGTCCTTCTTCAGACTATCGTGCGGCTTGTCCGCGAGAGGATGCGCCGCTTCCGCACGGGCCGCGGACGGCAGCGGATGGGTCACCTCGCTATGAAGCGCGGGCGGCGTCGGCCGCTCGAACACCTTGGGTGGCGGCGCGGCTGGTGCGTGAGGCGCGGCCGGCATGGGGGGTCGCTCCATCGCCGCCCTTGGCGGGACCACGGCAGCCGGACGGAAGGCCCGCCCGGCTGGCGTGGGCCTTAACGGCGCGCCGTGGAACTCCGGCTTAGCCGGAGCGCCGGCTGGCGTCGCTGGCTTGGCCTGACTCTGCGGCGCGGTCACTCCCGCGTGCTGCCCCGGTCCCGCGAAGCCTTGCGGGCCGCCCTGATGATCGTGGTGTTCGAAGCCTCCGCCCTGGACTGGCTCTCCAGGCGTGGGACCGGTCTGCGCGTGTCCATCGGGTTGACGGTCGCCGGACGCAAAGCCGCCGGGCTGATGGTCGCCAGCCGGATGCTGTCCGGGCGAAAATCCACCGGGCGGGTGGGTTCCGGCGGCCTCGCCCTGCGGCGCGGCCGGCGCCGCGGGGCCAGTGGTCTGAGGCGCGGGTGCAGCGGGCGGCGGCGGCTTGGGTCCGCCCAGATGCAGGCCGAAGGGCGCGGGCGGGCCTGACGGCGCCTGGGCATGAGCCTGTTGCGCCGCCTGCCAGTCACGCTGGGCGACCTGGGGCTGGTTGGTCTGTTGGGCAAAGCGCGCGGCCTCGGCCTCACGGCGGAACCGTTCCTGGTCCCACCGCTGCTGTTCCTGCTGCGCGTGCGCCGCATGATAGGCCGCCCAGTCGCTCTGCTGCGCCTGGGCCCGTTCCCAGGCGGCGTTGTCATCGGCGATCCTGGCCTGGCGTGCTTCCCAGTTGGCGGCGATGACCGCCTGATGCTGCTGCTGTTGTGAGGCCTGATAGATCGCCTGAGCGCGGGCCAGGATGCGGCTCGCGGCGTCGACCCGCTCACGATACCGGTCCTGTGGCAGGGCGTGGCCCTGGTGGTCGTAGATCACTACCAGGACGCCGGAGTCGTAGCCGTAGGTGTATTCCGGGTCTCGCACCAGGTAGGGATATTGAGCGCCGGGCTCGTAATAGTAGTAGCGGTCACCGCCATTCGGCAGAGGTTCGACCACCCGCTCGGACTGGTCGTCTCCGCGCCAGACCCAAGGGCGCGTACCGCCGTAGTCAAAGCCATAGTCCGGCGGAGCGTCCCCGAACGCGTCGTTCACCGAGTCAGCCTGTTCCGCATAGGCATAGGTGTCATCGGGATTGGACAACTGCCCCACCCTCACCGGCGCCGCCGGTGGCAAGGCGCTGACCGTCGGCGCGGGCGCGATCGCCGTCGGCGTCGTCGCCGTCATCTCCAGCGGCAAGGCGGCGGCCGGCGTCGGCGCGGACTGGGCCTGGCCGTTTTGGTTACAGGCGGAAAGAGCGCCGGCGGCCAGGCAAAGACCCAGCACCGTGCGAGCGGCTTCGTTGAGCAGGTTATGTTTCATACTGCAAAAATCCTCAGGCTTAGCCGACGTTCCCGCGAAATATCATTTCGCGGGTGAAACGTCCCATGCTGAAGATGAACGGCGCCCGAACGGGGTTAAAAAGCTCAGTCGGGCGCTGGCCTCGGGGCGCGGCGGACTTCGACGACCCTCACCCGATTGCCATCAAGCACCAGCGCAAGCTCGCCTCGCTTCACCCGCAAAGCGTCCTCGCCGAACGCCTCGCGACGCCAGCCTTGCAGCGCCGGCGTATCGGCATTGTCGTCGCAGGCGATCTTTTCGAGGTCGGAGACAGTGGCGATCAGCTTTGACGCCACGCCGGCGTCCTCGGCCCGCGCTTTCAAAAGCACCTTGAGCAGTTCGACGGTGGCGCCGGCGGCCGGAACCTGGGGCGAGGCGTTGCGCTCGATCTTGGGCGCATAACTCTCCGCGTCGCGCAGCGCCGCATTGATCGCCTCCAGCAGATCCGGCCCGAACCGGGAGTTGGCGAACCCCTTCGGCACTGCCCGCAGCCGGTTCAGGCCTTCCGCGTCCGTAGGCGTCTGGCTGGCGATTTCCTCGATCGCGTCGTCCTTGAGGATGCGGCCACGCGGCTGGTCGCGCTGTTGCGCCGTCCGCTCGCGCCAGGCGGCGACGCCGCGCAGGACCGCGAGATACTTGGGCGCGAACCGCTTTGGTTTCAGCCGCTTCCAGGCGTTTTCCGGCTCGGTGTCATAGAGGGCCGGATCGGTCATCTGATCCATTTCCTCGGTGACCCAGGCCAATCGGCCGGCGGTTTCCAACCGCGCCCGCAGCAAGGGGAAGAGGTCGGCGAGATGGGTGACGTCCGCCAGGGCGTATTCCAGCTGGGAATCGCTCAGCGGCCTGCGCGCCCAGTCGGTGAAGCGGCTGCTCTTATCCAACTCGATCTTCAGCATCTGCCGCACCAAGGCGTCATAGGCGATCTGTTCGCCGAAGCCCGCGGCCATGGCGGCGATCTGGGTGTCGAACAGCGGACGCGGCATCACGCCGAGATTATTGAATATCTCCACGTCCTGCCGGGCGGCGTGGAAGACCTTGATGGTCCGTGGATCGGCCAGGATCTCCAGCAGCGGCGCCAGATCCAGCCCCTCCGCCAGAGGGTCGATATTGGCCGCCGCGTCGGGCGTCGCCACCTGAACCAGGCAGAGCTTGGGCCAGTAGGTGGTCTCACGCATAAACTCGGTGTCTACGGCGATGAAGGGCGCGCCAGCAATCCGTGCACAGAATGCGGCAAGTTCAGCGGTGGTGGTGATGGGACTCATCCAACGGCCTCACCTATGCGGAGGCGGGCGTGGATATCGACGCCGGCGCGGCCCTCGTCGAGGCCATCAAGCCCCTGGCCAAGGCCACGCGCCGCCCTGGCGCGGACGCCGCCCTGGGCGGATTCGGCGCCCTGTTCGACCTGAAGGCGGCGGGTTTCAAGGACCCGCTGATCGTCACGACCACCGACGGCGTCGGCACCAAGCTGAAGGTGGCGATCGAGAGCGGCTATCACGACGGGGTCGGGATCGATCTGGTCGCCATGTGCGTCAACGACCTGCTGGCCCAGGGCGCCGAGCCCTTGATGTTCCTGGACTATTACGCCACCGGCAAGCTCCAGATCGAGGTCGCGCGGCGGGTTGTCGCCGGCATCGCCGAGGGCTGCCTGCAGGCTGGCGCGGCCCTGGTGGGCGGCGAGACGGCGGAAATGCCAGGCATGTATGGCGACGGCGACTACGATCTGGCCGGCTTTTCGGTGGGCGCGGTCGAGCGCGGCGCGGTGCTGCCGATCCTGGACGCCCAGCGCCCTGGAGACCTGCTGATCGGCATCGGCTCATCCGGCCCGCACTCGAACGGCTATTCCCTGGTGCGCCGCATTGTCGAGCGATCTGGCCTGGCCTGGGACGCGCCGGCGCCCTTCGCGCCAGAGCTTTCGCTGGCCGAGGCCTTGATGGCCCCGACGCGAATCTATGTGAAAAGCATCCTGCCCCTCATCAAGACCGGCCTGATTCACGGCGGCGCCCACATTACCGGCGGCGGCCTGATCGAAAATCCGCCCAGAGCGATCGCGGAAGGCCTGGCGCCGTCCTTCGACTGGGACGCCTGGCCCCTGCCCCCGGTGTTCGAGTGGCTGCAGAAGACCGGCGGCATCAGCGATCACGAGCTGCGGCGCACCTTCAACTGCGGCGTCGGCTTCGTGCTGATCGTGGCGCCCCAGGCCGCCGAACCGGTTCTGGCCGCCCTGCTGAACGCCGGCGAGAACGCCTTCGTCTGCGGCCAGCTGGTTCCCGCGGACGCCTGATGCCGCGAACCCGCGTCGGCGTGCTGATTTCGGGGACCGGGTCCAACGCCATGGCCCTGATCGAGGCCGCGCGCGCCGACGACTATCCGGCCGAGATCGCCGTGGTGATTTCAAATCGTCCCGGCGCGCCCGGGCTTGCGAAGGCTGAGGCCGCCGGCATTCGAGCGGTGGGCATCGACCACAAGCCGTTCGGCAAAGATCGCGAGGCGCACGAGCGCGCCATCAATGCGGCGCTGACGGATGCTGGCGCGGGTTTCGTGGCGCTGGCCGGCTATATGCGGGTGCTGACTCCCTACTTCGTACACAGCTGGGCAGGCCGGATGATCAACATCCACCCTTCCCTTCTGCCCGCCTTCCCCGGCCTGCATCCACACCGCCAGGCCCTGGAGGCTGGCGTCAGCGAACACGGCTGCACCGTCCACTGGGTGGTCGAAGGGGTCGATTCCGGCGAGGCGATCGGCCAACAGGTCGTGCCGATCCTGCCCGGCGACGACGAGGCGGCGCTGATGCGGCGCACATTAGCAGCCGAGCATCTGCTCTATCCGGAATGTCTGGCAAAGGCGGTGCTGGAGGCCCACGGCGGATAACGCTCTACTCACCTCTTTTGAAATCGTCTTGGCCGGCCTTGTGCCGGCCATCCATGGTCCGGTTCACCCTTGCCCAGCCGCTTCGAGCGCGGAGGAATGGGTCGCCGGGACAAGCCCGGCGATGACGGTTGAAATTTACGGGTTTGGACCATGGTCAATCGTTGAATATAGCCACCACCCGTGACCAGCCGGCGGAGGCGCCTTTGATCTTCACCGGGAAGCAGCAGATCTCGAATCCCGTCGGCGGCAGGGCCGCAAGGTTGGTCAGCTTTTCCATCTGCCAGTAGGCCATCTCCCGGCCAGCCTTGTGCCCTTCCCAGATGATCTTGGGATCGCGGGTCTCGGCCCACTTCTTCGCCGTATGGCTGAAGGGCGCGTCCCAGGACCAGGCGTCGGTGCCGACCACCTTCACGCCGTGCTCGGTCAGATAAAGGGTCGCCTCGCGACCAAGGCCGCAACCGGCGTGGATGAATTCCGGTCGGCCGAACACCTCTCCGGCGCGGGTATTGACGACGACGATGTCCAGCGGCCGGAGCGCGTGGCCGATCCGCTTCAGTTCGGCTTCCATGTCCGCGGCCGTCGCGACATAGCCGTCCGGGAAATGGCGGAAATCCAGCTTCACGCCGGGCTGGAAGCACTGGTCGAGTGGCGTCTCGTCGATCGACGGCGCCGGCCGCGCACCATTGTCGGTGGTGGAGTGGAAGTGCCAAGGCGCGTCCATATGGGTGCCGTTGTGGGTGGACAGGGTCACGCGCTCGACCGCCCATCCCTCCCCGTCCGGCAAGTCGGCGGTGGTGAGGCCCTCGAAGAACCGCGCCATCTGCGGCGCGCCCTGCGCATGGCTGGTGTACTCGATCTTCACCTCCATCCCTGGCGGATCGGAGGCAACGTCCATGTCGATCGCGATGGATAGATCGACGATGCGGCGCGCCATGACGCCCTCCCTTTTGTTTTAGGTCTGGTTCAGATCCAGACGTCGTTTTCGGCGGTGAGGTCGGTGACCGCCTCGCCGGTATTTAGCACGCCGCGCGGCTCGATCAGCAGCATGCGCACCTCATCTGCGGCATAGGGTTTGTGTTCGACCCCCTTGGGCACGACATACATTT
>Ga0302314_10007069_pt1 | contig 20231 bp, 20 predicted proteins | sample III_Palsa_N2_3_FD_200533 | JGI IMG/M metagenome (GOLD analysis project Ga0302314, IMG submission 200533) | Peat permafrost microbial communities from Stordalen Mire near Abisko, Sweden - III_Palsa_N2_3 | ecosystem: Environmental > Terrestrial > Soil > Palsa > Peat permafrost | place: Sweden... | reverse complement strand
GGGCGCGGCCGCGGGCTCGGCCGCCGGCTCGGGCGCGGCCGCCGGCTCGGGCGCGGCCGAGATTGGGCCGGAAGGGATCTCGGGCAGGGGCTTGTCGGTCAGCGGGGTGAGCTCGCTCGCGAGCACCCGGGCCCAGGCCCGCTCACTCGGAGTGTTCGCCAAGTGCTCGCGGGTCTCGTCGCGCACCCGGCTGGGTAGCTGCCCGAGCAGGTAGTCGGTGATCAAGGCGCGGCGCCCGGGCGGCACGTGGGGCTCGCTCGGCCCGAGCGCGTCGAGCGCCGCGAGCGCGCGGTCGCGAACGGCGGCCCGGTCAATCGCCAGCAGGCTGGCGATCTCGTCGTAACTGCGTCCGCGCTGTAGCACGAGAGCCAGCACGGCCCGCTGGTCGGGAGGGAGGCGCTCCAGAGAGGACATTCGCCGGGGTAGCGTAGAGAAGCCGCCGACGAGATGCCGCGCCCGACGGTTATCGTGCACGGCGATGGACGTCGAGCTGCCTCACAGAGCGGCCCACGGCTTCGACGCCCTGTACGGGCTCGAGATCGTTTCGGCCGACGCCGAGACCGTTCGTGGCGTCGTTTCCGTGCGCGATGAGCTCAAGCAGCCGGCCGGGCTCGTGCACGGCGGCGTGTACGCGTCGATCGCGGAAAGTCTCGCCTCGGTGGGGACCCTGTTCCAGGTCCATGCCGACGGCAAGGTGGCGATGGGGCTCGCGAACAACACGAGCTTCATGCGTCCGATCACCGGGGGGACGATCCACGCCGAGGCGATCGTGCTCCACCGCGGGCGCACGACCTGGGTGTGGGACGTGAGGATCTGCGACGACGAGGGGCGGCTGTGCGCGATTACCCGGATGACGGTGGCCGTGAGACAAGCGGAATAGTGGCTTGGCCGGAGGTCTCGGCCGGTGTCGTCCCCACCACCGAGTTGCTGGTGCCGACGCGCGTCGGCGTGGTCTGGACCGTCTGTCCGCCGGCGTCCTTGAACGCGAGTATGAGCAGCCCGCTCACGGCACCGCCAGTCTGGAAGGAGTACACGTTGTTATCGACCGGGACCTCTGAGACGAGCTTGCGGGCGCCGCCCTTGCCGCGCGTGTAGACATCGAGCGAAACGATGCCGTCGCGCACGACCCCGGAGACGACTTGCTGTATTGCGGGAAAGTGGACTAGGCGCGGTGTCGCGAGGCACTTCAATCGCGTAGAGGCCGGCTTCACGTGCGCGCACGCCAGGCGTAGTACGGATAGCGGGAGGGGGGAGGGGGCCATCAGCGTGACGGTCTCGGACGGAGGACGGTTGATCTGCGAGAGGATCTGGCACCCGCCCAACCTTTGTGGGCTGGCTCGTGCGCTCGCGCCGACGGTGAGCAGGCACGCCGTCGCGAGCTGCGAGCCGCGGGGGAGGGGGATGTTGCTGAACCGTCGCGGGAGCCTGATCGTGAGCGTGGCGGGAACGAGGAAGACCTCGCCGCCGCCCAGTCCGGGCCCGACGTAGCGCACGTAGCGGAAATCGAGGCGCTGCGCCGTCAACAGCGCGGAGACGCTCTTGCAGGTCGTTCCGGCCGGCGGAGCGTCGGCGGCCGTCCAGGGACCGCGGAGGACGCCGAGAGCGGCCACCAGCTGCGGCTCTGGCGCGGCGCCAGAGACGATCGTCGGGCTCGCCAGCCTTTTGCCGTGCCCTTGGCCCGGGCACCTGAGCAGTCGCGCCCACGCGGCGGCCGCTGCCGCCGGCGCCGGCTGAGCCGAGCCCGCAGGCGTGGAGGAGTTCGTCGGGCTGGGTGCGGCGTGCCCGTGGAGGAGCGCCACCGCCGCCACGGCAATGACGAGGACGGTCGCGAGGCCCGCCGCGATCGCCGCCGTTCCCCCGGCGCTTCGCATGCGCCGCGCCCATGAGGCCTCGCTTCGTCGCGCCGCCGCGGACTCGAGCTCCCGTTCCAGTCGATCGAACCCGCTCATCGCTCGTCCTCCTTCGCCATTCGTGACCGCAGGGTCGCGAGCCCGCGGCTCACGCGCTTGCGTGCCGTGGCCTCCGAGACCCCGAGATGCGACGCGACGTCCTCGTAGGACCGCTCTTCGACGACCCGTGCGCGCACCGCCGCGCGCTGGTCGTCTGGCAGCTGCTCGAGCAGGGCGGCAACCGGCCGCCCGTCACCGAGCGCCGTCACGCGGGCGAGATCCTCGTCGGTCCACTCGATCGGGGGGATGCCGAGCCGTCGCTGGGCGCGCCGCTCGACGTGGCCGCGCCGCTGGGCATCGGAGAGCTTGTGGGCGGCGATACCGAGCAGCCAGGTCTCGGGCGCGCCGTGTTCTGCTCGATAGCGTCGCCGCCCGCTGAGCGCCGCCGCGAACACCTCGGCGGTCACGTCGGCGGCGAGCTCAGGCTCACCTGTCCGCTGCGCACAGAACGCCAGGACCCGGTCGAGGTGCCGGCGATAGAAGGCGCCGAAGTCCTCGAAGATCTCCCCGTCTTGGCCCATTCACTCAAGTATTCGGTTTGGGCCGGTCGGTTGTGACCGTGGTCCACCTGATGTGTCGCAGGTTAAGCCGCGTAGTGCGTGTCCGGGCTGGGCTTCGGCCGACTCGTTTACCGGGACGGCGTTCGGCGAGCAAGCGGTGGGCGCGCTCGCTTGGTGAGCTGCCACGGTGAAGGTAAGACCGCCGATCGTCCGCGTTCATCGCGCCCAGCGCGGAAGGTTCGCGTTGGCGTGGGACGTGATCGCCGTGAACTACCGCATGGGTAGTCAAAAGCGATCACGTCCGCTCCGCGCCTCCTCTCGCCCGTCGGCACGGAGACATTTCACCCGATCCGGGCCACCTGGCGAGCACACCCGGAATAACCTAGCCGCCAAGCGCGACGAGCACCGCGAGCGGCCGAAACGCGCGCCGCGATCTGGCATTGCCATCGCCGACCGAACACATCATCCCCAGAACGCGCGGCTCGCCTAACGCCTGAGCCAACGTGATGCGCGTTAAGCCGCATATATCGGCTCAACGTGCATCACGGGGCGCCGACTTGGCTCTCCGGCTCTCAGCGCCCGCGGACCCGCGGCAGGCTCCGGCTCGCCTGCCCGCGGCAACGCGGCGGCATCCCTTCGCCGCCTTGCCCGACCGCACCGCGGCGCTCCCCGGCGGCGGCGCCGTCGCCCGCGTCGTGGTGACGGTCGGGGAGAAGCCGAGCCCCTGCGACGAGGTCGAGGTCGAGGTCGACCCGGACTTGCCACCGCCGATCACTCCGACCACGAAGGTGGCCACGATGAGCACGACCGCGAGGGCAACTGCGCCGGTGGGCCACCTCCCCCCGCGGCGCGGGGTGGGGTCAGCCGCCATAGCGGTTCGTGATCGGGACCCGGCGGTCGCGCCCGAAGGCCTTGACGCTGATCTTGATCCCCGGTGGCGCCTGGCGGCGCTTGTACTCGGCGCGGTCGACGAGCGTGATCACCCGGTCGACGTCGGCCGGGTCGAACCCGCGCAGGATCAGCTGCTCGCGCCCGAGGTCGTTCTCGATGTAGCCGTCGAGGATCGGGTCGAGCACTGAATAGGGCGGGAGGGAGTCATCGTCGCGCTGGTCGTGGCGCAGCTCGGCGCTCGGGGCACGGTCGATGATGGAGACCGGAATGGTGGGCGGGTCGGAGAGGCGATTGCGGTGGCGGGCGAGCTCGTAGACCCGCGTCTTCGAACAGTCCTTGATCACCGCGAATCCGCCTGCGGCGTCACCGTAGAGGGTCGTGTAGCCGACCGACATCTCCGATTTGTTGCCCGTCGTGAGCACGAGCCAACCGAACTCATTCGAGAGCGCCATCAGCAGGTTGCCGCGGATCCTCGCCTGCAGGTTCTCCTGCGTGATCCCGGGGGGACGCCCGCGGAGGATGTCGGCCAGCGTCTCCTGATAGGCGTGCATGGCCGATTCGATCGGGAGCTCGAGCGTCTCGGCGCCGAGGTTGGCGGCGAGCCGGCGAGCGTCTTCCTGGGTCGCCGGGGAGGAATAGGGCGAGGGCATGATCACCGTGGACACCCGGTCGGGGCCGAGGGTGTCGGCGGCGATGCACGCCACCAGCGCCGAGTCGATTCCCCCCGACAGCCCCAGCACCACCCGGCCGAAGCCGTTCTTCTCGACGTAGTCGTGCAATCCGAGCATGAGCGCGGCATAGACCTCGTCGTCGGTCTCGAGGAGCTCGGCGGCCGATCCCCCGACAGATCCTCCTTCGTCGCCGGCGGGTAGCGCTACGGGACCGATCCTCGACACCTCGGGTCGCGCCCGCCGCACCGCAGGCCGGTGCCGGGGGTCGCGCAGGCGCATCGCGCGCGGTCCCTCCGGGTCGATCGTCGCGATCAGCAGCTCCTCCTCGAACTGGGCGGCCCGGGCGATCACGGTGCCCTGGTGGTCGACGACCAGCGAATGGCCGTCGAATACGAGCTCGTCCTGCCCGCCCACGAGCGCGCAGAACGCGACCGCGGCAAGGTTGTCGCGTGCGCGCTGGATGAGCATCCGCTCGCGCTCGGGCCCCTTGCCGGCGTGGTAGGGGGAGGCGGAGATGTTCACGAGCACGGTCGCGCCCGCCAACGCCTCGTCGGAGGCCGGCGGTCCCGGCTCCCAGATGTCCTCGCAGATGGTGAGACCCAAGGTCACGTCGCCGATCTCGAGCAGCGCTCCCTGCGTCCCGGTCTGGAAGTAGCGATGCTCGTCGAACACGCCGTAGTTGGGCAGGAGCATCTTCCGGTAGACCCCTTGCACCGATCCTTCGGCAAGCACGGCACAGGCGTTGTAGACGTCGTCGGCGCGCTCAGGGAATCCCACCAAGGCGACGATCCCCTCCGCCTTCGCTGCCACGCGCTCGAGCGCCTCGCGCGCATCCCGCAGGAAATGCTCCTTGAGCAGGAGATCCTCGGGCGGGTAGCCCGTGATCGCCATCTCGGGAAAGAGGACGAGCTGGGCGCCGGCGCGGAGCGCGCTCTCGATCCCGTCGATGATCTTCTCCTCGTTGCCCGCGATGTCCCCGACGGTCGGGTTCATCTGGCACAGCGCGAGCTTCAGCAGGCCTGGCACACGTCAATTATTCCCACTGCTTGGCGCCCCCTGCCCGAGCCAGGCCTGGATGAACTGCTTCAGCACGGCGTCGTTGCCTGCCGTCACATTGACCATGCCCGTGATCGGGAGCATCCTCGACCACGCCAGCGCGATGATCCCGTCGACCCTGGGCAGGCGGGCGAGGATGACCGCGTTGCCAGTCGCCGCGAGCGCGGGAGTGAACGGCGCGGCCGTCGCTCGCGCCAGCTGCGCGAGCCCGGGGGGCGGGATCGCGCCACCGTAGATGAGCACGATATCCCCGGTCGCCAGCGCGGTGAGAATCTGGTCATCCGTGAGCACCGCCCCGTCGGCCCGCACGGGCGTGGGCACGTGCGGGCCGCTGGTCGGTGGGTCCGAGTCGTATGCGGGGCGGGGGTGACCGGGCGCCAGCACAGCATCGCCGAGATCCCGGTAGGCGATGCCGGGCCCGGACAGGGTGCCGGTCACGCCGCCCTGGTCGCGCGCGGTGAAGAATCCGGATAGGAGCGCGATCGCCCCGATCGCCACCGCGAGGGAGATGACGACGATGGCTATCCGCTCGAGCGTCTTGCTCAAGCGGCTCACCTCGGGTTGCCCGCCGCTCGAGCGGCTCGGCCCCGGGTCCGGATCGCTCGGGCGGCTCGCCTGGCGCTCGGTGCGGCTCACTCGGAGGTCCCGACCGCACCGGCGGTGGGTCTCTGCTTCGCCACGGCGGGGACCTCTGCCGCCGCCCGCAGCTCCTCGATGCAGGACTCGATCTCCTCGGCCAGCGTCTCCACGTCTGGGAGGGCATCGAAGTCGGCGGTGACACCGAAGCTCAGCTGCCCGTTGTAGCTCATGATCGCGATCCCGAGCGCCGTGTTCTTGGCCAGGGGAACGAGCGGGAAGATGGCCTCGAGCTCGCGACCGAGCATATACAGCGGGAACTGCGGACCGGGGACGTTGGTGACGACGACGTTGAAGAAACGCTGGCGGCTCTGGAGCCGCACCGCCTGGGCGACGATGGTGGGCGGCGCGAAGCCGGAAAGCGAGGTCAGGACTTGGGCACCGACAGCCTGACCGGAGTCCTTGATCGCCTGCATCTCGTGGCGGATCCTGAGCAGCCGCTGGATCGGGTCGGTCATCCCGACCGGTAGCGGCGCCCACATCGCCGACACCTGATTACCGAGCGCGCCGCGATCGACGTCCGCGCGCACCGAGATCGGGACCATCGCCTTGAGCACGACGCCGTCGGTCGGATGCCCATGCAGGCGCATGTATCGCCCGAGGGCGCCGGCCACGACGGTGAGGACGACATCGTTGACCGTTCCCCCGGTCGCGTTCTTGATCGCCTTGAAGGTCGCGAGATCACTGCGCACCCAGGTAAAGCGCCGGTGCGGCCCGATGCGCACGTTGAACGGGCTCGGTGGCGCCGGGTTGAGCCCGGCCCAGGCCATCGCCCCGACTCCCACCAGCCCCTCGCCGATCCTGCCGGCGATGTGGCGCGGTCCGCGTAGCGCGGCGCGCACCCCCCGGGCGATCTCGCGCGGTACCGTCGCGCGCTCGAGCAGCGCGTCCGCGAGCAGCTGGGAGTCGCTCGGCGACGGTCGCGGGATCCACGCGTGCTCGGGCTGCGCGACCGGCATGGGATCGGGCGCGGCATCGAATAGGACCGTCGCGATATCTACCCCCGAGATCCCGTCCACGAGCGCGTGGTGCGCCTTCGAGAGCAGGGCAAAGCGGTCATCCTGCACCCCCTCGACGAGCCACAGCTCCCATAGCGGCTTGGCGCGGTCGAGCGCCTGCGAGAACACCCGGGCCGCGAGCCGCTTGAGCTCCTCCTCGCCGCCCGGTCGCGGCAGCGCCGTGTCGCGCACGTGGTACCTGGGATTGAAGTGGGGATCATCGACCCATACCGGGCGCCCCTGCTCGAAGGGGACGAACGCGAGCCGCTGCCGGTAGCGCGGCACGAGATGGAGCCGGCTGACGATCGCCTCGATGAGATCGTCGTGCTCGGGCGCCGGGCCCTCGAAGATCGCGCACGCGCCGACGTGCATGTGCGCCGAGTCGCGCTCGAGATGCAGGAACGAGGAGTCGAGGCCCGTGAGCCTGTCCGGATTGACCACGTGAGGGATTCTTGCAAGGCGATGGGCTTGGTGACGGACGCCGGGCGTCGCGTCGCCGCCGAGCGCTCGGTGGGCGCGTGAGTGTTGACGCTGAGGCGGGGCGGAGCGGGCCAACGCGTCAGCACCTCTTCATTGGGAGGCGCGAGCCGGCAGCCCGCGTCGGCCGCCCGAATTAAGCAGAGTTCGCGCGGACGGCGTGATTCCAGAGCCTGGCCGAGAGAGTGGAATATACGGCCGTTTTCTCGGCCCGACTCTGCTGTAGGCCAGATCTATACGCAAAGCGACACAAGGCCTCTGTGCGCTACGTCACACAACGGCCTCCCATACCCGCTACGCTGCCCGGAGTCGTTTCATCGACCTGCCGAATTGTCCCTGCCCGGTGCGGGGACGAACGGGGACCTTCCTGTCCGGGTGTGTCTACATCCATCCGGAGGGTGGGCGAATCGGCCGTCCGGCGCACATCCGGCGGCGTGACCGTAGCGACGGCGTTGACAGCCATGAGGCTGTGAACGGCGTTTGCGAGCCCGTCTGTTGACCCCGTAGGCGCCCGGTCGAAAGCACTAAGAGGAGGTCCTCTGGATGAGGCCGACAAACATGCGCTGCTCGCGCACGGTACGAATAACCGCGGGCGCGTTAGCCATCGCAGCTCCAGTCTCGGCGGTCGCGCTCACCGCCGGTCAGGCAGACGCTCTGAACGAGCTCCAGATAAAGCCGGCGACGGATCATCTCGGCTTCGGCCGCGCGCTCACCGTGACCGGGGTGGCGCCCCGCTCGGACGGCGGCTACAGGCTCGCGCTCGAGTTCTCCGCCGACGACACAACGTGGCGCACGCTCACCCATACCAAGGTGCACTCCGACGGAGCTTTCCGCCTCCGCGCTCCGCTCACGCGATCGGGCGCTGTCCGGGTCGTCCCCGTAACGCCCCCGGCGCCCGCCCCCGCCGTCGACACTGCTACCACGCCCCCTCCGAGCCCGGCGCCGATCGCCGCGAGCCAGCCCGAGCCGGTCGCCGTCGCGGCCAAGCTCGCCGCCTCGACGGGCCCGATCGACGCCCTCGCCGGCCAGCCGATGAAGCTCCGGGGCACGCTGCTGCCACGCCGCCCCGGGGCCGTCGTCCGGCTCCAGGCTCGGCACCGGAGAAGGTGGCGGACCGTCGCCGTCGCCCGCACGCATCGCGGCGGCCGCTTCGTCCTGCGCCACGTCGAGCGGGCGAGCAGCAAGGAGATCGTGCGCCTCAGCTTTGCCGGGGATGCCGGTAACGCTGCCGCCAGCACCCCTGCACGCAAGCTCATCAGCCTGCGCCCCGCGGTGGCCTCCTGGTACGACGACGCGGGTAACACGGCGTGCGGCTTCCACGCCGCCGACGGCGTCGCCAGCAAGAGCCTTCCCTGCGGCACCAAGGTCACCTTCGCCTACCACGGACGGACGGTGAACGCGGTTGTCGACGATCGCGGCCCCTTTGTCCCCGGACGCGAGTTCGACCTCAACCAGAACACGGCGGCCGCGCTCGGCTTCGACGGCGTGGACACGGTCTGGTCATCGGTATAGCTGCCGCCGTCTGCCGCGCCACGTAGCCTCAGCGGCGGATGCTCGATCGGTGCGTCGCCCACCTCGACATGGACGCGTTCTACGTGTCGGTCGAGTTGCGGCGACGACCGGAGCTCCGCGGCCGGGCGGTGGTGGTGGCGGGAAGTGGCCCGCGCTCGGTGGTGACCACCGCGTCCTATGAGGCGCGTCGCTTCGGTATCGGGTCGGCCATGCCCGCGGCGCGGGCGCGGCGGCTGTGCCCGGCCGCCATCTTCCTCGAGCCCGACTTCGCCTATTACCGGGCCGCGTCGGCCGAGGTGATGGCGATCGTCCGGGCCCACGTCGAGGCGATCGAGGCGATCGGTCTCGACGAGGCGTACCTCGAGCTGACCGGGCTTCCCGCGCCACACGCCTCGATGCGCCGGGTGGCGGCCCAGATTCGTGCCGCCACCGGGCTTGGGTGCTCGGTCGGGATGGGACCGAGCAAGCTGGTGGCCAAGGTTGCCTCCGATGCAGAGAAGCCCGGGGGGTTCGTGGTCTTGACCCGCGAGCAGGCGTGCGTCAGGTTCGCCAGCGCACCGCCCCGGCTGATCCCGGGGATCGGGCCGAAGACGGTTGAACGCCTGCAGGCGCTGGGGATCACCACGGTGGCCGAGCTCGCCAACGCACCGGCCGAGAAGCTGTCGGGGCCGTTCGGTTCGCGGCTCGCCGCCGAGCTGCGGTGCCGGGCGCAGTTTGAGGACGACTCGCCGGTAACGCAGGAGCGCAAGGTGATCTCCGAATCTCGCGAGGTGACGTTCGACCGCGACATCGCCGACCTCGCCGAGCTCGAGACCGCCCTCGACCGTCTCGTCGAGCGCCTCTGCCAAGGGCTCGAGGAGCAGAGGCGCCGCGGTCGCACGATCGGGATCAAGGTGCGGCTCGACGACTTCTCGACCCACACCCGGAGCCGCACTCTCGCGCTTGCCGTCGACTCCGAAGATCGAGTCGGCCCCGTCGCCCTCGACCTGCTGCGCCGGTTCTCGCCGCCGCGCCCGGTACGCCTGCTCGGCGTCAGGGTCGCCGGCTTGGAGCCGGTATCCGAGGACGCCGAGCATCAGCTGGCGCTGCCGTTGTAGGCACGGCGTGTTGACCGGGCGATCCCGGTCGCCGAGCGGAGAGCCTCCGCCCGTCGCCGACGTCACGTTGGACCACGCCGCGGGAGGTTGCCTAGACGCGGCGGGTCAGTAGAGCGCTGCCGCGAGCCGCCGACGCGAGTCCCGCGCCAGGGGGTCATCGACCCCGAGCTCGTCCAGCACTCCGACCACAACCCGGCGGATGTCGTCACGGGCCCCATCGGCGCCCGGCAGCGACTCGAGCAGGAGGTCGAGCGCTTGCGCCCGATCATCGGCGTCGAGGGCGGCGAAGGCGGCGCTCAGATCCGGCTCGCCGGCGCGCTCGAGCTCAATGCGAGCCGCCAGCCCCTGCGCCGCGAAGCTCCCCGGAACTCGCTCGAGGAACTCGAGCGCGGCGTCATCCTCGCCACGCCCGTGGAGCATCCTCGCGAGGGGGACGACGGCGTCGGCCCGGCTAGGCTCGAGCTCGACGGCGCGACGAAGCGATTCCTCGTCTCCGTGATCTAAGAGCTCCTGTGCCTCGGAGGGGACGAGCTTGTCGAGGAACTGCTCGATGGCCGCCTGCGGCAGGACACCCACGAACTCGTCGACGATCTCGCCGTTCTTGAACGCCTTGACCGCCGGTATGCCCTGGACGCCGAAGGCGCGCGTGAGGTTGGGGTTGGCGTCGACGTCGAGCTTCGCGAGCTCTACCTTGCCTTCACGGGCCGCGACTGAGCGCTCGAGGACGGGCCCGAGCTGGCGGCACGGGCCGCACCAGTCGGCCCAGAAGTCGACGAGCACCGGGACCGTGCGCGAGCGCTCGATGACCGCGGTGTCGAAATCTTGCTCTGTGACATCCATAGGTTGGAGGGTACAACGTGGGCGAGCTGTCCTCGACGAGCGCGTCGCCCAGGGGCCTCGGTAGCTTGCAGCAGACGCGATGACCCTCGGCAGCCAGCCCTACGACGCCGGCAACCTGCTCGATCGGTTGACCAGCCGCTCGACGCTCGAGGCCTACTATCGAGCGCTCGAGCTCCGCGAGCGAGCGCTCGTCGAGCCTCGGCTCGGTCTCTCAGGCGGCGATGTCCTGTCGGTCGGGTGTGGCTGGAATCCCGGACGGCACCTGTTCCCGGCTCCCGCGTTCCGCCTCGTCGGCGTCGACGCCGACGCCGCCAAGGTGGCCGGTGTGATCGCAACGGGCCGGGCCGACGCGGCGCAGGTCGGCGAGGCCGGGGCGCTGAGCTTCCCCGCCGGATCGTTCGATGTCGTGCTCTACCGCCTGGTCCTCCACCACATCGTCTACCAGGGCCCGCTCGCGCCGTGCTTTCAGGAGGCGGCCCGGCTGCTCCGGCCGGGCGGGGCGCTGGTGGCGATCGAACCGGGCCTCTGGCACCCGGTCGGGGCCGCGCTGGCGATCGCCAACCGGACGGGCCTGGCCACGGCGATCCACGGCACCTCCGACGATGTTCCGCTCTCGCCCCGCGGGCTGCTGGCCGAAGCGCGCGCGGCGGGCCTCGATCCCGAGCTGCACGCCCTCACCTATACCTGGCGTCGCGTGCCGCGCCGGTGGCAGGACGTCCTGCGGCCGCTCGACGCCCTCGGCTCGCGGCCACGGGCGGCACCGTTCGGCCACACCCTGGCGCTGATCGCACGCAAGCAGGCGCCGGCGTGAGGGCCACCCACACCGTTCACCGAGCGGGCGTCGAGCTGGCCGTCTGGGACGGCGGGGAGGGGACCCCGGTCCTCCTCCTGCACGGGCTCACCGCTACGCACCGCTACGTGGTGATGGGCTCCTCGCGACTCGAGCGCAGCGGGCACCGGGTGATCTCCTACGACGCTCGCGGTCATGGGGCTTCCTCGCCCGCCCCGGGCTCGTCCGCCTACGGCTACGACGAGCTTGCCCTCGACGCGCTCGCCGTCCTCGACGCGCTCGAGGTTCCGCGGGCCGTCCTCGCCGGCGCTTCCATGGGGGCGCACACGCTCGTCCGCGTCGCGCTCGAGCAGCCCGAACGGGTGGCGGGAGTGGTTGTCATAACGCCCGCCTACGAGCCGGGCGACAGCGAGGACCCGGTCCGCCTGGCGCGTTGGGACGCGCTGGCTGAAGGTCTGCGCGCAGGCGGGGTCGAGGGTTTCCTCGCCGCCTACGGCGAGCCGCCCGTCCCGGCGGCGTGGCGGGACACGGTTCTCACCGTGATCCGCCAGCGGCTCTCGCTCCACGAGCACCCGGGGGCGGTGGCCGACGCTCTCGCTTCGGTCCCGCGCTCGCGCCCGTTCGAGTCGCTCGCCGAGCTCGAACGGATCGCCGTCCCAGCCGCGATCGTCGCGAGCGCGGACGAGGCCGACCCCGAGCACCCGCAGGCCGTGGGCGAAACGTACGCCACCGCGATCCCGGGCGCCAAGCTCATTCTCGACGAGCCCGGGCGCTCGCCGGTTGCGTGGCAGGGGAGCCGGCTCTCGGCGGTGATCGCGGACATCGCGGCGCAATCGGGGCTCGCATGAGCGCGCCGGCGGGGTACTCGGGGGCTTAGTGACTAGTGCTTCGTCAGCCGTGGCGGAGTGAACTTCTGCTCAGGCCGCTTCCTCGTTATCTCATCCCCGCCGCTCTTTGAGGACAGGCGCGTCGCTGTCATCGCGGGATTTGAGAAGAAATTGACGGATTTGCTGGAGCCGCGGAGGTCGCATACCTCGCGGATCGTGCTGCCAGCTTTGACGTCAACCTCCCCCGTCGTCGTCAGGGCGGCTCCGCGATATCCGCCAGCGAATCCAGATAGCGTGGTTATTGCATGCTCGGTGGCGCTGGTGACAGTGCCACCGCCGCTGGCCGTGTCCATCCAGCAGCTCGCAGCGTTCGAGTTCCGTACCTGGACATTCGCCATTCCGTTGATCACATAGTCGCCAGGTGAGGCGGGCGTCAAGGTTAGGACCACAGTTGAGGCGTTGTCGGTGAGGACGCCGGCGCCCCTTTGGGAGCTGTAGTACCCGGCGACCGCGCCGGCGGGGCCCTGTGCACCCGTCGCTCCCTGCGCACCCGTCGCTCCCTGCGTGCCGGTCGCTCCCTGCGTGCCGGTCGCGCCCTGCGCACCGTTCGTACCGGCCTTGCCCTGCGCACCCTGCGTACCCGCCGCGCCCTGTGGTCCGGTTGCGCCCTGCGCACCCTGCGTACCCGCCGCGCCCTGTGGTCCGGTTGCGCCCTGCGCACCCGACTTGCCCTGCGGGCCCTGGGGACCACCCGGCGCACCCTGCGCACCTTGTGCACCGGCCGCGCCCTGCGCACCGGCGGCGCCAGCCTTACCTTGGGAACCGACCGCGCCTTGCGCCCCGGCTTTGCCCTGCGCCCCCGCCTTGCCCTGCGCACCCTGCGCCCCCGCCTTGCCCTGCGCACCCTGCGGCCCGGTCTGACTCCATGAGATCTCGGTCGTGCCCGAAGGACACGTCGTCGCCGGCGGCTTCAAATACGACAGCGCATCAGTCGAATCCGAGTAACAGGCAAAGATCGTGGCCGACGAAGCGTCAGGCGCCTGACGCTCTACCGCCTCAGCCGAACCGGCAGCCAAACCGCCCGCTGCCACCGTCGCCGCCAATCCCGTCGCCAACATCCGCGCCCGCGCGGACTTCCGCGCCGCGCCCATACGCCGTACCGCAGTCCGCCGCTCCTCTTGACTCATCGCCACCCCTTCAAGTAGTCCCTGTCAGCTGACACCGTAGGGACGGACATCCCACCCGACCACCGTGCTAGCACGGGTTCGCGGCGCCGTCAGGCGCCCACGCGGAGCGGGCGGCATCTCGGTCCCCGAGATAGCCTCCGCGAACGTGATCAGTTCGCGTCCGAACAATTGCTCGGCTTCCCCGCTGCCCCAGAAGCTCGGAATCCGCCCGGGCCACCGGATCGCGCTGCTTAGAGCGCCCGAGGGATTTGAGGAGACGCTCGGCGAGCTGCCCGGGGACATCACTGTCCGCCGCCGGGCACGGGGCCCGCTCGACGTGATCCTCGCCTTCGTGACGTCTCGGTCGGCGCTCGACCGTGGGCTGCGGACGTGGCGCGCAGCACTCGATCCGGCGGGCGGGCTGTGGATCGCGTGGCCGAAGCGGAGCTCAGGCGTCGAGACGGACCTGAGCGATGGCGTCGTACGCGAGACCGGGCTCGCGATCGGGCTCGTCGATAACAAGGTGTGTGCCATCGACGCGACCTGGTCGGCCCTGCGCTTCGTCGTCCGCCTCGCCGACCGGCCTGGGTGACGGGCTCACCGCGGCGATCTCGGTTAACATCGCGCTCGTGGCGTCAGAGCAGGATCCCGGACTGGTTGCACCCACCGCATGCTCGACGATCGCCGAGGTGATCGCGCAGATGGAGCAGATCGACTCCGAGCTGCCGCGCAAGGATGGTGTTGCCTATTTCAACCGCTTGTACCTCCAGGTGACCAAGGCCGTGGAGGCGGCAACCGCGGGCATCACCTTCGCCGCCCCCGCGTTCACCGAGCGCCTGGATGTCGTGTTCGCCGGCCTGTACTTCGCGGCTGAGGTCACGCTCGGCACTGGGGCGACCTGCCCGGTCGCGTGGCGCCCCCTGATGCAGGAGCGCGGGGCCGACTGCGCCCCGATTCAGTTCGCCATCGTCGGCATGAACGCCCACATCAACCACGACCTCCCGATCGCAGTCGTGCAGACGTGCAAGGAGCTCGGCGTGGCGCCGGAGGACGGCAGTCCGCAGCACGTGGACTACCAGCGCATCAATGGGATCCTCGGTGAGGTCGAGACCCAGGTCGCGGGATGGTTCGAGACGGGCCTGATCGCCGACATCGTCGACGTCACCCCCAAGGACGTGGATAACGCGATCGCCATGTGGTCGATCGCCGACGCTCGTGACCTCGCGTGGGACCACGCGAAGCTGCTCTGGAACCTGCGTCACGACCCGGTTCTCGCCGATGCCTACGGCGACGTCCTCGGGCGACTCGTCGAGCTCTCCGGTCGCGGGATCCTGGTGTAGCGTCAGCGGCGTGGAGGACGGGCCCGCCGCGCCAGTGCTCAGGAGCGAGCGGCTCTTACTCGAGCCGCTGAAGGTCGGGCACGCTGAGGAGATGGCACCGCTCCTCGCCGACCCTGGGCTGTACGCGTTCACGGGCGCAAGCCCCGTCACGCTCGACGAGCTCCGTCGCCGCTACGAACGGCAGGTTCGCGGCCACTCGGAGGACGGGCACCAGCGGTGGCTCAACTGGATCGTGCGCCTCGAGCAGACCGGAGCGCCGGTGGGAGCCGTGCAGGCCACCATGACGGCACACAGCGACGGGCTTGCCGCCGATCTGGCGTGGTTGATCGCCGTCCCGCATCAACGGCGCGGCTACGCGACCGAAGCGGCAACGGTGTTGGCGAGGTGGCTGCGCGAGCAGGGCGCTCAGGTCCTCGCCGCCAACATCCACCCGCGGCACGAGGCCTCGATGCACGTGGCCCGCGCGCTGGGGATGACGCCAACCGACGAGGTCATCGACGGCGAGATCAGGTGGGCGACCGCCCCGACACAGTCCAGGCACGGCGCAAGCTTCGGGGCAGAGTCCCGATCGTGTCGTAAGCCATGATCCGCGGCTCGAATCGGGCGCTGGAACGCTCTGAAGGCCAGCCCTCGCTTGTCGGTGCGTCAGGCGGCGCGAAGCGGATCGGTCCACCGCAAGCCGGCGAATCGCGAGAAGTCGGCGTCGCACGAGTTGAGTTCGGCACCGTGCTCGATCGCAAGGGCCGCGAGGTGCCCATCCGTCACCAGGTTGCCGGCCGTCCCGAGCGGCGCCAGCAGCTCGCGGAGCACCGCCGAGTGGCGCTCGGTCGGGTGGACGACGACGGTGTTGGGGCGGGCCAGCCAGCCGTCGATGAGGTCAAGGGCGTCGCCCGCCGTGAGCGGCGAGGTCATGACCTGCGGCTTGGTGGTGAGGCGGAGAAACGCCAGCAGGACCGACCAGGGGAGCGCCACGGTCTCCCGGCCGGCGAGAACGCCTTCAACCCATGGGTGCGCTCGAGCGAAACGGGCAGAGTCCTCGTCGACGGCATAGATCAGCAGGTTGACGTCGAGCAGCTTCACTTGCGCAGATCGAGCTTGCGTACGATCTCATCGTCTTCGAGCTCGCCGGCGAGCCGCAGCGCCTTATCCAGATCGATTCCAGGGCGGACCCTCAGGCGGCGCGACGGAAGTGTGTACGGCGGTGCGTCGCCGGCACCGGGCTGGGTACCGGCACGCAATGCATCGTTGATGACAATTCGCAGCGGCACACCGCGCTCACGCGCCAGCGCTCGCAAACGAGCGTCGAGGTCAGGATCGAGATCGACTGTTGTCCGCATGGCCGCATCATAGATGCTGATATACAACGCATCAATATGCAGACAAGATTTGTAGAACCTCATTCTGTAGAACGTCGGTCGAATGACAGCGGGGCGCGAGCACCCGCGGCGGCCCGTTCTAAAGCTCGCTATCCGTGCTTAGGAGGGCCGAATTCGAACCGGCGACCGTACTCGCGCCAGCAGCGAAGCAGGACCGTGGCGGGCAGTCCTACTGCACGTCAGCGGCACGGCGCTGGTGGTGATTCCCTGCCCTCTGCCGCGGTCGCCGACGAGATCCTCAGCGAGGCACGCGCTCTCGGCTACGGACCCGCGATCTCGCCTCGCTGCACGAGGTGCTGGCCTACGAGGTCCCGAGACCCGTCTGCTAGTCGAAGGAGCCCATCAGCGTGCGTTCGGCGGCGCGCGTCTTCGTCAGCTGTTTCGCGGCGATTCCGATCTCTTCCACGAGTCCGTGGCGGACCTTGAGGACCGCGGTGGCCGAGCCGGCGGGGGCCAGGTACCAGGCGTTCGCTCCGATCTGAATTGGCTTGCCGGTGCGGAGCTTCGCTTTCGCGGCCGTGATCGTCGCGCCGGGACGGATCCCGTCGACGGCGAAATGGGGGTTCGACGTCGATGCCCACACGACCCTGCCTTGGACCCGTTTGCGCTCAGCAGGCGAGAGGGTCCTCAGCAGCGTCGGAGACGCGTACCCGGTCCTGACCCCGATCGGGGTCAGGCAGAAGAAGTCCTTGTAGCGGCTGCCGCGGTCACGACTGCGCCGGTAAGCATGGCCGGCCTGCGCCCGGGTCATCCCGAGATGGATCAGCCCGAGGGTTGTCCCCCGCAGCTCTCCGCTGGCCTTCGGGCAGCGGCGCACCGACGGAACCGGCACCGTGACGCCGGCGCTCGTCGCGGAGGCGTAACCGGCTGTGTTCGACGCCGTTACCGTACATGTGAGGGTTGACCCCTCGTCGATGGTGAGCACCGCGTAGACGGATTTCGTCGCCCCGGAGATCGGGGTGCCGTTGCGGCTCCACTGGTAGGCGTAAGCGGTCGGGAAGTTCCCCCACCCGCCGATCGAGCACGACAAGGTCTTCCCGGCGCCTGCGGTGCCCGTGATTTGCGGCGAGCTGGTGGCGTGGGGAGCGACGGTGATCACCGTGTAGGAAATGCTGGCCGTGGCGATCTGACCGTCCGCGCTTGTCGCCGTGACCGTGTAAGTGTGCGGGCCGAGGGTCGAGGTATTGAGCGCGCCGGTGCCGCTCGCGGCGCCGGCCGAGTCCGCGCACGAGGCGATGCCGGGAGCGTAGGGGCCATCAGCGCAACTGAAGCTGGCCACCACCAACTGTCCTTGGACGTAGGTCCCGCCGTTGGCCGGCGAGACGATCGTCGCGGTCGGCCCCGCGAGCGAGTACATCGATACCGACGTGCCGAGGTAGTTGACGACCGCCAGCAGCGCACCAAGCGGGCTGAAGGCGGCGTCGTACGCACCCGCGCCGGCGGCGTACGGCGACCCGGCGAGCGCAGTCAGGGTGCCGTCGGCGGCGACCGAGAACACCGACACCGTGCCGCTGGAGGCGTTGGTCGCGGACGCGAGCAGGCTGCCACTCGCGTTGAAGGCCACCGAATGTGTCTGGGTGCCCGTCGGGTACGACGATCCGATCTGCGTCGGCGCGCCGGTCGAGGGGTTGATCGAGAACACGGAAACCGCCTCCGCGGACTCGTCGGCGACGGCGAGCACGTCTCCGGCCAGCGGCCGGAAGGCGAGCGAACGCGGGTAGCCGACGAAAGGATAAGGTGAGCCGGTGAACTGGGTGAGCTGCCCGGTCGAGGCGTTGACGGAGAACGACGACAGCGTGCCGTTGTTGCTGCCGGCCACCAGCAGGCTCCCGTCCGGGCTGAACGAGACCGAGAGCGGGTTGTTGAGGGTGTACGGCGAGCTCGGGACGGGGGTGAGCTGACCCGAGGAGGAGTTGACCGAGAACACCGACAGGCTGGCGCCGAAGAAGTTGGCGACCGCGAGATCGCCGCTGTTCGGGCTGAAGGCGAGCGCGTCCGGCCCCGATGCGGTCGTATAGGGCGAGCCGGTGACCTGGGTGAGCTGACCGGTCGAGGAGACCGAGAACACCGACACCGTGCCGTCGCCGAAATTGGCGACGGCGAGCAGCTTGCCGTCTGGGCTGAATGCCACCGCCTCCGGACCTCCGCCGGAATTGACGGGCGAGCCGGTGACCTGGGTGAGCTGACCGGTCGAGGAGACCGAGAACACCGACACCGTGCCGTCGCCGTAATTGGCCGTCGCCAGCAGTCCGCCGCTCGGGCTGAAGGCCACCGCGGACGGTTCACCACCGGTGGCAAAGGGCGACCCCGAGACCTGCGTAAATGCCGGCGCCGCCAGGGCCGCGGAGGCGCCAATAGCCATCCACGCGCACACCACGCAAGCGAACGCGAACGCCGGCCTCACGGCCGCCCGAGGCCGGCGACCTCGGGGCGCCGGCAGGGAATGGGTGCGACTGGCCGGTCTCGACATTGGTCGGACCTTACCCCGAGCGCCCGGTTCTGAAGCGCGGTCGGGTGTGATGTCCCTCGACGGTAGGGTCGCGGGTCGAGAAAGCCTGACCGAGAAAGCGCGACATATTCATATTCCGAGCTCTATCGGCCAGTTTCCGACGCGTGGGGGCTGCAAATTCGCGGGCGAAAGCCCTGGGCTCGTGCTCAGCGGTCCCGTTCCGCCGAGAGCCGGTCGGGGCGTCGCGCTTCGGCTCGCGCGACCTGTACGCCGGTCCTCGTTGCGACTGCGGCCGCTCGTCGGGCCCCCGATCGCCGCCATCTTCGCTGACCACACAGAGGTGCGCTCTCGCCACCTGACCAACTGCTCTCATCCGGTTGACCAAATCGCTCTCATCAGCGTGATGTAGAACATCGCTCGAATGACAGCTCGGTGAAAGATCGTCATACCGTGGTAGGCCAGACCAGGGTATGATCAGTCCGGTGAAGGTTGACAAGCTCAGTGTGTCTTTCGACCCGGACCTCGGCGGTGCCGTCCGCGACGCGGCGAAACGAGGAGGCAGGGGGCTCTCGGGCTGGTTGGCCGAGGCGGCGGAGACCAAGCTCCGCTCGGAGGCTCTTGGCGACTTCCTTGATGGCTGGGAGGCCGAGCACGGCGCGCTCAGCAGTGATCAGCTCGCTGCCGCCGCTGCTGAGCTTCGCCTCGACCCGCCGCCGAGGGTTGCGCCTGTAGCGTGAGCGCGTTGATCCTCGATGCTGGGGCCCTCATCGCTGTTGATCGCGATGACCGCGCGATGATCGCTCGCCTTCGCGTCGCGCACTCGTTGGGTCTCGAGCTCCGCACGACGGGGATCGTGGTGGCCGAGGTGTGGCGCGATGCGAGCGGTCGCCAGAGCAACCTCGCGCGGCTCCTGAAATCCGTCGATGTCCGCGCGGTTGATGACCGGCTCGGTCGCGGCGCGGGCGTGTTGCTGGGTCGTGCTCGGCGCGGCCAGGCAGCCGACGCCACGATCGCCGCGGTTGCCGCCGTCGGCGACCGCATCGTGACGAGCGACGCCGGTGACCTCAGCGGGCTCGTGGCGGCGTCCGGACGTGAGATTGAAGTCGTAGCCTGCTGAGGCCGCGCGCGGGCACAGCTGCGACGCGAGGGCCCATCCACAGGGCGCGGCGCTCACGACACAAGGCTGTCGCGACGGCATTCAATGCTCGATAATGGTGCTTATGTCCCCTCGGATCAAATTTCAGGTTCTGCGCCCTCGCCGATCACGTGTGGAATCCCACTCAGATGTCAGCGGAATTCCCGGTTGATGTCAGTCGATCGTCCCACTCGTTTGTCAGTGCTCGGATTTGGTCGCGCCCGATCAGCGCGAGGAGCTCGTCGGGCAAGCCGGTGATGATCTTGGCGAGCTGGTAGCCCGCCCGTGCGGTGCTCGTGTAGGTGTGGACCGCGTCGATCTCTCGTGCGGTCACGGGATGAGAGCGCAGCGATCGTGGTGACGCTGGCAGGGCCGGGATCCGATGAGTGAGCAGCGCGAGTTCGGCGCCGCATCGCCGGATGTAGGCCAGCTCCGGGTCGTCGGCGGCGACGAGGGTCCGGAACGCACGCTCGATCTCAGGCCGACGTGACGGGTCTGTTGACCGGCACCAGCCGCCGAGC
>Ga0302314_10007064_pt1 | contig 20238 bp, 14 predicted proteins | sample III_Palsa_N2_3_FD_200533 | JGI IMG/M metagenome (GOLD analysis project Ga0302314, IMG submission 200533) | Peat permafrost microbial communities from Stordalen Mire near Abisko, Sweden - III_Palsa_N2_3 | ecosystem: Environmental > Terrestrial > Soil > Palsa > Peat permafrost | place: Sweden... | reverse complement strand
TGTACCACCAGGATCAGGCATTCTCAGGGGCTTTCGTCGACGCTCCTTGAGACGCGTGTTCATCCTCGCAATATGCTGTCCGGAATTGGACTGCCGAGCGGAATGAATCGTCCGGCAGGCGCCAGGTCTGTTCGCCGGCTGCAGCGAAGAGCCGCGACCCCAGGTCGCTACCGCCGAACCAACTCCGCCTCACTCCGCTGCTCGGCCAGATTCTCGTCGGTGAAGCTGTCGCCGAGCCCGCCGTAGCGCCGTTCGCGCCGCTGGAAGTCCGCAATTGCCTCGAGCAGATGAATCCCGCGGAAGTCGGGCCAGAGCCGATCGGTGACGAAGATCTCAGCATAGGCGATCTGCCAGAGCAGAAAGTTCGAGATCCGCTGCTCTCCGCTCGTCCGCACCACGAGATCGGGATCGGGCATATTCGCCGTGTAGAGTCGCCGCGACACATGCCGTTCCTCAAGCCCCTTCACCAACTCCTGTAACTTCCCGAAGTCTCCTTCAGATTCGGTGATCGCATCCTTGAGCGCGAGCCGCATGGCATCCACGAGTTCCGTTCTCGCCCCGTAGTTCAGCGCGAGCGTGAGGGTCGTTCCGGTGTTCTTCGCCGTGTTCTCAGATGCCCACTGCATCGTCTCCTGCACCTCGGTCGGCAGCTCTTCTATCCGTCCGATGTACGCCATACGAACGTTGTTCTCGTTCATCCGCTTGACGTTCCCGACCAGGTAGCTCTTCAGCAGCTTCATCAGGAAGTTCACTTCGGACTTCGGACGCCGCAGGTTGTTCTCGAGCGAGAAGGCGTAGAGCGTCAGATACGGCAGATCGATCCGCGATGCCGTTTCGACGACAAACTGAACGGATTCAGCACCTTGCTGGTGTCCCAGGAAGCGCTTCAGCGCTCGCTTTCCCGCCCAGCGGCCATTGCCGTCCATGATGATAGCGACGTGTTGCGGGATCTTGACTGGGTCAAGTTGACGGTAGACGGCCAGCTCTTCGGCTGAAAGCTGATGGATACGGCTAGTGTTGTATGCGCGCAATGCGACCTCGCAAACTCTGACGCTAGCACAGTGACATGACAGGCGCAATGAACGATACAACGTGTTGCAGAACCAGAGGTTTTCCTCGACAAGTTACCGCCCGCGCAACTTAGAGCAATGTCGGGCCAAACACACGATCAGGACACCATTCGGCACGATCGCCAGCCAAGGCGATCGTGTCCTAAGCTGTGCGCCGACGACCTGCCGCAAGCTCGCGAACGTGGTTCAGGAAGATCGAACGCTGCAGGGAATCGAGTTGCGAGGTGTAGTGCGCGATCTCGGCCAGGAAGGGATCGGCCATCAGCACGGTTGTCTCGTCGCGGTGACGCGTCGAAGCATCACGCAACAGGGTCGAGATCTCGACTTCGAGAGCGCGGGCCAGGCGATCGAGCGAAGAGAGCGTAGGCATCGCCTTGCCGTTCTCAATCTTCGAGATGTAGGTGCGTGGAACGTTCATGCGCGCCGCGAGCTGGCGCTGCGAGAGATTGCGGACATGACGCAGCTCGCGCACAGCAACAGAGACCTGCAGCCCGTGAACGGGTGCTTCTTCTTTTGGAACGATTGAGAGGGGGGCGGCTACGGGTTCGGGAACCTCGACTTCGAGGCCTCGGCGGCAGCGGCGGCAGACTGAGCTGGAGCTGCGGAACTGCACCAGGCTGCAGTGGTCACAACGCAACACCTCGCGCTGTTCGACGGGTGCCATCATGGTTGCCATATTGTGTGTAGCGGGAGGGCCCAGAGCAAGGACCTCAGCACATGTCTGATAACAGACGAGTGATGTGCCTAGAGTGACACTGGGTTACTTTTGAGTCAAGAGCAAAGCGGTAGATTTGGTGTAGATAGACGGATAAAACCAGAGGAGAATCAAGAGAGTAACTTGTGCCTATGACGATTCAGGAATACTCCAGGGCGACCTTTCATCGGGAGCGCGCGTTTGAGCTGTTGAAGGAATGGACTGCATCGGCTTCGCTGGTGCGGCATGGACTGGCAGTCGAGGCTTGTACACGCTCGTATGGGGTGTTGGAGGCCGAGAGGCTTGGGCTTGCGGGCGACGAGCGGGAGAAGTTCGTCGCGCTGTATGCCATGGCTGGCCTGCTGCATGACTTCGACTATGATCGTCATCCTTCGCTTGAGGAGCATCCGTTCGTTGGCGTTCGATATCTGCGTGAGCAAGGCTGGCCGGAGCCGATGCTGCACGCGATTCTGGCGCATGCGGACTACTCAGGAACGCCGCGAGAGTCGCATCTGGATAAGGCGCTGTTTGCCTGCGATGAGCTGGCTGGCTTCCTGACGGCATGCGCGTATGTGAAGCCTTCGAAGTCGATCCATGAGGTCGAGGTTGCGGCTGTGAGGAAGAAGATGAAGGACAAGGCCTTTGCGCGGGCGGTGAAGCGCGAAGACATCACCGATGGGGCGGCTCTGCTTGGGCTGAGCGTTGAGGAGCACATTGGGAACTGCCTGAAGGCGATGCAGGAACGGGCGGAGTCGCTTGGGCTTCAGGGCATAACTGCTTGACCTTAGTTGAGCGATCTTCCTGGTTCAACTTTTTGCAGCGTCTCTTATGACGCTTTGCTGGTGAGGCGTTCAACGGCGCTTGCGCGGCGGACCCCGGCTTCGGCGAAGGCTTGATTGGTGGAGTCCACGGTGCCGGGGAGAGCCACGGGGCGGCAGGCGTCTTCTAGGACGATGCACTCGAAGCCGAGTGCGGCGCCATCCAGGGCGGAGAAGCGGACGCAGAAGTCGTAGGCGAGGCCGACGAGATAGAGACGGGTGATACCGCGTTCACGGAGGTAACCGGCGAGGCCAGTGGGGGTGGTGTGGTCGTTTTCGAGGAATGCTGAGTAGGAGTCGATGTTTTGGCGGAAGCCTTTGCGGAGGATGAGCTCGGTGTGAGGGATGTCGAGGCCGGGGTGGAACGCGGCACCGGGGGTGTGCTGCTGGCAGTGGTCGGGCCAGAGGGATTGGGGGCCGTAGGGGGCCTGAATAGTTTGATAGGGAACTTGGCCGGGGTGGGTCGAGGCGAAGGAGATGTGGTGGGCGGGGTGCCAGTCCTGGGTGAGGACGACGTGCTCGAAGGTGGCTGCGAGGCGGTTGACCAGGGGGACGATGGCATCGCCTTCCTGGATTGCCAGGGATCCGCCGGGGCAGAAGTCGACCTGAAGGTCGATGACGAGGAGGGCTTCGGTGTCGGTGTGGGGCATGGCTTGCAGTTTGTCTCCGATCTCAGGCTGGAGGGGGTACCCCCCCCGGGGGTTACCCCTGCTAACTTCAATCTTAAGAACGACTTGCCAAAATCGACCCTTGTAAATATTTCAATCCATGGGGGTTACGGGTAAATATTAGATTCCAGGACGTTTAGCTCTTGCTACAAGAGTTTCTCCGTATTTCGGAGCTTTGCTTTCCCCCTACTTCTATTAGAACAGGTTGAGGGGTACCTATATGCCAAGTTTATTTGCTTTGTTTTGTTGGGGATAGATGGGATTGGGGGTTGACAGGAGAAACAGGAATCAGGAGAACAGCGAGTAGCGATCAGGAAGACAAATCAGGTCGGTGGGAGGATGACTTACCCTCCATGAACAGGGGCATGTCATCGATGGGGCGCCGTCGCTTGCTCGACCAGCCGGCATCTCTTACGGCAAATTCTTAGGCGTTTTGCGCGACCAGGGGTAGACGAACTTCGGCGATGCAGCCCTGGGTGTCGGGGCGGTTCGCGAGGGTGACGGTGCCTTGGTGGGCGACCAGGATCTGCTTCGCCAGAGCGAGGCCGATGCCGGAGCCGGTGGGCTTGGTGGTGTAGAAGGGCACGAAGAGGTTCACGGGGTTGAGTAGGCCGAGCCCATTGTCGAGGATGCGGATGGTGGCCTGGGTGTCCTGGTTGGTCCAGCTGACGATGACGGCGGGGGACTCTTCGGACGCGGGCTGGGCGGCCTTGGCTTCGAAGGCGGCGTCGGTGGCGTTCTGGATGAGGTTGATGAGAACCTGCTGGATTTGGTCTGGATCGGCGAAGAGCGTGGCGTCGAGGCCGGGGAGAACTTCGACGCGGAGGCGGGTCTCAAGCTGGGTGAGGCGGTCGAGCAGGGGGCGCAGGGGGACGGGCTGGAGGCGTGGGGCAGGCAGGGTGGAGAGCTGCTGGTAGGCCTGGAGGAAGCGATTGAGGGAGGCGGCGCGATCTTCGATGACGGTGAGGCCGCGGCTGATGTCGCGCAGGTTGTCGTTGGTGATCTCGGTGGTGGTGCGCGGCGGAGTATGGGCTAGGCCCGGGGTGGCGCGAGGCTCGCGGAGCAGGGTGTGGGCGGGCAGGGCGCGGAGTTGAGCGACGGAGAGCGGGACGGCTTCGTTGGCAGCGGACTCGTCTGCAGGCTGAGGGATGCGGGCGCGGAGGCTTCCGGCGATGGACTTGATGGGGGTCAGGGAGTTGTTGATCTCGTGGCCGAGGACGCGGATGAGACGCTGCCAGGCCTGTCGCTCTTCTTCGCGGAGCGCTTTGCCGACATCCGAGAGCACGAGCAGGACGTGGGGGGTGCCGCGCAGGCGGAAGGCGGTGCGGCGGACGGCGTAGCGGGGCGAGCCGGTGAGATTGGTGTTGTCGGCCTCGTTGGCCGGGTAGACCCCTTCGTCGGGGAGTTCGAGCAGAGCGTCGATGTTGAGTTCGGCGGCGGTGCGCCCTTCGGAACCGGAGGTGAGTCCGGGGACCGGGCGGGAGAGGCCGAAGGCGCGGTCGGCGGCGGCGTTGTGCAGGCGGAGGCGGTGCTGGGCGTCGAAGGCGAGCACGGGAGACTGCATGGAGCCCATGACACGCTCGACCAGGGTGAGGGCTTCGAGGGCGGCGGAGCGTTGGGACTGGAGGGTTCCGGCGAGGGCGTTGATTTCGAGGGCGAGGTCGCCCATGGCGTCGCCGCGACGGGCTCCGCGAGCGCGGAAGGAGTAGTCGTCTTCGCGGAGGGCGGCGACGACGTTGGCGAGGGTCTGGAGCGGGCGGACGATCTGTTCGATGAAGACGGAGATGGCGATGAGCGCGCCGAGGGCTAGGAGTGCGAGAAGGGTGAGGACCGAGACGGGAGACTCCTTCGCCTGGTAGAGGAGGACGCCTACGAGGGCGAGCGTGGGGAGGCAGAAGGCGGCGAGCCAAAGGCGGAGGCGGCGCTCAAAGCTGAGGCGGCGGCTGGAACGATGGAGAGGCAGGCGGGTGATGCGGGGTGGCTCGGAGTCGGGCATTGGGGTTTTAGTTTACGAAAGATATGTCCTGCCGGACGGGTCCGCTCCGCGCGGGGCGACCACTTCGTGGTGGGTGATGGCTTCGCTTGGTCCTCCCGTTGGTCGGGGTAGGGTTCGGTGACGCGATCTGGGAAGTGAGCGGTTTACGCATGGGGTAATCAGTTTACGGGAAAAGATCGGTCCTGCCGGACGGGCTCCCTGCGCGGGCGGCGGTCACTTCGTGGCATGTATACCGCTTTGCGTAGTCCTCCCGTTGGTCGGGTAGAGGTTTGTGGTTCTGTGCGGGAGGGTGGGTGGTTTACGTCCCACCCTTCGACGATGAAGCTGTCGAAGGATGGGGCACCCGGGCTTTGGTGGTCGGGCGAGGTTGTTGTGTATCGCGTGCGCTAGAGGCCATATTTTTCGATGCGGCGATAGAGCGCTCCACGGCTGAGGCCGAGGGCGTCGGCGGCGTGGCTGACGTTGCCTTGCGCGCGGGCGAGGGCCTTGCGGATGAGGATGGACTCGACCTGTTCGAGGGAGAGATCGTCGAGGCTTTGCGTGTTGCTGCGGGTGGCTTGCATCAGGCCGAGGTCGGCCTGCTCGATGCGTTTGCCGCGGGCCATGAGGACGGCGCGCTCCATGGTGTGGTCGAGCTCGCGGACGTTTCCCGGCCAGGGGTAGGTGAGCATGTGCTGCAGGGCTGAGGGCTCGAAGCCTTCGATGGGGCGTTTATAGCGGGCGACGTAGCGGGCGAGGAAGTGGGCGGCGAGGGCGGGGATGTCTTCGCGGCGGTCGCGCAGGGGTGGGACGTTGATCTCGACGGTGTTGAGGCGGTAGTAGAGGTCAGCGCGGAAGGTGCCGGCTTCGGCGTCGGCGCGTAGGTCGGCGTTTGTGGCGGAGAGCATGCGGACGTCGACGGTGCGGGTGGTGGAGGAGCCGACGCGCTCGAGCTCGCCGGTCTCGAGGACGCGGAGGAGCTTGGCTTGCTGGCGGAGGGGGATGTTGGCGATTTCGTCGAGAAAGAGTGTGGAGTTGTTGGCGAGTTCGAAGCGGCCGATGCGGTCGGTGCGGGCGTCGGTGAAGGCGCCTTTGACGTGGCCGAAGAGCTCGGACTCGAAGGTGCCTTCGGGGAGAGCCCCGGTATTCACTGCGACGAGAGTTCTATGGGAGCGGTTCGACAGGCGGTGGAGGGTCTGGGCGATGACCTCTTTGCCGGTGCCGTGTTCGCCAGTGATGAGGACGTTGGCGTCGGAGGGGCCGATGCGGGCGAGGAGCTCGACGACGGGGCGCATGCAGGGGGCGGTGGCGATGAGCTCGGGTGCGCCCTCGGCGCGGAGGATACGGTTCTCGGCTTCGAGCCACTGGGCGCGTTTTTCGAGGGTGTGAAGCTCGAGCTGGGTGCGGACGACGGTGAGCAGGCGGGCGTTGTCCCAGGGCTTCTGGATGAAGTCACGGGCGCCGCGGCGCATGGCCTCGACGGCGAGGTCGACGTTGGCCCAGGCGGTCATGACGATGATGGGGAGCTGAGTATCCTGCTCGTGGATGGCGGCGATGAGGTCGAGGCCTTCGCGGCCGGAGGTGGTGTCGCGGGTGTAGTTGAGGTCGATGAGAAGGCCGTCGACCTGCTCGAGGGAGAGGATCTCCAGGACCTGGGCGGGGCTGCGGGCGATGAGGAGCTGGAAGCCTTCCGGCTTGAGGAGGAGCTCGAGGGCTTCGAGGATGTGGGGCTGGTCGTCGGCGATGAGCAGGCGGCAAAGCGCGGGCTTTTCGACGGACGGTGCGGTGCGGAGTGGGGAGGGTGCGGTCATCTTGCTCCTGAAGCGGTTGATTCAAGGGTACACGGCGGATGGGCCGTGTACCCGACAGTGCGAGTTAGGGTGTTGTGGTGGTCTGGACGGCTGCGGACTGGACTCCGGTGCGGGCGGCGTCGATGGAGATGGAGTTGGTGTCGAGGGTGCGGCCTACGGAGCGGTCGAGCTCGATGCGGGCTTTTTCGTAGGCGGTGCGGGCGGCGACGAGGGCGGACTCGGCGGCGGCGAGGTCGCGGCGGGCGGTGAGAGTCTGGAAGGCCGAACCGGCGCCGAGCTGCTGCTCCTTGGCGGTGATGTCGAAGGTCTTCTGGGCGAGGTCGCGGGCCTTGGTGGCGGAGACGACGCGGGCTTCGCTCTGTTCGAGGGAGTACTGGGCGTTGCGAACCTCGATGCGGATCTGCTTCTTGAGCTGCTGCTGGCGCAGCTCGGCCTGGCGGGCTTCGAGCTCGGAGCGGTACTGGTCGGATTTGGCGACTCGGTTGCGGATGGGGATGTTCATCGAGAGGCCGATGTAGTAGTCCGGCGAGGAGGCGTTGTAGGCGTTGGCGAGGGCTCCGCCGAAGCTTAGGGGGGCGGTGGAGGCGACGGTCGAGCTGGAGAGGGCGTTGGGCTGACCGGCGAGGCCGCCGCCGCCGTACTGGCCGATGAGAGCGATCGAGGGCAGCAGGGCGTTGTTGGCGGCCTTGCGGCTGATGTCGCGGTTCTGGAGGTCGATGGTGGACTCGGAGAGCTCGATGCGGTGGGCGAGGGCTTCGGCGATGACGTCCTGGGTTGCAGGCGACGTCGCACTGCTGGAGACCGCTGGCGTAGAGGCGCTGGCGATGGTGTCGGCGGTGGGGACGCGGACGGGGCGGACGGGCATGGCTTCGAGGATGGGGTCGTCGAGGTTCTTGGTGAGGGCGTTCTTGATGAGCAGCTCCTGGAACTGGAGGGTGCTCTTGGCGATGGTGAGGTCCTGCTCGCGATTGGCGACCTCGCCCTCGTCCTTGAGAACGTCCATGGCGGGGATGGCTTGCAGCTCGAGCTGCTTGCGGCCGGTAGTGAGGGTCTGGTTGGCGAAGTCGAGCGAGCGGGACTTTACCTGTTCGTCTTCATAGGCGGCGACGAGATCCCAGTACATGCTGGCGATCTGGGTGACGGTGGTGATGACCTGGAGCTGGAAGGCCTGGTCGGAGATCTTCTGGTTGTTGCGCGCGATGCGCAGGTAGCGCAGGTTCGGGCCGAGGCCGAAGCCCGCGAGAAGCTGCTGCTGCACGGTGACGGTGTAGGAGGAGTCGAGTTCGGGGTTGAGGTAGGTGAAGGGGCTGTTGGTGGTGATGCGGTCATTGTCGAAGACAAACTGGAAGGAGGTGCCGGTGGCAAAGGCCTGCGAGTAAGTGACGTCGCCGATGAACTCCTTGTTGTGCAGCGACTGGACGCCGTAGGTCTGGGTGTTCGAGAGGGGCGTCGTGTCGTTCGAGTAGCTGAGAGTTCCGGTGATAGCGGGGTCGTAGGAGGAGACGGTTGTTCCGGTGCCAAGGGTGGATTGCACGAGGCCGGAGGCTCCAGTACCGGCACCACCAGCGCCGCCGGTGGTGCCGCCTGCACCGGCTCCGCCCGCGCCTGAGCCGAATCCGCCGACGCCGCCGCCGGGGGTGTTCTGGACAATGCCGGTGTTGACGCCGCGGAAGCTGGCGCCGGCCTTGGTGCGGAGGACGTCGGCCTCGGCGATGGGGATGTTATAGCGGGCGATGGCGAGGTCGAGATTGTTCTCGAGGGCGAGGGCGATGGCGTCGTCGAGCGAAAGCTCAAGCACGCCGTCGTGGATGAGGGAGTCGACGCGCGGGGAGTTGGCGAGGTTCGGTTGCGGGACCGTGGAGGCGCGATAGATGTTGAAGGGATTGTGCGAGTGCGGGATGTCGAGGCGCAAGGTAGGGAGCGCGGAGGCGGGCGCGGCCTGAACGGTGTTCTGGACAGTCGTCTGGGAGGAGCTTTGGGGCGTGGGCGCGTTTGGAGTCTGCGCGATCGCGGTAAAGGAGCTCGTAAGCAGCAGGGAGGCGATGGCGCTGGAGGTGACGGCGCGGGCTGCGAGCGTCTTGTGGTGGATCGACTTTGGGGTGCGGGATGTCATCTTTGCGGGGTTCCTCTTGTTCAACGGGTGCTGGGCGTTTGCTTCAACGGATGAAAGCGCAGGGGCCTTGGTGGAGACGAGATTCGAAGGGCGGGATAGCGGCTGCTTCACTCAGGATCCTTGGCCACATGAAAGAGAACCGCCAGAACAAAGAGAAGCGGAAGGGCGACGTCCTGTGTGGCGTTGCGCACAGCGGCAAGCGCCGGCAGCAGTGGGGTGGTGGCGTGTCGCGCCATGTCTTTGAGTACGACGAAGGCGGGGAGAAATGGGGATACCGCGTTCTTTGCAAGGCAGTGCGTGACGGCCGCCAGATGAACGAGTGAGGAGACGGAGCCGATCACAGTTGAGAGGGCATCGGCCAGCGGGGCGGTGAGGGGTGCTATCGCAAGAGAAAGAGCATGTGTCACATAGGTCATAGGGCGACCTTTTCCTGCGCCTTCTGGGCCGTGTCCATGGTGATCCAGCCGTCGCGGAGCTCGATGGTGCGGGTGCCGTAGGTAGCGTTGAGGTCGGAGTGCGTTACCTGGGCGATGGTGGTTCCTTGCTGGTTGAGGGCGCGGAAGAGCTCCATGATCTCGGCGGCCTGCGCGGAGTGGAGGTTGCCGGTGGGCTCGTCGGCGAGCAGCAGCGATGGCTTATGGATGACGGCGCGGGCGATGCCGACAAGCTGCTGCTGGCCGCCGGAGAGCTGCGAAGGGAAGAGGTCTTTCTTGCCGACGATGTTGAAGCGGTCTAACGTATCCGCCACCAATGACTGGCGATCCGACCGGGAGATGTCTTTGTAGGAGAGCGGGAGGTCGATGTTCTCGGCGACGGTGAGGTCGTCGAGGAGGTGGTAGCTCTGGAAGACCATGCCGATGCTCTTGCGGGCGAGCTCGGCGCGCTGCTTGCGGTTGAGAGCGTGGATAGGCACGTCATTGAAGTAGAACTCGCCGCGCCACTGGTCATCGAGCATGGCGAGGACGTTGAGCAGCGAGGATTTGCCCGCGCCCGAGGGGCCCATGATGGTGAGGAACTCGCCCTCTTTGATGTCGAGGTGGATGCGGCGAAGGACGAAGTTCTCGGTGTTGCCGGTCTTGAAGCTGCGCTCGAGATTCTTGATTTCGATCATGATGAGTTTCCTTTTTCTGCTACTGCTGGCGCAGGGTTTCGTTCGGGTCCAGACGCGAGGCGCGGTAGGCGGGCGCGAGACAGGAGAGGGTCGAGGTGATGAGAAGAAGCAGGGCGACGCCGACGAAGGTGGCGACGTCGAGCGGCTTGGTGCCAAAGAGAAGCGTTGCAAGGAAGCGCGTGAGCAACGCGGAGGCCACGATGCCGACGGCGAGACCGATGCCTGCAAGGATGAGCCCTCGCTCGAGAACCATGCGAAGGATCGACCCGCGCTGCGCGCCGAGGGCCATGCGCAGGCCGAGCTCCAGCGTGCGCTGGGTGACGGTGTAGCTGAGCACGGCGTAGAGTCCGATGGCCGAGAGCAGAAGCGCGATGCCGGCGAAGGCTCCGAGCAGGATGGCCTGGAAGCGCTGCTGAGCGGAGTTGCGGGCGAGCAGCTCGGTGTAGGTGCGGGCGTTGTAGACGGGGAGCGAGGCGTCCTGCTGAGCGACGACCTGGCGGATGGTGTCGAGATACGACTCGGGGTTGCCGGTGACGCGGAGGGCGAAGGGTGTGCCGCTTACGGTGGCCTGGGACTGAGGGACGTAGTATTCGGGTTCGGGCTGCTCGATGAGGCTGAGGCGATGGACGTTCTCGACGATACCGATGATCTCGGCTACGGGTGGGTTGTCGAGGTTCGAGAGGCCAGGCTTCATCCGCTTGTGGAGCGCATCTTCGCCAGGGAAGTAACGATTGGCGAAGGCTTGATTGACCAGAACGACTGGCGGAGAGTTAGGCTGCTCTTCTTGGGCGCCGAAGAAGCGGCCACGCTTGAGCGGGATCTGCATCGTCTCAAAAAAGTTCGGCGCGACAGTGCTCGCTCGCGCGGCGGGCTCATCGCCCGGCGCGACTGGATGGCCTTCGATCGTGAAGGTGATGGACATGTTGCCCGCTGCGAGCGGCATGGGAAAGCCGTAGGTGACCTGCTGGATGCCGGGGACGGCTGCGAGACGGGCCTGGAGTTGCTGCTTGAGCTGAAGGGTGCTGGCACCGTCGAAGCGGTTGTCGGGCATTGCAAGGCGGAAGGTCAGGACGTTCTTCGGGTTGAAGCCAGGGTCGACGTCGAGGATCTTGGCGAAGCTTCGGATGAGCAGGCCTGCGCCGACGAGGAGGATGAGGCCTAGGGCCATCTCGCCGATGACGAGGATGGAGTGGAGACGCTGCTGGCCGCGGGATGCGGAGCTGCCACGGGTGTTGTCACGCAGGGCGAGCGCGGGGTCAAGGTGCGACATGCGCCACGCCGGGGCTGCGCCGAAGAGCAGGCTGGTGAGGCAGGACGCGGCAAGGGCGAAGGTGAGGACGCGCAGGTCGAGCGAAAGGTTTTCGACGCGAGGCAGGTTGGCGGGGAGGAAGTGCGGCGCGGCCTTGAGCGCGGCAGAGGCAATGGCGATGCCGATGGCTCCGCCGAGCAGGGCGAGGGAGAGCGACTCGATGAGGAGCTGACGGATGATCTCGATGCGGCTCGCTCCGAGCGCGGCGCGAATGGCAAGTTCGGCGCGACGTGCGTTGGTGCGGGCGAGCATCAGACCGGCGACGTTGGCGCAGGCGATCAGCAGAAGGAAGCAGACGGATGCGAAGAGGATGTGGAGCGGACGGGCTACATCGCCGACGACGTTTTCAAGCTCCGGTGTTACCTGGACGGCGGTCTCGTCCTTGTCGGAGTCGGGATATTGCTTGGCGATGGCTTTCTGGATGCTCTGCATCTCGGCGCGGGCCTGTTCGATGGAGACGCCGGGCGCGAGGCGGCCGAGGACAGTGAGCTGGTTCCAGCCGCGCTGCTTGCCCGGTGCGTTCTTGCCGGACATCATAACGGCGGGTGAGACCCAGACGTCGGTGTCGGTTGCGCCGGGGAAGGCGAAGCCACGGGGGAGGACGCCGATGACGTAGAAGGTCTCTTCGTTGAGGCGGACAGGCTGACCGAGGATGTTCGGGTTGGCGCTGAAGGTGTTGCGCCAGAGGCTGTCCGAGAGGATGACGGCGTGGGCGCCGAGCTGTTCTTCGGGGCGGGTAAAGCTGCGACCGAGGGTTGGGGTGATGCCAAGGACGCGGAAGAAGTCCGCGGAGACGATCATGGTGGAGAGGCGGCGGACGGGACCGCCCTTGCTCGCGAAGGTGACGGCGCCGTTCTGGTAGGAGGCGAGGGAGTCGAAGCTCTTGGCCTGGTCGCGCCAGTCGAAGAAGTCCGGATAGGAGACTTCGGAGGGCGCAACGGCCCCGCCGCGCGCTTCGAGCGTGTCGAGTGCGACGATGCGCTCGGGCTGCGCGAAGGGCAGCGGACGCAGCAGCACGGCGTCGACCAGGCTGAAGACGGCGGTAGCAGCGCCGATGCCGAGCGCGAGGGTCAGCGCGGCCATGGCGGTGAAGCCGAGGTTCTTGCGAAGCTGGCGGAGAGCGTAGCGGATGTCTTGTGCCAAGGCGTGCATGCGGAACTCCTATTCGGAACGAAGGGCTTTGACGGGGTCGACGGTAGCCGCGCGATGGGCGGGCACAAGGGCGGCGAGGATGGCGACGACACCGACCAGAAGGACGACTGAGGCATAGGTGATGGGATCTCCCGAGGAGACGCCGAAGAGCTGGCTCTTGAGCAGGCGGGTGAGGCCGAAGGCAAGCGGCACGGAGAAGGCGATGCTGATGCCTGCGAGCTTGAGCAGGTCGGTGAGGATGATGCCGGAGATGGCGATGCGGGTTGAGCCGAGGGCGATGCGAACGCCAATCTCGCGCGTGCGTTGTGCGGTCACGTAGGCGAGCACGCCGTAGAGGCCGATGCCCGCAAGCAGCGTGGCTAGAATGCCGAAGCTGATGGCGAGCAGGACGATCATGCGCTCGTTCGTGAGGGTGTCGTCGATCTGCTGGTCCATGGTGCGGAGCGAGGAGACGGCGAGCGTGGGATCAAGCTGCTGCATGGTGCGGCGGATGGTCGAGAGCGCCTGCGCCGGATCTTCGGAGGTGCGGACGTAGAGGAAGAGCTTGCCCGGCGTGGTGGACTGCTGAAGCGGACGGAAGTAGGTGGGGACGGCGGCGTCGCGCACAGTCTTGTGCTTGAGGTCACGGACGACGCCGATGATCTGGATGTTGAGCTTGACGGCGTTGCCGCCGCCTTCGGCCATCATGCGACCGATGCATGCACTGGGCGTGCCGCAGAAGTGCTTGGCGAAGGTCTCGTTGACGACGGCGACGGGGCTGTTTTGGGCTTCCGCCTCGGTGAAGATGCGACCGGCGAGGACGGGAACGCGCAGTGTGGAGAAGTAGGCGGAGTTGACCCATGGCATTTCGACGTCGTAGTCCTCTTCGGGCGCGGCGGTGTAGCCGGAGACGGAGACGTTGCCGCTTTGGCCGGTGTCGGCGAGCTCTGGGTCGTCGGTGGCAGCGACGGACTGAACGCCGGGGAGGGCGGTGAGGGTGTCGAGGACGCGCTGGTGGAGTGCAGGCACGGCGGCGGGCGCGTAGCCGGAGAGTTTGGGGTTGATCCCGAAGGTGACGAGGTGCGCAGTGGTGAAGCCGACGTCGACGTGGCGGAGGTTCTGCATCGTGCGGACGAAGAGGCCCGCGCCGATAAGCAGCAAGATGCTCAAGCCGATCTGCAGGCAGACCACGGAGCGGCGGAAGGTGAGCATGGTGCCGGTCCCGGTGCCACTCTGCTGCTTGAGGGTCGCGGTGAGATCGGGGCGCAGGACCTGCAGTGCGGGGGCGAGGCTGAAGACAAGGCTTACGGCGAGTGCGATGACGAAGTTGAAGGCGAGCAGGCGGAGGTCGATCGCGGTCGAGAACGCGCCGGTGGCCTCGTCGCCGTTGAGCTGGTGGACGATGGCGCGCAGCGCGGTGGGTGCGAGCAGCATTCCGGCGATGCCTCCGCCTAGACCGATAAGCAGGCCTTCAAGGACGAGCTGCTGCACGATGCGCGTGGGGCGCGCTCCAAGAGCGGAGCGGAGAGAGAACTCGCGCACGCGGGCGGCGGCGCGAACGAGCAAGAGGCTGCCGACGTTGACTGAGGCGATGAGCAGAACGAGCACGGCCATCGCCATGATGGCGAAGAGCGGCTTCTGGTAGTCGTCGCGCTGGTAGGAGAAGCCGCTTGCGCCGGGGAGGATGTGCAGGCGGCTGCGGGTGAGATAGTCATCCGCGAAGCGCGCGGAGCGGTGGCCGAGAGACTTGAGCTCTTCGGCTCGCAGTGAGTGCCAGAGTGGGGCGAGCGCGGTCTCGGCCTGGGCGCGGGATTCGCCAGCGTTGAGGCGGCCGAGGATGTTCATCCACTTGTCGGTATGGTCGGTGAGGCGCTTGCCTGCGCCGGGAATGATGCGGTCGAGCATGGACATGGGGACAAAGAAGCCGGGCGTCTCGCCCCAGATGGCGGAGCGGAAGCGCGGCGCGGCAACGCCGACGATCTGGAAGGGCTGGCCGTTGATGGCGACCTGCTGGCCGACGATGTTGGGGTTGGCGCCGAAGTGGTTGCGCCAGAAGTCGAAGCTGAGGATGGCGACTGGATTGGCCCCGGGGGCGGTGTCGTCGGCCTGCGTGAAGACGCGGCCAAGGGCAGGCTCGACGCCGAGGACGTTGAAGTAGTTGCCGCTTACGATCTCGGCGCGGTCGGTCTGGGCGTTGCCCTGGAAGGAGTAACCGATGTCGGAGGGCGCTGTGGCGATGAGACCTTCGAAGACGTGGCTCTGGTCGCGGAGATCCTTGTACATCGGGTAGGTGAAGTAGGCTTCTGCGTCGCCACCGTGATTGCTGAAGTGGCCGTTCCAGGCCTTGCCGGTACCTTCGAGGATGACGAGCTCGTTGGGATCGCGCACAGGAAGCGCGCGGAGCAGTGCCTGGTCGATAAGCGAGAAGATGGCGGTGTTCGCGCCGATGCCGAGCGCGAGCGTCGCGATGGCGATGGCTGCAAAGGCGGGGGCGCGGCGCAGCTGGCGGGTTGCGTAGCGGAGGTCCTGCGCGAGATTGGAGAGTAGGTTGGCCATGACGTGCTCGACTCCTGCTTTGGTTGCTGATTGCTCGATTCTGCTTATTCGGTTCGAAGGGCTTCCATCGGCTCGATGGCCGCAGCGCGTCGCGCGGGCAGCCAGGCGGCGAAGAGGCTGACGGCGGCCATGAGCGCGGCGGCGGCGACGAAGGTTGCGGCGTCACGCGGCTTGGTGCCGAAGAGGAAGTGCTCGAGAAGATGCGTGGTCGTGAGACTGAGCGCGATGCCGAAGGCGATGCCCACGGCGACAAGGACAGTAGCCTGCTTGAACATCAGATTGAGGATGTTCGCGCGATCCGCGCCGAGCGCCATGCGCAGGCCAAGCTCGCGTTTGCGCAGCGTGACGATGTAGGCGAGAAGGCTATAGAGACCGGCGAGGGCGATCAAGAGTGCAAGGCCGCCGAAGGTCTCAAGCAGATGCGCGGCTAGAAGCTGCGGGCCAATAGAGTCTTCGACGACCTGATCCATGGTGGTGATGGTCGCGCTGCGGAGATCTGGAGTTGCGGCTGAGAGGACACCGCGCAGATCGGGCAGGAAGGCGTCCGTTGGCTGGGTCGTGCGAATGGCGAGTTGGATATGCGCCTGCATCGTCGCTTGATAGAAGCTGTCGGCGGGCTGGAGCTGTGAGGCGAGCAGTTCCATCTCGGGGGCGGCGGGCTGGTCGACGCCGACCTGGCGGAAGTCTTCGACGATCCCGATGGTCTTGGTGCTGCGCTTGTCGCTGAGGTTCATCCCGAAGTTGCCGATCGGGGACTTGCCCATGGCCGACTCATAGGCCTTTGCAAAGGCTTCGTTGACGAGCATGACCGGCGCAGAGTTTGGCGTGTCCTGAGGGCCGAAGTAGCGGCCCTGCTTGATGCGGAAGCCGAAGACGTTCTTAAGATCGGCGGTGGAGGCGATCATCTTGGCGTTGACGGTGCCGGCTGTTGTGAGTTTGGTTGATTTCTCAGAGTCCAGCCTCGACATATACAGATCGAGGTTCATGCTGAAGCTGGTGTCGAGCGGCGCGACGGTGGTGAGTGCTGCGGCTTCGACGCCGTGCATTGCGCGGATGCGGTCGAGCAGCGGCTGGTAGAGGACGCGGTTTAGGTCGGTGCCTTTGTACTTGTAGGCGGGGATGCTGGGCTGGACAAGCACGATGTGGTCTGTGCGGATGCCGAGTGGTACCTGCCGGAGCGCGAAGACCGTGCGGAGCAGAAGCCCGCAGGCAACCAGTAGCGTAAGCGAGAGCGCGATCTCGGTGACGACGAGTGTGCGCTGGAGGCGGTTGCTGGAGCGGCTGTTGCCGGTCTGCGCACTGTCCTGGCGGAGCGCGTGTTCGATGGGAGTGTTGGTTGCGAGCAGCGCGGGAGCAAGGCCGAAGAGGAGCGTACTGAGGAGCGTTAGGCCAAGCAGCGCGGCGAGCATGCGCAGGTCGAAGACAGGTGGGTGGGGCAGGTTGAGCTGCACAAGCAACGAATGGGCGAAGAGGCGCAGCGTCACATAGCCAAGGCCCAGGCCAATGGCGGCGCTGCCCAGGCTGAGTAGAAGGCTCTCGGTGAGCAACTGGCGGACGACGCGGGCGCGGCTGGCTCCGAGTGCTCCACGGACGGCGATCTCGCGGCGACGCGCGTTGCCGCGGGCGAGCATGAGATTGGCGGCGTTGGCGCAGGCAATCAGCCAGATGAGGCCAACGGCGGCGATGAGTGCAAGCAGCGCTGGGCGGTTGTTGCGATCGAGCGACGCGCGGTAGGAGTCGACCTTGACCTTTGTCGCCGCGGCGGTCTCAGCAAAGGTGCCGGCGTAGAGAGGCTTCAGTCGACGCTGAATCGCGCTGAGGTCCGCTTGAGCTGCGGCGATATCCGTACCTGGACGCAGGCGAGCGATCACGTCGAAGGTCTGCGGCGCTGGCTTGGTGCGAGAGTCGGCTTCGGGAGAGACGGTCGCAGGCTTCCAGATCTGGCGATTACGATCGCCCTGAGGGAAGGCGAAGCCAGAGGGCATGACGCCCACGATGGTCTGGGGCTCACCGTCGAGGAGGACCGTTTGGCCCACGACGTTTACATCGGCGTGGAACTGGGTCCGCCAGAGATCGTGGCTGAGGAGCACGACGTCGCTCTTTCCGGCTGTCTCCTCGGACGTGGAGAACTCTCTGCCGATAACCGGCTGTACGCCGAGGGTCGAGAGTAAGTTCGAGCTAATGTCAGTTGCCGAGACCTTCTGCTGGCCCGCGGGCGTATCGAGATAGCCGTGACCGTCGCTGTAGTAGGCAACTGCGCTTAGGGTGTGGTTCTGCTCTTGCCATTCGCGCAGATCGGGAAATGCCGACCACGCCTTCATTCCCTTGTCATCGACGGCCTGGAGGGACACCAGCTCGCCTGGCTTGGCGTAGGGAAGCTGGCGGAGCAGGGTTACGTTCAGGATGCTGAAGATGGCGGCGTTCGCGCCGATCCCCAGGCCCAGCACCAGGAGGATGCTCGCGCTGAAGCCCGGCGCGCGACGAAGCTGGCGCGAGGCGTAGCGAAGATCCTGCAGGAATTGGAGAATCGCTCGAGACATGATCCCTCCTGGTGGGCGGTGGTGCTGGTTTGCGTTGTGCGTGGAACCGGAGCCGCCGGGCTAAGCGTGGGCGGTGCCGGTTCCAGTTCCTGTGATTGACGGGTGCGGGGCGTACTGTGGGTCGGCGAGAATGCGCTGCAGCTCTCCTTCGGCGATGACCTTGCCGTCGAAGAGATGCACCTGGCGCTCGGCGTGGGCGGCGAAGCGGGGATCGTGGGTCACCATGCAGATGGTCGCGCCCTCGGCGTGGAGGTCGGCCAGCAGGCTCATGACGGCCTCACCGTTCTTGCTGTCGAGGTTTCCGGTCGGCTCGTCCGCGAGCAGGATGGACGGCGTTCCGGCAAGTGCACGGGCGACGGCGACACGCTGCTGCTGACCGCCGGAGAGCTGCGCGGGATAGTGGCGCATGCGGTGCGCCATGTTCACGCGCTCGAGCGCGTGCTGCACGCGATCCTTGCGCTCGCCCGCGGGCATGCCGGAGCGATAGGTCAGGGGTAGCTCGACGTTCTCGTAGACGGTGAGGTCGCCGATCAGGTTGAAGCTCTGGAAGATGAACCCGATCTCCTGATTGCGGATACGCGAGCGGTCGCCGAAGTTGAGGTTGGCGACCTCCTTCGTGTTGAGGGTGTAGCGTCCGTCGGTGGGCGTGTCGAGCAGGCCGATGATCGAGAGCAGCGTCGACTTGCCGCAGCCCGACGGGCCGGACATGGCGACGTACTCGCCTCGGCCGATGTTGAGGTGAACGCCGGAGAGCGCGTGGGTCTCGATCTCGTCGGTATAGAAGACCTTGGTGAGGTGCTCGATCTGGATCAGGTTGTCGGTTGCGGTCATGTCGTCGTATCTCCTCTTGGAGGTTCTGAACTCTGTTAGGGCTGTGAGCCTGCTCAGCCGGTTACTCGATGCGCAGCCGATCGTTGGCGTCCCAGCGGGACATATCGGAGAGGATCACGGTGTCTCCAGGCTCGAGGCCTTCGAGGACCTGGATGTTGTTGACGGAGGCGCGGCCAACCTTGACTGGGACTCGGGTGGCTGTGGTTCCGTCGGCGGAGAGGCGGAAGAGGCTGATGGTGCTGTTCTCGTTGCCGAGCGCCGGACGACCAACATAGAGCACGTTCGTCAGGCGATCGAGGTCGATGGTGCCGTCAACCGAGAGGTCAGGACGTGCGCCTAGCGGAAGAGCTCCTTCCAGCTCTACGTCAACTGTGACCGTTCCGTTCTGTACTGCGGGATCTGTTCTGGTAACTTTGCCCTGAATAATGCCGTTGTGCGTGTCAATCTCGGCGGGTTGGCCGATCTGGATGTCACGCGCCTGGGTCTCGGCGATCTTCAGCGAGGCCTTGAGCTGGTCGGGCTGGATGACCTTGGCGAGGGTGACGCCGGGGTCGATGTGCTCGCCGACCTGGTGGGGGAGATCGACCAGAACGCCGTCGATCCCGGCCTTTACGCTCAGGGCCTCCTGCTGGTTCTGCTTGAGCGCAAGGATGGCCCGGGCCTGCTCGACCTTGGTCTTCTGGACCTCGAGCTGGGTCTCGATGGCGGCCTGGTTGAGCGTCAACCGCTGGTGCTCAAGGTCGTTGCGCTGGTCGAGCTCGTCGGATTTGCCCTTGGAGGCGCTGTAGGTGAGGCCGCTGATGACGCCGAGATCATAGAGCGACTTGTCGGTCTGGGCCTGGAGGGTGGCTTGCTTCTGGTCGGCCCCGACGGTGGCGGCGCCCGCCTTCTGGGTCATCAGATCGCTCTCGAGCTTGGCGCGGGTGTTCTGGTAGTCGGCGAGCGCGCTCTTGAGCTGAAGCTGTGCGTCGAGCAGCTCCTGCTGCAGCGTCGGGTCGACCAGATCCATCAGGACCGTGTCGGCGGTGACGTGCGCGCCGGGCAAAACCCGGATGCGGACGACGGTTGCCTCGGTTTGAGCGGGGATGAGCCGTATCTTGTCCTCGCGCGGAACCAGCGATCCTGGGCCGCGAACCTGGCGGATGAGCAGGCCGCGCTTGACCGTGTCGGTCCAGATGGCGCTGCGTTCGACCGAGGGAACAGCCGGTTTGAGACGCAGGATGAAGAAGGCTGCGACTGCGACGACGACCAGGACAACTGCCGCAATGGTGAGGGTGCGGCGGCGCTTGCGTGCTTTGAGATCGGGGCGTGAGATATCCATCGACGGTGATCAAAGCACGCTGTGCGCCATTGTCTTTTGCGTAAACATCAGTGAAATGAGCGGTTTCCGAAGGGTGCGGACGCGGGCTGCGTCCAAAACCAGGAACGAGTGTCCGCATCCGGACACTCGTTCGAGAGAACCAAAGCCGAAATGATGCAGAGGAAAGAAAGGGGCAGGGTCCGGAGTGCGACAAATTGGGCCCTGCCTGCGCTAAAACTTGGAAGCCTTTGTTTTGGAGTGATTTAGGAGAGGCTTATGGTCACCGTGATGGAGAGGGACTGGGCGGCGGT
>Ga0302314_10007062_pt1 | contig 20239 bp, 16 predicted proteins | sample III_Palsa_N2_3_FD_200533 | JGI IMG/M metagenome (GOLD analysis project Ga0302314, IMG submission 200533) | Peat permafrost microbial communities from Stordalen Mire near Abisko, Sweden - III_Palsa_N2_3 | ecosystem: Environmental > Terrestrial > Soil > Palsa > Peat permafrost | place: Sweden... | reverse complement strand
AGGTGACCTGTTCTTCGGTAAAACGCGACCTCTTCATCGCTCCTCCTTTGACCCTTTCGGGCCTGGCATGAAGCGACCGTAACTCTACTTTTCAGTGGTGTCGAAAAAGCGAGCCGACGTCACTCGACTTCGTTGACCAAACTGGGGATGCGAAAAGCACAACGTTTGATTCGGTTGTGACGCTCTCAAAAATGTTCATGCCAAAAATGCGTAAGCTAGTAATCCCGAGGCGAGTATCAGCCTACGGTAGCTGGACGCATTGCCGCCACACTCACAGGCCGTTAACTGCCGTTTGGGTATCACTGAGGTCTCTTCCGAGCTGGAGATGGGCTTGATGAACAAAGAGAAGAGCGAACTGGATTTCGCCGATGTGCATGGTAGCGTGCAAGCCACCATTGCAGCGATGCCGCCGGCGGCCAAGGCCGATGTCAGCGACGCGCAGTCGCATTCCAACTCCGTAGCTGACGAGGCCACAATCTATGCCGTCGCAGCCGGCGACAACCTGTCGAAAATCGCCAAGAAATTTTACGGCGATGCGGAAGCATGGAAGCAGATCTTCGATGCCAATCGCGATCAGCTTGTCGAACTGGACGGGATTAAGATTGGTCAGATGTTGAAGATTCCCGCCAAGTCCTGAAACAGAAGATCTGCTGGGCCGGAAACGTACGGGTGAAAGTCGGCCTGTTTGGTCAGGGATTCATATCGTCGCTTCGATCAGTACTCCAAATGGACACGCAAACCCACAACCCGTGCTGGTCCTCGGTCTCGGTTGTACCCGGGATTGTGAATAAGTTGGATATCTGCCGTCACGAACGCAAAGGATGTGACTGCTAGATCGTAGTACGCCTCTCCGATCTGCTCGGTGCTGTAGTTCAATCGCCCGTCTCCCAGGGTGAAGCCCGATCCACCTGCTGCAAGGTAGTTTCGATGCTCCGGCGAAAGCCCGTTCACTGCAAAGGCAATCGCAACTCGATCTTTTGGACGATCCCACTCTGTTCCGGCGAGCTGCACGCCAATGCTGGCGCTGCGGTCCGCTTCGGTGAAGGCGAATGATTCCGTCTTTCCGTCGTTCCACGCGACCCGTCCGAACAGACCCGTGTCTCCGTCGTCGGCGAGTGGAACGTCAATGCCCGCCGCCGCTCCATATTTGTATCGACCGTTTTGGTCATCCGCGCGAATGTTTGGAACACTGCCTGTTTCTTCAGCTCGAAGCAAAGCATCATCGTAGATGCCCATTCGTGCCTTGTTTTGAAATGCGAGCAGCCACACGCTGGCACTTTGGGGATCGTGCTGCCAAGTCACCTGCGCGTTCTGGCCATTTGCCCGGCCGATGGGACCTTCCAGGTTTGGCCCGTTGGCCTGCGTGGGCATCTGATACACGCCGTAGCGCCAAGTCCATGGGCCGGTCACGTAAGTCACGAGCCCACCGACGGTGTAACCTCTTGTGTCAGCCGCGAAATCCCAAGCTGGACTGTTAAACAGGCTCCAGTTCATGAACTGGGTTCGCGTCGAATTTCCATATCGGCTTTGGTCGAAGTCGTCGTTTACCGCCATGAGCCCCAACTTGAAGCTCAGGCGATCGTCAGCCTGATCGCCCGGCAGTTGATCCATCTTCCGTTTGACCTTCGTCGTTTTGTCGCCAAGTGGGATGTCGTACGTAAGGAAGGCACGCGCAACGTAAGCCCCACGCCCGAGAGTGCCACCACCGCCGCGGATCACATCACCATTGGTCAAACCGGCCAGTCCGGTGCTGTGGCTGACAGCTTCACCCCGGAACATTTCCACATCTAGGTACGCCGCGAAACGCGAAGTAATTGGCATCCCAAAGTAGGCGCCAAACGTGTGGGAGCGTGCATGATCTCCTCGAGGGTTGAGGCTGAGGGGACCGCTATAGGGAGAGTGCAAACTGTTTTGGATCTGTGTGATGAACGTGTACTGCGCACCGAGCAACTGCGGTACAAAATACGTGACGTCGTCGGCGGACGCATCGCTCATGCACGCGGATACAACAACTGTCACAACAATTATTGTTGCATACCGATTCATTCATTGACCCCACGTGATGAACATCATGACAGCTGCCGCTGTCATCACTCCCGTGGCGATCCACCCCCACACTTTGAGCGATGTGTTGAGGGTGAATTTGCCCATCACCTTTTTATTCATGGCCAGCAGCATGATCATGATCATCATCGGCACGGCAGCGACGCCATTGATTACTGCGCACCAATAAAGCGCTTTGATGGGATCTATGGGAGTGAAATTGAGCGCGATACCCACGAGGCTGGCGAAGACGAGCACACCATAAAAGAACTTGGCTTCACGTGGTTTGTACTCCAAGCCGCTGCGGCGTCCCAGCGCACCTGCTACCGCGAAGGCGGTCGACCCCGCAAGGACGGGTACGGCGAGGAGACCGGTGCCAATGATGCCCGCGGCAAAAAGCCCAAAGGCAAATCGTCCGGCGAGGGGGCGCAATGCTTGGGCAGCGTCCGACGCTGACTGAATATCCGTCTTTCCGTGCGCATGCAGTACGACGGCCGCTGTCAAGATGATGAAAATGGCGACGATGTTGGAGAACACCATTCCAATCGTCGTGTCGACGGTAATACGTTCGATCTGTTCGGGGCCCTTCGATGGATCCGCCTTCAATGAGTGGCGGTCATCGTCATCGTGGATTTCCTCGGCCTCCTGAGCCGCTTGCCAGAAGAAAAGATAGGGGCTGATGGTTGTCCCGAGCACGGCAACGATTGCAACAGCGTACTTGGCATTGAGTCGCACTTTGGGCACGACGATACCTTTCACCACTTCACCCCAGTGGACATGGATGACGAAGACGGTCGCTACATAGGCGAAAAGACTGAGTGTGAGAACTTTGAGGATGGGCGAATACCGGGAGAACGGCACATACATCTGCAGCAGCAGAGATACGATCGCGAAACCTGCTGCATACAACACGGCTGGACCGCCGATCAGCAGTTTCAGCGCGGCTCCCATCGCACCGATGTCGGCGGCCAGGTTGATCACATTGGCGACCATTACAGAGAACACCAGTCCATACGCCCAAGGGCGTGGGTAGTACTTGCGCATACTGCTGGATAGGCCCCTTCCTGTGGCGCAACCAATGCGCGCGCTGATCGCCTGGATCGCGATCATCAGCGGCATCGCAAGGAAGAGACTCCAGATCGTGGCATAGCCGAAGGCAGCACCGACTTGCGAGTAAGTGGCAATGCCGCTCGGGTCATCGTCCGCTGCCCCGGTGATCAGGCCCGCGCTCAATTTTCGCAGTAGGGAGGGCTTGGATTTGATGGACGATGAGTCGTTCAAGGGGCGTCCTCTATCCATCGGCTTCCGCACCACGCGTAAGTGCGGTGTAAATATATTCGGCTCTGAAGTTGACGTCTTTCGGCTGCGTGCAAACGCCGATTTCTACGATGGGTCGTGGCTCAAAGCGTGACGAGTGGTCTTCTGACCACTACGCCTTCAACGCAGTATTCGCCAGGGAATGTGAAAAAGGGATCGACAAGAGCGCGTCAGTTGGCGTTGAACATTGAATGCTGGCTACTTGGGCTTCGGCGTCACAGGCTGTTTATGCGAACGGGCGCAGCGTTCTGAAAAGGTCGGGTCAAATCACGTTCGACGGAGGGACAGAACCATGAGCGCGCTGAAACAGCTGACAGGTTCCCATGCGGGGAAGCAAAAGGGCGGCATTGGCTATGTAGTGCTTTGGCTATTGGGTGTGCCGATCCCCGTGCTGATTCTTTTTGCGTTGCTACGTGGGTGCGCTTAAAGACGTGTCAGCGACTGAATGTGGTCAAGGCAGCGTTTGCCTGCCTTCAAGGAGAACATGATGTCTTACGTTGCAGATGATGATGCGGTTGTCGCGGACCATTTGGTTTCGGACCCTCCGATGAGCTTTCGGGCGATCATTGCGGGATGGTTGGTGGCTACGGGGATGGCCGGCATGCTGTATGTCGCTGGACTTGCCATGGGCTTTTCCAGCTCTGACGCGTGGAATGCTGCGGAAAGCGCCAAAGGCATCGGCATTGGCACGGCGATCTGGGTGATCGTCACCTGGGTGGCTGCTCTATTTCTGGGTGGCATGTTTGCCAGCTGGTTCGATGGTCACACCGACGACACGAGCGGCTCTCTCCATGGCGTAACGGTGTGGGGATTGTCGGTTACTGTTACCGCTGTGTGGCTCGCGTTGGGACTGGCGCATTCCATGTCAGGTCGCCCGGAGATGAGCCGTATGGGTAACGGTATGAGTGCCACGCGCGGAATGACTACCAACGTGAGAGGTGATGGAGCCGTAGCCGTGTTGGACGCCAATATTGCCTTTCGGCTCAACGGTCGGGATCGAAGCAGCGCAGATGCTGTGGTAACCGCTCTGATTGCGGGACAGGATGACACTGCGAGCGCGCTGCTCGCGGCAGACATGGGGACGACGCAAGCGGATGCGGCTGGAGCACTCCAGCGGTTGGCACCCGAAATTCAAGCGGCCAGACGTGCGGCTAAGGCAGCGTCTGATCGAACGGCTCACTATCTGGCGATGACGATGTGGATCGCTTTCCTGAGTAGCTTTCTTGCGTTGCTCGCCGCGATGGGGGGGGCTGGTTGGGCGCATCACACATTCACCGTGTCTATCATCTTCGCCAATACCCGACGCGCGAAGCACGACGAGTCGGTTGAAGGACAACAAGAAGGCCGATCACGCTCTGATCGGCCTTCTTGTTGAATGCGAAACGCGCTCAGTGCTTTTTGTTTTCGTCCCGCGCGTGATCCATCGCTTTTCCCATGTCCTTCTGCATCTTGCCGACGTTCTTTTCAACATGGCCAGCTGCTTCTTTGCCATGGTTACCGGTGACTTTGCCAGTCGCCTCCTTGATCGCGCCCTTGATCTCGTGCTTTGTGCCTTCGGTTCTGTTCTTGTCCATGATTCGATCCTGCCTATCATCCCGCAAACATGCGGTTTGAAAGGTATAGACCGCAACCTGTCTCGAACCCGTGAAGCGCAAAGTGTAGAGAGCTATCTATCGTTTAGTAGCTGATGTGCATCACCAGCCATCTAGGAGCCTGGGCGGCAGAAACTCAAGGAGCTGCGGCTTCGCGCTTTTGGCCAGCTTTTCCGTAAGCGGCCGGTGACGACACCTCGCGCGGCGGAATCGTTTGGTTTAAGCGATGGGCCGCCAGCTGTGCGGCAGCAACGTATCGATATCGCGGTCGAGGGTATTCTGCTGATTCCTCATGGACGAGCCTTCCGCGTGCGCAAGTAGTCATGAGTGCGGTAGAACCTCTCAACCTCCGGTGTGTTGTCCTCTATCCACTCCTCGAATCGCCCGTTTGCTGCGCTCATTGCGTGCGCAAGTCTTTAGCGCCGTTCCGAAGGCTGCTTACGACAGTAACCATGTACAGTAATAAAAATTACTGTCATGAGGTCGTGTGATGCCACTCACCAACTCTCTTATCAGTCGCGCCAGTTTCGCCGAAAAACCATTTCGTCTGTCCGATGGCGGCGGCCTGTATCTGCTGGTCAATCCTGACGGTTCCCGCTGGTGGCGGCTGGACTATCGGCACGCCGGCAAGCGCAAGACGCTGAGCATGGGTATATATCCCGATACGGGATTGAAAAAGGCCCGCCAGCGGCGCGTTGCAGCGAGCCAGTTGCTGGCTCAGGGCCTGGATCCGGGTGAGGAGCGCAGGCTTGCCAAATCCGAGGCGATGTCACGTCCGCCTCACCTCGTGACAACGCGTACTGGTGATCGATACAGCGGCCTTTCGCAGACCAGGCCACTCGACATTCTTGGCATCGAGCCCATGGAGGAAAGTGCGTATCGAGCACTTCTGATGCATCGCCTGGCAACGGCCGATGATCTTGCCCGCACGCTCGACATGCCGGGCAACAAGGTACAGCGTCTGCTTGACCGCATGGAATTGAAGGGGTTGGCTTCGCACTCACCGGAACGCCCGCGACGTTATATCGCGGCGCCGCCAGAACTGGCGGTCGAGGCTCTGGTGGTGCAGCGTCAAGCGGATCTTGAGCGAGCCCGCTCAATGATCAACCAAATCAAGGAACAGTCGCTGCAGGCAACAGAAGAGACCCACGGCGAGCAGGTGGTGGAGCTGATTACCAGCCGTCCGGCACTGGACCAGGCCATTAGGCAACTTGTGCAGACGGTGAAAACCGACCTCATGACGTTCCAGAGAGCGCCAGTTCTCTACTCCGAAGGGTTTCCAGGATCAGACGGCAACTTGCGCCTGCCCAGTGGTGTGCGCGCGCGCAGCATCTCGGATGCCGAGTTTCTGGCTTTGCCTCGCGCTTTCGATTCCCTGAGGCGCGACCGGGAGTCTTCTGGCGAGGAGCAGAGGGTTTTCCCGGTGCTCACGGTCAAGATGATCGTTGCCGACAAACGCATCGGCCTGATTCCGCTTGACTCAAGTAATCCCGGCAGTTCCGTGTTGCTGGTACGCGCCTCGTCCCTGCTGGACTCCCTGTGTACGCTGTTTGAACTGATCTGGGAACGATCCACGCCGATCGTGTTGGGAGCCGATGGGCAGTTAGGCTGTGGCGTCTGCATTCCCAACCTGTCCGATGCGGCCAGGCAAGTCATTCCGTTGCTTGCAGCAGGACTCAATGACAAAGCGATTGCGTACGAAGCAGGCATTTCCATCAATACGCTGACTCGGCGTATCGCCGAGTTGATGAAATGTTTTGACACACGTACACGCTTTCAGCTGGGCTGGCAGGCGGCATTTACGACGTTTCAGGGTGATGTCGCGAACGGTGTTTCCACCATGCCACCCACCAAAAAGCGCTTGGGCTGAAAAAGACTCAGCGTTGCAATCTCTCCTATCGGTTTCCCTCGTCCGTTGAACGAGGATTCAAGCCCACATGGTGGATCGTCACCATGGTGATCATTCACCACGAATTGCTATTGCTACGTGCCATTCCGGTGCCGATACTCGGACTGCAACCAAACGGTTTCTCTGAGTGTCACTGGCGGCTGTCAAATCTGGGTGCGAACGCAACCAACGCTTGGAGCAACGCAGGGGGCGTTGTGGCATGGGTGGTACCAGGGCGGGGCTTCCATCCGGCTAGAGCGTTCTTGGTCTGGCCACCCTGCTCATCTCGATTCACATGGGGTCCAGCATGAAACATAAAACGTTTCATTCTCAGCACTGCCATCGCGGCGGCCTTGACCGTCACGTCGGCTGCGGATTCGACATCCATCGCATCACCTGGCGGAACGGTATGTTCCAGGTACAGCGCGTTGGGAGAAAGCCTGGATGAACATCAGCTCCTTTGATGTCAGGTAGATAGCGGGAAACCGAAAGAGCAGCTGGATCTAGAGAGCAGCTGGATCTGAGGTGGGAGCAAACGTGCCGCACTCGAAGCGGAAAATGCGCCATCAGCGTTTTTTGATCGGACTTACATTACATCAGAGGGTTATTTTTCATGAAACAAGGGCAATTCATTCTTGGCGCTTCCATCGCCGCTGCGCTCGCCGCTGTACCGGCCTTGGCACAGCCGATCGGTTTCGGTGTCAATACGTCGGAAGCGTCGCGCATCACCCAGACCGTGAACAACAACGTCGTTTCGGTCCTTCCCAAAACCCATCTGCAGTTCGCGCAGCGGAAAGCGCCGGTCAAGCAGCTGGCCGATTCGTTCGAGATGAACCACCTGCAGCTGATCCTGAAACCCAGCGCCTCGCGCCAGGCCGCGCTGGTCAGCCTTATTGCCGATCAGCACAATCCGAAGTCGTCGCGCTTCCACCAGTGGCTGACGCCGGCCCAGTTCGGTGAAAATTATGGTGTCGTCGATGCCGATATCGCTGCGGTGACCGCCTGGCTGAAGTCGCAGGGCTTCAGTGTCAACAACGTGTACCCGAACAAGACCCAGATCGATTTCAGTGGCACGTCGGGCCAGGTCAAGGCCGCGTTCCACACCCAGGAAGGCATCTACCAGGTCGGCCAGAACAAGGAAAAGCATCTGGCCAATGCCGGCGATATCAGCATTCCCTCAGCCCTGAAGGATGTGGTCGCCGGTGTGATGGGCCTGAATGATTTCCACCCGAAGGCGATGAACACACCGATCAAGGGTGCCAAGTGGAATGCTGCCAAGAAGTCGTATGTGCTGAATACGCCGAACGCCGCGCACAAGGCGGGCGGCAAGGCGATGGCCATCAACCTGCCATACACGGGCAAGAATCCGCAGGGCCAGGTCCGCGCGCTGGTGCCGAATGACATGGCGACCATGTATGGCGTGCGCACGCTGCGCAACAACGGCGTGACTGGCACGGGCGTCACCATTGCCGTGGTTGAAGACGGCGACATGGCGCCGTCCGACTGGACCAATTTCACCAGCACGTTCAATCTGACCCAGTACAACGGTACGTTCAATCAGTTCAATCCGGCCGCACCCAGTGGCCCGAACAACTGCAATGATCCTTCGGTCGCCAACTTCGGCGAGTCGGGCGAGACCCTGCTCGATGCGGAGTGGTCCACCGCCATCGCTCCGGGGGCGAACATCTGGGTGGCCACCTGCTCGGATTACACCGCTGACTTTTCGGGTTATGCGACCAGCAATTTCTTCGGCGGTGTCTATCTGGCAGCCGACAACCTCATCAACGCCACCGCGGCCAGCAGCCGCCCCAACATCATCAGCGCCAGCTACGGCTACGGTGAGTTCTTCACGGATGCGGCCAGCAAGAGCGCGGTCGACCTCATGTGGGCACAGGCAGATGCCGAGGGCATCTCGGTGTTCGTCTCCACTGGCGATTCGGGCTCCAACCCCAGCTTCAATGGCGGCATCATCAATGGCTCTTACGGCAACACGGCCTTGGACGCCAACTCGTTCGCGACCTCGCCGAACGATACCGCCGTCGGTGGTACCGATCTGGCCGACATCATCGAAGGTACCACCAGCCAGTACTTTGCAGCGACGCCAAGCGCGGTCGGCGGTTCGGCGCTGTCGTATGTGCCGGAGATTCCTTGGAACCAGTCGTGTGGCAACGGTGTGGCGGCGACGGCGATGGGTTACAGCAGCCCTATCGACTTCTGCAACGCTGTTGTGAACTATTACAAGAATCCGCCGGCTACTGCGACCAACCTGCAGTACTACTATATGGATTTTTTTACCTCCGAAGCGGGCAGCGGCGGCCCCTCGTCCGTTGATCGCAAGCCGGTCTGGCAGCGTCAGGTCTACAACGCCGCGCCCGACCAGTCGCGTGACCTTCCGGACGTTGCCTTGTTTGCCGGCTCGTTTGGCAACGACACCTACGTGGCGGTGTGCTCGTCCTACTATGCCTGCACCCCGGACTTCAGCCCAGGTACTCCGGCGCAAGAGGATCCGAGCGGCGTCGGCCTCAGCGGCGGCACCTCACTGGCCTCACCGATGTTCGCCGGCGTCCAGGCGCTGATCGACCAGGGCCTGACCAAGAACGGCCTGTCGGCCGATCAGGGCAACGCGGCACCCACCTTGTATGCGCTGGCCGCGGCGGAATACGGTAGTCCGTCGGCACCGAACAGCGCCAGCCTCGCCACCTGCAACGCCAACAACGGTGCGACCGGTACCAGCAACTGCGTGTTCCACAATGTGACGAGCGGTTCAAACTCGACCGGCTGCTATAGCATCACCGGCACGGGTAACTACGCTCAGTTCACGATCACTACGCCGAATTGCTTCTACTACAACGACACATATTACGAGGCCGATGCCGATGACACGCTAACGGAAAGTTTCGGACTCACCACGTCGGATGCCGCACCCACCAGTTATAGCCCAAGCAACAAGGCATATGGAGCTCAGCCGGGTTGGAGCTTCGCCACCGGCTTGGGCTCGGTCAATGCCACCAACCTGTTGATCGCCTGGCGCGCCTTTGTCAATGCGCCTCCGGCACCGTAAGCAAATACTGAGAACCACATTTCCCAAAGCAGCCTGAAAAAGGCGAGTCAATTGCCTGGCGGAAGGATCCCGCTAGGCTTTTCTGCGTCACGTAGGTGGTGTGTTCGGGTTACGACTTAATCAGCGGGTCCGTATCGCGACTGCCTGTGTCGCGCAGCAGCAGTCGATACGCGGGATGCGTACTCTCGTCCAAGTACGGGTATGACGTTTCTGCTGTAGGGATTGTTTCGCCATGTCTAGAATCCGGTCGCTGCCGCTGTTGGTCGGCGCAAACATCCATCGTATCGGGGTAGGTCTGTGGAATGGTAGGTAGTCGTTAGGGCATCGACAATGTGGTGGCATACATAGCCCCTTTACGGTCGAAGTCTTCTTCCTGCCGCAGCGACCGTTAAGGCGGTACGATCAACATAGCGTTGCGCTGAACATCCTGTTTGGGCAGAAGCTGGTGCAGCCTATGGTGCTGACGCGATCACGATGGGTGCTGAGTGGGACGGACCTGATGAGTTCGACACCACATCTTTGTGGGATGTTGTCGTGTTGCCGCAAGAACTGCAGAACCTGCAACCGCTGATGTCTCAACTTGGAAGGGCAGCTGATCCAATGCAAAAGGCCTATCTGTCGCTGCAGTTTCCGCAGCAACGCTTGACCGATTTCCGACTCATGCAGGCCGGAGATCGACCGGACGAATATCTGGATCCGACACCCTTCACTGCCAAGTCACTCCTTGAGCGGCTTTAGAGTTTTCGCCATGATGCTTGGAGCGCCCGTACAAGCCGGCGCTGGCCCGCCACGCCTGCATTCCGCGGCCTTGGCATGCAAGGGGGATGGTGATGAGGATGTTGCGTTTGGGCTTTCTGGGCATCAGCGCTTTGCTCGCAAGCCAAGCTTGGGCTGACAGCTGCCAGTTGAAGGATTACGGCACCTTGCCGGTGGAAATGGTCGGCGGCCGAGCCACGACCATGGTGAAGATCAATGGGAACGATACGCGCTTCATCATCGATACCGGGGCTTTCTTCGACACGATGTCGCGTGCCAACGCGTTGGCGCTGGGGCTCAAGCTGCGACCTGCACCCTTTGGTTATCGCATCAGCGGTGTTGGAGGCACTGCGGCTGTCGAGTTCGCGCAGGTCGAGGAATTCGGCATCCTCGGTGCGACGCTCAAACATATTGGTTTCATCGTCGGCGGTACGGATGCGGGCTATGGATTGCTCGGCGCCAATCTGCTCGATCTGGCCGATCTGGAAATTGATCTGGTGCACGGCAAGTTGACTCTGTTCAAGGCGGACCACTGCAACAAACTGGCGTTGGCGTATTGGTCCAAGGATGGCCAATACAACGTCGCCGATATCGTGCCGGCTGTGAACGAGAGCGACCGGCGCACTTTTCTCAACGTGATGATAAACGGCAAGAAGGTGCGGGCGGTGCTCGATTCGGGAGCGTATGCCACTTTGCTTAGCCGTCGCGCCGCCGAGCGGGTCGGCATCGACCTGAATGCGCCCGAAGTCGGGGCTGGCAGCAGCTTCGGTATTGGCGCCAGGTCGGTCAAGACATGGACTGTACGCATTGATTCGTTCTCGGTCGGCACAGAAACCATCCAGCACAGCCAGGTGCAGGTCATTGATGGGAGCATGGGCGACACCGACATGCTGCTCGGCGTGGATTTTCTCCTTGCCCATCACATGTTCATCGCCAACAGTCAGAGGAAAGTCTATTTCACCTACAACGGCGGGCGCGTGTTTACCTTGGCCGAAGCGCCGAGCGACAGCGACAAACCCGATGGCGGCACTGTTGTGGACGACAACGGCACAGCGCCCAAGGCTGCGTCCGATTACGCTCTGCGTGGCGAAACGCACCTGTCGCGCGGCGAACCGAAGGCTGCCGTAGCCGATCTGGACGAGGCGATCCGTATGGCGCCCGATCAGGCGGCTTACTATTTTTCCCGTGCGCGAGCCCACATGGCGGACAAGCAGCCCGATGCAGCGCTCGCCGATCTGGACAAGTCCTTGAGCCTGGATCCGAAGAACGTCGATGCCTTGCTGCTGCGCGCCGAACTTCGCTTCGTGCACAAGGACCGCACGGGTGCGACAGCCGACGTGACGGCGGCAAGTACCTTGGTGCCTGCGGGATCAACGCAGGCGCGTTCGATTGCCGGCTTGTACGTCCAACTCGGTCAACCCGCTGCGGCACTACCCATGCTCGACGATTGGATACGCCTGCATATCGATGACGCCATGCTCGGCTCCGCGCTCAACGAGCGCTGCTGGGCGCGGGGCCTGAGCAATCAGATGCTCGACGATGCCTTGAAGGATTGCCGCAAGGCGATCAAGCATGATCGCGAAAACCCGGCCTACCTCGACAGTCTCGGCTTGGTGCAGCTACGACTGGGACATTATCCCGAATCGATCAAGGCCTACGAGCAGGCCGTCGCGCAAAGGCCGCATTCCGCGTGGTCGCGCTATGGCCTTGGCTTGGCGAAAATCCGTAGTGGCCAGACGGACGCGGGCAATGCTGATCTGGTCGCTGCGCGCGCGCTTGATCCGGAAATCGAGGCGCGTGCCACCAAGTTTGGCTTGACCGCGGCGAGGCCATAGAGCGCACAGGAAATATTCTGAGAGCCACTTGCCTGACAAAAAAGGTGTCAGTGACAATCCCTGGAAGATGCCGGGGACGGATCGGTTCCGGCCGTGGGTCGAAGCCGAGAGCAGCCGTTTCGCCGCGGCGCGACTAATCGGACGATCACCGCGTTCCTCAAATTGTCCCTGACACCATTCTTGTCAATTGTTCGCGCCGCCATCGCCACCGCTGACGGTAAGCGCACTGATGAAATCTTGGTTCAAGCCTGTTGCCACATGATGTGCAGCCTTGCGAATTTCAGGCATTGCGTTGCACTCCCACAAGCTGCCGCGCAGCAACGACCCGATGGCAAAAAGTCCACGCTGCGGCTGTCCCGTTCCATTGATCAATTGCCCATCGCTTTGAGCTGCAACACCCAGCTGCAACGGATCTGCAACCGCTAGACCGTCATGCAGGAGTCCGGAAAGGAGTTCGTGCTTCGTATACGCAAGAGCGGTGTCCAGGCCGGTTGCCTGGATAACCAGATCTGATTCCAGCGTACTGACCAGCTGGGACACCCGACCGCGAATTGTGACCCGCAAAGATGAGGCGCCTTCGACTCGCAAAACCCGCGCCGCGTGGACCTGAAGACGTCTCTCATCCCGCAGTTGCTCAATGGCCTGCGCTGAAGCAGGCGCCACGCGATGGCGTGATGCCTCCCAGACCCAGCGGACATGCCGCAGGAACTGCCAGCGTTGCCTGGTGGTCAGCTTTTGCCAAAGCTTGGCGTTGATCGGCCGCATGCCATCGACAATGCCGCGCCAGTCTCCGGCGTGTAATGCGATCGCCTCGCGGACAAGTCGCGTCATGGCCAGAACACCATCGCTGTCCAGCAGGCCTTCGTTGAGGTCATCCTGAAAGGGGTAGGGCGCCATGGGTTGCTCTGGATGCACGAAGGGCAACAAGCCATGCCTGGAAACTGCTATCAGATCTGTATCGGGCCAACGCGTGGATGCTGACAACAGCGTGTCGACCGCGGTCAGCCCCGTGCCGATCACCACGACTCGACGAGGAGGCTTCTGCTGCTGACCAAGGGCCCACGGGTCAAGCTTGTAAGCGCCGCTGGCAAGCGCTTCGCTTGAGACACTTCGAAGGGGACGCGGCGGCAACGCACCCAACGCCAGAACCACGTTGCCTGCCTCAATGGTTCGCCCATCCGCCAAAACAATGATGTAACCGTTGTGCGGAGCCGCCTTGATGCTCACCGCTGCGGCTTTGTGCACTTTGAAAGACTGACCCTGCTGTGATGCGGACTGGATAAGCGCCGTGATCTGCGCCTGGACAAAATCGCCGAACAGGCGGCGAGGAAGAAAATCCGAGCCGCTCACATGGCCCAGCTCTTCGCTGGCATGCCTCAGAAAATCATCCGAATGATCCAGGAACAGTCCCATGCCAGCTGCACGCACATTGAGCAAGTGTCGTTCATCAAGCGTGCTATACGCCACGCCTCGTCCGAGCGAACACTGGTTGACGATCCAATGAATCGTGCACGGCGGGTTGCATCGTAGAAGTTCGCCAAAGACCGCGGCGCCGGCAGCTCCGCCACCGATGATTGCGATATCCGTCATGAGATCGATCCCCAATGCTACAAAGAAATAATTCGCCAGTCCCGGCAGGGTCGCACGACATCGTGTTTAGTCTTGGCTGCAGTCAATCATGTCTGTCGTTAAGTCTCTGTATCTTGCTTTGGCTATCAGAAACGATGATTCACGACATATGCTTATGCCAAATGAGGCTTGGACGGCTTCACTTTTTCGTGATGCCGCCATACATGCATATAGCCATCTAGGTGGCTAACTTAGAGATACACGAAAAAATGTGCAGTAAGGGCATAACCTTCAGAGTGTGATACGCCGTTCCAACCTTCTGGCAGGCTCGCCGCAGGTATATTCCCTCTTTCGGTCGCTTGCCGGGACGCTGGTGTCACCGTGATGCCGCATCACATGCGGGAAGTGTCAGAGCGGTTCGGTCGCCGTCGACCTGCGTTGAGTGTCCAGGCTGGCTGTCTGCGGATAGACAGCGTAAGACAACAGCGGGCCGCCATAGACGTGAAGGCTGAGAGCAGGGGCGTCGGCCGACGGGTTGGAGCAAGCATGTGCATAGGCGGCATCGTCGAAGATCGCCGCGCCATCGCGTTGCAGGTCGAGCGCGCGCACTTCCTCCGGTTTACCGGTGACGAGCCGGAATTCGTCGACATGCAATGCGCCGCATAGCACCAGCTCGATACCCCAGAGCCCGTCGTGGTCATGCACCGGCGTGTGATAACCCGGCGGCCAGCCAATAAGGATCGCGGAGTAGCCATCGCCTTCGGCAACCAGCCAGCGGCGATAGGCAGTACGGGCTTCCTCGGCCTTGCTTGCCAGCGCACGCCGTGAATCGGTCGCATCGGTAACCGCGCGCAAGGCATTGCAGAGGACGTCCAAGCCTGAGGGCAACTGCGGTTGATGACGTTGAAGAACGGCCGCAATTTCACGGCGCCATGTTTCGAGAAGTTGTGCGGACATAGGTCTTTTCGTGACTGCGATGAGCTCACGATAATGGGTGCGCGCTAAAAAAGGTAACTAGACAGATATTTAACGGTTAATGCCCGAGCCAGGTGCCGGGTGGGGCTTCAACGCGTCTCCAAGGGTGTCGCAACAGACGACACTCCCAATGGCTGCGCACGGCGTGCGCGTGTCGGTAGTGCGCCTGCCGCAGATGCATGACCGGGACAAGCAAGGCGTCGTCACCTGTATGATCGCTCTTGTTCGCGAGAAGGGCATCTCGGCTTATGTTGGCGACGGGCTCAATCGCTGGCCGACGGTGCACCGGCTCGATGCCGCGCCCCTCTATAGGCTGGCGCTTTAGAAGGGAACTGCCGGGGCGAGGTATCACGCGGTCGACGAAGAGGGTGTGCCGGTTCGAGAGATCGCAGAAGCCATCGGCCGGGGCTTGAAGATACCGGTCGTCGCCATGTCCCCCGAGGCAGCAGCCGGTCATTTTGGCTGGCTTGGGTTCTTCATCGGTATGGATGCCCCAGCTTCAAGCGCGCTGACGCAGCAACGGCTGGGATGGCATCCGACAAATAAGCCTGGGATGATTGCCGATCTCGACCGTGCGCGGTATTTCGAATCCTGAAGTGATTGGGCCATCCCGGCACACAGTGAGTAGTAGATCGCGGCTTGATGGAAGCTCAGCTGCAAGAGAGAAAAGGTCTCAAGGATAATTCCTGTTAGCGCCTGTACAGGGAGACGACCAGTGTGACAGCTGATCTACACAAGCTGCACGCCCTGCAGATGATGCAATCGTCTGAGCATAACGACAGGAACAGCCCTCGATGCAGTATGGTTCGAACCCGACGGTCTCATTCCTCTGCAAAGTCCCTTCATGTCTGCCGAAATCTTGCGCCTGCTCCTTATCGATGATGATGCGTTGTTGCGAGATAGGGTGCTTACGCCGCGGCTGAGGCAATTCGGTTTCGAGGTGATGGCCATCGGGCATGTGGGGGAAATGGCGCAGGCCATCGAGCGCCGCAAGCCGGATATCGTGCTGCTGGATATTGGCCTTCCCGACCACGACGGGTTCGAGGTGTCGCGGACCTTGCGTGCGCAATTCTCCGATATCGGCATCGTGATGCTGACCGGTCGGTCGGAAACCTCCGACCGGGTGCGCGGCCTCAGCGAAGGTGCCGACGCCTACCTGTCCAAGCCGGTGGAAATCGACGTGCTGGTCGCCACTCTGCACAGCGTCGCGCGCCGACTCAAGTCGCCGTCGAACCCGCCCGCACCCGCGGGCACATGGAAACTCGATTCGGATGACTGGCTGCTGCTCTCACCTTCCGGCGGCCGGGTGATCCTGAGCAAGACCGAACGGCTGCTGCTGGAAGAACTGATGAAGCAGCCGAACCAGGTCGTCGTGCGTGACATCCTCATCGGCGCCATCACCGACGATATATATGCGTTCGATCCACATCGGCTGGATTCTCTGATCCATCGCCTGCGCCGAAAGGTGCTCGCCGCCACCGGCGAGCCACTCCCCCTGAACGCGGTTCACGGGCAGGGCTACTTGCTGGCGGTGAGCTGACCCGTTTCCATCGCATCCGCATGCCCCCGGGATGCGGCGGCAAAGACGCGTGCCAGCAGCGCCGAAGGGGGAAACGGTTTCGGCAGGCGCTCGCTATAAATATCCTCCGGGCCAGCGGCTGAGCCATCGCTGTCCAGGTAGGCGGAAATGAGGATGGCGGGTACCGAGTGCAAGGTCTGCCGCAATCGGCGCAACAGTGAGGTCCCATCTGTGTCGGACATGCGGTAGTCGCAGATCAGTACGTGCGGCGGTTGTTCCATGTGTTCGACCAGTCGATCCGTTTCCGCGCCGCTGGCCGCCTCGCTCACGTCGCAACCGCCTTTTTCCAGCGCGGAAGCGAGTACGCCACGCAGGCTGTCGTCGTCGTCAATCAGCCACACGCGGACGCGATCCGTGGGCAGGGCGACAGGTACCTCCACCGACACGGTGTCCGCCATCGGTAGCTGGATGCGGAAGATCGTGCCGCCGCCAGGTGCGTTGTTTACGGTGATGTCGCCACCGGCGCGGTGAATCAGGCTGTAGACGACGCTGAGGCCGAGCCCGGTGCCCCGATCGACCGGCTTGGTGGTGAAGAACGGCTCGAAGATGCGATGCCGAAGCTCCTCAGGGATGCCGGTGCCGGAATCCTGGATCGACAGGGTGACGGTCGAGGCATCATTCGAGGTGATCGCGATCGTGCAGCGGCCGCCGTCGGGCATCGCATCGCGAGCATTGGACGCGAGGTTGAGCAGGGCGAGCTCGAACTGGCTGCGGTCGAAACGTATCGGCAAGCCGCTGCGCGACGTGTCGATGGACAGCTGGACCGAGGATGGCATCAGCTGTCGCAGCAGCGGCTGGATGTCGCGCAGAGCTGAGACGGCATCGAAGGTCTCGGTGTGCGTCACATCATGGCGACTGAAGTTCAGCAGCTTGTTGCACACCGCCGCACCACGCCGGGCGGCCAGCTCCACGCCCTCCAGCGCATCGGCCATCGCCTGTGCATCCTCGTCGGGCGGGAGATCGGGATTCAGGCGGTCCCGTTCCATCGCAAACCCCAGGATGATACCGAGCACGTTGTTCATGTCGTGCGCGATGCCGCTGGCCAGCTTGCCGACGGCATCCATCTTCTGGGCGTGCAGCAGTTGCTCTTGCGTGCGCTCGCGCTCGGCGATCTCGCGCTTCAGTTCACGCCGGTGCGCATTCGACTCGGCGAGGCTCTCGCGCAGAGCATTGATGCTTCGATCGATCACGATGGCAATCAGCAGATAGCTCATCAGCGCGCGACCGGGAAAGGCGATATAAGTTTCCACCGCCACGCGCCACAGGCGGGCATCGCTGAAGATCTGCGGCGGAATCACGCCGATCGCGAAAACCAGCATCAGCACACCGTAGGTGGTCCAAAGCGCGCGCCGCCCCAGCATCAAGCCGCTCAGCGCCAGTACCACAACCAGGGTCAGGTCGACGAAGTTTTCGTGATAACCGAAGGCGCCGTAGGCCAGCGCTGCCGATGCCAGTACCACCCCCACATACAGCGCCACGGCCGGGCGGAAGCGGCCGCGGCGGATCAGCCAGATGCCGATCCAGGCCGCGAGTGTCATGGCGACGTCCGTGGCCAGATCGATGGCGATGGCCACGCGCGGGCCCGTGCGCGCCGTGTCGTACAGCGTGTCCCTCATGTAGTTCCAGTTGAACAGCAGCAGGTAAAGCTTGTTCAACGGCATTCGCAGGCCCTCGAACAACAACATCCACTGCATGAAGACGCCATTGCGCCGATCGACCGGATCGTCGATCGGGATGCGCTGGAACCAGGCAAGCAGTCGCTGAAGCATTACCGCGGGCACTCCGATGGGGCTTCCAAACGTCCAGACAGCTTCCGTATGTGGGCTCGTCGGCGTATCGATACGCCGCAGTATGCCATTAGGAATTTAGACGTCTAAATATAGGTGAGAATTGGGTGATCTTACGAGCATAACGCCGTGTGTGACTAACGCCGACCGCTGACCTAAGCTCGAAAGGTCCGCGGAGCCGTGTGCACGCAGACATCATCTGAGCCGATGATCGTTGACGGGGACAGTCACAACTTCAATTCATCGCACGATCTCTAGTGGGGATATCACATGTCAAGCAACAAGCCTTTACCGTGGCTGGCGGGAGCAGTCATGGCACTGACGGGGATGCTGTCAACGGGGGCGCACGCCGCTGCCCCTGCGACCAGCGTTCCGAGCTATGCGCCCGATACGGCACGCATTACCGACGCGATCGACAATTCCAGGCTTTCCGCCGTGGCCGGCAGCAAACCGGCGCTGGCGTTGGCGAAATACGACACCGGCTTGCTGTCCCCGACGCGCACCATCCGCAACGTGACGCTGCTGCTCAAGCGCAGCGCCAGCAAGCAATCCCAGTTCGAGAGTTATCTGGCCCAGTTGACCACGCCCAGTTCACCGTATTTCCATCACTGGCTGACCGCTACGCAGATCGGCACGATGTTCGGGCCGGCCTCCGCCGATGTCAGCAAGGTCGAGCAGTGGCTGCAGTCGCAGGGGCTGCACGTCGAGTCGGCGTCCCCTACGGGCATGATGATCAGCTTCTCCGGCACGTCGGCAGCGATTGGCCAGGCGTTCCACACCACGCTGCACGGTTACACGGTGAACGGTGAAAAGCATTTCGCAAATGCCACCGAACAGCAGATTCCGGCCGCGTTGGCCTCGGTCGTGGCGGGTGCGGCGTCGTTGGGCAACTTCTTCCCCAAGCCGCAGCACACCGACGTGGGCACGGTGACTCGCGACAAGCGTTCCGGCAAGTGGAAGATGGTGGCGCGGGCCAAGGGTGCCCCGCAGATCACCGTGCCGCCTGGCACGATCGATACCCAGACGACGTATGACGTCGCGCCGCAGGATTTCAACACGATCTACAACGTCACTCCGTTGTGGAACCGCAGCACGCCCGTGCGCGGCGCGGGCCAGACCGTGGCCGTGCTGGAACGTACGGATGTTCTGCCAGCGGATGTGCAGACGTTCCGCAATGCCTTCCTGCCCGCGGGGGTGAGTGGCACGGTGAACTACATCAATCCGCTGCAGGCTGCGGGCGATACCAGTTGCCCGGATCCAGGCACCAATGGCGATGAAGGCGAGGCTGCACTGGATACCGAGTGGATCGGCGCAGCTGCACCGGACGCTAGCATCGTGTTTGCCTCCTGCGATGACAGCCAGAGTGCGACCTTCGGGCCGTTCACGGCCGCTCAGAACCTGCTTAGTGGTTACTCCACGCCGATGCCCAGCGTGTTCAGCCTGAGCTACGGGGATTGTGAGGCTGCTGGCTTCGTCGACGGCACCGCTACGCAGGCAGGCGACCTGTGGTCGCAGGCAGCTGCCGAGGGCGTGACCGTGTTCGTCTCCACCGGCGACGCCGGTTCGGCTGGTTGCGATCAGAACGAACCGGCGGCCTACCAAGGCATCGCGGTCAACGGCATGGCTTCCACGCCATACAACGTGGCTGTGGGTGGTACCGACTTCAACGATTACAATAATGAGGCCCAGTACTGGAGTTCATCGAACTCGGCGCTATACGGCTCCGCCTTGAGCTACATCCCGGAGCAGACCTGGAATACCTCGTGCGCCAGCAATACGCTGGATGCGCTGCTCGGTTTCAGCAACGGCGTGGCTGCGTGCAACAGCGCGGCGGGTC
>Ga0302314_10007061_pt1 | contig 20241 bp, 17 predicted proteins | sample III_Palsa_N2_3_FD_200533 | JGI IMG/M metagenome (GOLD analysis project Ga0302314, IMG submission 200533) | Peat permafrost microbial communities from Stordalen Mire near Abisko, Sweden - III_Palsa_N2_3 | ecosystem: Environmental > Terrestrial > Soil > Palsa > Peat permafrost | place: Sweden... | reverse complement strand
CGGCGCAGTTGTAGAGCAGGTTGCGCGCGGCCTCGATCTTGATCGCCATGTCGGCGAGCTTGAACTGCATGCCCTGGAACTCCGCAATGGCGCGCCCGAACTGCTTGCGCTCCTTCGCATACGCAACCGAGACGTCAAGCGCACCCTGGGCAAGTCCCAGTGAGGTCGCCGCGATGGTCGGACGATTCAGGTCCAGCACTTTCATGCACGCCTTGAAACCCTGTCCTTCCTCCCCGAGCAGGCAGTCCGCGTCCACCCGCATGTCGTCGAAGAAGAGTTCATGGTTCGGCGCCCCGTTGCGTCCCATCTTGTGCTCCTGGCGGCCGAGGCGAAAACCGGGGGTCTTTGTATCAACGAGAAACGCGCTGATGCCGTCCGATCCGCGTGCCTCCGACGTGCGTGCGAAGAGCAGCACGTAATGCGCGTGCCCACCCCACGTAATCCAGTTCTTCTGTCCATTGATGACATAGGAATTGCCATCCTTCACCGCTCGCGTGCGGATGGACGATACGTCCGAACCCGCTTGCGGCTCGGTTACCGCGATCGCGGTCACAAGACGCCCTTCTGCGGCAAGCGGCAACCACCGCTGCTTCTGTTCCTCCGTGCCGTAATGCAGGATTGGCAAAACGAATGAAATCGAATTGTTTCCGCACAAGGTGGCCGCCGCGAGCGACACCTTGGCGATCTCCTCCTTGACGATACATACGGTCTTCAGGTTTCCGCCCGGTCCTCCATACTCCTCCGGGAGCCACAACTGCAGGAGACCCATGTCACCAAAGATGGGGACCAGTTCCGACGGAAAGCGGTCGCTCTCTTCCATGCCGGCCACGAGCGGCACGATGTCCTTCTGGACCATCCGGCGAACCGAGTCCTGGATCGAAACCTGCTCTTCATTGAGACGCATAATCACTCCGTCAGTCGATGCTGTTTTGCCCGGCCAATCAACACAATCAATATCCCGGGAAGGAAAGACCGCCATTGATGCTGAGTGTCGATCCCGAAACCTGATCTGACTCCTTGCTCGACAGGTACAGGATGTATTCCGCAAGGTCCTCGGCGGTGTTCAGTTTGAACTTCACGCGTTGCTCGGCCTTCGTGAACGCCTTGACGATGACCTCCTGCGACCCGGCATCCCTCGCCGCAAGAAAACGATCATGGGCCGGCGTGCCCGTGGTGAGCGTGGTCGCGACCGAGTTGATGCGAATGCCGAGATGCGCGAGTTCCGCGCCAAGCGCGCGCGTGAGGAACATGATGGATGCGCCGGCCGCGCCGATCATCGACTCGCTCGGCGTGGGCGTGCGCGCCGCGTCGGTCGTGATCAGCACGATCTTTCCGTACTTTTGATCACGCATGAATTTCGTTGCCGCATGGACGACGTTCAGGCGTGGCATGAGTCGACTGGTCAAGCATGCGATGCCTTCATCGGGTGCCATGTCGACAAACAACTTGGGCTTCGGATCCCGCGGACCACCGCTCGCCACCACGATATCCACCTTGCCAAATCGCGTGACGGCTTCCTCCACCGCGCGCTCGATTCCATCGTAGGTCAGCAGGTCGCTGTTCACGAAAACGCGCTTGCCCGCAAACGCGCTGCACTCTTCAATCAGCACTTGCGCCGCAGCCTCGTCGCGTCCCTGGATCACCACGCTCGCGCCACTTTGTGCGAGCTTCTTGACCGCCGCCCTTCCGATTCCCTTTGTGCCACCCAGCACCACGGCCGATGAGCCGGTAAGTTCAGTCAGCATGTTGTTTCCTGTTCCTTTCTCTAGATTGGTTTGACCCGGGCGATCGCTCGCGGCTTCGGTGAGCGCGAATTACTCACCCGTTTTCGTCTCGCCGTCATAGCGTGTTTCACGTGAATGCGCCGCACCGGTCACCCCTTTCTTCTTGCGCTCTTTCATGAAGTTGTTCTCATCCGGTTCGTAACGGATGTTCGTGCCGAGCGCGTGCATGACATAACCATGGACGAACTGCGAAGTCATGCCGAGCGAGTCGAGCGCGAGATGCGTGGCGGCCTTGCCGATCGCGATCGCGTCACGCGGCAGGCGAACGATCCGTTCGGCCCAGTCCTCGCCGGCGGCCGCAAGTTCGCTCGCCGGCACGGCCTTGTTCACAAGCCCAAGGCGTGCCGCCTCGGTCCCGTTCATCGTTTCGCCGAGCAGCAGCAGTTCGCGCGCTTTCTTTGGACCCATCGTGAGAATGTTGATGCTCGTCATGTACGAAGCGCCCGCGAGGCCCATCTTTTGTTCGGGATGACCGATCTTTGCGTCTTCGGCGGCGATCGCAAGATCGCTCGCTTCCACGATGTAAAGCCCCGCGCCGACGCAATATCCCTGCACCAGCGACAGCGTGGGCTTGGTGCAATACAGGATCTGGCGAAACTGCTCTACGTGGTGCTTGTCGAAACTCAAGCGGATGCGCTGGCTTGGCCGGCGCGCTCCGGGTTCCTTCGAAAAGCCATATTCCGCCCCGCCGACCTGCGCGAGATCATGCCCGGTGGAAAAGTCCCGCCCCTCGCCACGGAAGATGATCACGCGCACGTCGTCGTCGCGTTCGGCGGTTTCCATGTGCTCCATCAGGCGGTCGAACATTTCGTAGGTCAGCGCGTTGCGCTTTTCATCGCGGCAGAACGTGATGTAGGCGCGGCCTTCCTTCGCTTCGTACTTAACCAGGTCTCTCAGATCGTCACTCATTGCGTGGTCCTTGGGTCTTGGGTCTCGGGGTCATGCGGCCCGAATCAATCAATGGCGCGAGCCGCGGTGTCGGGCGTATCCGGCTGGCAGCAAGCGGACAGCGTCGAACAAAATCTGTCAGTTTATTTTTGGTCCATTGGATGAACCTTTGAAACATACTCTACAAAATCCGCAGCGATGTCAAGTCTCGAAAGCACGAGGTTTCAAGCACATGCGACAGGCATCTCGGCCCGATCCAGGCCCTTTGATCGACGGGTTGCCAAAGGACGTATGACCGGTCGCGCAATGCTTACTTGATGAATCGGACGAGCGGAGGTAGCATCAAGCGACAACACATGAATGGATTAATCATTGAAAACCTCAAACTCCAGCAGCCGCGCGCCTAAGGCCAAGATTGAAGCTGCCCCCGAAGACGCTGCGCCACCGCGCGCGCGTCCTGTGCACGCGTACGCGCCTGTGCAGACGCGTCGTGCATTCGAAGCAGTGGCGGACCAGATCCGGGGCCAGTTGGCAAGTGGTGCGCTGCAACCCGGCGATCGTTTGCCGCCCGAGCGCGAGTTGGCCGAGCAGTTCAGCCTGAGCCGCAACACGGTCAGAGAGGCCTTGCGTTCTCTCGAAATGGCCGGCGTGCTGGAGTTTCGCAAGGGCGCCACTGGCGGCGCGTTTGTGCGTGAAGGCCAGGGCGACGCCGTGATCGCCGGGTTCGCCGACCTTTTCCGGCTTGGCGCAATCCGTCCCGCAGACCTCACTGAAGCGCGGCTTATCGTGAGCGTGGCGGCAACACGCCTCGCCTGCCAGCGCGGGACCGAGGCGGACCTCGAAGCGCTGCGCGAGAATTTCCGTCGAAGCGAGCTTGCCGTGTCTGAAGGCAATGTTCACGAGCGCGTGCGGATCAATCTGGATTTCCATCGGTTGCTCGCGCGCACGGCACGCAATCCGGTGCTGGTCATCCTGACCGATGCGCTGGTGGAGATTCACGAACAGTTGCTGGAAGTCGTGTCTCCGCTGCCGGACAGCGCGGTCATGCCATCGCGCCGGCGCCTGCTCAAGTACCTTGCTGCCCATGACGAAGAGAAAGCGGCCGCCGAGATGGAAACGCATTTGAAGGCGCTCCAACGGCACTATCTCCTGCAGCAGACGGAGATCAAGCAGGTCAGGCGCGCAAGTTAAGTGGATCGACAGAAGCAGGCGTAGGGCAAAGCGCTTCGCTTGGCTTCTGCCGAACGAAGAAACTAAGCAGACACTTCAAGTTCGCGAGCCACGGCTTCCGCCGAACGCAGGCCGAACACGGCCGCCTTGGCCAGTCCACCCACATACCCTGCGTTGGCGCCGCCCTCGATGCCGCCCGTCGTCGCTCCGGCCGCGTAAAGGCCCGGTATCGGGCGATGCCCTTCGTTGAGCGCCTGACCATTTGCATCGATCACTACCCCGCCCATCGTGTAGGTCATGCCTGCGCACAGTCCAATGGCGAGATAGCCAGGGCCGTTGATCGGCCACGGCCCGGTGGCAAGCGTCGCGGGCTTGACCGTGCGTCGCGGGGAAAGCGAGTCGAGGCGGCCGCCCGCGAGTGCCTCGTTATAGTCTTGCACCGATCGCTTCAATGTCTGCGCTTGCATGCCGAGTTCAGCCGCGAGCGCTTCGATGTCGTTGGCCCGGTGAATCGTTACACCCAGTCGCTCCAGCGCGGGATTCGGCGGCAGGAGGAACGCGCCGCCGGGTCCCGACCAGATGGCTTCATCGAGAATGACGAACGACGACAGCGGTTCATCAAGCGCCGCGACTGCATTCGCGATCGCGACGCCGCCCAGGCCTTCGTCGGTGAAACGTCTTCCTGCACCGTCCACCACAATTGCCGACGAAGCGACAATGTCGAGCACCGGGTAAGGCCATAGCGATTCATCATGCAGCGCGCCCGCGCATTGCACGTGCCCGTAGAACTTGTCCATGCCCGTCACCGCAGCGCCGGCGGCCAGCGCCATGCGGATGCCGTCTCCCATGCCTGTTCCCGCACCTCGCTTGCACAGATGCTCCGGCCGTGGCGATATGTATTGGCGGACCATGGCGGCGTTACCCTGAAAACCGCCATCGGCGAGCAGCACGGCACGCGCGTCGATCAACAAGTCGTCGCCCTGCCCGGTTTGTGCGCGCACGCCCGAACATCGTCCACCGGTCATTTTCAGTTCGCGTGCCCGCGCGTCTCGAATGAAGCGTCCGCCGGATGCCACGAACGTGGCTTCCAGTCGCTGCAGCAGCAGATCACCGCCCTTGCCTTGCCAGTGATTCTGGAAACCGGTCTCCCGCAAACTGAACGGCATGAGCATGTGGCCCATGAATGGATACTCGCCGCCGCGCCCGAACGCTGCGCCGCGCCCAGCCAGCCAGTCGACGACGCGCGCGCCGTCGTTCGCCATGGCGTGCGCGAGCGCCTCGTCGCGCAAGCCTTCACTCGCTTCGACGATCGCTTGTTGCAAGACCTCTGCCGCAGCCGCGATATCGCGGAAGGCGATATGAAAAACCCCGCCCGCATAACGCGAATTCGCAGGATAAAGGGGTTCGCGGCCGGCTTCCAGCAGGATGACTGAACATCCAAGTTCCGTGGCACGATTGGCGGCGACAAGTCCTGCCAGCCCGCCCCCGACAACGGCTAAATCCGCGCTCAACGACGCGTTCGGCATCATGCATTCTCCTTAAGGGGTCAGCCGAGATAGGCTTGCTGGATCGATTCGTGATCGCGCAGCGATTCGCCGGTTCCCTCGGCCGCAATGTTGCCGACCGACAGCACGTATCCGTAGTCGGAAAGCGCCAGCGCTTCGTCGGCATGTTGTTCGACGAGAAGAATGGTCAGCCCGCTTCGCCGCAACACCTGCAACACGTTGAACATGCGTTCGACCACGATTGGCGCGAGGCCGAGCGACGGTTCGTCCAGCAGCAACAGCTTCGGATCAGCCATGAGCGCCCGCCCGATTGCCACCATCGACTGCTCTCCGCCGCTCAGCGTGACGGCGCGTTGAGAGGCGCGCTCCGCGAGTTTCGGGAAGAGGTCGTACACATAGTCGAGGCGCTCGCGAAAAAGCGCCGACGCGCGATGTCGACGCAAGCGGTGAAAACCGAGCCGCAGGTTCTCGGTAACCGTCAATGCGGAAAAAAGCTGGCGGCCCTCGGGCACCTGGACAATGCCAAGTTCCACCACTTCTGGCGCCGACATGCTGACGATGTTCTGCCCGTCAAACGTGATGGTGCCGGCGTTCACATCGACGAGCCGCGACAACGTATTGATGAGCGTGGACTTGCCCGCGCCGTTCGCGCCAACCGCTGCGACGATGGTGCCCTGGCGTATTTCAAGCGAGATGCCGTGCAACGCCTCGGTGCCCTTGTAGCCGGCACGCAGTCCCTCAATTTTTAGCATGCGCGCCCCCGGTTCCCAGATACGCCTCGATCACCTTCGGGTCACTCTGGACCGACGCGGCATTTCCTTCGGCGATCTTCGCGCCATGATCGAGCACGACGATGCGATGACATAGCCCCATGATGAATCCGATATCGTGCTCGACGATCAGGATCGTCAGTCCATCGTCGTTGAGCAGGCGCAGCATGCGACCGAGACCCGCTGTTTCTTCGTCGTTCAGACCGGCGGCGGGTTCGTCGAGCAGCAGGATGCCAGGCTCGCTTGCAAGCGCGCGCGCGATTTCGACAAGACGTTGCTGCCCGTGTGGCAGATGCGCGATCAGGTCGTCCGCACGCGCCGCGAGGCCGACGAATTGCAGCAGTTCCATCGCGCGCTGCGCACAGCGACGCTCGTCGGCCGCGACCTTGCGAAAGCGCAGCAGCGACGGAATGAAACCGTCGACCAGTTGCGGATGAAATCCGAGCATCACGTTCTCGAGCACAGTGAGTCCGCTGAACAGACGCACGATCTGGAACGTGCGGGCCATGCCCATCGCACTCCGACGATGCAGCGGCGTTTTCGTGATGTTTTCCTGCTTGAAGAAGATCTCGCCGGCACTCAGGCCATCGACGCCGGTGATCAGGTTGAAAGTCGTTGACTTGCCCGCGCCGTTCGGCCCGATCAGCCCGACCGCTTCCCCCTGCCGCACATTGAAGGACACGTTGTCGACAGCCACCAGGCCGCCAAAACGTTTTATGCCGCCGCGAATCGACATGAGTTGCGGCGCGTCGATAGGTGTACGCGATGCAGTTTGAGTCCTCATCGTCCCACTCCTTTCTTGACGGCGTGTTTGGGCGCAAGGCGTGGCGGCGTCCGCCGCGCCAACCTGCCGCTGAGGGCCCGGCCAAGCGACTTGATCATCCCCGACAAACCGTGTGGCATGAAGATCAGGAACAGGAGCAGGCACAGGCCGTAGATGAGCGTCTCCATATCCCCAAAGCGCGTCAGGAACTGCGGCGCGATCACGACGACGATAGAACCCAGGATTGGCCCGTAACGCGTGCCGAGGCCGCCGACAACCGCAATGGTGAGCATCGACACCAGCACGGGGAATTCGCCCATGCTCGGACTGACCTGCCGGCTGACGACGGCGAAACCGATACCCGCCAATCCGGCGATAACCGCGCTCAGCACGAACACGCGCAGCTTCTGCACGGCCACGTTGACACCGAGTGCGGCTGCCGCCCTGTCATCGTCGCGAATCGCCTGCAGCGAGCGGCCGAGATGGCTCGATACGATGAAATTCTGCAAGGCCAGCACGAGCGCGGTCGCAGCCACGATCAGGTAATACAGCGTGGTGCGGTCCACCGTCTTGTTGCCTATCGTGATCGATGGAATCAGCAGGCCTCCCGTGCCGCCCGTCACGTCGATCCACCGATTGGCCACCCCCGATATGACGAGCCCGAAGCAGAGCGTCGCCATGGCGAGGTAATGCGTACGCAGCCTGAGCAGGGGCACGCCGATGACCACCGCGACCAGCGCGCAGATCACCAGGCTGAGCGGCAGCGCCGCAAGCACCGGCAAGCCTGCCTTGAGCTGCAACAGCGCGTACGCATATGCCGCGATGGCGAAGAAGCCCTGATGACCCATGGCGATCTGTCCCGCGTAGCCATAGAGGAGATTGAACCCCATGCTCAGGATGGCGTAGATGCAGATCAGCGAAACCAGCCTTAACTGGAAGCCGCTTGTGAGCAGCGCCGGCACCGCAAGTGCAACCACCAGGAACGCGATGAACGGCAGCCGTGCTTGCCACACAGGGGATCGGGTAGATGGATTGATCATCGCCGGACCGCCTCAAAGTCGCCCAGGAGTCCAAACGGACGGATCAGCAGGACCAGAAGAATCAGGAGAAATATGATGGGTTCGGCATACAGGCTGCTACCGTAGCCGGCGACGAACGTCTCCAGCAAACCGATCACGAGACCGCCGGCCGCTGCCGCGAACGGGCTGCCGAGGCCACCGAGTATGGCAGCCATGAAGCCCTTGACCGTCAGCGCCACGCCCATTGACACCTGGCCGCCAAGGAGCGGTCCGATCAGCACGCCCGAGATGCCGCTCACGAATGCGCTGAACATGAAACCAAAGCGGACAATGCGCGACGAGCGGATGCCCATCAACTGCGCGACGCGCGGGTTCGCCCCGGTGGCGCGCACGCAAAGCCCGAAGCTCGTGCGATAGAGCAAGAACCACGTGACAAGAAGAAAGATGACGAACGCGCTGATGATCGAAAGCTGCTGAAGATTGGTTGTCAGCGGTCCCAGGGTGATCGGATCGAGAGACAGGATGTTGGGGACGTAAAGCTGGTTGGCGCCCCAGATCAGCAACGCGATCCCGCTTGCAATGATCGCCGCCGCCAGCGTGCCGATCATGATCGTGAGCGGCGGCGCGCCGCGCCGCACGAGCGGGCGATAAACCGCGAACTCGAGCGCAAGCGCGCAGACCAGCACGACCCCGATCACAGCCAGGAGCGCGACGGGTGTGGGCAGGCTGTACGTGACCATGAACAGGATCGCCGACATTGCGCCGACCATCACGAAATCGCCCTGCGCGAAATTGATCACGCGATTCGTGCCGTAGATCAGCGATAGCGACAGTCCGATCAGACCGTAGACGCTCCCGTTGGTCAGGCCGGCGAGCAGTAAGACACTGATTTTATCCATTTGCGTATGCCAGTATGAGAGGGCAAGGCGGAGTGCGTGGCGACCCTTGCGGGTTCGCGTCGGCAGTTAAAGCGGCTTGAACTTGCTCAGGTCGGGCTTGACGAGCCGAGTCCCGTTGTCCGCGACGAGAATGAAGACGTACCAGTTCTGATCAGGCGAGCCGTGATGCTGTTGCGGCCCGAAATGGTAACTCGCGTTTTGCTCCCCTTGAAGTCCCTTGAACTGCGTCAGCTTCTCGGTGCCGTCGCGAAACGCCTTGCGCGCATCTTCGATGTTGCCGGCGTCGATCGCCTTGAGCACCACTGGCGTTGCGATCACTTGCAGTGCCGCTTTGGCCGCGTCATAGCCGATGACCGGGTAAAGCGTAGGCTGATGCGGCCCGTAACGCGCGTTGAGGGCCGTGAAGAACTTCTGCACGTCAGGGCGCGACGGGTCGACGGTATTCGGAATCAGCACACCGTCGCTGGCCGTCCCCGCGAGCTTGCGCAGGGTATCGAGCAGCGCGCTGCGCGACACGATGATCGGTGCCTTGATGTCGAGTTGGTGCGCGGTGCGCAGCACGCGCGCACCATCGGCTGCGTACGGGAAGACGAGGAGCACGTCGGGCTTGGCGTCGCGCAGGGTAGTGAGCTGCGGCGACAGGTCAGTCGCGTTCACATCGTAGGTTTGCTGCGCCACGACCGCGATATTCTTTTTATTGAGCGCGGCGGTCGTCGCGCGCGCGCCGTCGGTACCGAAAGGCAGCGAGTTGTTGATAATCGCCGGCCGCTTGAATCCCTGCTTGACCAGCAGGTCGGTAATGGCCGCCGCGTCCTGGCGATTCGCCGGGCCGAAGCGGAAGTTATACGTCGCGGGCGGATCCGTGAGCGAGTCCGTGCCAGCCGACAGCATGTAATAGGGAATCTTGTTCTCCGTCGCGACGGGAATCATCGCCGCTGCAGGCGCTGAAGGATTCCCTCCGATGATCACGAGCCCCTTGTCGTCCTCGGCGCAGCGTGACGCAAAGGTCGCTGTCAATTGCGGATCGGTCTTGCCGTCATAAGCAACCACTTTTACCTGGTGACCACCGATTCCGCCCGCGGCATTGACTTCGTCGACCGCCATCATCACGCCCTGGTAACCCTGAGTGCCCGTGTCCGCTGCCGCACCGCTACGGTCATCGATCGAACAGATCAGGATCGGATCGGCGGCTCGCGCCTGCGGTGCGACGGCGGCGGCGACACTCGCCACGGTCATCAGTCCCGCCACCTTCAGCCAGCAGGACTTCAGTGACGAATTCAATTTAAAACGGGTCGCGCTTCTCGACGTGTTCATGGATGTCTTCTCCTGTGCTCACTGAGTCGATCGCTCGACTTTGGTTTATTTGTCATTGGATGAACCTTTGCGTTTATCATATGGTCGCTTGATTCCCCATGTCAAGAAAGCTCGGCTCGGGGTTTAACCTTGGATTGGCCGGGCCGGTTTCGTCTGTACAGTGGTTTGGTTTGCATGACGGACGTCAGCCTTCGATGCCTCAGGCGTCGCTCACTTCAGGAGACAACGATGAAGATGCAATGCGCTCATACCATGCACGGCGTGCAGCTGCGGGAACCTGGGCATGTGGCGCTGACCCAGCTTCCGGTTCCCGCTGCAGCGGCTGGCGAGGTCGTGCTGCGTGTGCTGGCCGCGGGCCTGTGCCAGACCGACCTGCACATCCGCAGCGCCTCCGACTCGCGCACGCCCGACGGCACGACACTCGGACATGAAATCGCGGGCGTGGTGGAAGACATCGGAGCGGGCGTGACGCAATGGCGCCGTGGAGAACGCGTAGTGGTGCATCCGTGCTGGTCGTGCGGCGCGTGCAGCGCATGTCTCGCCGGGCGGCAGAACGCCTGCCGGCGCACTGGCGGCAGGCTGAACCCGCCGCCTACGCCCGGCGTGACAAAAAATGGCGGCATGGCCGAATACGTCAGCGCGCCGGCGAGCGCGCTCGTTGCCATCGGGGACCTTGATCCTGCCATCGCCGCCACGTTGACCGACGCGGCACTCACGCCTTATCACGCGATCCGGACTTGTCGCGATCTCTTGCACCCTGGCTCGACCACCGTGATCATCGGGCTGGGCGGCCTCGGCAATCTTGCGGCGCAGATTCTTCGTGCGACAACCGCCACGCGAATCGTGGCGACGGACATCTCGCAGGAGGCGATCGATGCCGCGCGACCTTGGTCCGATCACACACTGCGCTCGGACCAGCCAGATCTGGCCGACCAGATCATCGGGATGACTGAGGGTTTCGGTGCCGATGTCGTGCTCGATTTCGTCGGCACCGATGCAACGCTGCAGCTTGCCGCCTCGCTAATCGGCAGATACGGCGCGATTCGCGTCGTGGGGCTCTCCGGCGGTACCTATCCGTTCGTTGCACGCTCGGCAGGCAACGCGTTGCCACGCGGCGTGTCACTCATGTGCCCCTATGGCGGAACCTATGGCGACCTCGCAGCGGTGCTCGCCCTCGCACAGCGCGGCGAGATCCGGCCCCTCGTCACGCGTTTTCCCCTCGACGACGCGATCAGCGCATTCGACGCCTTGCAGGCCGGCAAAATTCGCGGCCGCGCTGTATTGATTCCCGGGGCCGCAACGTGAGCGCCTGAAACGCAGCGGTGCAATCAGGCCATATGCGCCGCTGCGGCCGTGACCTGCCTGACCATCACGTCAGCGACTTTCTCCGCAGCCATCATCGTCGGAAAATTGATGTTGCCGCTCGGAATATGCGGAAAGATCGATGCATCGACGACGCGCAAACCCTGCACGCCCCGCACACGTGCCTGGTTGTCGGTCACGGCAAGCGGGTCGTCGTCCGCACCCATCCGGCAGGTGCACGACGGATGCCATACGCCCACGCACGCGCCACGCACGAACTCGCGCAGCGCGGTTTCGTCGGCGAGGAGATCTGCGAGCGTCGCCCCACCGGCTATCACCCGCGTCATCAGCAGGCGGCGCAGCGGTGGCGGACCATCGAGCAAGGCAGCCAGCACGTCGGTGATCACCTTGTTGCGCCGGCTCAGCAGCGCCACCTGCCGAACCTTCTCGCTGTAGCTCGCCGGAAACGGATCGGCCGTCACGTCCTTGACGGCCGCAAGCGCCTGCACCGCCGCCATCCGGCGAAAGCCGTCGGCAAGGCGGTCTAGATCGCGCTCGTCCGAGAGGAAGTTGAAATCGATCGAAGGCGCCACGCGCCAGTCAGCCGAGGCAAGCTTGACCTCGCCCACATGGGAGAACGGTTTGTTCACATACATCAGCATGGTGCCAATGCGCTCGCCGACCGCATGCCAAGATGTCTTCGTGACGACCGACACGAACATGTCGCCGCCCGGTGCGCCTCCCATGCCGGAGGAATAGCGCCAGCCGAGCAGGATGTGCCTGCGGGTTGATCCATTGACACGCGCGGGCTTGCGGATGAACGATGCCAGCGCGATCGACGGATGCTCCATCAGATGCTGGCCGACACCGGGCGACTCGGCTACAACCGTGATCCCGTGCTCGCGCAAATGCTTGAGCGGGCCGATGCCCGAGCGCATGAGAATGGCCGGCGACTGCAGCGCGCCCGCCGACAGGATGACCTCGCCTGCCCGCACGGTTGCCGGCCGGTCCGGCGCTTCGATCCGGATGCCGCAGCATCGTGTGCCTTCGAACAGCAGGCCGGCGACTTCGGTATCCGTCCAGATCGTCAGGTTCGGGCGCTCGCGTGTTTGCGCATCGAGATAGCCCATCGACGCCGACACGCGGCGTTCGTCCAGGTTCGAGATCGCGATGGGAAAATAGCCGTCCCTGAACTCGCCGTTCTGGTCCGGCAAGTAGGTGTAACCCGACTCCTTCAACGCGGCGGCAATGGCCGTGGCGTGCTTTGGCCATGCATCGGGGAAAATGCGGCGTACCGGAATGCGCCCTGACTTGCCATGCAGGGGACCGTCGAAGTCGATGTCTCGCTCGATCTTCCTGAAGTACGGCAGCACGCTCTCCCAACTCCACCCCTTGACGCCGCGTGCCTCCCAGTCGTCGTAGTCACTGGGCGCGCCGCGGTTGAAGAATTGTCCGTTGATCGATGACCCCCCGCCCAGGATGCGGGCTTGCTCGTACTTGCGCAATTTGCGCGGGGCCGTGCTTGCACCGGTTGGTGCAACGGTCGTCACACGTAGATCCGGCCACAGATAGCCCGGGTTCAGGTAAGCAGTGCCTGGGTAACTGTCCAGAATCGCTGCCGGCAGCTTGTCATTGGGCAAGTCCGCGCCCGCTTCGCAGAGCAGCACCTGCGTGGCGGGATTCGCCGACAAACGGTTGGCGAGCACCGAGCCGGCCGAGCCGCCGCCGACAATGATGTAGTCGAAGAATGTCGTCATAGTGGTCTTGTAGTCGGCTGGCGCATTCAGTCGAGATTGATCGCGATGCTTTTCACCGACGTGTACAGGTCCAGCACCTCACGGCCACGTTCACGGCCCCAGCCCGACTGCTTGTAGCCACCGAACGGCAATGCCGGTTCGTTGACCATGTGGGCGTTGACCGAGACCGAGCCCGCCTTGATGCGTCGCGCGAGCTTGTGCGCGAGGCTCAGGTTCTGCGTCCAGATGCCGGCGAACAGGCCGAATTCACTGTTGTTCGCCTCCGCCGCGATGCCCTCGAGATCCTCGTCGTCAAAAGGCATGGCGCAGACCACAGGCCCGAATATCTCTTCGCGATAGATCGACATGCTTGTCGACGTGTCGACGAAGACCGTCGGACGGACGAAATATCCGCCGTTATCCGGCGCGGCCTGGCTGCCCATGCGTTGCGCGCCCTCCTCCTCGCCCTGGCGGATATAAGCGTTGACGCGCTGCATCTGCTGGCTCGAAATCAGCGGACCGACCTGGCTATCGGGCGCGAGACCGTGGCCGACTTTCAACTTGTCGCCGTGTTCGATCACGCCCTCGACCACGCGATCGAACACCTTCTTGTGAACGAAGAGCCGCGATCCGGCCGAGCACACCTGACCGCTATTGAAGAAGATCGCGTTCGCCGCGCCTGTTGTCGCGAGGTCGAGGTTGGCATCGGGAAAAACGAACACTGGTGACTTCCCACCGAGTTCGAGTGACACTTTCTTGAGGTTGCCAAGCGCGGCCTGGACAATGCGCTTGCCCGTTTGCGTCGAACCCGTGAAGGCGATCTTGTCGACATCGGGATGCGCGGCGAGTGCAGCGCCTGCCGTGGCGCCAAAACCGGTGACGACATTCACGACGCCATCCGGGATGCCCGCTTCCTGGATGATCTGCCCGAGCCGAAGTGCATTCAACGGCGTTTGTTCTGCGGGCTTGAGCACGACGGTGCAGCCGGTCGCGAGGGCGGGCGCGATCTTCCAGATTGCCATCGACAAGGGAAAATTCCACGGAATGATCTGCCCGACGACACCGACCGGATCGCGCGTGGTGTACGCATGCCATTCGCCCGGCACTGAGACGTTTACCGACTCGCCATTCAACTTGGTCGCCCAGCCGGCCATGTAGCGGAGCATCTCCGCTGTTCCCGCAATGCCACGCCGCGCGACCGCCAGCGGCTTGCCGTTATCGACCGCTTCGATCTCGGCCAGTTCGTTGCCGTGATGTTCGATCAGGTCAGCGAGCCGCAACATCACGCGCGTGCGGTCCGAGGGTTTCATCTTCGCCCAGTCGCCGGTCTCGAAGGCACGGCGCGCCGCGCGCACGGCCAGATCGATGTCCTCCGCGTCCCCTTCGGGAACACGTGCCACGACTTCGCCCGTGCCCGGATCGAAGACGTCAAAGGTTTTTCCCGACTGCGCATTGACCCAGCGGCCACCGATCAGCAGTTGATGCGTGCCACGGATGAAGCTCGCGCTTCGTTCGCCTAGGCCTTCGTAGATTGTCGACATCGTTTAAGACTCCTGTATTGTTCAGGCGACGGGCTGGAGCAGCGTTCGCAGATCGAACTGCGAGTCGGCAGCCTGTGCCGGGGTGACGGGCGCATGGGCGGCAAGCAGGCGCCGCGCGGCCATGTGATCCGCGGGGCGATTGACCGACTCGACCGCGACAAGTTGTCCCTTCGAAAAGCCATAAGCTGAAAATTTCAGGCCGGCCCGGTCGCCGCGCAGGATCAGCTCGTCGGCGCGGTTCATTGCGACGCCGGCGATCTGCAGCTTCACGCCGCCCTGGTCGCTCCAGAACCACGGGACGGCTTCGAAACCATGCGTGTGCCCGGTCAGCCGTTGTGCGAGATAACGCGCCTGGTCCACCGCGTTCTGAACCGATTCGATCCGGCAATGGCCGTTCGCAAAGCGTGACGGGAAGGCGGCGCAATCACCGAGCGCGGAAATCGACGGATCGCTTGTGGCCAGGTTCAAATCGACAACAATGCCGTTCGCGGTCTCGAGGCCCGCTTCTTTCGCGAGTTCCACATTCGGAATCACGCCGATGCTCACCACCAGCAGGTCGGCTTCATGCAGCACGCCGTCGGTCGTCTGAGCGCCCACGACGCGACCGGCCTCCGTGTGGATGCTGGACACGCCACGATCGAAACTGAAGGTGGTTCCGAGCGACTCGTGGTGTTCGCGAAACGCGTCGGCAACGGGCGAACTGACCGCGCGGCTCATCAGGTTCGAACTCGCCTCGATCACCCGCACCCCTACCCCGCGCTTGGCCGCCACCGCGGCAAACTCAAGTCCGAGAAATCCCGATCCGACGATCACAGCCTGCTTCGAGCGGTTGAGCGCCTCCCGCAGTCCGCGTGCGTCGTCCAGCGTACGCAAGGTCAGCAAACCCGTGGTCGTGCTGTCCCAGCCCGGCAAAAGGCGGTTGCGCGCGCCCGTCGCCAGGACGAGGTGATCGTATTCGATGCACCGGCCGTCGCCCGTCGTCACCTGACGGCGTTCCCGGTCGATGTGCAGAATCCGCACGCCGAGCATCAGTTCAATATTGCGGCTCGCATAGAAGGCTTCCGTCTGGAACGTCAGCTGCCCGGCCTCGCAATCGCCGCTCTGAAACGCCTTTGACAGCGGCGGGCGCTGATACGGAAGGTCCGGCTCGTCACCGATCAGCAGCACGCGCTTCTCGTAGCCGGCATCGCGCAGCGACACAGCCAGCTGATAGCCGGCCTGCCCTGCGCCGATAATCAAGATTCCCGCGTCCTTCATGTCACGACCTTTGCAAACGTGTTACGCCGCCGGCGCAGATGCTGCGCGCCGGATTCCCGAGTGTCACTCGTCGAATGAAATCACGAGCGCGGGGCACAGTCGCGCGGCTTCGCGGCAGGCCTCATGCAGGTGTTGCGGCGGATATTCCTGTAGCACGATGACAAGGCCGTCGTCCTCGTTCTGGCTGAAGACTTCCGGCGCGGCCACCACGCACAAGCCGGCACCGATGCACTTCGTCGCGTCAACCTTGATTCTCATGTCTGTCTCCTGATGCTTTCTTCATGCTCGCGCGGGGTGCGCGAGCCTCTCCTGCCTTCGCCCGGTCACCGCACGGTCACCACTCGACCGGCAATGTATCCACGCCGTACACAAACGCGTCGTAGCGGAACTTGATTTCTTCGACGGGAACCGCGAGGCGCAGTGTCGGCAAGCGCTGGAAGAGCGTCGAGAAGACAATCTGCAACTCCGCGCGCGCCAGCGGCTGCCCGAGGCACTGGTGCACGCCGTAGCTGAACGCCACGTGGTGCAGCGCCGGGCGGCGAATGTCGAACTTGTCAGGCTCGGCAAACGCCTTCGGATCCCGATTCGCCGCCGTGATCAGCGCAAGCACGCCCTCGCCTTTTTTGATCAGCGTGCCGGCCACTTCGACATCTTCCAGGGCGACGCGCGGTCCGTTGTAATGCACGATCGTGTGAAAGCGCAGCATCTCCTCGACCGTATTGCGCACGAGTGACGGATCGGCGACGAGCGCGTCTTTCTGATCGGGATTCGTCAGCAGCGACAGCGTGCCGAGCGCGATCATGTTGGCGGTCGTTTCGTGGCCGCCCATCAACAGCAGCTCGATGGTGGCGAGCGCTTCTTCGCGTGTCATGTGTCCCGGCACGACCTGGCTCATCACAAGGCGGCTGATGAGATCGCTGCGGTTGCCCGGATGCACCATCTTCTCGGTAATCAGGCGGTCCAGGTATTCGCGCATTTCCGCGCCGGCCCGAATAGGCACCTCCGGATCGGCCGTCAGGTCGAGCTTCGCCTTGCTGCGCTCCTGGAAGAAGTCGCGGTCCTCATAAGGCACGCCCAGCATCCGCGAGATGACCGTGGTGGGCACCGTCAGCGCGAAATCCTCGAAGAGGTCGGCGGGTGAGCCCTTGGCGATGAACTCATCCAGCAAAGTGTCGACAGTCTGCTGCAATTCAGGCCGCATCGCTTCGATGTGATGGACCATGAACTCTTTTGAGAGCATGCGCCGGTACTTGGTGTGTTCGGGCGAGTCCATCCGGATGATCGTCGGCGGGAATTCATTCTTGAGCAACGCCGCGCGAGCCGGTGCAATGAACGGATAACCCGGCGTCGACGGCACCGTGGAGAAGCGGCTGTCACCGAGAATCGCGCGCACGTCGTCGTAGCGGGTCGCGATCCACGCGAGCGAACCATCGGGCATGGTGACCCGGGAAAGCCCCTCGTTCTCGCGGATCTCCGCGTATTCAGGCGGCGGGGCAAACGGACAACGGCGCATTGGAAAGGCCGGCGCAGCGGCGTTCAGGTCGTCCATCAAAAGTCTCCTTTCAAGCTACGATGTTTTGGGCCCGCAAGCGGGCAATGGCGGCAGCATCCAGCTTGAGCCGCCCGGACAGGATCCGGTCCGTATGTTCACCGAGCAGCGGCGGCGCGAGCGGTGGCGCGAGCGTGCTTTCCTGCATCTTCAGCGGCGAACTCACGAGGCTGATGCGCCCTGCGGTCGGGTGGTCGATTTCACTCACCATGCTGCGCGCTTTGGACTCGGGCGAGTTAAGTGCCTCAAGCACGTTCTGGACGAGGCCCGCAGGCACGCCCGCCCCCCTGAAGAGCGGTATCCACTCATGACGCGAACGGGTCCGAAGACGGGCGGACATCAACTCGTCAAGCGCGTCGCGGTTAGCACGGCGTGCGTCGTTGTCGACGAAGCGCGGGTCCGAGGCGAGGCCCGGCATATCGAGGACGTCCGAGCAGAAGCGCGCAAACTGCACATCGCTGCCGACGTGAAACATGATCGGTCCATCGGACGCGTGGTAAAGACCTTGCGGGATGATGTCGGCATGACTGTTGCCGAAGCGCCCCGGCTCCTTGTTGAGCAATAACGCGTTCGCGGCTACCGAAACATGATTGGCAAGCGTGCAGTCAAAGAGCGCGATGTCGATCGTCTCGCCGCGGCCGTTGCGCAACATGCGCACGAACGCGGCGAGGATCGCCTGGGTCGCGTACATGCCTGCCGTGATATCGCAGATCGGTACGCCGGCCTTCGACGCCTCTCCGTCGGGCTCGCCCGTGATCGACATCAGGCCGCTTTCTGCCTGGATCACGGAGTCGTAGCCAGGCCGCTGTGCGCTCGGGCCCGTGCGGCCATAACCGCTGACGGAGCAGTAGATCAACTTCGGGTTTTCCGCCCGCAGCGCCTCGGGGCCGAGCCCGTAGCGCTCGAGCGTGCCAAGCAGGTAGTTCTCGACCAGGATGTCGCTGTCGCGGGCCAGCGCCTTGATGAGCTCGGCGCCTTCGGGCTTCGCGAAGTCGATGGCAATCGACTGCTTGGTGCGATTGATGGCCAGATAATAAGTGCGCTCGCCGCCCTGTATCGCCGTACCCCAGTGGCGCGTCTGATCACCGCCCTTCGGGTGTTCGACCTTGGTCACGTCGGCGCCCAGGTCCGCAAGCATCATCGCGCAGAACGGTGCGGCGAGGACCCGGGACAAATCGAGTACGCGCACGCCTTTCAAGGGCGGTTCGTGAACGCCAAGCTCGGGCAATCCGCCATCGGCCTGCGTGTGGGCAACGGGGTTCATGACGGGCATCATTCGGTTCCGACGGCGGCAGCAGCTTGCGATGCTCGCGATGCTTGAGACACGAGACCGAACTCGCGCAAGACCTCGTCGGTGTGTTGACCGAGGGTGGGCGGCGGGCGGGAGATCGATGTCGGCGTGTCCGACAGGCGAATCGGATTCGTGACGACCTTGAACTTGCCGGCGTTCGGGTGATCGAGTTCCACCACCAAATCCCTCTGTACGCGAGGGTCCTCAAACACTTCCTGGAAGTTCAGGACTGGCGAGAACATGGCCTGCGCTTCCAGCAGCTTCTCGTTCCAGTGGGCGAGCGGCTGTTTGGCGAACGCCTGGGACAGACCCGTATCGACGATATCGCGGTGCGCGAGGCGCCCGTCCTTCGTCTTGAGACGCTCATCTGCCAGCAGTTCGGGGGCATCGACCGCCGTTGCCAGCACACGCCAGAACTTGTCGGTGTGCGCGATGACCATCACGTGCCGGTCGTCGGAGGTGCGGTACGTGTTGTACGGCACGATCTGCCAGTGCGCATTGCCAATACGTCCCGGTGTCTCGCCCGTCGCGAAGTAGTAGGCATCGCGTGGGATCATGCTGAAGATGGTCGCGTCGAGCATTGACAGGTCGATGCGCTGGCCGCGGCCTGTCGTGTTGCGCGCCTGGATCGCGGCGAGCACGCCGATAGTCGAGAGCAAGGGCGTGATGAGATCCGCGTACGGCATGCCGGTCTTCAACGGCCCCGTCTGGTCGTCGCCGGTCAGTTGCATGATGCCTGACATGGCCTGTACGACCGGGTCCATGCCCGGCCGGATGCTGTCCGGACCGGTGCGCCCAAACGCGGACGTCGAGCAGTAGATAAGCCGCGGATTCAGCGCCGACAAAGTCTCGTAGCTGATGCCAAGCTTTTCGGCCACGCCGGGCCGGAAATTCTCGACGACGATATCCACCTGCTTCGCCATCTCCTGCGCCATGCGCTGCCCTTCCTCTGTCGCGAGATCCAGCACCACGCTGCGCTTGTTCCGGTTGAGCGTGAGGAAATACACCGCGTCGTCGCCGAGAAACGTTTCTCCCGTCAGGCGCATGGTGTCTCCCGCCGGGGGCTCCACTTTGATCACATCCGCCCCGAAATCGGCAAGCAGCATGGTGCCGAAAGGACCGTTCATCATCTGGGTAAAGTCGAGGACCTTCAGGCCCTCAAGTGCGCTGCTCATCGTCACCTCTCCTGTTTTCGTCGTGTCTTCCGGGCGCTGCTCGGCCCGATTCGAACCAATGAAGTCATCAATCACTTATTTTTCATTGGATGAACCTTTGACACAATACTGCTCCGTTCGAATTCGACTGTCAAGGACGGGTAAATCCGGGCAGCTAGAACAGCGTCAGCGGTGCAAAGTTCGTCAAACGATGCGTCCCTGGCGCTTGAGCGAAGTGAGGAAAAACATGAACACCGGTAATCAGAATCGGCCACTCGACGTTCGTATCAGAGCCGCCA
>Ga0302314_10007060_pt1 | contig 20241 bp, 20 predicted proteins | sample III_Palsa_N2_3_FD_200533 | JGI IMG/M metagenome (GOLD analysis project Ga0302314, IMG submission 200533) | Peat permafrost microbial communities from Stordalen Mire near Abisko, Sweden - III_Palsa_N2_3 | ecosystem: Environmental > Terrestrial > Soil > Palsa > Peat permafrost | place: Sweden... | reverse complement strand
AGCACGCCAGCCCGCGCATCCTCAAGCTGATGAAGCGGCCGGGCAATATCGACCGCACGCTGGAGCGCATCAACAACTGGCGCAAGGTCGTGCCGGATCTGACGATTCGCAGCACCTTCATCGTCGGCTTTCCCGGCGAGACCGACGCCGAGTTCGAGGAGCTGCTCGATTTTCTGCGCGAGGCCAAGCTCGATCGCGTCGGTGCGTTCGCCTATTCGCCGGTCGACGGCGCCAAGGCCAACGAGCTGCCCGATCCGGTTTCGGAGGAGCTGAAGGAAGATCGCCTCGAACAGTTCATGATGGTGCAGGCGGAAATTTCCGCGGCCAAGCTGCAGCAGAAAATCGGCCGCACCATCAAGGTGCTGGTCGACGAAGCCGGCGAGGAGGGTGCGATCGCGCGCTCGGCCGCCGATGCGCCGGAGATCGATGGCACCGTCATCATCGGCGACGGTCAGAAGCTGCGGCCGGGTCAGTTTGTCGACGTGGTCGTCGAGTCCGCCGACGATCACGACCTGCACGCCCGCCTCGTCGGCTGATCCATGCGCTATCACGCGCCGGCGCGCGGGACGGTCGATGCGGGCGCGTTTGCGCGGCAGCCGCTGGCGGCGTGGCGCGATCATGCCGCGCAGCTGGGGGGCGCTGATTGGCCGTCCATCGATACGCTGAACGATGCGCTCCCCAGCGATGCCTACGTCCGGTTCGTTGCGCAGACGCCAGAACTGCTCGCCGACGGCTTGCACTACGAGCAGCGCATCGCCGAGCGCGGTGAAATCGCCACCCGTGAGGGCAACTGGCATGATCTGCTCAATGCGCTGATCTGGCTGCGCCATCCGGCATTGAAGCAGGCATTGAACCGACGTCAGGTCGACGAGATCGCGCGCATGGGGCCAAAGCAGCGCTCGCGCCCGCAGTACGCGATGACCCACTTCGACGAAGCCGGTGTGATCGTCGCCGTGCGCGATCCCGCGTTGCTGGCGCTGTGGAGCGCGCACGACTGGTATAGCCTGTTCTGGGAGCGACGGCAGGCGTGGCTCGATGGCAGCATCGAGGTGGAAGTGTTCGGACACGCGCTGCTGGAACATGCGCTGAGCCCGGACAAGCTGCTGGTCGGCAAGGCGCTGGTCTTCCAGCCGACGACCACGATGGACATGGCCGACGTGCGACGCGCCTGCGTCGCTGCCGTGATGGGCGGGCAGCTGCTGTGCGATCCGCTGGAGCTGCGGCCGCTGCCGCTCTCGGGCATTCCGGGTTGGCATCCGCAGGGCGATAACGAGGCGTTCCATCGCAGCACGGACTGCTACCAGCCGCGGCGGGCGGGCCGCGAGTATCCCGATGCCGTGCGTCTGGCCTGAACCCGCGTTGCCGCACGCTCACATTGCCGAAATGCGCCGATGCTAGGCTCTGCGTTCACCGAGACCAACCAGGAGCGTTTGATGAAAACACGTACGACGGTAAACAAGCGCTTTTTGCGACCGCTGCTGTTATTGCTCGGCGGCATGCTGGCGATGACGCCGTTCTGGTCGCAGGCGCAGCAGGTTCCGGTGTTTTCCGAGGCGGACAAGCAGGCAATCGAAAATTACAACTTGAACGAAGACAACTTCAAGCGGCTCGTCGGCGCCACCAAGGAAGCCCATGATTTGGGCATCAATCCGCAGCAGCCGAAGGATTTTTCCAACGTGCACAGCCTGGACGATCTGGCCAACCTGCCGGTAGCACAGGACAAGCGCATCGCACCGCTGCTGCAGAAATACGGCTTCACGCCGCGCGAATTTCTGCTGGCGAATTTTGCGCTGATGAATGCAGGTATGGCCGTACAGGCCAAGAGTCATCCGGAATCGGCGCAATACATGGATAAGAGCCGCATCAATCCGGCCAATGTCAGCTTCTATGAAGCGCATGAAGCGCAGATCGGCGCCTTGCAGCAAGAACTCAACGGCGGTCACTAGGCGCTACCGACGCCTGCAGCTAATGTCGCGGGCGTCACTTTCCAGCGGCGGCTTTCAGGCGTAGTCGATACCGATTATGGCAAACGCGGCCGGACCCTGCGGCAACTCCACGTTGAACTCGTCATCGACCCGTCGCTTCAGCGCGGCGCGCGCCAGCGGTGAGTCGATGCTGATCCAGCCACGCTTGGCGTCGGTCTCGTCCGGCCCAACGATCCGATACTGGACGATCTCGCCGGTATCGACGTTTTCCAGTTCGATGCGCGCGCCGAAAAACACCAGGCCGGGATCGCTCGGAAATCCTTCCGCGACCTTCAGATCGGGGATGCGTTTACTTAGATAGCGCGCCCGCCGGTCGATCTCGCCCAGCTGCTTTTTGCGATAGATGTATTCGGCGTTTTCCGAGCGATCGCCCTCGGCGGCCGCGGCGGCCAGCGCTTTCACTACCTGCGGCCGCAGCACATGCCACAGGTGATCGAGCTCGGCCTTCAGCCGCTCAAAACCCTCGCGGGTGATGATCGCGGTGGAGCGGGGTGACGGCGGGCGCCAGCGGCTCATGGCGTGCGTGCCAGTCGCGATCGCTGCAGGCCGATTTCTGCGTGCAGCGGGTGTTCCGGCCACGCGGAAGCCAGGCTATCCAATAGCTGGGCCGCTTCGCTTTTGTGCTCGGGCTCGTCGGCCAACAAGCGCGCGGCCAGCAGGCCGACGTGGGGAGCGTCGGTGTCGCGCGGCCACGTGTTGAGAAACCCGCGGCTGAGGTGGAGCGCCAGCCGGCGCATGCCCAGCCTTGCCGACAGATCGGCCAGTTCGCGGCAGGTGCGCGGGTCGTCGGGAATAAAATGCGCGTCGATGCTGCAGCACTCCTGCAGCACGCCGAGCGCGCGTTTCGCTTCGCCCTGAGCAATCAGCGAAGCCATCCAGATCTGGCCGTGCACCAGCAGGCCGTCGCGAAAACCCTGCCGCAGAAGCAACCGTCGATACGCCAGATGCAGCGACGTCGGCGCCACACGGTTCTGCATGCGCGCCACCAGCAGAGACGTGGCCGCCATCGGATCATCCGGTCCCAGCGCTTCGACCTGCGCAAGCAGTTCCTCGTCGGCGTCCTGTGCGATCGCCTTGGCCAGCCGCGGCGCCTCGGGCTCCAGACCAAAGCGTTCGTGTCGCTGGTGGATCAGTACCCCCATCAGATGGAAGGCGAGCACGGCGAGATAGGTATAGGCAAACGCGAACAGCGGCAGCGCCAGCAGTCGAGGCAGAAAGGCGGTGGCGATCGACGCGATCACGATGGTGATGCCCAGCAGCAGGTTGATCGCCACCGGAACCATGTAAGCGCGACCAAAGGCGCTGATCACCCGGGCCCAGTTCAACGGATTGATTGCCAATGCCATGTTCCCATCGAACGCGAGCGACATGTCGATGGCCGGGAGCACCAGCGCAAACAGGATCAGCAGCGGCAGCAGCGCATGCGGATAGAACACGATCGCCAGCACGCAAAGCGCGACTACCAGCAGATGGATGGCGGTGAGGCCCCAGGCGCTGGCGTCGCTGCTGTCTACGCCGACATCGGGCGGATCGGCATAACCGTTTGCAGTGTGCAGCAGGCAGGTAGCAGCGTAGCGCCAGGTAGCGGCCCACACGAACATGCTGGCCAGCACGCCGATGTACGACGGCAGCAACCCCAGGTAATGGATTAGCGCCAGCGCAACGCAGGTGGCCAACCCCGAGCCCCGTAGCGGGTAACCGAAGCCGCTGCGCAGGCGTTCGCGGAAGGGCATGTCGGCGGAAGCAACTTCGATTCGTGCCATGCCGGCCTCAGCGCTCGCCGCCAGCAAGGTCGCTACTCACATGACGGTCGCTGCGTTTGTCCACCAGCACCGTGAAGGTTGGGCGATGGCCGTAAGGGCCGTTGCGGGCGCTGCTGCGGCGATCGATAGTGGTTTCCATCATGATGCTGAATCCGTGATTGACCTTTTGATTGTAGCGATCGGCTGGCGCATGTCGTTATCGCTGCTTGTCGAAGCCATGGTCGTTGAGTCGAAGCGCGGCGCGGGCTATGGTGGGCGCTTTGCAGCCAGCGAACTTTCCATGTCGGTACTTCTCCGTTGCTTCCGTGTCGCGCTTCTCGCTGCTGCCGTTACCCTGCTTGCTGCTTGCGCCACCACACCCTCGGCGGCCGGCAAACCCAGTGCCCAGGTCAACGCGCTCTACGCCCAGCTCGACCAGGCCAGCCAAGGCTACGAAGTGGCGCTGCAGCAGTCGCGCCAAGGCAACGTTCAGGGCTCCCAGATCACGCTGACACAGTCGCTGGATCAGCTCAAGGCAGCGGCGGCGCGCTGCGGCAGTACGCCGGGCTGCGATTCGCAGCGCTTCTACTCGGTATTCGATCGTCTGCTGCGGCTGAAGGACGGTGACTTCGGCGGCGATCAGGATCTGGACAGCGATATCGACCCCACCCAGGCCGCGCTGCCGACCGGCAAGACCGGCGCGGCGAGTCTCCCCGAGGCGCAGCGCAGCGTGACGTTGCTGCACGGACAGAAGCTCTCCGAGCTGATCGCGATGAACGGGCCGGTCAAGGCGGCGCTGGAAATGTGGCTGACGCAGTGGCGCCCGGCGCTGATGGATGCCTACGTTAACTACCAATACATGCGCTTCGAGATGTGGCCGCAATACCAGGCGGCGGATCTGCCCGAAGCGTTGCTGTTCGGCATCATGGCCAAAGAGTCCGGCGGCAAGGTGCATGCGGTATCGCGCTCGGGTGCGGCCGGGCCGCTACAGTTCATGTATGCCACCGGCACGCGCTTCGGCCTGACCAGCGACGGTGGCTTCGATCTGCGCTACGACCCGTCGGAGTCGGCGCGCGCCAACGCCGAATACATCAACGAGCAGCTCGGCCAGTTCAACAACAATCTCGAGCTGACCATTGCCGCTTACAACGGCGGCGAAGGGCGCGTGCGCCGGGTTGTCGGCGACGATACCTCGGTGAGCTTTTACGATCCGCGCATCTACAACCAGCTGTCGCAGGAAACGCGCGACTACGTACCGTCGGTGTTGGCCGCTGCGTGGCTTTTCCTGCATCCGGACAGCTACAACCTGAAGTTCCCCAAGGTCGACGGTGCGCCGGGCAAGGTCACGCTGAAGCGCGCGGCCTCGCTTTCAGAGCTTACCGTTTGCCTGGGTTCGTCCAACGGCATGAGCGACGGCTGGTTCCGCACCTTGCGTAACCTCAATCCGCGGCTGGATCCGCAGGCCGAACAGCCGGCCGGTAGCGAGCTGCAGCTGCCCAAGTCGCTGGAAAGGGTTTACGCCTCGCGCTGCGTCAGCGGCCCGTGGCCAATTCTTGCCAACGATCTGCACACGGCGGTCATTCCGGTGGTTGCCTATACACCGACGCCATCGTCACCTGCGCCGAAGGCCGAACGACGCTACAAGGTTTACAAAGTTCGCCGAGGCGATTCGCTTTCCAGCGTCGTGCGCAAGTTGCAGTGTTCGAGCGTGGAGGAAGTGGCCGATCTGAATGGTTTGAAGCATCACTCGATCAGCCCTGGACAAACGCTGAAGCTTCCCGAGTGCCGTTAGTTGGCGAATCACTGAGCCACTGAAGCCCGCTCGGATTAGGCTGCCTGGCTGGACCGGCTGGGCTGCATCCAGTTCTCGATAGCGTCAGGCATGGCCTGTACTTCCTTCATCCCCCGTAGCAGTTGCATGAGCTGGCGATACTGCAGTTGCAGGCGCGGATCCGTCGTGTGCCGGGTCTCGTGATAGGCCATCGCCATCCACAGCGCGATACCGCGCATCGCGACCTCGGGATTTTTCGAACAGGCGCGCTCATAACTCGCTTCGGTGCCGTGGCCCCAGGGCAGATAGCGTGCATCCGGTGTGGTCCCATACAGTCGAGGAATGTCGCCGCTGGTGACCTGCTCAATTTCACGCAATGCCAGTGAGCTCAGGCGTGACCGGCTGCGCTCCGGCAGGGTGCGGATGCTGCGCTCGATGCCGCGAAGCTGTCGGGCCAGCTGGCGCGCGCGCAGCATCACGATGAGACGCGTGGGTAGTTTCATGGTGTCCCCTGGGTGTTCGACGGCAAGGCAGCGGGTGCTGCACGGCTGCCGCTGACTGTAATCGAGGAAGGACCCAGGCTTACGCGCAGAACGTCACAAAATGACGTGCTGCGTCATCACGTTGGCGATAACCGCATCGGCTTCGCGAGTTGGCCGCGGCGGTTTCAGCAAACGCCGATGCGCTGACCGACCAGCACCGGCTGCTGCGGCTGCAGCGCATCCAGCGTCGCCATGCCTGCGGGCATCAGCAGGATCACGGTGGAGCCCATATTGAAGCGGGCCATTTCGGCGAACCGCTCCAGCGTGATGTTCTGACCCTCGAACGACTTGCGCCGAATCGAGGAGGCATACGGCGGGATCACCAGGCCGTCCCACACGGTGGCGACCGACGACACCAGAATCGCGCCCACCATCACCAGCACAAACGGGCCGTGCTCGCCTTCGAAATGGCAGACCAGCCGTTCATTGCGCGCGAACAGCCGCGGAATCGCCTCGACCGCGAACGGCGCCACGCTGAAGATGCGGCCGGGCACGTGCACGGTTTCCTTCAGCCGCCCGGCCATCGGCATGTGCACCCGGTGGTAGTCGCGCGGGGAAAGATAGACGTTGACGAAGCGGCCGTTGCGATACGGCGCCGCCGCGGCCTCGTCGCCGAGCAGCTCGGCGGCCGTGTAATCGTGGCCCTTGGCCTGAAAGATCCGGCCGTCGACGATGTCGCCGGACTGGCTGACGCGGCCATCGGCCGGGCAGAGCAGGGTGGCCGGATCGGCGTCGGCAATGCGAGCGTCGGCGCGCAGCTTGCGGGTAAAGAACGCGTTGAAATGCTGGTAGGCCAGCGGATCGGGCTGCAGCGCCTCAGCCATATTGACCTGGTAATTGCGCACGATCGTGCTGATCAGCCAGTTTTTCCATGGCGCAAAGGTCCAGCGCGTAGCCCAATAGACCACTCGCGACAGGGCGCGGTGGGGCAGCACGTACTGGAGGATGATCTTGAAGGTCATTCCCCCAGTATAAGCAAGCCGGGCGATCCGGGTCGCTGGCTTTATACTGCCCGCCCTTGAATGCGTCTGCCCAGGATTTCCGTGACTGCCGAACTTGCCTCGATCATCGACTTCATCCGCTATGGCGCCAGCCGCTTCTCGGCCGCCGGGCTGACCTTTGGTCACAGTCACGACAACCCGATCGACGAGGCCACCCATCTGGTGCTGGCCAGCCTGCATCTGCCGCCGGATATTCCGCCGGCCTACGGCGCCGGCCGTCTGACCAAGGAGGAGCGCGACGCTGTGCTGGCGCTGATCGACCGCCGCGTCAACGAGCGCCTGCCGGTGGCCTACCTGGTCGGTGAAACCTGGTTCGCCGGACTGAAGTTCAAGAGCGACCGCCGCGCGCTGGTGCCGCGCTCGCCGATCGCCGAGCTGATCGAATCGCGCTTTGCGCCGTGGTTGGACCACCGACCGATCGAGCGAGCGCTCGATCTTTGCACCGGCTCTGGCTGCATCGGCATTGCGATGGCCGAATACAACCCGGACTGGCAGGTCGACATTATCGATATCAGCGAAGAGGCGCTGTCGCTGGCGCGCGAGAACATCGTGTTCCAGCATCTGGAGGGCCGGGTGCACGCGATCCAGTCCGATCTCTTCGCCGGCGTCGAAGGCCAGCGCTATGACCTGATCGTCTCCAATCCGCCCTACGTGACCGAAGACGAGTACACCGCGCTGCCCGGCGAATACCGGCACGAGCCCAAGCTCGGTCTGACCTCGGGCGAAGACGGTCTGGACCTGTGCCTGCGCATGCTGGACGAGGCCGCCGAGCATCTCACCGACGAGGGCCTGCTGATCGTCGAGGTCGGCGAAAGCGAGCACGCGTTGGCGGCGCTGCTGCCGGAGGTGCCGTTTATCTGGATCGAGTTCAAGGTCGGTGCGATGGGCGTGTTCGCGCTCGAGCGGCGCGATCTGATCGAGCATGCCGATGCCATTCGCGCCGCGGCGGCCGCTCGACGCGCGGCTTGATGCGCCTGCCGCAAGCATCGGACCAAGCATGGCGCGTCGCACGGCCGAGCAGCTTCGCGGTTAAGCTGTAACGGTTATCCACGACGCCTCGAAACCATGTCCAGCAATTCCTTCGGCACGCTTTTTACGGTCACTACCTTTGGCGAGAGCCACGGGCCGGCGATCGGCTGCGTGATCGACGGCTGCCCGCCCGGGCTGCCGATCAGCGTCGAAGAATTTCGTACGGATCTCGATCGTCGCGCCACCGGCCGCAGCCGCTACACCTCGCAGCGGCACGAGGCGGACGACGTGGAAATTCTCTCCGGCGTTTACGAGGGCAAGACCACCGGCACGCCGATCGGCCTGCTGATTCGCAACACTGATCAGCGCAGCAAGGATTACGGCGACATCGCGCAGACCTTCCGTCCCGGCCACGCCGATTACACCTACTGGCAGAAGTACGGCATCCGCGATCCGCGCGGCGGCGGCCGCTCGTCCGCGCGCGAGACCACCATGCGCGTGGCGGCCGGCGTGATTGCCAAGAAGTGGCTTATGAAACGGTATGGCGTGCGCATTCGCGGGTACCTGGCGCAAATCGGCGACATCACCCCGACCGCCTTCGACTGGGAGGCGGTCGAGCAGAATCCGTTTTTCTGGCCCGCCGCTGGCCAAGTGGTCGAGCTGGAAGCCTTCATCAACGCGCTGCGCAAGTCCGGCGACTCGATCGGCGCGCGCGTCAACGTGGTGGCCGAGGGCGTGCCGCCGGGTTGGGGCGAGCCGATCTACGGCAAGCTCGACAGCGACCTGGCCAGCGCGCTGATGTCGATCAACGCCGTCAAAGGCGTGGAGATCGGCGATGGCTTCGCCGCGGTGAGCCAGCGCGGCAGCCAGCATCGCGACGAGATTCGTCTGGACGGCTTTGCGTCCAACCATGCCGGCGGCATTCTCGGCGGCATCAGCAGCGGACAGCCGGTGACGGCATCGATGGTGTTGAAGCCCACCTCGAGCATTCTGATTCCCGGCCAAAGCGTCAACACCGCCGGCGAAGTGACGGAGGTCGTGACCAAGGGCCGGCACGACCCCTGCGTTGGCATTCGCGCCACGCCGATCGCCGAGGCGATGATGGCGCTGGTGCTGATCGATCATGCGCTGCGCCATCGCGCGCAATGCGGCGACGTTGGTGTCGTCGAGCCGCGGATTCCCTGATGCGTTCTGCGCCGGATAGGGCTGGACCAGCGATTGAAAAGGACAGTGCTTAAGTGAGCGAGCGTCAACGCGTATGGGTATCGCGCCCCATTTTCCCCGAGACCCTGACGACGCTGGGACAGTATTTTGAGGTCGTGGCCGAAACCGTGGAGCAGAAGCTTTCCGCCGAGCAGCTGAAAGCCAGGCTGATGGACGTCGATGGCGCCATCCTCGGCGGCGGCGACCATATCGACGCGGCCTTGCTCGATGGCAATAAGCGACTGAAGGTGGTCGCCAACCTCGGCGTGGGCTACAACAATCTGGATATCCCGGCGCTGACCAAGGCCGGCGTGCTCGCCTGCAATACGCCCGAGGTGCTCGACGAGAGCGTGGCCGACTATGCGTGGGCGCTGATGCTGGCGGCCGCGCGACGCGTAGGCGCCGCCGAGCGCTGGCTGCGGGCAGGGCAATGGCACGGCATGCGCTTCGACGACTGGCTCGGTGTCGACGTGCACGGCAAGACGCTGGGTATTCTGGGCATGGGCCGCATCGGCCAGGCGATCGCACGCCGCGCGGCGGGTTTCGGCATGCCGGTGATTTATCACAACCGCCATCGCCTGGCGGCGGCTATCGAACAGGACTGCAAGGCGCGCTATGTTGAGAAGGCCGAACTGCTGCGCACAGCCGATCATCTGATCCTGGTGTTGCCTTATACGCCGGAAAACCGCCACACCATCGGTGCCGCCGAGCTGGCCACGATGCAGCCGCACGCGGTGCTGGTAAATATTGCGCGTGGGGGTCTCGTCGACGATGTGGCCCTGGCGGCGGCCCTGCGCGAAGGGCGGCTGGCGGCCGCCGGGCTGGATGTGTTCGAGGGCGAGCCGGCCGTGCATCCTGATCTGCTGGCGCTCGATAACGCCGTGCTTAGCCCGCATATCGGCAGCGCGACCGAGGCAACCCGCCGCGTGATGGCCACATTGGCGGCCGATAATGTCATGGCGGCGCTGGGCCAAGGTCCGCACGCGGGGCATCCGCCCACGCCGATCAATGCCGAGTTGCTTACAAAGTGAGCGCTGAACTGGCCGTCCAAATGTCCGTACGTATACTCTGTGGCGCCCGTGGGATGTCGGCATCGTCATTGTTCCGCCGTGTTTTTCCCCTTGCGCCATCCTTAGAACTGGAATTGCAGGTAATCCATCCGTGAGTAAAAAGAGCAGTTACAAAGTGGCCATGGTCGGCGCCACCGGCGCCGTCGGCGAAACGCTGCTGGCGATCCTGGCCGAGCGCGATTTTCCGGTCAGCGAGCTGGTACCGCTGGCGAGCGAGCGATCGGCCGGTGGCAAGGTCAAATACGCCGGGCAGGACGTGACCGTGCAGCTGCTCGATACCTATGATTTTAGCGGCGTCGATATTGCCTTCTTTTCTGCCGGCGGTTCGGTCAGCCGCGCGCATGCGCCGCGTGCGGCCGCGGCCGGCGCCGTGGTGATCGACAACACCTCCGAGTTTCGCTACGACGACGACGTGCCGCTGGTGATCAGCGAGGTCAACCCGCACGCCATCGCCGACTACACCCGCCGCGGCATCATCGCGAATCCGAACTGCTCGACCATGCAGATGCTGGTGGCGCTGGCGCCGATCCATCGCGCAGTGCAGATCGAGCGAATCAACGTGGCGACGTATCAGTCGGTATCCGGTGCCGGGCGCACGGGCATGGAAGAGCTCGGCCGGCAGACCGCGGCGCTGCTGAATTTCCAAAGCGTCGACCCGGGCAAGAAATTTCCGGTGCAAATCGCGTTCAATGTCATCCCGCAAATCGACGACTTTCAGCCCAACGGTTACACCAAGGAAGAAATGAAGCTGGTGTGGGAGACGCGCAAGATCCTTGAGGACGAGTCGATCCAGGTCAATCCGACGGCGGTGCGCGTACCGGTGTTCTACGGGCATTCCGAGGCGGTGCATATCGAGACGACCGACAAGATCACCGCCGAGCAGGCGCGCGAGCTGCTGGAAAAGGCGGAAGGGGTGATCCTGGTTGACGAGCGCAAGCCCGGCGGCTATCCGACCCCGGTGGGTGAGGCGGCCGGCAACGATGCGGTGTACGTGGGGCGTATCCGTGAGGATATTTCGCACGAGCGCGGCCTGAACCTGTGGATTGTCTCGGACAATATCCGCAAGGGTGCCGCGCTCAACGCCGTGCAGATTGCCGAGAAGCTCATCGAGGACTATCTGTGATGGCGCATGGAACTAGGACGCCGGCGCTGAAAGCGGCGGGATTGGCGCTGCTGCTTGTTTCGTCCGCGGTCTGGGCCGATGGTCAGGTCACGTCACAGAAGGCCCGCGCCGCTGCAGCGACACAGGCCTCGCTGGCCCACGCCCAGCAGAAACTGCAGCAGCAGCAGGCGCAGGTGAAGCAGCTGCAGGACTCGGTGGCCAAGCAGGAATCGGGCAGCAAGCAGGCCAGCGAACGCCTGCAGCAGCAGGATCAGGCGATCGCCAAGATGCAGCAGGAATTGCAGGCGCTGCAGGCGAAACAGGCGGCAGGGCACCCCTGAGAGGGTGCAAATAGCGAGAACGAACTACAGGAATGTACTGCAAGTGGTCGTTTCAGCTATTGTTGATTGGCCTTTATGTAACTAAAGTGGTGCTGCGTCCGGAGCATTTGCTGCCGCGTCGGCAACTTCATCAGTGGCGCCGTCCATGGCGTCAAGAGTCGTTCGGGGGAAAACGCAATGAATCGTTCGTTGAAGTTGTCGATGCTCGTCGCGTTGGCACTGGGCAGCAGCCAGGTGCTGGCGCTGGACATGGGGCAGATCCAGGTCAAGTCGGCACTGTGGCAACCGCTGCTGGCCGAGATTCCGATCAACGCCGCTACGCCGGCCGATCTGAAAGGGCTGACCGTTCAGCTGGCCTCGAACGAGGACTTTGCGCGGGCCGGCATCGTCGGCGGGCGAACCAACGTGCCGTTGAGCTTCAGCGTGGTGAACAGCGGCGGGCGACCGGTGATCCGTATTACCAGCACGGTCGCCGTCAACGACCCCTATCTGGATCTGCTGCTCGAGGTGAATGACCACGCTGGCAAGAGCGTGCGCGAGTTTGCGATTCTGCTCGATCCGCCCAATTCGACGCCTGGCGCGAACGTGGCCGCTGCCCCGCAGCCCCCCGTACGCTCGGCTCCTTCGGTGCGCCAGGCTCGCGCAATGCCGTCGTCGACTGCGGTCGCGGCGGCGCCTGCTCCGCACTCGCGACATCCGGCGGCAGAACCGAAATCCGATGAATCCGCAGCCGGTGCCAGCAAAGGCAAGTACGGCCCGGTCGAAAGTGGGCAGACGCTCTCGTCCATCGCACGCAGCACCGCGCCGGGCGCGGGGGTCAGCATGAATCAGATGCTGATCGCGCTGAAGCAGGCCAATCCCGATGCGTTCTATCGCGACAACATCAACGCGCTCAAGCGCGGCGTGATCCTGCGCATACCTACGGCGTCTGAAGCGCAGACCCTGGCTGCCGCCGCGGCGATCGCCGAAGTCCAGCGTCAGAACAGCGATTGGCGTGCCGGCCGGGTCGGCAAATCGACGACGGTCGCCGACACGGCGACGCGTTCGTCGGCTTCCAGCGCCACTTCGTCAGGATCCAATGCCACAACCGATCGTCTTGCGCTGGTGTCGGGGGCGGATCAGCAGGGGGCGAGCGGTCAGGGTGGTCGGGTCGGCGGCAAGGGCGATCAGTCGTCCTCCGGATTGCGCCAGGAGCTGCAGCGCACCAAGGAAAGTCTCGCCAGCGTGCAGCAGCAGAGCAATGATCTGAAGACGCGGCTGCAGGATCTGAACGATATCAACAGCAAGAACGAGCGCCTGCTGTCGCTCAAAGACAATCAAATCGCCGAGCTGCAGGCCAAGCTTGCGGCCGCTCGCAAGGCCGCCGGTTTGCCGGCACAGCCGGCGCCGGTGGTTGCCGCGCCTGCTGCGACGCCGGCCAGCGCGGCCACGGCTGCGGCAAAACCACCGGTTACGGTGGCTGCCGCCGGTACCGCGGCGGCGCCGGGTGCGACCGCGTCGGCTTCGGCCGCTGCTCCGGTCGCGTCCAGTTCGGTGAAAGCGGCTCCGGTCGCGACGGCTGCCGCGCCAGCCGCGGTCAAGCCCAAGCCCGTCATCGTGCCCACGCCGGTGCCGGTTGCCGAGGATCCCTGGTATATGCAGACCTGGGCATGGGCTGCGGGTGCCGGTGCGGTGGTCGTCCTGGTGCTGCTGGCGTTGCTTAGCCGCCGCCGCAAGGCGGCAGCCCGGGTCGATGCGTCGCCGGCGTCGCTGGCCGATCGTTTTGGCTCCGAGTCGATCGGTCACGATCCCAGCGATATCGATCAGAACGAGCTGCTCGATCAGCTGGCCGAGCATCCGGACGACATCGGCCTGCATCTGGAACTGGTGACGCTCTATTACTCGCGCCGCGATGTCGATCATTTCGAAGCCGCCGCCGAAGCCATGCATGCGCACATCACCGACACCGACCAGGACGAGTGGCAGGACGTGCTGCATATGGGCGAGGATCTCGCGCCCGGCCATCCGCTGTTCGATCACCACGTCGAGCTGCCGCCGCACGAAATACACGAGGCGCGCCGCGCGTTCGACATCGATCACTACGCGTCCGACGACGTGATTCCGGATTTCGAGGCGCCCGCGTCGAAGACGCCATCGGCGATGCCGCCGCTGCCTCCCTCGAAGATGGTCAGCGAGTACCACTTCAACTTCGACGGCGCCAAGCCCGAAGTGCCCGGTGTGGCCACCGGCGAGCCGGAAGACGACGTCAAGGCTCCGCCGGTGACGCCGCCGGATTCACACGACGAGCTTTCGCATGCGGTCCCGGTCAAGGCCGCATCGAATTTCGGCTTCGATGAGCCCGAGTCCTTTCACGCGGAAACATCCCACAAGGAAAGCAGCCATGGCGGCAACCACGGGCTGAACCTGGATGATTTCAACGATGACCCGGTGGATACCAAGCTCGATCTGGCACGCGCCTATGTCGACATGGGTGACGCCGACGGCGCGCGCGCCATGCTCGGCGAGGTGATGAAGGAAGGCACGCAGATTCAGCAGGATGTCGCCAAGCGATTGCTGGAAACGTTGCGCTAATCTTGCGCGGCAATGGATATACGTGACTGTCGGGCCGGCCTTGCCGGCCCGACATCGTTGGCGGCCGCCGACCTGCGGTAGTCCAGTGGCGCGCGCAACCCAAAAAGGCTGCCCAAAAAGCGGGCACAGGATGCGCAGGAGCGACCTGCTAATCTTGGGCGTCTTCGATTGAGCTTTTACCGAACGTCATGCGCATCGCCCTGGGTATCGAATACGACGGCACCGATTTCTCCGGCTGGCAGCGGCTGAAAACCGGTGCCAGCGTGCAGGCGAGCGTAGAGCGGGCGTTATCGACGGTGGCCGCGCATCCGGTGGAAATCAGCTGCGCGGGTCGTACCGATGCCGGCGTGCACGGACGCTGTCAGGTTGTGCATTTCGATAGCGAGGCGCAGCGCGATATGCGTGGTTGGATGCTCGGCGTGTCGTCCAACCTGCCTGACAGCGTGGCGGTGCTGTGGGCGCAGCCGGTCGCCGCGGAATTCCACGCGCGCTACGCCGCGCGCAGCCGCCGCTATCGTTATCACATCCTCAACCGGCCGGTGCGCGCGGCGCTGGACGCGCGTTACGTCACCTGGGAGCGCCTGCCGCTCGATGCTGATCGGATGCACGAGGCGGCGCAGGCACTGTGCGGCGAGCATGACTTCAGCGCATTCCGTGCGCTGTCCTGCCAGGCCGCGCATCCGCGCCGCACGGTGCTGAACGTGAGCGTACGGCGCGAGGGTCAGCACGTCTTTATCGAGATCGAGGCCAACGCGTTTCTGCATCACATGGTGCGCAATATCGTCGGTTCACTGCTGCTGATCGGCCAGAGCGAGAAGCCGGTGACATGGATGGGCGAACTGCTGGCGGGCTGCGATCGCCAGGTAGCTGGTCCCACCGCGCCGGCATCGGGGCTCACCTTTTTGGGTCCGCGCTACCCGATTCATTGGGGTCTGCCGGCCGAGGTCAGCCAGCTCGAACCATCGGTGCCTGAAGCACTGCTCATCGAATCATCAGGGTCGGAGGCTACCGCGTGACGCGCATCAAGTGCTGTGGCATGACCCGAGTCGAGGATGCGCAACTGGCGGCGCGGCTGGGCGCGGACGCGATCGGCCTGGTGTTTACCGCGCGCAGCGCCCGTCGGGTCAGCATCGAACAGGCTGTGCAGATTCGCCGCGCGCTGCCGCCGTTCGTGAGCGCGGTGGCGCTGTTCATGGACGACACCGAAGCGCGAGTGCGTGAAGTCATCGACGCGGTGCAGCCGGATTTGCTGCAGTTTCACGGGCAGGAGAGCGACGCGTGGTGCGCGCAGTTCGGCCAGCGCTATCTCAAAGCGATCGCGATGGGCGAGGGTGCCGCGGCGCTGTCGCGACTGCACGACTATCCGGGCGCGGTCGGCCTGCTGCTGGACGGGCACGGGCTCGGCGAAGTCGGCGGCAGCGGGCGCACCTTCGACTGGTCGCAAATGCCGCGCGGCTTGACCCAGCCGCTGATCCTTGCCGGCGGGCTCACGGCAGACAACGTAGCTCAGGCCGTTCGCATCGCCCGGCCGTGGGCGGTCGATGTCGCCAGCGGCATCGAGACTTCGCCCGGTATTAAGGATGCCGCTAAGATGGCGGCTTTGATCGACGCGGTTCGATCGGTTGCTACGTCCGCCTGATAGCAACCCAAGGCTTGCGTCGGCGGCTCGACCGCGACGTTGTGCCCCTGTGTCGCGTCGGCCGCGGCTGGGATGATGTTTTTTTGTCTTTATTGAGTGAGCGCATGAGCAAGATCGCGGATTTCAACGCCTACCCGGATGCGCACGGCCGTTTTGGCGACTACGGTGGCAGCTACGTCGCCGAGACGCTGATGGCGCCGTTGGCCGAGTTGGCCGAGGCTTATGAGCGGCTGCGTCACGATCCGGAGTTCATCGCCGAACTCGATCGCGATCTGAAGTATTACGTCGGGCGACCCAGCCCGATCTACCACGCCGAGCGTCTGTCGCAGCACGTCGGCGGCGCGCGCATCCTGCTCAAGCGCGAGGATTTAAACCACACCGGCGCGCACAAGATCAACAACACGGTCGGCCAGGGCCTGGTCGCCAAACGCATGGGCAAGCCGCGCATCATCGCCGAAACCGGCGCCGGCCAGCACGGCGTCGCCAGCGCCACGGTGGCCGCGCGGCTCGGTTTGAAGTGCGTGGTCTACATGGGCGAGACGGACATCGAGCGGCAGAAGATCAACGTCTTCCGCATGAAGCTGCTCGGCGCTGAAGTCATACCGGTGACCTCGGGCTCCAGAACACTGAAGGATGCGCTCAACGAAGCGATGCGCGACTGGGTCACCAATGTCGCCGATACCTTCTACATCATCGGCACGGTGGCCGGCCCGCACCCGTATCCGATGATGGTGCGCGACTTCAACGCCATCGTGGGGCGCGAGGCGCGCGAGCAGATGCTGGAGCAGTACGGTCGTCTGCCCGATGCGCTGACCGCCTGCGTCGGCGGTGGCTCGAATGCGATTGGCCTGTTCCACGCGTTTCTCAACGATGCCGACGTGCGCATCATCGGCGCCGAAGCGGCGGGCGAGAGCATTGCCAGCGGCCATCACGCGGCGTCGCTGGTGGCCGGACGTCCTGGCGTGCTGCACGGCAATCGCACCTACGTGCTGTGCGACGACAATGGCCAGATCACCGAGACGCATTCGGTTTCGGCCGGCCTCGACTATCCAGGCGTCGGTCCCGAGCACGCGTTTCTCAAGGACGCCGGCCGCGCCGAATACGTCGGTGTGACCGACGACGAAGCGATGGAGGCGTTCCACCTGCTGGCGCGTACCGAGGGCATTCTCGCCGCGCTCGAATCGGCCCACGCGGTGGCGCAGGCGATCAAGCTGGCGCGCGAGTATCCGAAGGACGCGCTGATTCTGTGCAACCTGTCCGGCCGCGGCGACAAGGACGTGCAGACGATTGCCGAGCGCGAAGGAGTCACGATATGAGCCGCATCGATCGGCGCTTCGGCGAGCTCAAGGCGGCCAAGCGCACCGGCCTGATTCCGTTCGTCACCGCCGGCGATCCTTCGCCCGAGCAGGCGGTGGCGCTGATGCACGCCCTGGTCGACGCCGGTGCTGACCTGATCGAGCTGGGCGTGCCGTTTTCCGATCCGATGGCCGACGGCCCGGTCATCCAGCACGCCAGCGAGCGCTCGATTGCCAAAGGCATCGGCCTGGCGCACGTGCTGCGCTGGGTCAGCGAGTTCCGTACGCGCGATGCGGACACGCCGGTTGTGCTGATGGGTTACCTCAATCCGATCGAAATCCACGGCTACGCCCGCTTTGCCAAGGAAGCGGTCGAGTCCGGCGTCGATGGCGTGCTGGTGGTGGATTGCCCGCTGGAAGAGGCGGCCGTGCTGAAGCCGCTGATCGATGCAGGCCTGCAACAGATCCGCCTCGCTGCGCCGACCACGGCGCCCGAGCGGCTGGCCCAGCTGTGCGAAGCGGCAACCGGCTTTCTGTATTACGTATCGTTTGCCGGCATTACCGGCGCCGGGCATCTGAGCACCGGTGATATTGCCGTGCGTGTCGCTGATATCCGCGCCCGGGCCAAGGCGCCGGTGGCTGTGGGCTTTGGCATCCGCGACCCGGCCAGCGCCAAGGCGATCGCCGGCTTCGCCGATGCGGTGGTGATCGGCAGCGCGCTGGTGGAGAAGCTTGAGGGTGCTGGCGATGCGGCGGCCATCGCCGAACGCGTGAATGCCTTTCTCGCGCCGATCCGCTCCGCGCTGGACGAGCGCTGACGCCTGCCGGTCGCGCGCCGGACCGGCGTCATGCAGACCTGGCTTGACGACTAGGCGATAATGAACCGATCTCTGAACAAGCGGTGATGCGATGAACTGGCTGCAAAAAATCATGAACCCGCGCACGCGCAACAAGCCCCAGCCGAATCCCGGCAAGGGCTCGGTGCCCGAGGGCGTGTGGGAAAAATGCGGCGGCTGCGGCAGCGTGCTTTACCGGCCCGAGCTGGAGCAGAACCTGATGGTCTGCCCCAAGTGCGGCCATCACGGTTACATCGAGGCGCGCACGCGCCTCAATGCGTTTCTCGATGAAGGTTCGGGCCAAGAGCTGTGGGCCAGCATGGAGGCCACCGATCCGCTGAAATTTCGCGATTCCAAAAAGTATCGCGATCGCATCATCGCCACCCAGAAAAAGACCGGCGAAAAAGACGCCATGATCGCGATGAGCGGTCTTTTGAAGGGCCGGCCGCTGATGGCCGTGGCGTTCGAATTCGCTTACATGGGCGGCTCGATGGGCTCGGTGGTCGGTGAAAAATTCACCCGCGCCGCCGAGCGCGCGCTCGCCGACCGCAGCGCGTTGGTGTGCTTCTCCGCCACTGGCGGTGCGCGCATGCAGGAGGCGCTGTTCTCGCTGATGCAGATGGCCAAGACCTCGGCCGCGCTGGCGCGCCTGCGCGACGCCGGCGTGCCGTACATCAGCGTGCTGACCAATCCCACCACTGGCGGCGTATCGGCCAGCCTGGCGATGCTCGGTGACATCAATATCGGCGAGCCGAAGGCGCTGATCGGTTTCGCCGGTCCACGCGTGATCGAGCAGACCGTGCGCGAGACGCTGCCGGAAGGTTTCCAGCGGTCGGAATTTCTGGTCGACCACGGCGCCATTGACCTGATCGTCGACCGCCGCGAGATGCGCGACAAGCTGGCCGATCTGCTGGGCATTCTATCGAGCCAGGCGCGTGCGGCCTGATCCGTTCGGTGATTAGTTTTCCACAGCGAATGTGGACCGCTTGCGGCAAAGCCTGTGGACAATCAGGCTTTGCCCTTTATGGATCAGGCACTTGCTACGCACTGCTCAGCTTTTGATCAGCTTTGAACAGGTGCCGCCGCCAAAGTTTTCCACAGCGATTGTGGAGCGAGCAGCTTGAAGCCTGTGGACAACTTAGCTATCTGTCTGACGTCAAAGAGAGTTGTGACAGCGTGTCGATGGATTGACCAGGACGGCATCGCCGAACGCCTCACGTGATAGCGAACAGCAACGGCGCGAGATACAGCGACGCCGCGCCCAATCCACAGCCGATGCCGATCGCCGCCAGTACGTCGCTGGGATAGTGCAGGCCGAGTATCACTCGCGACGCGGCGATCAGTGAGGTGAAGCCGATCAGCAGCGGCGCCAGCGCGGGAAACCAGCTGATCGCCACGATGCTGAAGCTCACCGCTTGCAGCGTATGGCCGGAGGGGAAGCTGAACTCGTCCAGCGGCGGCACGTGCGCGATCACGCCGGGGCATACGCGAAAGGGACGCGGTCGACGCGTCCAGCGTTTGAGCAGCCGATACAGCAGCAGCGCGGTGAGTCCGGTCAATGCCATGTGGATCGCGGCAAACACGCCTTGCTTGCCGCCGATGACAGCCAGCACCGCCATCAGCGAATACCAGAACACGCCGTCGCCCAGCCGGCTGATGGCGCCGAAGAACAGCCCGACTGCGCGTCGCGCGCCCCAGCGATTGGCCGCAACGCAGACGCGACCGTCGAGCGCAAAGCGTGGGCCTAAGCTGAGTTCCGGCGTCAGCACCGGGTTGAGCTCAGGCGTGCGAAACAGCGGCAGCAGACGCATCGGAGTTCTCCTCGGCCAGATCACGTAGCAGTTTTTCGAAATCGCGGATTACCGCATCGGGTGAAAGACCCGCCATGCCTTGGTGCGCGGCGCGACCCATGTGCCGGATCAGCGCTGGGTTGCTGCCGAGCTTGGCTGCCGCCTCGATAAAGGCCGCGCTGTTGCCCGACTCGATGCAGTAGCCGTTGATGCCGTCGCGCAGGTGCTCGCGCGCGGCGCCTTCGGCAAACGCGACAACCGGCAGGCCCGCGGCCAACGCTTCGAGAATCACGTTGCCAAAAGTTTCGCTGAGGCTGGAAAACGGAAACAGATCGGCGCTGGCGTAATGTCGCGCCAGCGCCTCACCGCGCTGCACGCCGGCGA
>Ga0302314_10007057_pt1 | contig 20249 bp, 15 predicted proteins | sample III_Palsa_N2_3_FD_200533 | JGI IMG/M metagenome (GOLD analysis project Ga0302314, IMG submission 200533) | Peat permafrost microbial communities from Stordalen Mire near Abisko, Sweden - III_Palsa_N2_3 | ecosystem: Environmental > Terrestrial > Soil > Palsa > Peat permafrost | place: Sweden... | reverse complement strand
CCGAGCTTGAACTGCAGCCACTGCGCGGTCGATGTCATGACGCGGTTCCTGGCCGCCGATCGCAGCACCTTCTGCCGGAGTAACGGCACATCGCCGCGCGCCTTTAGCAATTGTCCGCAATCGAACAGAAGATGGTCGGCATCGGACAGTGCGATTGTGTCACGGATCGCAGCATCCGCGAGGCGACCTGCGATTGCGGCCATATGGCCAATCTTCAGCAATCCACGCCGATCGTCGGCCTGCCGACGATTTCCTCGGGGGTAAATCCGCCGAAAAAGCGCCAAACCAAGCCAGTCTGCGGCTTGGCACGCGTCATGCAGAGTGTTCTGCGTCGGCGAGACGCTCCTCGCAGACATGAATTTGCACAGGAGACTATGTCATGATCCGTACCATCACTTGCGCCGCCGCCGCGATCCTGCTCACCACGGGTGCCGTTGCCGCGATGGCCGATACCGTCGCTCAGCCCAAGATCAGCATCGACCACAAGACCGGCGCCTATTGCATCAAGAGCGATGCCGTCACCGGCTCGGTCATCCCCCAGATCGAATGCCACAGCGTCAGCGATTGGGCGAAGCAGGGCGTGACCTTCTCGCGCCGCTGATCGACGTCTTGACCGCTGCATGAGCGGCGCCGACGATCTCGGCGCCGCTTCGTGGCGTGCTTTGAAGTTGTCGCGGCTATAACCGACGGGTTCCACGGCCGTTCATGTCGACGGCCGCATACAGCCGTGTCCCGACGAAGGGGCTGGATGGAAACCGGGATCATGGCCGCTCTCGCCGCGCGATCGAACCGAACCGTATCGACGTCCGCGGTCCGTTGCGCGCTCTTCGGGCTGGTCTGCGCTGTCGTCGCCGTCCCGGTGTCTGCCGCACCGGTGCTTGGTGATGCGCAATTGCTCGACCGGTTGACCTGGGGCATCGACGCCGACAGCGTGCGCGATATTGGCGGAAGCGGGGCATCCCGCTGGCTAGACGCACAGCTGCGCCCTACGTCGTCCGCGCTTCCGCCGGTGGCGCAGGCGCAGATCGATGCCATGCGGATCGGCCGCGAGCCGCTGGCACGATTGGTCGTCGAGATGGACGCCCAGAACAAGGCGGCCAACGCGATCGCCGATCCCGCGCAGAAGAAGATCGCGCGCGACGCCTACAACAAGACGATGAGCGATCTGGGACGAGAGGCGCAATCGCGCTCGTTGCTGTATGATCTCTATGCCCCCGATCAGTTGCGCGAGCAGATGACCTGGTTCTGGTTCAACCATTTCAACGTGCAGGCCGACAAGCGCGATATCCGCGCGATGGTCGGCGACTATGAGGACCAGGCGATCCGGCCGCACGCACTCTGGCGGTTCCGCGACCTGCTGGAGGCGACGCTGCGCCATCCCGCGATGCTGCGCTATCTCGACAATGACCAGAACGCCGCGAACCACATCAACGAGAATTATGCGCGCGAGATCATGGAATTGCACAGCATGGGCGTCGGCTCGGGCTATACGCAGAAGGACGTGCAGGAGCTTGCGCGTATCCTGACCGGCGTCGGCGTCGACCTGAAGCCCGATTCCCCAAAGCTCAAGCCGCAATGGCAGCCGCTCTATCTTCGCGCCGGGCTGTTCGAGTTCAATCCGGCGCGGCACGACTTCGGCGACAAGATATTTCTGGGCCATGACATTCCCGGCGAGGGCTTCGGCGAGGTGGAACGCGCGCTCGATCTGATCGCGGCGGCACCGGCCACCGCGAACCATGTCTCGGCCGAACTTGCCGCCTATTTCCTCGGCGCTCCGCCACCGCCGCCGCTGGTCGCCCGCATGGCGGCAAGCTTCCGGCACAGCGATGGCGATATCGCCACGGTACTGCGCACGTTGTTCCGATCGCCCGAGTTCAAGGCATCGCTGGGGCGGGGCTTCAAGGATCCGGTCCACTATGCGGTCTCGGCGGTTCGCCTCGCCTATGGCGACCGCGTCATCCTCAACGCCGATCCGCTGTCGGGCTGGCTGCAACGGATGGGCGAGGGCCTTTTCGCGCACGAGACCCCGGACGGTTATCCGATCGCGGCGTCGGCATGGTCGGGGCCTGGCCAGATGGAGACCCGCTTCGAGATCGCGCGATCGATCGGCGGCGGTGCGGCCGGTCTGTTCAAGCCGCGCGATGGCAGTGCCCCCGAGCAGCCCGCCTTCCCACAGATCGAGAACGCGCTGTTCTTCCAGCTCCTGCAGCCGCACCTGACCCCGTCGACGACGCAGGTGCTTGCCCAGGCGACGTCGCAGCAGGAGTGGAATACGCTGTATCTGTCGTCGCCCGAGTTCATGCGCCGGTGAGGAGAGACCGCCATGCATCGTCGTGATCTGCTCAAGGCTGCGGCCGGCTTCGCCCCGCTGGTGATCGCGGGCAGGGCCTTCGCCACGCCCGCGGCGGGGTCGGGCCGGCTGCTGCTCGTGTTCCTGCGCGGCGCCTATGATGCCGTCAATATCGTGGCACCCGTCGGCAGCGACTTCTATCATGAGGCGCGCCCGACGATCGGGCTGGCGAAGCCCGATCCCGCCGATCCCGATGCGGCCCTTCCGCTCGATGGCGACTGGGCGCTGCATCCCGCGCTCAAGGACAGCCTCTATCCGCTGTGGCAGCGCAAGCAGCTCGCCTTCGTGCCGTTCGCGGGCACCGACGACATGAGCCGCAGCCATTTCGAGACGCAGGACACGATCGAGCTCGGCCAGCCGATCGGCGGTACGCGCGACTTCCGCTCGGGCTTCATGGCGCGTCTGGCCGACGCGCTGGGGGCGGATCGTCCCATCGCATTCTCGGATCGCGTGCCGCTCTGCTTTCAGGGCGCGGCCAGCCGGACGGTGCCAAACGTAGCGCTCGGCGGCAATCTGAAGCCTGCGATCGATCCGCGCGAAGCGCGGCTGATCGAGGCGATGTATCGCGCCGGACCCGGCGACGAGGCCGGGCTGTCCCGGTCGGTCGCGGAGGGTTTCGCGGTGCGCGAGACGGTATTCAAATCGCTCGCTGACGAGATGACGCAGGCCGGCCGCGGCGCCGTCACGCCCAAAGGGTTCGAGCTATCGGCGCGTCGTATCGGGCGGCTGATGCGCGATCAATACGATCTCGCCTTCGTCGACGTCGGAGGGTGGGATACGCATGTCAACCAAGGCGGCGCGCAGGGTTATCTCGCCGGCCGGATCGGCGAATTGGGGCGTGGGCTCGCCGGCTTCGCCGAAGAGATCGGCCCCGACGCATGGCGCGACACGACGGTCGTTGTCGTCTCCGAATTCGGGCGGACGTTCCGGGAAAATGGCGACAAGAGCACCGACCATGGGCACGGCAGCGTCTATTGGGTGATGGGCGGCGGCGTACGCGGCGGGCGACTGGCCGGCGCGCAGGTGCGGATCGCCGCCGACACGCTCGATCAGCAGCGCGATCTTCCCGTGCTCACCGATTATCGGGGGCTGCTCGGCGGCCTCGTCCAGCGGCAATATGGGCTGGGCGCGGATCGGCTGGCGTCGATCTTCCCCAATGCGGATCCGGTCGCGCTCGATCTGCTATAGTCGCGCTCCGCGCCGGGAATCCGAGGATCAGGTCGGATTGTCGAGGCTGAACAGATCGCGATCCTCGTCATAGGCGAAGACCTCGGCGTAGCGCCCCCAATGCGTCACGGCGCGCAGCGTCTCGTCGGCATAATCCTCGGACATATGATCCTCGAGCTCGTCGCGGAAGCGGCGGGCGGGGGCCGCGTGGCTCGCGCGGTCGTCGAGGATGCGGCGGATGTGCTGCGCGAGCGGCACATGCGCGAGCAGCGCCTGCGCGAAGATCGCCTTGCGCTGATCGACATCCGCGCTGGCATATTGCCGGGAAGAAGGGGTCAGCCGGACGTCGCCGCCGGCCAGATCCGCGAACCGCATCAGCTGGAGCGCCTCGGCGATCGGGAACAGCTCGTCGATCTCGAGCTGCAATGAGTCCGCCAGTTCCGCCATGCTCGCGGTGCCGTCGAAGGGCGCGGCGTCGACCTCCTCGATAAGCCCCGCCATCGCGTTGGTCGAGACCACCGGCAGCGCCGTCGCGAGCGTGGTGCCGGCGGGCGTGCCGTCGCGGCTGGGCGTCGCGACGGGCCGTGCGGTCATCTGCGCGTAGATATCGTCGACCAGCGCGCGGAACGGGGGATCGAGCCGGTCGCGCGGCTGCGGCAGGTCGACGACGATCTCGGCCGCCACGCGCCCGGGATTCGACGAGAAGACGAGGATGCGGTCGCACATCAGCACGGCCTCCTCGATATTGTGCGTGACGATCAGGATCGACTTGATCGGCATCCTCCCCTCCGCCCACAGATCGAGCAGATCGGTGCGCAGCGTCTCGGCGGTCAGCACGTCGAGCGCAGAGAAGGGCTCGTCCATCAGCAATAGCGACGGATTGACGACGATCGCGCGCGCCAGCCCGACGCGCTGCCGCATCCCGCCCGACAGCTCCTTGGGATAGGCGTTCTCGAAGCCGTCGAGCCCGATCAGATCGATCGCGGCGAGCGCGCGGGTGCGGCGCTCGGCGGGCGGCACGCGCTGCGCCTCGAGCCCAAGCTCGACATTCTGCAGGACGGTAAGCCAGGGGAACAGCGCGAAGGTCTGGAACACCATCGAGACGCTGGGCGGCGTGCCGGTCGCATCGGGCAGCAGCCGCACCTCGCCCTCGCTCGGGCGGATCAGCCCGGCGATCGAGCGCAGCAGCGTCGACTTGCCCGATCCCGATCGGCCGAGGAGCCCCACGATCTCATTCTCGTCGAGCGTCAGATCGACATTCTCGAGCACCTGGCCGGCAGCGCCCGAGCGGCCGTAGCTGTGGCTGACGGCATCGACCTGGACGAGCGGGCGGGCGGCGGGGGCGGCGGTAGTGGCCATGGGATTGTCTCCGGTCTTGGGAGGTCAGGCGAGGCGGAGGCGGCGTTCGGCGAAGGCGTACATCGGTCGCCACACCAGCCGGTTGAACGCGATCACGAACACCGACATCGTCGCGATGCCGAGCGCGACGCGCGGATAGTCGCCCGCCACCGTCGCATCGGCGATATAGGAGCCGAGCCCCGCCGCCTCGAGGTGGCGGTCGCCCCACGACACCGCCTCGGCGACGATGCTGGCGTTCCACGATCCGCCCGACGCGGTGAGCGCACCGGTGACGTAATAAGGGAAGATCGCAGGCAAAGCGACGCTGCGCCACCATTGCCAGCCCTTCACGCCGAACATCGATGCGGCCTCGCGCATGTCGGTCGGGATCACGCTGGCGCCCGCGATGACGTTGAACAATATGTACCACTGCGTGCCGAGCACCATCAGTGGCGACAGCCAGATGCCGGGGCTGAGATGCCAGCGCACGATCGCGAGCACGGCGAAGGGGAACAGCACGTTGGCGGGGAAGGCGGCGAGGAATTGCGCGACCGGCTGCAGTCGCTCGGCCCAGCGCGGGCGCAACCCTATCCATACGCCGATCGGCACCCAGATCAGGCTGGCAACCGCGATCAGCACGATCACGCGCAGCAGCGTCAGGCAGGCATAGCCGATCGCGGTGAACGCATCGGCCCAGCTCAGCGTGCGGCCGACATAATCGACGATAAGCCAGACCGCCGCGACCAGCAGCAGCGCGACGATCAGCTTCCAGACGATTTCGCCGATCGGACTGGTCGTGTCGTCGCGCTTGGCAGGCCGGGCAGCGGGCATGCGGTCGAGCATCATCAGCATCCGGCCGCAGCCGAGCAGCGGCACCATCAACAGCTTGAGCAGTCGGGTCCGCCGGAACAGGTCATAGGCCCACGAGCCCGGCTGCTCGGCGCTTGCGGTCTGCTCGAAGCGATAACGATCGGCCCAGGCGACGATCGGGCGGAAGAAGAGCTGGTCGTAGAGCAGGATCAGCACCCCCATCGCGCCGACCGCCCAGGCGACCGCACGCGCGTCCTGCCGCTGGATCGCGAGCGCCAGCCAGGATCCGATTCCCGGCAGCGCGACCGTAGTGTTGCCGACGGTGATCGCTTCGGAGGCGACGACGAAGAACCAGCCGCCCGACATCGACATCATCGCGTTCCAGACGAGGCCGGGGATCGCGAACGGCAGTTCGAGCCGCAGGAAGCGTCGCATCGGCGACAGCCCGAACCCGCGCGACACCTCCTCGAGGTCTGAGGGCACCGAGCGTAGCGACTGGTAGAAGCTGAACGCCATGTTCCAGGCCTGGCTGGTGAAGATCGCGAACACCGCAGCGCATTCGACGCCGAGCTGCTGACCCGGGAACAGGTGCATGAAGAAGGTGACGGTGAAGGTGAGGAAGCCGAGGATCGGCACCGATTGCAGGATGTCGAGCGCGGGGACGATGATCTGCTCGGCCCGCTTGCTGCGCGCCGCCATCGTCGCCACCACCAGCGTGAAGACCAGCGAGGCGAGTAGCGCGGCGAACATGCGCAGCGTCGTCCGCAACGCGTACCAGGGCAGGTTCCACGGATCGAGCGCGACCGGCGTGATCGACAGCCGCGACAGCGGCTCCGCGACGCCGACCGCGCCGCGGACGATCATCACGGCACCGCCCGCCAAAAGGACGAACGCGATCAGGTCCGCCAGATTGGGTGGCGTCACGCGGAGGATACGCGAAAAGGGCCGAACCGCACGCGCGGGGAAGCTTGCTACTTTCATGTCTCACCTCGAACACGCCAACGGCGGTCCCCGGGCGAGACGGATGCGATCAGTCTCGGTCGGGTGCCGCCGTCGGCACAGGCTGTCGACTACTGTCGCTTGGCATCGTTTATGTGACTTCTCTCGAAAACCGGCGGACCCGCCGACGATCGCGCCCTGCCGCCCGGGCTCGATTCTGTCAAAGCGTTTTCGTCGGCGAATGATCGGCATCAACGGAGGCTTAACCATCCCGGCGCATTGTCTCTGCCAAGGGAGACCGATGTGCGCGATCTGAAGAGCTTCTTTCGGGACCGGCGGGGCGCCTCGGTGATCGAATATGGCATGATCGCCGCGCTGCTTCACGGCGCGAACCTGGCCGGAATGGCCGGTATCGGCACGCATGTCTGGCGGGCGCTGTTCGGCTGAGAGGCGAAGGGGTGGTCCGGTCGCGGGGCTGACGCGCGCCGGCGAGCCCGATATATCGAACCTTGCACGCTCTTCGACGTTTGTCGCCACGACGGGAGGCGGCACGCCTCGGTTATGCAAGGACGATCCGATGGCCGAAACGATAGCCGACCTCATCACCGCGACGCTCGCCGACGCAGGCGTCAAGCGAATCTGGGGCGTGACCGGCGACAGCCTCAATGCGATCAACGACAGCCTGCGCCGGCTCGGCACGATCGAGTGGATGCATGTGCGCCATGAGGAAGTGGGCGCGTTCGCGGCCGGCGCCGAGGCCGCCGCGACCGGCGAGCTCGCGGTCTGCGCGGGCAGCTGCGGGCCGGGCAACCTCCATCTGATCAACGGCCTGTTCGACTGCCAGCGCAACCGCGTACCGGTGCTGGCGATCGCCAGCCACATCCCGTCGTCCGAGATCGGCCTCGGTTATTTCCAGGAGACGCACCCGACCGAACTCTTCCGCGAATGCAGTCACTTCTGCGAGATGGTGACCAATCCGGCACAGATGCCCGAACTGCTGCACCGCGCGATGCGGACGGCGATCGGCGAACGCGGCGTGGCCGTGCTGGTCGTGCCCGGCGACGTCTCGCTGCTGGAGGTGCCCAAGGGCACGCCGACGCATTTCGCGCAGGTTGCGACACCTCGGCTGGTTCCGAACGCGGACGAGGTCACGAAGCTCGCGGCGCTGTTGAACGCGTCCAAGACGGTGACGATGCTCTGCGGATCGGGCTGCGCCGGCGCGCATGACGAGGTGGTGGCGCTTGCCGACGCGCTTCAGGCGCCGATCGTCCATGCCTTCCGGGGCAAGGAACATCTCGAATGGGACAATCCCTTCGACGTCGGGATGACGGGCTTTCTGGGCTTCTCGTCGGGCTATCACGCGATGAAGGAGTGCGACACGCTGCTGATGCTGGGGACGGACTTCCCGTACCGCAATTTCTACCCGGAGGGCGCCAAGGTGGCGCAGGTCGATCGCGATCCCGCCTCGCTCGGTCGGCGCGTCCCGATCGAGCTCGGGCTGCTCGGCGACGTGCGCGAAACGATCGTGGCGCTGTTGCCGCATCTTCAGGGGGAACGCTCGGGACGCTTTCTCGAGGCGGCGCGCAAGCATTATGCGAAGACGCGGACGGCGCTCGACGATCTCGCGACGCCGCGCCTCGCGGGCGAGCCGCTCCATCCGCAGTTCGTCGCCCGCACGCTCGACGAGATCGCTGCGGACGACGCGATCTTCACGGCCGACGTCGGCACGCCGTCGATCTGGGCCGCGCGCTACATCCATACGAACGGCAAGCGGCGAATCATCGGGTCGTTCAACCATGGCTCGATGGCGAACGCGATGCCGCAGGCGCTCGGCGCGCAGGCCGCTTTTCCCGGGCGGCAGGTGGTTTCGCTGTCGGGCGACGGCGGCTTTACGATGCTCATGGGCGACATGCTGTCGGCGGTGCAGCTCGATCTGCCGATCAAGATCGTCGTGCTCAACAACGGTACGCTGGGCTATGTCGCGATGGAGATGAAGGCGGGGGGCTATGTCGATACCAATGTCGACCTGAAGAATCCCAATTTCGCCGAGATGGCGACGGTCGCCGGCTTGAAGGGGATCCGCGTCGAAAGCTCGGACGCACTGGAGGGTGCGTTGCGCGAGGCGCTGGCGCATCCGGGCCCGGCGCTCGTCGATGTCGTCACCGCGACGCAGGAACTGTCGATTCCGCCCAAGATCGGCCTCGAACAGGCCAAGGGGTTCAGTCTGTATATGCTGAAAGCGATCATCTCGGGGCGCGGCGACGAAGTGCTCGAACTGGGCAGGACCAACGTGCTGCGATGAGCAACAGAAAAAACGGGGCGTCTTGCTTCGGATCGCGGGGTCGTGACGGCACGGCAACTCGGGGCCCTGCCGCGCGTTGGCCAGACGTCATGAGGAGAGATACATTGAACAACGCCTTGAAACTCGCCGCCTTGGTCGCGCTGGCGCTCCCGGCCGTCGCCTCGGCACCGGCCTTTGCACAAGACGGCTATCATGATTCCGACCATCACGACCGCGACTACCGCGGACGCGGCGGCAATCACCACCATGGGTGCGGCGGCGGCAACGGCGCGGTCGGTACGGTCGCAGGCGGCGCAGGCGGCGCACTGGCGGGCAACGCGCTCGGCGGCGGTACGCTGGGAACGGTCGCCGGCGGTGTCGGCGGCGCACTGATCGGTCGCCACTTCGACAAGCAGCACACGCGTCATGAGCGCGGCTGCTGAGCAATATCGCGGGCTACTGATTCAGCCCGATATCGATGATCGGCCACCGGGCTCCGTTCGGTGGCCGATCGCGCGACGGAGGCATGTCTCGCGGATGGTCAGGCCGTCCATGAGTCGATGTCGTCCTCGATGCCGATCAGCGCGAGGCCGTGCGCGATCGAGGTGAGTTCGCCGCCGCCGTCGATGGCGGCATCGCCGAATCGCTCTGCGAATATGCGGCGAATGCGCGGAATGAGCGACGTTCCGCCTGTCAGGAACACACGGTCGATGCCCGACGCGGTCACCTCGGCGGCATCGAGTGCCTGATCGACGCTTGCTTCCAGACGCGCCACGTCGGCGGCGATCCAGGCCTCGAAATCGCGACGGTCGAGTTGCGCCTCGATCTTGAGGCCGCCGCCCTCGAACGAGAAGATCGTGCTGTCGGCGGTAGATAGGGCGCGTTTCGTCCGGCCGACCGCCTCGTACAGCGGATAGCCCTGTTCCCGCTCGATCACGGCGATCATGCGCGCGATCGCGTCGCCGTCGAGCGCGGTGCGGCGCAGGCGCTCGAGTTCGGCCAGCACCTTGGGCGTGCGCATCAGCGCCAGCCGCGACCAGTCGCCGAAATCATTGTACCAGCTGCGCGGAATCTCCAGGGTCTTGTCGAACGATCGATACTGGCCGCCCTTGCCGAGCAGCGGCAGCACCAACTTGTCGAGGATGTGGAAATCGAAGCGATCGCCCGCGATGCCGACGCCGGCATGCCCGAGCGGAACGCAGCGCCGTCCCGCCCCGGCCGCTTCGACCCGCACCACCGAGAAATCGCTCGTGCCGCCGCCAAAATCGGCCACCAGGATCGTGGCAGGCTCGGTCAGCCGCGACGCATAGCTGTAGGCGGCGCCCAGCGGCTCGTAGACGTAGCGCACCTCGGTGCCGAGCGCGGCGAACATCGCGTCGTAGCGCGTCCGGGCGAGCGCGGGATCGGGACGTCCGCCGGCATATTCGACGGGGCGCCCGACGACGACGCGGGCGGGCGGTCGGTCGAGCCTGCCGCCCGCGTGCGCCTTGAGCCGGTCGAGGAAGATGTGGCCGAGTTCCTCGAAACGATAGCGTTTGTGGAAGATCGACGCGGTCTCGAAACTGGCGCTGGCGGCGACCGTCTTGAACGACTGGATGAAGCGGCTCTCCTCGGGATATTCGAGATACTCCGAGATTGCCCACGGCCCCGCCTCGGACGCCAGACCTGTTCGCACCGCGTCGTCCTGCCAGAAGCACAGCGCCGATCGAAACGCGGTGTCGCTGCCCTTCGGGCCGTCGAACCGCAGCATCTCGGAGGCCCCATTCCCCCCGAGCGCGACTACGGTGTTCGTCGTCCCGAAATCGAGCCCGACGACGTGGTGTGGCGCTTGCCGCTGATCCTGCATGGCTGTGATACGATCGAAATTGTTGGCCGGGCGCTTTGCCGGGGCGGAGCGCCGTCCGCAAGGGCCCGCGACGGCGAACGATGGTATGATCACCGCGGCCCGCTTCTTTCATCGCAAGCCTTGACCCTTGGGGCCGATCTTCCCAGGTTCGCGGCGCCAACAATCAGGGATCCGCGATCACCCCATGACGACCACCGCCCCCGAGACGCATGCCTTCGAAGCCGATGTCGCCAAGCTGCTGCAGCTGATGGTGCATTCGGTCTATTCGGACAAGACCGTGTTCCTGCGCGAACTCATCTCCAACGCTGCGGACGCGTGCGAGAAGCTGCGCTACGAAGGCATTTCCAACCCCGCGCTGCTCGGCGAGGACCCGGTCCCGCGGATCACGGTCACGCTCGATGCGGATCACCGGCGGTTGATCATCGAGGACAATGGCATCGGCATGAGCGCGGCCGATCTGGCCGACGCGCTCGGCACGATCGCGCGATCGGGCACCAAGAGCTTCATGGAACGGATCTCCGGCGCGAGCGGCGGTGACGGTGCGCATCTCATCGGTCAGTTCGGCGTCGGCTTCTATTCCGCGTTCATGGTCGCCGAGAAGGTCGATGTCGTGTCGCGCAAGGCGGGCGAGGCGGGCGAGGCGGAGGCCGCGATCTGGTCGTCGGACGGGCTGGGCAGCTACACGATCGCGCCGGCCGACCCGGCGGACGCGCCCGCGCGTGGCACGCGCGTCGTGCTGCACCTGCTGGAGGACGCCAAGGACTATACCGAGCGCTACAAGGTCGAGCATGGCATCACGTCGCAATCCGGGCATGTCCCCGTGCCGATCTTTCTGCGCGACACACCCGAGGCCGAGCCCGTCGAGATCGCCGATGGCGCCGCGCTGTGGACAAAGCCCAAGTCCGCCGTGTCCGAAAGCGAATATGCCGATTTCTACCGGAGCGTGTCGGGCCAGTTCGACGAGCCGGCGCTGACGCTCCATTACCGTGCGGAGGGGCGTCACGAATATTCGGTGCTCGCCTTCGTGCCCTCGACCAAGCCGTTCGACCTGTTCGATCCCGATCGCACCGGGCGCATCAAGCTCTACGTCAATCGCGTCTTCATTACCGACGAGGCCGACGTGCTGCCGCGCTACCTCCGCTTCGTGCGCGGGCTGGTGGATTCGTCCGACGTGCCGCTCAACATGTCGCGCGAGATGATCCAGCAAAGCCCGATCCTGGCAGCGATCAAGAAGGGCGTCACCGGGCGCGTGCTGTCCGAGCTGGAAAAGAAATCGCAGGCGGACGGCGACGCATATCTCGCGATCTGGGAGAATTTCGGCGCGGTGCTGAAGGAAGGATTGTACGAGGATTTCGAGCGTCGCGAGACGCTGCTCGGCCTCGCCCGCTTCAGGACGACGGCGTCGGAGGGCGGCTGGCGCTCGCTTGCCGACTATCAGGCTGCGCTCAAGGAGAACCAGACCGCGATCTATTATGCGACCGGCAACGATCTCGATCGCCTCGCGACCTCGCCGCAACTCGAGGGATTCCGAGCACGCGGCGTCGAGGTGCTGCTGCTGCCCGATCAGGTCGACAGCTTCTGGGTGACCGCCGGGCTCGACTATAAGGGCAAGCCGTTCAAGTCGGTGACGCAGGGCGGCGCCGATCTCGGGCTGATCCCGCTTTCCGAAGGCGCCGCGGCGCCGTCCGGCGAGACGAGCGATCAGGTGAGCGGCTTCCTCGCGTTCGTAAAGACGACGCTCGCTGATTCGGTATCGGACGTGCGCGCCTCCGATCGGCTGACCGATAGCGCGGTTTGCCTGGTCGCGGCCGAAAGTGGCATGGATCGCGAGCTCGAGCGATTGCTGGCGGCGTCGGGTCGCGCGCCGGCAGCGGCGAAGCCGGTGCTCGAGATCAACCCGCGGCACGATCTGGTCGTCAGGCTCGCAGCGCTCGGCGAGGTCGATGCCACGTTGCGCGAGGACGCGGCGCGGCTTCTGTTCGACGAGGCGCTGATCGCGGACGGCGAGCAGCCGACCGACCCGCGCGGCTTCTCGGCCCGGCTGGCGCGCGTTATCCTGCGCGCCTTGCCCTGACCCGCGACGTCCGGATGGCCGATCGGCGTTGCGCGCTGGCGGCGCTCGGCCGATCGGCCTAAGGCGCGGCGATGCTGCGCATAACCGATCTCAAACTGCCGCTGGGGCACGCGCCCGCCGATCTCGCGAGCGCGGTGTACCAGCGGCTGGGAGTCGCTGCGGACGAGGTCCGGGCGATCCACGTCGCGCGACGGGCCAATGATGCGCGGCGTAAGTCGGCGATCGTGATGGTCTATTCGCTCGATGTCGATGTAGCCGACGAGGCCGCCGTGCTGGCGCGCTTCGCCGCCGACCCGCACGTCCGCGCCGCGCCCGACACGCGCTATCGGTTCGCCGTGCCCGTGCCGATGACGCCGCCGCCGATCCGGCCCGTCGTGGTCGGCACCGGCCCATGCGGGCTGTTCGCCGCCCTGATCCTTGCGCAGATGGGGCTGCGGCCGATCATCCTCGATCGCGGCAAGGTGGTGCGCGAGCGGACCCGCGACACCTGGGGCCTGTGGCGGCGCGGAGTGCTCGATCCCGAGTCCAACGTCCAGTTCGGCGAAGGTGGCGCCGGCACCTTCTCGGACGGCAAATTGTGGAGTCAGGTCAAGGACCCACGCCATCTCGGCCGCAAGGTGCTGACCGAGTTCGTAACCGCCGGCGCGCCGGAGGAAATCCTCACCGAGGCGCATCCGCATATCGGCACGTTCCGGCTGGTCACGATGGTCGAGCATATGCGCGGCACGATCGAGGCGCTCGGCGGCGAATATCGCTGGGGCCACCGCGTCGACGACCTCGACATCGAGACGCGCGCGGACGGCACGCGGACCCTGCGCGGCCTGCACCTGTCGACGGGCGACTATCTGGCGGCCGACCATGTCGTGCTCGCGATAGGACACAGCGCGCGCGACAGCTTCGCCATGCTCCACGAGCGCGGCGTGCATATCGAGGCCAAGCCCTTCTCGATCGGGGTGCGGATCGAACATCCGCAGTCCTGGATCGACAGGGCGCGGTTCGGCGAATGCGCGCAGCACCCCGATCTCGGCGCGGCCGCCTATACGCTCTCGCACCACTGCGCCAACGACCGCACGGTCTACAGCTTCTGCATGTGCCCCGGCGGTCGCGTTGTCGCCGCCGCCTCCGAACCCGGCCGCGTCGTCACCAATGGCATGAGCCAATATTCGCGCGCCGAGTTCAACGCCAATTCCGGGCTCGTCGTCGGCATTGATCCCGAGCGCGACTATCCGGGACACCCGCTCGCCGGGATCGACCTGCAGCGCCGGCTCGAAGAGGCCGCGTTCGTCGCGGGAGGATCGAGCTATGCCGCCCCCGGCCAGCGTCTGGGCGATTTCCTCGCCGGCGTCCCCTCCACCGCGCTCGGCGAGGTGACGCCGTCCTACAAGCCGGGCGTGACGCTGACCGATCTCGCCACCATCCTGCCAGCGTTCGCGGTCGCGGCGATCCGCGAGGCGCTGCCGGTGTTCGGGCGCCAGATCGCCGGCTACGACCATCCCGACGCGATGCTGACCGGCGTCGAGACGCGCACCTCCTCGCCGATCCGCATCACCCGCGGACGCGACTTTCAGAGCCTCAACACGCCGCGCCTGTTTCCGGCGGGCGAGGGCGCCGGCTATGCGGGCGGCATCCTCTCGGCAGCGATCGACGGCATCAAGGTGGCGGAAGCGGTCGCGCTCAGCATCGTGGCACGCCAAAGCTGAATGCCGTTTTCGAGGTCCGCGCGGCACGGAAACGGTAGAGGGTAGGACTGCATCGGGCCGTGCCTGCGTCTCTGGCTATCGGCGCATGTCGTCGAACCATTCATTCCGCGTCCCGCCGCTACCCCCTGAGTTTCGCCAGCATCGGCCGTTCCGCGACCGGCACCAGCCCCTCAAGCACCAGCCAGAAGCCCGCCACCGCCGCCGGCCCCGCCTCGACATAGGCTGCCGACATCCGCGCACGCAGCAACTCGAACAGTTCGGTCTCGAACGCGGTGCCGACCGCGGTCAGGCGCAGCAGACGCTGGCGGCGGTCGTCGCGCCCGACGCGGCTCTCGACCATGCCGCGCGTCGTGAGATCGCCGATCACGCGGCCGAGCGACTGTTTGGTGATGCCGAGCAGGGCCAGCAGGCTGCTCACCGTCAGGTCGGGCTGGCGTGCGATGAAATAGAGCGTGCGATGGTGCGCGCGGCCGAGCCCTTCTGCCGCCAGTCGCGCATCGATCGCGCCGAGCAGCCGGCCATAGCCGAAGTGCATCAGTTCGACGCCGCGGCGGATTTCGGCCTCGCGCAGGAAGAGCGGGGAGGCGGGGCTCGGTGGGGCAGCCATGTTGACCGGCCTATTCCCGCTGCCTAGGCGAGGCAAGCGCCGGTTCGTGTCGTGCCGCCCGGAGACCGGATCATGCCTGCCTATCCCCCCGCCATGCCGCTGCCGCGCCGCCCCCGCGCGATCGTGTTCGACATGGACGGCACGCTGCTCGATACCGAAGCGGTGCATCGGTCCGCGATGCGCGCGGCCGCCGATGGGCTCGGGCTCGACTTTCCCGATGCGCTGTTCCTCGAGCTGGTCGGCGTCCACCGCGACGCCAACATCGTGCGGCTGAGCGATCATTTCGTTGGGGATTTTCCTGTCGAGGCCTTTTACGACGATGCGGACGCACGCTTCGAGGAGATGTGGCATGCGGGCGTGCCGCTGCGCCCCGGCGCCCGCGAGACGCTCGCCTGGCTGGCTGCGCGCGGCCTGCCGATGGCGATCGCGACATCGACGTCGAGCCCGTCCGCCGAGCAGCGGCTCGCGCACGCCGGCCTGCTCGATATTTTCGCCGCGGTCGTGACGCGCAGCGACGTGACGCGGCCCAAGCCCGATGGCGAGGCGTTCACGCTCGCCGCCGGCCGGCTCGGCGTAGATCCGCGCGACTGCGTCGCAGTGGAGGATTCGCCCAATGGCCTGCGCGCGGCGGCGGCGGCGGGGATGATGGCGCTGCTGATTCCCGATCTGGTCCCGCCCGGCCCCGATGCGGTCGTGTTGGCGCATGCGATCCTTCCCGATCTCGTCGCGGTCCGCGCACTGATCGATGCGGCGCTGCCGACGGGGTGAGCGACACGCGGGCTTTCCTCGCGCGCAAAGCCTCGCTAAGGACCGGCCGGCCTTGGGGCGTCGCCAAGCGGTAAGGCACCGGCTTTTGATGCCGGCATTCGCAGGTTCGATCCCTGCCGCCCCAGCCAAGCCTACAGAAATGCTGATGCCACCGCTGGCTCGATCGATCGGAAGCGCTCGAGCGCCGGCGGCATCGATTCCGCTAAATCGTCATAAAACTCGAAGAGTTCGTCGGATGCCCCCGGCGCGAGGCGCTCGCGGGATCAGCCGGCCAGCAACGAGACCGCGACGGCCTCAGACACGACTTCGGCATATTTGGCCTGGAGGTCGAAGAGGTTGGCACCATGGGGACGGGGATCGCGATCACCGCAGGCGTCCGCCACCACGAAGGGCACGAAGCCGCTCTGCAGCGCATCGAGTGCGGTCGCGCGAACGCAGCCCGAGGTCGAGAAGCCGGTGACGAACAGCGTGTCCACCCGCATCGCGTTGAGCGTGGAGGCAAGAGAACTGCCGAAGAAGGCCGAGGCATATTGTTTGGTGACGACGACGTCGCCTTCGACGGGGACGAGATCGGGGTGGAAGTCGCCAAGCGGCGATCCCGGCAGGAACGCTTTCAGCGCCGGCACCTTGCGATAGAACAGACCGCCGTCCGCCCCTTCCGGACCATAGGCGACGCGCGTGAAGATCACCGGGGCTCCCGCCGCACGCGCGGCAGCCGCAAGGCGGATGTTCGAGGCGAGCGCGCTCTCCACGCCGGCATAAAGCGGCGAGAAGGCGTCGAGATAGGCCATGCAGACATCGACGATCAGCAGAGCGGGTCGTTCGCCCATCGTCAGCCGTCCGCCGAACCCGGCCTTGGCGTAGTCGTCGTCGAGGGCGTCGTCCATCGCGTCTTACTCCGCGGCAACAGCGAGCGTGGGAACATGCCATTTGGGCTGGATCGGGGCGGGCAGGCCCGTCTCGGCCATACAGTCGGCGCGTCGCGTCTCGATGTCGGGGCCGTGGTTGAACAGCGGCAGCGTGGCGGGACGATCCGCGCGCAACTGCGCCCGCAGCGTCTCGGTGGCGGCGACATCGACGGTGCCGTCATCTGCGATCACCACGCCATAAGTCTTGGCGCCAGCGACGGTGACCAGGCCCTGCTCGATCTCCTTCTCGACCAGCGCGGGATCGCGCGCGAGCGGGTCGCCCCAGCCGCCGCCGCCCCAGGTGATGAAGTGGAGGATGTCGTCGGCCTCGACCGCGAGATCCTCGACCTTGTTGCCGACGACGGTCTGCGTGCCGTCGGGCTTCTCGAGGATCTTCCGCGCCCGCGCCCCCGGCTCCCCGCCGTTGACGCCCCAGGGGGAGACGAACCAGCGATCGTCGTGGATCGCGATCATGCCGGGCTCGAGAAAGCGGTAGCTCATCAGGATGCCGTTGCCGCCGCGGTGCAGCCCGGCGCCGCCCGAATCCGCCACCGTCTCGTAGCGCTCGATCACCAGCGGGAAATAGCGCTCCAGAAACTCGTTGGGGACGTTGGTGAAGTTGGGCCACAGCGAATGGCCGTCGGGGCCATCGCCCAGCGGGCGGCCGGGGATGCCGCCGAAGCCGATCTGGAACAGCTGGAACCACTCGCCGCTCTTGTCGGTGCCCGAATAGAAGAGATGCGGCGACGAGGAGAAGCCGGCCGCGTTGAGGAACTCGGGCGTCTTCTGGCCGAGCAGGCCACCCAGGATGTCGAAGATGCGGCCGAGCGCGTGCGTGCGTCCCGACAGCGCCGCCGGAAACTTCGGCTTGAGCAGCGAGCCCTCGGGTATGCGCACGTCGATCAGATCATAAAACCCATCGTTGAACAGGATCTGCGGATCGAACACCATGATCATGTAGATGCCGAAGAACATGCGGAACATGTTCTCGTTGAGGAAGAAGTTGATCGAGGCCTGGCTCTGCGGATCGGTGCCATTGAAGTCGAGCACGACGCGGCCGTTCTCCTTCCACATCGTGCAGCGGATCTTGTACGGGCCGTAGCCCATGCCGTCATCGCAGATATAATCCTCGAAGCTGACCGGCTCGTCGCCGACCGCGGTCTCGATCAGGCTGGCCATCGCGCGGTGGTTGCGCGCGAGCAGCTCCTCGCAGGCCGAGACGAACACGTCGTCGCCGAACCGCTCCGCCATCTCGACGACACGGCGCGCCGCGACCCGGCATGAGGCGACCAGCGCGTTCAGATCGGCCTTGCACCATTCGGGGGTGCGCACCTGGTGCATGATCAGCGCGACGAGGTCGGCATTATATTCGCCCTGCTTCCAGATCTTGATCGGCGGGATGCGCACGCCTTCCTGGAAGATCGAGGTGGCGTCGATCGGCATCGATCCGGCGACCTTGCCGCCGATGTCGCTCATATGCCCGAACATCGAGGTGTAGGCGATCAGCCGCCCGTCCTTGAACACGGGGAGCAGCACCAGCCAGTCGTTGGAATGGCTGATCGCGCCGTCGACCGAATAGGGATCGGACAGCATGATCATGTCGCCCTCTTCGACGGTGCCGGCATAGCCTTCGAGGAACGGGCCGATGTACGAGCCGAACTGGCCGACGATCATGCGGCCCTTGTGGTCGGCGATCAGCGGGAAGCTGTCGCCCTGCTCGCGGATGCCGGGCGACATCGCGGTGCGGACGAGCGTCGCGTCCATCTCGTTGCGCGCGTTGCGCAGCGCGTTCTCGATGATGTCGAGCGTGACCGGGTCGATCTCGACCGGGCTGAAGGGCGTGGCGTTGGACTGGACGATGCGGGCGCTCATGGCGAATACCTTGTCTGGTCTGCTGTCGGTCAGGCGGCGGGTGTGATGAGGATGTTGCCGATCGCATCGACGGTGCCGATATGTGCGGTCTCGATCAGCGTGGTCGAGTCCATCTCGACGACTATCGCCGGGCCTTGGATGACGTCGCCGCCCTTGAGCAGCGCGCGGTCGTAGATCGCACCGGCCTGCGCGGCGCCGTCCATCCACAATTCGTGATCGCGCAGCTTGGCGGCGTGCGGGTTGCCGTCGCCTTTGGGCAGTTCGAGCGCGGGCAGTTCGAGCGCACGGCCCATCGCGACCGCGCGCAGGTTCACGAACTCATGCTCGCTGTCCATGTTGAAGGTGAATAGCCGGCGATGCTCGTCGTCGAAACGCTGGGCGAGGCCGTCGAGCCCGGTCGCCTCGAGCTCGGCGAACTGGACCGTCATCGGTACCTCGAAGGCCTGGCCGGCATAGCGGACATCGACCTCGAAATTGGTGATGACATCGGCGTCGGCAACACCTTCTGCGGCGAGCGTGGTGCGGACCTGCACCTCCATCTCCTTGAGCAGCCCGAGGATCTCGCCGCCGCTGGTCGCCGAGCGCAGCTTGGAGTGCGAGCGCGCCGCCTCGGTGCGCATCCGCGTCGTCGCATCGCCCAACGCACACAGCACGCCAGGCGAAACCGGCGAGACCGCTGGATAGCTGCCCATAAGGCGGGCGACCGCATTGACGTGGAGCGGGCCGGCGCCGCCGAACCCCATCAGTGCGAACTCGCGTGGATCATAGCCCTGCTGGACCGAGATCATGCGCAGCGCGCCGAACATGTTCTCGTTGACGATGTCGATGATGCCGCGCGCGGCCTTGTAGAGATCGATGCCGAGCGCGTCGGCGATCGTCTGCACCGCTGCCTTGGCGCCCGCGCGATCGAGCTTGAACGCGCCGCCGAGCAAATTCTCGGGCAGATAGCCGAGCACGACATTGGCGTCGGTCACGGTCGGCAGCGTACCGCCCTTGCCATATGCTGCCGGGCCGGGAACCGCGCCCGCCGACTGCGGGCCCACCCGAAGAGCTTTGGTGAGCTGCGGCACATAGGCGATCGAGCCGCCGCCCGCGCCGACGGTCTTCACGTCGAGCGACGAGGCGCGCACCGAGAGATGGCCGACCTCGGTGGTCCGCACGCGGCGCGGCTCGCCATTCTCGATCAGCGCGACGTCGGTCGAGGTGCCGCCGACGTCGAGCGTCAGGATGTTCTTGAGGCCGGCATGTTTCGCCACCCACAAGGCGCCGGTGACGCCGCCCGCCGGCCCCGACATCAGCAGCGCAACGGGCTGCTCCTCGGACTTTTCTGACGACATCAAGCCGCCGTCCGAGCGGAGCAGCGCGAGCCGCCCCTTCATCTCGATCCGCTCGAGCTTGCTGCGCAGGTTGCGGACGTAGCGGCCGACCACGGGGCGCACCGCGGCGTTGGCGACCGTCGTCAAGGTCCGCTCATATTCCTGCATCTCTGGCAGCACTTCATGGCTGAGCGAGATCGGCACGTCGGGTAGAATCTCCGCCGCCAGCTTCGCCACTGCCAACTCATGCGCCCCGTTGAGATAGGCGTTGAT